>Ga0247813_10002126_pt1 | contig 13973 bp, 16 predicted proteins | sample UWRJL169409C1_FD_180719 | JGI IMG/M metagenome (GOLD analysis project Ga0247813, IMG submission 180719) | Plant litter microbial communities from Arlington Agricultural Research Station in Wisconsin, United States - UWRJ-L169-409C-1 | ecosystem: Environmental > Terrestrial > Plant litter >... | reverse complement strand
ACTGACCTCGCAGACCAGCAAGGGCTTGAGCCAGGTGGCCGTTGCACTGGGCGGATTGGGACGGAACCTGGAGGGCTTGTTGATATCAGGCTCAGCGGCAAAGGGTATTTTATGGGTTATCAGCGGGGTGAACTCCAGCATCATTTCCTTCTGCAGCTTATCGCTGAATCCGGTGCCGACCTTCCCGACATACTGCAGTTTTCCATTTTCATATACACCCAGCAGCAGCGAGCTGAACTGTTTTGACGAACCGTCATTTTTGGTGAAGCCCCCGATTACCACTTCCTGACGCAGGTTGGCCTTAATTTTAAGCCACTGCTTATTTCTGCTGTCCGGGCTATAAGGGGAACTGGACCTTTTGGCCATTATCCCTTCAAGGCCCATCTTTTTTGCAGCTGCAAAAAACTCCAGACCGCCCGTATTGAAGGTCTGGCTCAGGCGGATCCTGTCATCATCCCCCGGCAGTATATCTTTTAGAATAGCCTGTCTTTCACAGAGCGCAAGGTCCATAAGATCTTTTCCGTTGTAGAAAAGCAGGTCAAAAACATAATAGACCAGATCACCGTCCGCTTCGCTTCGCCAGTTCTGCAGGGCACCGAAATTAGCCTTGCCGTCCTTGCCAATAACTACAATTTCTCCGTCCAGTACCGCCTGGAACGACCATTTGGACAACACCTGGGTAATGGGATAGTATTTCTGGGCAAAAGATTTGTTGTTGCGTGAGGAAATAGCAACGGATCCTTTTTGTATATAGGCAATGGCGCGGTAGCCGTCCCATTTGACCTCATAGGTCCAGTGGGGATCGTCAAAGGGCTGGCCTACCAAAGTGGCCAGCATCGGTTTTATCCCGGTGGGCATTTTGGCTGTAGTGCCTTTTTTTAGCAGCGCATTGCTTTTTAATGCTATTTTTCCGGATGTTTCTTTTTTTGTTGTCATCTGCTTTTTCATTTTATTTTCACACAGGTTGTTTCGGTTTTCCAAAACAGCAACAGCGCCTTAAGGTTTGTAGCGGTATTGAAATTCCGGCTGGTTTAGTGACAGCAGTCATTATAAAGTATCAAGCTGCTCTGCCGCACTCTGCGTAGTGCCCTTACCGCCTGAGTTTTCATTGGAGCCCTTTTCAAATTTACCAGGCTCATAACGATTGGGATCGGTTCCCGATTCATCGGGCCTGCCGGCTTGTGTACTGATGCCTTTTTGAACATGCACATTGTTTTGCGCATTTTGCTGATTATGAAAAGGACATTTCTGAAGTTCCTCGGCGCTGTAAGGTTGTAAGTTATCCATGACTTGTTGATTTAAGTGGTTAATGCATTTAAAATTAAAACTATAGCGTCAATTTTTTTTATATATAATTGCGCAATTCTTATCTAATTTACATTACAATGCTGCATTGTTTTTGATCAAAAAATATCACGTTAAATTCCTGGTGTTAACCTAAAAACTGCCTAATAATTTTTATATTTGATAGGAAAAACCAACAACATATCATTTTAAAGTAGGGGCAATGGAAAAGGGGATGAAGCTGAAGGTTCGAAAAGAACTCGACGGCAAACAGCAGTCCAGTATTATTAAATTAAAAGGCAGTTTAATTTCAAAGGGCTACACGCAGATCATACACATTATGGATCAGGACGCGGAGTTCCATATCAACTCTTTTGACATGGAGAGTGGAACGGGCAGTGAAGTGCGTGAATTCATTACGGCATTTATCACCAGGGAGCAGCTACAGGACAGTGTATCTATTTTTGAGTAAGGACTTTAATAACCTGAAAAAAGAATACAAAAAAGCCCCTTTCCAGTGAAGGGGCGCTTTTGATTTTATAGGTGATGGTAAAATAGCAATCTTTTGTGCCCGACCCCGGCACAAAAGGATTTTCACTGCTATCGGGGCTAGGGCTGCTAGAGCCCTGTTTTGCATTGTGGAGCCGATATTCGAACCCAATTGTGCAACTAGTGAGCAATACGGGATTTTCGTCTTTCCTAACTCCCAAATGCCTTATCATTTTTCTTTTACCTGCCTGAAGGTGAGGTTGATCCGCGGCAGCACTTCGCGGGCTGTTTTGGGCACCTGATGCTCCCAATAGGTATTGGTATGTCCTGCCATAAGCAGAAAAGTACCATGATGCAGGGGGATTTCAATCTGGGGGATGTGCTTTAGGAATTTATGGCGCAGACGGAACAGTCTTGTTTCCCCAAAAGTAACCGAAGCGATGTTCATGTCCTTGTTGGCGCTGGTGGTCTTATCGCTGTGCCATCCAACCCCGTCACTGCCGTCCCTGTAAAGGTTGAGCAGCACGGCATTGAACTGGATCTGGGTATGCTGCTCTACACGCTCCCTGATCTGAAGCAACTCTGGTGGCCAATGGGGATTTGCCTTACGCTCGGGCCTTCTTGACTCGCCGTACCATGCGATCATCCGTGGAGCTGTGACCACCTTGTCGTACATGGGCATTTCGTATTGCCTCCACTGGGAATTATGATAGAGAAAATTATAATAATAATCGGATTCTTCCTTGCTGAAAAAATTATCAATCAGCATCAGATCCGCATCAGGGACGTCAAATAGTCGCTTGCCGCCCTGGCCTGATGAAAAAATTTCGGTGTCATCAAATAGCATCATCTTCTTAGGAATTTAATTGGTACTCATTTTTTGATCCTGATGGACCAAAGACATGTTCTGATCACTCATTTTAAGTCTTGGGAGATTGATTTCATGTTCCTGCGGGTAGGGCTGGCGGTCGGTCATGCTCACATCCTCTCGCAGCTGTCCATGGACTGTAAACTGCCTGTCATCAGAGTTTGAATACCTGGGATCGGCAATAAAAGGCATCTTTGCCATTTTGGTAACCGTAATGGTAGGGAAGTGATAATCCACCTCGACATGACCAAGAAGCAGATAACAGCCGCCTCCCTGAAAAGGATAATCCTTCAGGCTTCCTGTGAAATGGGCGGTATCGAATAGCTCGCCCTGGGCGTCTATCCAGGTTCCAAAATACATGGCCCCCATCTTGGTCGGGACGTGTTTGCGCGAGATCAGATAGGCGAGCATACGGACCGTTTTCTTATGATGCCTCAGCAGGTCCTTGGCCATCACATCGCCCCTGAACTTGGTCTGCAAAAGATCAAACGGGGAACAGGAAACCGGGAAACTCAAAAGCTCGATCTCATCAAAGGCATCTTCAAACTGGGAGCGTTCCAGTTTTGGGAGTTCATATTCCTTAACCGGCTCATCAATCAGCAGCGGGGTTCTGTTCTGGGGATTAAAATTAACCAATAGTAATCGGGCAATCACCAAGAGCTGGTTTTTGGTTTTTCCCGTAAAGCGGAATGCCCCGATGAAAATCAGGATCTGGATACCTTCAATTCCAATAGGAATGCGGTTGATAAAATCTTCCAGTGACTTGTAATTTCCATTGTTTTCACGCTCGGTCTGTATGAGCACCGCAATTTTGTATTCCAGGCCCTGCAGGTGCATAAAACCCAGATAGACAGCAGTGCCATACAACGTGGTTTCCAGTTCGCTTTTGTTTACGCAGGGATTGTGTATTTCTGCTCCGGACATTCTGGCCTCGTGCACGTAGACCTCTGTTCGGTAAAATCCTCCCTGATTGTTGATTACCGCTACCATAAATTCTATTGGGTAATGCACCTTCAGATACAGGCTCTGGTAACTCTCCACGGCATACGAGGCCGAATGTGCCTTGCAGAACGAATATCCTGCAAAAGACTCGATCTGGCGGTAGATTTCCTCGCTTAGTTTTACCGGATGGCCCTGCGCTGCGCAGGAAACAAAGAAATTATCCTTCACTTTCTGCAGTGCGGATTTGGATCGTCCTTTTCCGGACATGGCACGGCGCAGGATATCGCCGTCTGCTGCAGGCAGGCCTCCATAATGCAGGGCAATTTTGATCACATCTTCCTGATAGACCATTATTCCGTATGTTTCTCCCAGCTGCTCCTGAAATACAGGATGGAAGTATTCAAACTTATCGGGATGGTTATGACGAAAGATATATTCCTTCATCATTCCCGACTGCGCTACACCGGGGCGTATGATGGACGAGGCGGCCACAAGGGTTTTGTAATTGTTGCATTTTAGACGGCGCAAAAGTCCACGCATGGCAGGGCTTTCGATATAAAAACAGCCTATGGTCCTGCCAATTCCAAGAAATGCATTGCAGCCTGCTTCGTTTTTTGAAATGGAGGTATCGCGGATATTGAGGCGTATGCCGCGGTTTTTCTCGATAATCTTCACGCTGTCATCAATATGTCCGATACCGCGCTGGCTCAGAATATCGAATTTTTCAAGTCCGATGTCCTCGGCTATATGCATATCGAAAAGGGCAATGGGAAAACCCTTTGGCGGCATTTCCAGCGGTGTGTAATTGGTAATAGGCTCCTCGGAGATCAGAATTCCACAGGAATGCATGCTTCTTTGGTTGGGATATTTTTCCAATAACATACCGTACTGCTGCACTTTCCTGACCACTTGATTGGTTGGGTGAAGGCTTATCTGATTTTTGGCAAGGATATCCAGCTCTTCCTTGGGAAGCCCGAAGACTTTGCCGACTTCACGAAATATCGATTTATATTTAAATTCCACATTGGTACCGCAGAAAGCGACATGGTCATATCCGTAACGCGAGAAAATGTATTCCAGAATGGTATCCCTTTCTTTCCAGCTCCAGTCTATATCAAAATCCGGAGGACTTTTGCGGTTCAGGTTCAAAAAGCGCTCAAAATACAAGTCAAGTTCCAAAGGACAAATATCGGTAATGCCCAGGCAATAGGCAATGATACTGTTAGCACCGCTTCCACGTCCAATATGCAGGAATCCCTTAGAAATGCTGAAACGAATGATGTCGGCGGTAATCAAAAAATAGCCACTGAATTCCAGCTGATCAATTACTTTGAGTTCTTTGAACATACGGGATTTTGCCTCCGCGTTATTTTTGCCATAGCGCCACTCAAGTCCCTGCCGGGCTAAAGAGGTAAGCATGTGCATATCATCCCTTTTGCTATTGGTATAAAATTTTCTGTTTTTAGGCGTTTTAAAATCAAATTCAAAATGACACTGCTCCATAATTGTTTGGGTGTTTGCTAGGATTCCGGGATACTGTCCATAACAGGATAAAATTCTCTGAACATCCACCATCACTTCTGAATCCCGGCAGTGGTCAGCAGGGGTGAGCCTTGTCAAAATTACATTCAGATCAATTGCCCGAAGAATTTTATGGAGTTCATATTCCTTTTTGTTTCGAAAGGTCACCGGCTGGAGTATAACCATTTTCTGCTGTCTTTCTTTCCACGCTGATAAAATGAGCTTTGGCAGCTGCTCTGGACGAATGCCGATGTATTCATTTGTGCGAAGGGATTCCGGCGCATTCTCCAAAGGGTAGATTACAAATACATCGGTGAACTCAGGGGCCCAAAGGGGCAGAGCGGTTCTCTCAAAATTATGCCGGGTTAAAAAGCGGTTCATCTCGGCAAGACCCGATGCGTTTTTAGCAAGGGCAACATAGCGAAGCTCATGTTCCGAGCGAAATTCAATCCCGACAAGGGGCTTGATTCCCACTTTTTGGCATCCTTTTATAAAATCATAGATTCCCGTTACCGTATTAATGTCGGTGAGCGCCATAGCCTTAACGCCGCATTTTACCGCCTCAGCGATCAATTCCTCAAGAGGAATCGTACCGTAACGCAGCGAGTGGAAGGAATGGCAATTGATATACATGGAATTATGATTTACGTTTTAAAATTTCATTTTTAGTATTGGGTTTAAACGATGCCCCGGCGCAGCGCATCACAGCGTCAAAGCCGTACCGGTTCTTCATCCGGTCCATGGCCTGGTAGAGTGCCAGCATTTCCTGGGTATCCTCAAACAGATCAATCTGGTAGGTACCCCGGACAAGTCCGCTGAACCGCACACCGATAAGGCGCAGGCGCATACGGCGCTGGTATAGTTTTTCAAAAAGATCCGTTACGGTTTTGGTCAGGATATGATCGGCTGAGGTGTACTGGACACGGCACTGCCTGGTTTCGGTGTCAAAGTTGGCGTAGCGGATCTTGATCGTTACCGTGGAGGTCAGCCACTGCTCGGAGCGCAGTTGGAATGCCAGTTTTTCCACCATCCCCAGGATAACCCTTTTAAGCCTTTCGATATCAATGGTATCCTGCAAAAAGGTATGTTCGGTTGAAATGGATTTTCTCTCGGTATACGGCTCCACGGGGTTATTATCTATCCCATTGGCTTTTTTCCAAAGCTCCGATCCATTTTTGCCGATCATTTGCTGGAGTACCTCACAGGGCATTTTGGAAAGGGTCTCAATGGTGCGGATCCCGATGCGCGAGAGCACCTGGAAAGTTTTATCGCCCACCATTGGTATTTTCTGGACCGACAGGGGATTCAAAAAGGCCTGCACCAGATGCTCTGGTATTTCCAGGTTCTGTTTCTGCTTGCCTTCGCCGGTGCCAATTTTCGATACGGTCTTGTTAATCGAAAGGGCAAAGGTGAGGGGCAGGCCGGTTTCTTTTGTAATGGTCTTGGCCAGTTCATTGGTCCATTTGTAGCTGCCATGGAATTTATCCATGCCGCTAATATCCAGGTAAAATTCATCGATGCTGGCTTTCTCCACCACGGGGGCCTTTTCCTGAATGATCTGGGTAATGTCATGGGACAGCCTCGAGTATAATTCCATGTCGCCTTTCATGATTTTCGCCTGCGGGCAGAGCTTTATGGCCATGTGGATGGGCATGGCAGACCGTACCCCAAACCTTCGGGCCTCATAGGAGCAGGAGGCTACAACGCCTCTTTCGCCTCCCCCGATGATCAGCGGAATACCGTTTAAGGCTGAATTGGTCAGCCTTTCGCAGGACACGAAAAACGTATTCATATCAATATGTACAACTGACCTTTCCATAATCTTTCGCATTTTATACTAATCAAAATTAGTACAGTTGGTAACATTATTTAAAAATATTATGTTCTAATTTAGAACAATTTTATAGTATCAGTTTTTTCCGATAGTGGGGTAGCGCGTAAATATTGAAAACTTTCAAAAACAGGAAGATTAAGAAAAGGTAAAAAGATTATTTTTTAATGTGTTTTTTCTGAATTATGAATTATCTTTACACTCCCCTTATCAAATCAGGATATCATTTTGCAGTTTTAAAATGGCATGACCTTTACTTTGGAATATTGTTTATCCAAAGCAGCTTTCTATTTTATCTTTTAATGTAAATTTTAGTAAAATGGCATTTGAAAAGCACAATTCCCAGCGATTTATTTACTTGGCCGATGACGACAGCGATGACAGGGAGTTCTTTGCTGATGCGGTGGGTGAAATTGTTCCCGATGTTGTTTTAAGACAGGCACCCGACGGCATGCATTTGATGGATGACCTTGCTGCGCTGGCAAATTCAGAGCTTCCCGAATTTATTTTTTTGGATATCAATATGCCCGGCAAATCAGGACTGGAATGCCTTGCCGAGATAAGAAACAGCGAAGGGATTTTCAAAGAAGTGAACATTATTATGCTTTCCACCAGCAGTGATCCTGCAATTATTGAGAAGTCAATGGAGCTAGGGGCTACTTTTTATGCGGTGAAGCCCAACTGTTTTGAGAGGCTCAAATCCCTGCTTGAAGAGGTGCTTTCGATGAACCTTGCTGGGGCTGGTGAAGGAAATAAAAAGTTTCTTTTGGTTTAGTTTTTGGGTTATTTTTTTTTAGTTTAGGCAGGTCATAAAGTGACTTTTACTAATGCTATTTTTTAGGAGCTTTTTCCCGCTATCCGTTCCAATCTTTTGTGCCGAACACCGGCACAAAAGGATTTCCACTGCTATCGGGGCTAGGGGAGCTGCGAGCAAGAAAGAAAAAACTGTTTGTGCCGCCAAGCTGTATGCCCTGAAGTTAAAACTTTAATCATTTGATCTGCCAGAAAATCTATTAATCGAAAGTAAAATTAGAAAATGCTTTTGCAATACCTTCATTTATTACAAGTCAATTTGCGTTTTTATATTCATTGGGCGTCATCCCTGTTTTTTGTTTAAAGAGACGTGTAAAGTGCTGCTGATATTTAAATCCCAGATCATCTGCTATTTCATTTATCGATTTAGCTGAATCAGACATTTTTGCTTTTGCCTGTTCGATTAGCTTGGACTGGATGTATTCTAATGCTGTAGTGCCTGTTTCTTTTTTTATCAGATCACCGAAATAATAGGGTGATAAATGAAGCTGTTCTGCACACCAGGATACACTTGGCAATCCATTTTTTTTTGGCAGTTCAGACTTGAAATAGCTATGGAGTAAATTTTCAAAACGAACCAAGATATCTTTATTGATATGGGTACGGGTAATAAACTGCCGGTCATAATAACGCATGCAGTAATTTAGGAAAAGTTCAATATTGGAGACAATCAAGGTTTTACTGTGTTTGTCGATATTCAAATCAATTTCAACTGCAATCTTTTCCAAACAGTCATTTATTGTTGTTCTTTCTTTTTTTGATAAATGAAGCGCTTCATTAACTTCATACGAGAAAAAAGAATACTCTTTTATGTGGTTTCCAAGTGCGGTGCCGGCAATGAGATCAGGATGAAATACGAGGGCTTTTCCGGCGGGTTTTATAAGCTTGCCTTTACTGTCAATTCCGTAAACCTGACCGGGGGCTATAAAGACCAGTGTGCCGTCTTCATAATCATAAGGCTGGCATCCATAGCGTATATCACCGCAGTTTATGTATTTTAGAAAAACGGCATAAACGCCCATATATCTTTTAAAGTATTGATAAGTAGGTATCTCATCAAAATTTACAACACTTACCAAAGGATGCAGTGTCTCAACACCGACAGAGTCATTGTATTTTTTAACAGTATCTATTCTCTTGACTTTTTCCATAACCTGAAAATTATCAGACAAATTTAAATAAACTAATTTATCCGGCTGTACTTGAAAACCAATATCAGTAAAAGTGGTAAATAAATCAGTATTCTGTCTACATGCAGAACAAACAATAGTGATGAAATTTGCAATGATTGTTATTTCCCTTGTTTGGGTTAAAGAAAAGAGATAATTATTGTAAAGATGGAATATATGACAAAATTCATAATGAAAACACTAATTTTAGTAATGTTAATAATGCTCACAGCATGCAATAATAAATTAATTCAACAAAAAATGGGTACAGAAAACGCAACTTTGCTTTTTGCGAAAGGTGAAAAATTAACTAACGGATATTTTACCGGAGACGCTTATTTACAGCTATTATTGCCAAAAGATAAAAATAACGATTTTGTAATTGGGAGCGTGACATTTGAAGCAGGAGCAAGAACAAACTGGCATACACACCCAAAAGGACAAGTTTTGATAGTTACAGAAGGAGCAGGCCTGTACCAGGAAAAAGGAAAACGTGCGCAATCAATTAAAAAGGGCGATATTATAAATATACCCGAAAATACAGAACACTGGCACGGCGCCTTAGCGGGCTCAAAAATGGTTCATATTGCCATTACAAATTTTAAGGGAGAGGTCAATGCCGTCTGGTTAAGTCCGGTAACAGATCAAGAGTACTCAGAAGCAAATAAATAATCTTGGAAAAATGAAAAAAGCAGCTATTCTCAGCAGTTTATACCTTACAATTCTTTTAATAAATAGCAACATAATGAACGCAAAAAATAAAAATGAAGACAATACAGTTTTAAATGCTGACCAGCAAAGCATGGCAAGTATAGCCGCATTGTCAGCAGTTGGATTTAAAAACACTCCATTTTCAAAAATATAAAACATCCACAGTTAAAATGGTCAAGTCATTAAAGCTGGTTGATATGAATCCTATTGACCCCGAATCCATGAGAATGCTGTTTTGGAAAATGAGACAGTACTAAATTCAAAAGTATGAATTAATACTACGCCTTATAAATAAAAAAGGCAGGAACTAAAAAAAGCCTGCGAAATACAATTATTTCGTAGGCTTTCTCTTTGGATATTGCTTCGTTAAGGTGAAATCTTAATCCTCCTCATCTTCATCCGCTTCGGATTCGTCCAAAGTTCTTCTGTCCGCATCGTCATGGTCCAGTTCGGTGGGCTGGTGGTCTGCTGATCTTTCCTCGCTGTAGTGCTGGTTTACTGCCGGATCGGTGTGCTCCATGGTTTCGGAGTGGATGGATTCTTCTCCCATGTGATAGGTACTATGCTGGTGATTGTACGTATCGTAGTTTTCCTGTGGTATCATACTGTTTTAATTTAAATAGTTTGTAAATACTTTAAAGGCCTTCTTCCTGTTTCGGGCTTGTTAGCTTAGTGGAAGAAGCTAGGGTAAAATTAAAAATTTGGGGAGGGATTAAATTACAGCCTTTTTGTGTTTAATTATATTATTTTCAGGTTGTTAGGATTGTTTATTAGTGTGACAGCAAATTAAGAACTGCGTTTGCAGTTGCCTTTAGAAGTGATTTATATTCCAAATGCCTGAGTCAATTAGCTTGTTTTAAAAAATAATTTGTAATTTTAGGTAAAAACCGGTACATGACATCTGCATCCTTAAAACTAAATAATGAGATATTGCGCAGTCTTTCCCAAAACTGCAATAAGAGTTTTACCCTGGAAGAATTGACCAGTATGGTAAGTCCCTATTCAGGTCCCATCGATAGTTATAATGACACTATAGCTGTGGAAAGGGAAAGCCAGGCGAGGGTTTTGGAGGCGCTGCTGTTTCTGTCCGATCACGGCCTGGTATTCTTAGATCCCCTTACAGACCAAAGCTGCTTCAAAATAAAGTAAAAAAGGATTAATATAATTTTATATCTTTGATAAGCTGCCCTTTATTGCTTATTGGTAATCAATCATCAATCCTGTAAGCGTTAAATTAGTGGTAGTAAACCTTAAATATATTTTAGAAGCGCTGGTATCTTCGGTTTGCTTTTAGGACGTATTTACCTGCCGACTTCCATTTGGTGCCTAAAGCAAATATGCGTATTTGCTTTTTTTTTTGGCTGTGCAGGCTGTTATTCTCTTCTATCTTTCAGCGTGTAATTTTCAGCACCCTGCATGCCTGTGGCAATGATGACGGACTTGATAATAGAGCGAACTGGCGAAGCAATCTGGGCTATGACAAGCGAGTGTTACAATGGATTAAAGAAGGCACATAAAAACCGTTATCATGAACAGTTTTTATGTGCCAATCTGGCTACATTAAAATTCGCCAAGAAGGTTATTATGATAAGCGACGGCGTTTTACCAAATAATAGTATAACGAACTGAAAAGCAATAATAGATCCTATTTATATTGGATAGAAAAGAGACGACTACTTGTTGGTCGTCTCTTGTTCTTCTTCTTAATTAAAGGTGTTGGTGAAGGGGCCGTCTGAAAGTGGGTTGAAATAGGTTTTGGGATTGATGTGCATATGTTTGATCTGAAGTTTTCCCGATATGTCAATAGGTGCATAGCGGAGCTTTTTCAAAAAAGTCCTGACAAAGCTTCTTGAAGACGGATGGTCTGCTATAAAAAACAGTTCCTCCTTGCCTGTGATCCGGCACTGCGCGTGGCTGGGATTGATTTGGACAGGATTGAATAATTTTACCAGCTTGGCGTGTGGAAGCAGCGAGGCGATAATCGGGTAGGTCATGGCATTGATAATGCCTGATAGCAGTGACTGGGGATCGAAAATCAGCCCGCTGGTATGCAGAATTATTTTCCCTGACAAATCAGGAAGATTTGCGATCAAGGCCTCCAGGTCTTCTTTTGGGACAAATAATAGGATCAGTTCGGGCGCGGCGGCCTCCTGAAGTGTTCCGGGTTTTACTTTAGGTCCTATTTTTTCAATAACATCCTTTATAAGGCTGTTGCCTTTGGGATTGTGCACGATAACTTCAAATCCTGCGTTGGCCGATCTTACGGCCAGCTCCAGTGTGAAACTGCCGATTCCGATGATTCCGATTCTCATATTTTTTATTTTAATTATGGTCTCACTCCTTAAATTTTGTAATGCTGATGATAAATTAGTAAAACGGGAAGTTCTTTCTGCATTTGTGTACAGCATTAAAATTATGGGAATTAACTGAGCTGTGATCAGGTATTTTTACGTGTTTTTGTCCTAAGGAGAAAAAGGGATTTTGGGATCGGAAAGGAAAGGATAGGTTATCCAGTATCTAAAAGGGAATTGAAGGAATGGTTCTCGTTGATGTGGAAAATTGTTTTTTTTGGTGTTGTTTTTCTTATGGCCAGCGGATCGGGGGAAATGCTTTGGCTTTTTTTTGGAAAGTGTCATTTGTTTTTATAAAAATCGTAGAGTTGCATATCGTTACCAAATGCATCCCATTCAAGTCGCTGAATACCGCAAACAAGAGTGGTAGCACACGGGCAATACAAGGGAACATAATTTATATGCCGTACAAGAATATACTACTTATTGATGATGACAGTGACGATACCCTTTTTTTTGTTGAAGCCCTCAGTGCTGTAAACAACAAGATAGTATGCCGCACGACACTGAATCCTGCCAAAACACATTGGGGTCATCGTACTTTCAACCCCGCCCGAGCAGGTAATGGCACCTTGGCTGGAGAGAAACAATGCAAGGGTAAAATACATATCCAAGCCAACCGGTATGGAGGAATTCAGGGCGATGTTGCGCGAATTATTGTAACACCTATCGCGTGATGCTTACAATGCAGATTAATTACTGGAGTTTTTAGCTAACAGAGACGATATTTTACTAGTTGAAACGGGACTTTGAAGGATTATGAATGAATTTGACACGAGTATGAAACAGAATGGTAATATACTGTCCTTTTCTTTTTTGGATATTCGTACTATTGTTATTACAAACACGCCGTACAGGGAACAATCACAAATAAGGTATCGGATGCTTTCGCTCTACCGCTATAGTATTAATTCAATCTTTAAGAAAAGGATCAGAATAGGTAACACACTAAAATTATAATAATGAAATTAAATTTGCTATTTATATTGTTGCTTACGGTTCCGTTTTTGTCTGATGCACAAAGCAGCTATACTCCCGGATCTTTTGTGATCAAGGGGAATGTGAAGAATTTTAAGGAATCTTTCATAGACTTTGGAATCACGGCATATCTGGAAAATTCCTCAAACTCTATACTCATGAACAATGATGGAAGCTTTGAACAGAAATTTCCGGTGGAGAAACAGCAGAAAATTTATTTATACCTCAACAATGAAGCCTATTTGTTTACGGTTATGGAAAATGACACCTTGGAGCTGGGGTGGGATAATAATGATTTTGAAAAAACTTTTACAATCAAGGGGAACAATTCACTGAGAACAGCAAATTTACAAATGCAGCTGAACCTGCAGCAGCGACTTATGGTCCCTGTCAGGAAATTGCATCAGAAACTTTCTGACCAAAGCGTAAAGATGGAAAGTAAAGATAAATTTGTGCTAATTAATGACTTGTATAACAACAATGTAAAAATGGTACTGGACGCTTCGTCACATTTCTTTTCCAGTCCGGTAAACGACATGATTACAGGCCTGTATTTTCAATTTACCAAAATTCTGAAAAATGAGGGGCTGCTGGGCCAATTTGAACTTACCATTGCATTTGATACAAAACCTTATCCTTTCTTTGATATGGCAAACGGATCTTCATTCTACAAGCAACTCAATGATCAGTGGTTTTGGAACGTTCCGGAATACAGGGATTTTATTTATGATCATATTCGGCTCCTGGCCCCTTTTCCCCTATACAATATCAGCGGTGCCTCACCCGCCTGGGCTACTGATGCCAGGGCAGAATCATCCAATCCGACACTACAGGCATATTATATGGGTCAGGGTGCTCTTTATAATGCTATAACGATCAAAGACTGGTTTGCTACAAAAATAATTATAGAGGGATTCCGGAATTATTCGTTTGAAGATGCTGAAAGTGCGTACAAACTTTTCATTAAGGAGTGTTCCACACCGTATCTGAGGGAAGTATTAACGGGATATTACTCC
>Ga0247813_10002124_pt1 | contig 13980 bp, 13 predicted proteins | sample UWRJL169409C1_FD_180719 | JGI IMG/M metagenome (GOLD analysis project Ga0247813, IMG submission 180719) | Plant litter microbial communities from Arlington Agricultural Research Station in Wisconsin, United States - UWRJ-L169-409C-1 | ecosystem: Environmental > Terrestrial > Plant litter >... | reverse complement strand
ATGCCGCGCGCGTCCTTGGTGGCCGCCTTCAGTTCGGCCGCGGCGTCGCTGAGTTCGGCCAGGGTGCGCTTGCCGTCGGTGTCGACCAGGCCCTTGGTGGTGGCGCTCAGCTCGGCGATGTTGGTGGCGGCCGCGTCGATGCTCTGCAGCGCCTTCTGGGCGTCGGCGATGACAGCCTTGCGCTCGCGCGCCTCGGCGGTGATCGCCTGGACGTCGCTGAGGGTGGCGCTGAAGCTTTTCACGTTCTCATCGGACAGCACGCGGTTGACCCGGTCGAGCGCCTCGATGGTGCGGCTCAGCACGGTGCCGCCGCCCTGCAGCAGGTCGGACAGGGCGCTGCCCTGGCTCTTGATCACAGGCACCTCGCCGGCCGGGACGGTTTCCTTCAGCAGCCGCTTGCTCGGCGTGCCGGCGGTGATCTGGACGTAGTTCACGCCGGTGATGCCCTGCGGCTCGAGCGTGGCGAAGGAGTCCTCGCGGATCGGCACATCGGCGGTCACCCGCGCCCGGGCGATCACCCGGTTGGGGTCGCGCACGTCGAGCTCGATCTTGGTGACCTCGCCGATCTTGATGCCGTTGAAGTGGACCTCGCCGCCTTCGGACAGACCCCGGACGGGGCCGACGAACAGGATGTCGTAGACGTCGTAGTCGTTGTTGAAGCTGAACCGGGCCAGCCAGATGGTGAACACCACAGCCCCGATGAACAGGACGAGTGAGGCCACCCCAACCAGCGCGTAATTGGCGTTTCGTTCCATCAGGCGCTCCGCCCCTTGGTCTGCAGCGATTGTCCCGCCGCACGGCCTCTGGGTCCAAGAAAATATTCCCGTATCCACGGGTGGTCGGATTGTTCGAGTTCGCGCACCGGCGCCACCGCGTTGACCTGCTTGTCGGCCAGGACGGCGACGCGGTCGGTGATGGCGTAGAGGGTGTCGAGGTCGTGGGTGATCATGAACACCGTAAGTCCCAGACTGCGCGAAAGGTCCGCGATCAGCTCGTCGAACGCGGCCGCGCCGATGGGGTCGAGGCCCGCCGTCGGCTCGTCGAGGAACAGCAGCTGCGGATCCAGCGCCAGGGCCCGGGCCAGGGCCGCGCGCTTGATCATGCCGCCCGACAACTCCGAGGGCTTCAGCCCCCCGGCGCGGGGCGGCAGGCCCGACAGCGCGATCTTCAGCTCGGCCAGGTCGTAGATCTCGTCCTTGCTGAGGTTGGTGTGCTCGAACATCGGGGCCGCGACGTTGTCCTTGACCGACAGGGCCGAGAACAGCGCGCCCTGCTGGAACAGGACGCCCCAGCTGCGCTCGATGGCCTTCCATTCCTTGCGGGTGGCGTCGTGGATGTCGTGGCCGAACAGCTTCACCGTGCCGCCGTCGGGCTGCTTGAGGCCGATGATGGTGTTGAGCAGCACCGACTTGCCGGTGCCCGAGCCGCCGACCACGCCGAGCACCTCGCCGCGCTTCACGGTCAGGTTCAGGTGATCGTGGATGACGGTGTCGCCGAACTGCGAGACCAGATCGATGACCTCGATCGGCGGGGCTTCGTCGTCGAGCCCGTCCTCGTTGTCGTCGACGATGGGGCGGCCCTGGACGGTCAAATGTTCAGTTCCATGTAGACCAGCGCGAAGATCGCATCGATCAGGATGATCGAGAAAATGGCGTGCACCACGGCGGCCGTCACCCGCTGGCCGAGCGAGACGACGTCGCCGCCGACCTCCATGCCCTGGCGCGAACCGATGCCCGCGATGACGGCGGCCATGACCGGCACCTTGGCCATGCCGACCAGGAAGTGGGTCGCCCCGACGTTGTCGATGATCCGCTGCAGGAAGAAGGTCGGCGACAGGTCGACCACCAGCCAGGTGACGACCAGACCGCCGGCGAGGCCCGCGAGGCAGGCGACGAACACCAGCAGCGGCATGGTCAGCTGCAGGGCGATGAAGCGCGGCAGCACCAGGGCGTCGAACGGATCGACCCCCATGACCTGCATCGCATCGATCTCCTGGCGCATCTTCATCGCCCCGATCTCGGCGGCGAAGGCCGAGGCGGAGCGGCCGGCCAGCAGCACGGCGGTGATGACCACGGCGAACTCGCGCAGCACGGCGATGCCGATCAGCTCCACGACGAAGATCGAGGCGCCGAACTCGGCCAGCAGGTTGATGCCCAGCAGCGCGATCACCGCGCCGATGAAGAAGGTGGTGACCGCGACGATCGGCAGGGCGTCCAGGCCCGCGCGCTCGCACAGGATGATGATCGGCGCCCAGCGGATCTTGTGCGGCTGCACGACGGCGCGGCCGAAGCTCATCACCACCTGGCCGATGAAGGCGAAGGTCTCGACCGCCTCGTCGAAGACGTGGAACACGCCCCGGCCGATGCGCTCGAACATGTCGTTGACGCCGCGCTGGACCACCGGCGGGCTCGGCTCGACCTGGATGGCGTCGCCGACCAGGTCGATCAGCCGCTGGGTCTCGGGCCGCGCGACCAGCTTGCCCGGCGATTCGCGGCCGTCGGCGGCGCGGATGATCGCATAGGCGCCCGCCGTGTCGCAGCGGCGGATGCCGGTCAGGTCGAGGGTGACGTCCGACGTGCCGTCCAGCACCTCGGCCAGCCGCTTGCTGACGTCGTCCAGGGACTCCGCCGTCCAGTCGCCGGTGAGAAACGCGGTGGTGCCGTGTTCGCCCTGCTGGAGCTTCAGATCGGCGGGCTTGCTCATACGAGGGTCGTGGGGCTCCTGATCGGGGGGAAACTGCCATGCCCGGCCGCTTCCGCAAAGCGTTCAACGCATGGAATGACGATTGCAACCAAAGCATCGCCGGTTAAGGCTCGCCCGGACAAAAAGGGGGGCGGTCATGACCGACCTGATGCAGGACCACGGGCCCGCCGCGCCGAGGATCGGTCTGACGCGCGCCGCGATCGGATTCGTCGCCGGGATCGCGCTCTGGGCGCTGACCGAGGCGGGCGAGCACAGGGGCGGCTGGGCGACCACACACCCCGCCCTGTTCGGCGCGCTGGCGGCGATCGCCCTGTTCGTGCCGTTCGTGCTGGTCGGGGGGCTGGGCGCCCTGCGCGCGCGGACGCTGGCGCTCTGGGCGGCGGGGGGCGGGCTGGTCTTGGCCGGGCTGGGCGCCCATGACCTGGTCCGTCAGTTCGAGCCGCGCGGCGAGGTCTGGCTGTCGCCGGAGCTGATGGGGTTCGGCGCGGCCGGCCTGTTCATCGCCCACCATCTGGTCGAGGGCGGCGACGGCGAGCGGCGGGTCATCGCCCGCTATCCGCGCTATTTCGAGATCGCCTGGAAGCACGGGGTGCAGCTGGCGCTGTCGGCCGCCTTCGTCGGGGTGTTCTGGATCGTGCTCTACCTCGGCGGGGCGCTGTTCAACCTGATCGGCATCAAGGCGCTGGGCGAGCTGCTGGAGAAGAGCTGGTTCGCGCTGCCGGCCACCGCGACGATGTTCGCGGCCGCCGTGCACCTGACCGATGTGCGGGCCGGCCTGATCCGCGGCATCCGCACGGTGGCGCTGACGCTGCTGTCCTGGCTGCTGCCGGTGCTGGTGCTACTGGCGGGGGCCTTCCTGCTGGCCCTGCCGTTCACCGGGCTGGAGCCGCTGTGGAAGACCCGCAGCGCCGCCTCGATCCTGCTCAGCGCCGCCGCCGTGCTGATCGTGCTGATCAACGCCGCCTACCAGGACGGGGAGCCGGACCAGACCGTGCCTCTTCCATTGCGCGGAGCCGGACGCCTCGGCGGCTTCCTGCTGGTCGCCCTGGTCGGCCTGGCCGCCTACGCCCTGTGGCTGCGGATCAGCCAGTACGGCCTGACGCCCGACCGCATCGTCGGCGCGGCCTGCGCCATCGCCGGGGCGGTCTATGCGGTCGGCTATGCGGCGGCCGCCGTGCGACTGGGCCGCTGGATGCGCTGGGTCGAGAAGACCAACATCGTCGCCGCCTTCGTGATCCTGGCCCTGCTGCTGGCGATCTTCAGCCCGCTGGCCGACCCGGCGCGGCTGTCGGTCAACGACCAGATGTCGCGGTTGGCCTCGGGCCGAACCACGGCCGACAAGCTCGACTACAGGTTCCTGCGCTTCAAGGCCGAGCGCTACGGCCACGACGCGCTGGTCCAGCTGAAGGCCAGGGGCGGGGAGGCGGGCCGTCGCGCCGTCGTCGCGCTGGCGGACACCAACCGGTGGGAAACGCCGACGCCCGTTGAGGACAAGGCCGTCCAGGGCGATCCGCGCACGCTCGATCTTGTCTGGCCGGCCGGCGCGACCTTTTCCCAGCCGTTCCTGGCGACCGGCTGGCTGGTCGGCGACGCGAAGGCCCTCGGCTGCACGGTCGAGGCGCCCTGCGCGGCGGCCCTGCTGGACCTCAACGACGACGGCGAGGCCGAGGTGATCGTCGCGGGCCGCAAGACCGCCGTGGTCCTGACCCGCGCGGGCCGGTCCGACTGGTGGTCGGCGCTGCAGACCGGGATCGCCCAATGTCCGGGCTTCATCGACGCCCTCAAGTCCGGGCAGGTGAGCGCCCAGCCTTCGCCATGGCGGGACCTCGTGGTCGGCGGCAAGCGGGTTGCGATGGATGAGCAGCGGAACGACTGCGATCCGTCACCGCCGGCAAAGCCGAAGACGGTCCATCCTCGCGGGACACCGACACCCTAGGGACCGGACGCAATTGGCATCGAGGAATTCAACGGCTGGCTGTCACCCAAACTCCGATCGGGGATGATCGGTTTAAGGACAGACCCTAGCCGTACAGCCGGTCGAACAGCGGCGGCAGGGTCGCGGGCAGGCCCAGCAGCGGGCCGGACGACAGCAGCAGCACCGCCTCGTCGCCCGTCAGGTCGGTCAGCAGCGTCTCGGCCTCCGACGGCGTGGTCGCGCCCCAGGCGGTGACTCCGGCCGCGGCGATCCGCTCCAGGATCTCGGCGTGGGTCAGCTGGGCGTGGCTGCCGGCGCCCGTCTCGGGCGGCGGGATCACGATCACCCGGTCGCAGCCCGCGAACACCGTGTCGTACCAGGCCAGACCCTCGCGATTGCGCCAGCTGAAGGTGTGCGGCTCGAAAATCACGATCAGCCGCCGCTCGGGGAAGTGCAGCCGGACCGCGTCGATGGCTGAGCGGGCCTTCTCGTAGGAGCTGCCGAAGCCCTCGATGACCGGAATCCTGGACGTGACGGTCAGCCGGTCTAGCCGCCGCCGGATGCCCTGGAACGAGGCGACGCCGGCCTTCAGCTCGTCCTCGGTGACCAGTCCGCGTTCCAGCAGGAAGGCGGCGACCCCGACCAGGTTCTCGATGTTGTGCACGCCCAGCAGGCCTGTCTCGAGCGGGATTTTGCGCCCATCAGGCGCGACCAGCGTGAAGCTCGAGGTCTCGCCGAAGGTCACGGCCTCGCTGTACCAGCCGTCGCAGGGCTGGTCGTCGTACCAGACGGGCGTGCCCGCGAACTCGCCGGCGATCAGCCGCAGGGACGGGGAGTCCTTCAGCAGCACCGTCGCCTCGGCTGGAGCCATGCGCAGCAGCTGGCGGAACGGCGCCTCGTAGCTGTCGAAGGTCGGGAAGACGTTCAGATGGTCGTGCACCAGCGACGTCACCAGCAGGTGCGCGGGGGTGTAGAGCATGAACTTCGAGCGCCGGTCGGTCTGGCTGACGATGTACTCGTCGCCCTCGATGATCATGTCGCCGCTGCCCCAGGCGCCGGTGGGCGCGCCGCCGGCCGGGATCGCGCCGATCATGTAGCCGGGGTCGCGCCCGGCCTGCCGCAGGATGTGCGAGAGCAGGGCGGTGCAGGTCGACTTGCCGAAGCTGCCCGCGACGATGGTGCATTCGCGCCCGGCGGTCTGTTCGGCGATCAGCTGCGGAAAGCCGATCATGCGGATGCCGCGCGCCGTCGCCTCGGCGTACTCGGGGTTGTCGCCGCCGTGCAGCCGCGCGCTGCCGCCCAGCACCACCAGGTCGACGTCGGGGCTGACGTTCTCGGCCGCGAAGGTCCGCGCGAACGGGATGCCGAGCGTCTCGAGATAGGTGCTGATCGGCGGGAAGGCTTCCTCGTCCGAGCCGCTGACCGAATGCCCCGCGTCCCGCATCATCAGCGCCACCGCGCTCATCCCCGCCCCGGCGATGCCGATGAAGTGGATGCGCATGGGGAAGGTGTCCTGGGATGGAGGGCTGGGCGGTTCGCCGCAGTAGCCTACCGGCAGGCGTCTGAGAAGACCGCCGCGGCTTCAGCCGGCGTCGTCGTAATCCACGTCGACCACAGGCGCGTTCGGCAGCTCCCGCTCGAGCGACTGCCGATAGGCGACGCAGCCGCGCAGGAAGTTGGGCCAGGCCGGAACGGCGATGTCGGCGGGGATCGGCTCGGGCAGCAGGCCCCAGAGCTGCGGATGATGCCAGCACAGCGCATGGCCCGAGCTGTGGCGATGCTCGCGGATGCCGGCCCGCAGCCGCCTGACCTCGGCGATCAGCGCCGCGCGGTCGAGGGTTTCGAGGTCTTCGTCCATGAGGGGGCGTCCTCCGCGGCCGTTCGCGAGGAAAACCCGGAAAGTCGGGCCGGCGTTCCGGCCGGCGAGCCGTGTCAGGTCGCCGGGCGGCGCGCGTCCAGCAGGGCGCTCAGCAGCAACAGGCCGATGCCGACGTCCAGCGTCGCGTCCGCCACGTTGAAGATCCACGGAAAGCCGATCTTGCTCGCGTCGAGGAAGTCCACCACCGCCCCGACGAACAGCCGGTCCAGTCCGTTGCCGAGCGCGCCGGCCGCGATCAGCGCCAGGCCGAACAGCGTCAGCGGCCGGAGCGGCCGCGTCAGCATGACGTACAGAAGCACGGCGGCGACCGCGAGATTGGCCGACATCAGCACCCAGCGCGTCGCCTGTCCGACCACCGGCGTCAGCCCGAAGGCGTTGCTCTGGTTGAGGTTGAAGGTCAGGTCGAGCGGCCCGGGCAGCGCCATGTGACCGCCCATCGGTCGCAACGTGGCGAGCGCCCACCCTTTGCTGGCTTGGTCGAGCGCGACGGCGCCCGCGCTCACGACGAGCGCGCTGATCCTGATGCGGCGATCCATCCCGCACCATAACCGTTTCGGCGATGCCCGGAAGACGCGCTGCGCTGGTTAGCTTGAGGGCTTGCCCCGCGAAGCTCCTGGAGCGAAGCAAGGTGGTGAACGCGACAGGGACTGATCCTGTGCCCCCTCGATGTGAACAACGATGGCTCTGTCAAATACGCGAGTTTTCGACGGGAGCGGAGTCGAGAAGCTGGGCGGTGGGTGCATAATAGCTGCAGGCGGGCAAGCTGTAGGCAGCGCCGCTCGTCAAAAAGCAGGGGTGAGAAAATGCTAGATCGCGTATACTATTTTCTACGCTTTCTATTCAAAATTTTCGCAATCATCGTTCTGATGTTATTTGGAATTACTCTTTTAATTTCAAATATATATAGCGGGAAATTCTCTTTAACATTGTTGGTCGTCGGCTTGGCGTGCGTTTCAGTATCCGTCTGGCTGGCGAGGGAGTTTCTCCGCAAGAGCTAGAGCTAGATGTTGCCCGGCGATACAAATTCCAGGGTCTAATCACCGCCAAGACAACGGGCGGGACGACCGCGCCGACGCGCGTGTAGCTCGCGGCCCGGCGATTGATGCCGCACCATGTCTGCCTGGCGTATTTGGAAAATGGTGGATGCGACAGGGATTGAACCTGTGACCCCCTCGGTGTGAACGAGGTGCTCTCCCGCTGAGCTACGCATCCGCTCGCCGGGCTGTCCGCCCGGGAAGGGCCGGGTCTATAGCGACTCGGTCGCCGTCCGGCAAGACGCCGCGATGCCGATGATGGCGTCGATCAGCTCGTCGAAGTGGTCGATGGTCACATCGCCGCCCAGCTCGGCCGGCGGCAGGTCGTTGTAGCCGAAGGCGCAGATCACGGACGGAACCCCCGCCGCCCTGGCCGCGCCGGTGTCGGGCGAGGCGTCGCCGACCAGCACGGCGCGCGCCGGATCGCCGCCGGCGCGGGCGATGGCCTCCAGCAGCGGCGCCGGATCGGGCTTCTGGACCGGCAGGCTGTCGCCGCCGATCACCGCGTCGAAGCCGCGGGTCATGTCCAGCGCGTCGAGCAGGAGGTTGGCCAGCCCCGCCGGCTTGTTGGTGCAGACCGCCAGGGTCGCGCCGCGCGCCCGCAGGCCGGCCAGCGCCTCCAGGCAGCCGGGGAAGGGCAGGCTCTCCTGGGCGATGCGGCCCTGGTAGACCTCGACGATGCGCGGCCGCAGCTCGGCGATCTGGTCCTCGGTGAGGGTCAGGTCCGCCATGGCGTAGGCGCGGATCAGCATGCCCCGCAGCCCGTGACCGACCAGCTGCCGCACGGCGGTCATCGGCGCCGGCGTCATCCCCTGGTCCATGAGGATCACGTTCAGCGCGCCGAGCAGGTCGGGCGCGGTGTCGACCAGCGTGCCGTCGAGGTCGAAGGCGACGGTCCAGCCGGCAAGGTCTTTTTCGGGGTCATGCATTGGTCAGGGCTTTCGGCTAAACCCGAGGCCAATGCAACGGTTTGAAGAGTCGCAAACATGACCGCACGCGCCGCCGTGATCATGGCCGCCGGACAGGGCACGCGGATGAAGTCCCCGACGCCCAAGGTCCTTCACAAGGTCGGCGGCCGCACCATGCTCGACCGCGCCATCGACGCCGTCCAGGCGGCGGGCTGCGAGCGGGTGGTGGTGGTCTGTGGGACCCACAGCCCGGCGGTGGCCGCGCATGTGGCCAAGCGGCTGGGCGAGGCCGCCGTGGCGATCCAGGACCCGCCGCTGGGCACCGCCCACGCCGTGCTCTGCGCCAGGGACGCGCTGGCCGGGTTCGCCGGCGACGTGCTGGTGGTCAACGCCGACTGCCCGCTGCTGACCGAGGGCGACATCGCGCCGGTGTTTGAGCGCCGCGCCGCGGGCGACGACCTGGTCATGCTGGCCTTCGAGGCCGCCGACCCGGCCCTCTACGGCCGGATGATCCAGGACACCGACGGCCGTCTCCTGCGGATCGTCGAGGCGCGCGACGCCAATGCCGAGGAGAAGGCCGTCCGCGCCTGCTACAGCGGCATCCTGGCCGCGTCCGCCGGGCCGCTGTTCGACTGGCTGGCGGCGGTCGGCAACGACAACGTCAAGGCCGAGTACTACATCACCTCGATCGTCGGCATCGCCAATGCGGCGGGCAAGCGCGTCGGCGTCGCCTTCGCCTCCGAGACCGCCGTGATGGGCGCCGACGACCAGGCCGGCGTCGCCCGCGCCGAGCGTCTGTGGCAGGACCGCGCCCGCGCCGCGCTGCTGGCCGACGGCGTGACCATGACCGCGCCGGAGACGGTGTTCCTGAGCTTCGACACGCGGATCGCCGGCGGCGTGGTGCTGGAGCCCAACCTGGTGTTCGGCCCGGGCGTCACGGTCGAGACCGGCGCCACGATCCGCGCCTTCAGCCACCTGGAGGGCGCCGTCGTCCGCAGCGGCGCCATCGTCGGCCCCTACGCCCGGCTGCGTCCTGGCGCCGACATCGGCGAGGACGCCCACATCGGCAACTTCGTCGAGGTCAAGAAGGTCAAGGTCGGCAAGGGCGCCAAGGCCAACCACCTGGCCTATCTCGGCGACGGCACCATCGGCGCGAAGGCCAACATCGGCGCCGGCACGATCTTCTGCAACTACGACGGCTTCGACAAGTTCGAGACCCACGTGGGCGAGGGCGCCTTCGTCGGCTCCAACAGCTCGCTGGTCGCGCCGGTGACCATCGGCGCGGGGGCCTTCACCGGCTCCGGCGGGGTGATCACCAAGGACGTGGCGCCGGGTGCGCTTGCGCTCTCGCGTGCGCCGCAGGTCGAGAAGGAAGGCTGGGCGGCCAGGTTCCGGGCGATGAAGGCGGCGCGGAAGAAGGGGTAGGGGGCTTGGGGGCGCAGCTGCTTATGGCAGTATCGGCCTCTCCAGGGAGCCGCTCAGATGGCCATTTCAGCAGCAAGACCTTCATGTTGCCGGACGGGGATCAGGCCGTGCTTCTTCCTGATGAAATCGCATACGCCGGCGATATCGAGGTGACGATCACCCGCTCCGGTGATGTCTTGACCGTCCGTCCGACCGTCATGCAACCACCAGCCCCCAACGAGCTGAAGGCCTGATCCGACTTGATCTCCAATAGCCAGAGCTTTGGCCGGGGAAGAAGCGCGCGCTTTGCTGTCAAGGAGGAAGCCACAGATCGATATCGATAAGTGGAGCGTCCCTCTTTCTCACTGAACTGAAGGTGTTGGCTCGGCAGAGCGGTCACCGCGATGTCTGGCGGGCTCGCGCGGGCCGTGTCATGCAAGGCCATGCGCCTGATCCCGATCCTGACCGCCGCCGCCATCCTCGCCTGCACCGCCGCGCCCGCCGTGGCGCAGGACGCGAGCCTGTTCGGTTACTTCAAGGCCGTCTGCGCGCCCGGGACCGATCCGGATGCCGGGGCCGCGCGGGCCCTGGCGCAAGGCTTCGCGCCCGCCAAGAAAAAGCCGAAGATGGGCGAGCTCGACGATGTGAAGGGCTTCGAGAAGACCGTCGGCGGGCGGGACTTTTTCGTCGTGGTCGGGCGCGGCAAGGGCAAGGCCAAGGACGGCATGCCGCCTTCGGCGACCACCGCCTGCGGCGTCGGGGTCAAGGGCAAGGACGAGGCGGGCCTCGCGGCCGGCCGCAAGTGGGTCGGCGTGCCGTCGTCCAAGACCGTAATGGGCATCGCCTTCCACGCCTTCCGCCAGAGCGGCGGCGCGCGGGCGGCCCTGTCGTTCGACGACAAGCCGGCGGTCAAGGCGGCGCTGCTGGCCGCCGACCTCAACGTGCTGACCATCACGGGCCTCGGCGGCAACAGCCTGCTGCTGCTGACCCGGACGCGGCCCGCCTAGTCGCGAGCCGCGCCTTTGGTCAGGCCGCGACCTGCTCGGTTACTTCGGCCGGCAGGCGGATCAGGTAGTCGAAGGCCGACAGCGCCGCCTTGGAGCCCTCGCCCATGGCGATGACGATCTGCTTGTAGGGCGTCGTCGTCGCGTCGCCGGCCGCGAACACGCCGGGGACCGAGGTCGCGCCGCGGTAGTCGGTCTCGATCTCGCCGCGGCTGGACAGCGCGATCGAGTCCTTCAGCCACTCTGTGTTGGGCACCAGGCCGATCTGGACGAACACGCCTTCCAGATCGACGTCGTGGGTCTGGTCGCTGTTGCGGTCCTTGTAGCTCAGGGCCGTGACCTTCTCGCCGTCGCCATGCACCTCGGTTGTCAGGGCCGAGGTGACGATGCGCACGTTGGGCAGGCTGGCCAGCTTGCGCTGCAGCACCGCGTCGGCCCGCAGCTGGCTGTCGAACTCGATCAGGGTGACATGGGCGACGATGCCCGCCAGGTCGATGGCCGCCTCGACGCCGCTGTTGCCGCCGCCGATCACCGCCACGCGCTTGCCTTTGTACAGCGGGCCGTCGCAGTGCGGGCAGTAGGCCACGCCCTTGTTGCGGTACTGGTCCTCGCCCGGCACGCCCATCTGGCGCCAGCGGGCGCCGGTGGCCAGGATCACGCTGCGCGACCTCACGCTGGCGCCGTTGGCCAGCTGGATCTCGATCAGGCCGCCTTCGGTGCGCGCGGGGATCAGTTTGCTGGCGACCTGGAGGTTCATCACGTCGACCTCGTAGTCCTTCACATGCTGCTCCAACCCGCTGGCCAGCTTCGGCCCCTCGGTGTGGGAGACGGAGATGAAGTTCTCGATCGCCATGGTGTCGAGCACCTGGCCGCCGAAGCGCTCGGCCACGAGGCCGGTGCGGATGCCCTTGCGGGCGGCGTAGATGGCCGAGGCCGCGCCGGCCGGGCCGCCGCCGATGACCAGGACCTCGAACGCGTCCTTGGCCTTGATCTTCTCGGCGTCGCGGGCCGCCGCGCCGGTGTCCAGCTTGGCGAGGATCTGCTCGACCGTCATTCGGCCCTGGCCGAACGGCTCGCCGTTCAGCAGCACGGTCGGCACGGCCATGACCTTGCGCTGCTCGACCTCGGCCTGGAACAGCGCGCCGTCGATCGCGACGTGGCTGATGTTGGGGTTCAGGGCGCTCATGGTGTTCAGCGCCTGCACCACGTCGGGGCAGTTCTGGCAGGACTGCGAGAAGTAGGTCTCGAAGTGGAAGGTCCCTTCCAGCGCCTTGATCTGCGCGATCACCTCGGCATCGATCTTCGGCGGGTGGCCGCCGACGTGCAGCAGGGCCAGCACCAGCGAAGTGAACTCGTGGCCCAGCGGCAGGCCGGCGAAGCGCACCTGGGCGTCGCCCGCCGCGCGGGTGATGGCGAAGGACGGCTTGCGCGCGTCGTCGCCGGCGAGGGTCAGGCTCACCTTGTCGGAAGCCGAGGCCACGTCTTCGAGCAGCGCCAGCATGTCCTTCGATCCCGCGCCGTCGCCGAGCGAGGCGACGAGCGCGATCGGCTCGCGCAGGTTCGTCAGATAGGCGGTCAGCTGGGTCTTGAGGGCGGCGTCCAACATGTCGGCTCCGGGGGAACTTTAAAACTCTGGGGGTGGCGCGGCGCCGCTCCGATGAGCAGCGCCGGCCGGGGTAGGCTTTAGGTCTAGATCTTGCCGACGAGGTCGAGCGAAGGCGCGAGGGTCTTCTCGCCTTCTTCCCACTTGGCCGGGCAGACTTCACCCGGGTGCGAGGCGACGTACTGGGCGGCCTTGACCTTGCGCAGCAGCTCGGCGGCGTTGCGGCCGATGCCTTCGGCGGTGACTTCGGTGAACTGGATCACGCCCTGCGGGTCGACCAGGAAGGTGCCGCGGTCGGCCAGGCCCTGGCCTTCACGCATCACGCCGAAGTTGTTGGTGACCACGCCCGACGGGTCGCCGAGCATCGTGTATTGGATCTTGCCGATGGCGGGCGAGGTGTCGTGCCAGGCCTTGTGCGAGAAGTGGGTGTCGGTCGAGACCGAATAGACCTCGACGCCCAGCTTCTGGAACTCGGCGTAGTTGTCGGCCAGGTCTTCCAGCTCGGTCGGGCAGACGAAGGTGAAGTCGGCCGGGTAGAAGAAGACCACCGACCACTTGCCCTTCAGGTCGGAGTCGCTGACCTCGATGAACTTGCCCTGCTTGAAGGCCTGGGTCGTGAAGGGTTTGATTTCGGTGTTGATCAGGGACATGTCGCGCTCCGTTTGTGACGAGGCTTTCTAGCGACTCGCCGTCGATAAACAAAATTGATTTAATCTGCTGTTTGCATAGGCTTGCTCTATGTTGCGGTCCGCGCCTCGCGCGGGCGCGGCGGCTTCCCCCCGGCCGTCGCGGTGGCTAAAGAACCCACATCGCCAACGGGATCGCCACATGACCGCCGACGAACAGAAACGCGCCTCGGGCGAGGCCGCCGCCGAACGGGTCGAGGACGGCATGATCGTCGGCCTGGGCACCGGCTCGACCGCCGCCTGGTTCGTCAAGGCTCTGGCCGCGCGCGGGCTGGACATTCGCGGCGTCCCGACTTCCGAAGCCACCGCCAACCTGGCCCGCGACCTGGGCATCGCGCTGGCGACGCTGGACGACGTGAAGTCCATCGACCTGACCGTCGACGGCGCCGACGAGGTCGGGCCCGGTCTGTCGCTGATCAAGGGCGGCGGCGCGGCCCTGCTGCGCGAGAAGCTGGTCTGGGAGGCGTCCAAGCGCTGCGTGGTCATCGCCGACGCGGCCAAGAGGGTCGAGGCGCTCGGCAAGTTCCCGCTGCCGATCGAGGTGGTCCGCTTTGGCCACCCACACACCGGCCGGCGCCTGGCCGATATCGCCGCCGAGTTCGAGCTGCCGCCGCCCCGGCTGCGCATGGCCGACCGGGGCGTGGTGGTCACCGACGGCGGCAACGTCATCTACGACATGGCGTCCGGCAAGATCGTCGAGCCCTCGGCCCTGGCCGACGCGCTCAAGAGCGTCACCGGCGTGGTCGACCACGGCCTGTTCCTCGATCTCGCCGACGAGGCGCTGATCGGAACGGACCAGGGGGTGGTCAAGCTCTACCCCTAGACCCATATCCCGCGTTCACAA
>Ga0247813_10002123_pt1 | contig 13995 bp, 9 predicted proteins | sample UWRJL169409C1_FD_180719 | JGI IMG/M metagenome (GOLD analysis project Ga0247813, IMG submission 180719) | Plant litter microbial communities from Arlington Agricultural Research Station in Wisconsin, United States - UWRJ-L169-409C-1 | ecosystem: Environmental > Terrestrial > Plant litter >... | reverse complement strand
CCGAATGATAAAAATCCTATTTTCTTCATAAATAGCTGAATTAGTTACCTGCAAATGTAAACATCGGGCTAGTTCATGGTGGTCACGGTTTGGTAATAATGATCGTGTGTGGGGTACTGATTTGGTTACTTGGGTCTCAGACTGGCACGAACTTATTAGCGATTGAATTTTATTAAATGCTCATACCTCAACGACGAAAAACAGTCAGGATTTGGCTCCAAATTGCTTTAGATGTTTGTAATCGGTGAAAATACTATCTTCATTAAATCATAAAAGGCAGTATTCTAATTATTTTACATAGAGTTTTGGCTTCCGTAGTAGCATTATCTAACTTAGTCTGTGAATCACCCTGATTAACTGGTTATGGCAAAGAATAAGACAATTGAAACAGCAATAAGTGTATTGGATTTCATCAATTCTTATGTGGAAAACGATCAAAAGAAAATGGATAGTTTCTGCTTAATTGAGTTGATGACTGAATGGTCGCAATATGAGCCTAAAATGTGGGGGCCGACTATCATTGGCTTTGGAAGTTATCACTACAAATATGCAAGTGGTCATGAAGGGGACGCACCCTTAATTGGATTTTCGCCCCGCAAAGCTGAGTTTTCACTATATGTTTATTCTCCAGTAGAAGAGCACAAAGATCTTTTAGAGAATCTGGGTAAATTCAAAATGGGTAAGGCCTGTATTTATGTAAAAAAACTGTCGGACATCAATCTTGAAACTTTGGAACAGATTTGTAAAACGACTATAGCATATTTAAATGAACATCATGCAGGTGGTTGTAAAAACTAACAGTATATGGTAAACTGAGCTTCTTTTCTGTTGCACTACAGCGCTATTTGACCCACATCACCGTACACTTTGATAAAGAGCGATCAATACAATACGACTCAGTAAGCATCTAATAACTTCTATGAAAGCATCTTACGTACAATTGTTGGTTAAGCGTAGTTGCCTCCCGGGAATATTGATAATTCTCTGAGGTCACGGTAAGGCATAAAGCACTTATTTACAGTTAATATTCATTTTGGAAGATAAATCTCAATATTGCCAGAAAGCCACTGGAACCGTCAATCTGGTCTTTAGGGCGATTCACAAATATTCTTATTCTCGATTAATTGATTGATTGGGAGAAAGGAAAAATTAACATTTTCTATGTCAGCTACGGATGCCATTTCAAGGCATTCATCAAATGTGTATCCTTCGATAACTTTCATGGCAATAGACTTAGGTAAGCATTTGTTATCCAATAGCGAATGTTAAAACCTTTTCTACATATAAATCATCCAATAAATGCAATTAAGCGTAAATTTGCTATCCATTTTAAAAGCAAATTATTCTAAATAACTGCTCTGCTTTTAAAACCTAAAATTATTTATCATCAGAAATGAATGGAAGATTCAAGCATCATTATATATCAAACTGAAGATGGTATTACAAAAATAGAAACACGCTTAGAAGATGAAAGCGTGTGGCTTACAATTGATCAGATGGCTGAACTTTTTAAAAAAGTCCCGTTCAACAATAAATGAGCATATTTTAAATATCTACAAAGAAGGCGAGCTTTTAAAAGACACTTCTAGTAGAAAAATCGGAATTTCCGATTTTTCTACTAAACCTACTAATTACTACAACTTAGATGTTATTATATCAGTAGGTTATCGGGTTAAAAGCTTGCAGGGTACAAAATTCCGTCAGTGGGCAACTGTCAGACTTAAGGAATACATTGTAAAGGGATTTACAATGAATGATGAATTGTTGAAACAAGCTGGCGGAGGTAACTATTTTGAAGAATTACTTACCCGTATTCGTGATATACGTTCCTCCGAAAAAATCTTTTGGCGTAAGGTCCTTGATGTGTATGCCACAAGTATTGACTACGACCCCAAGACAGATGTATCTGTGTTGTTCTTTCAAACAGTACAAAATAAAATGCACTGGGCAGCACACGGACATACAGCAGCTGAAATCATCTATCAACGTATTGATGCTAATAAGGTTAATTTGGGTCTGACAAATATTAAGGGAACCAAACCAACCAAGCAAGAAACAGAAACCGTTAAAAATTATCTGGATGAGACTGAATTAAATCTACTTAATAGAATGGTATCTGCTTATTTGGAATTGGCGGAATTACAGGCTCTCAACCGTAAGCCAATGTATATGAATGATTGGATAGCCCGTTTAGATGATTTTATTACAATGACAGGTAATGAATTGTTGCAGAATGCAGGCAAGATAAGTCATCAGCAAGCCTTGCAAAAGGCAACTGAAGAATACAATAAATTTAAAGAGCAAAACAGACACGAGATTACTGAGGTCGAGAAACATTTTATTAAGCAAATTGAGGAGGCATCTAAGAATGTCCTGAAAAAATAATATAGATTTTGCTTTTTCATTCAGAGATTCCCGAACTATTTTCAAATCGCTTGTTAACAATTTAATGGTGATTTGGTATAACACGGTATAACAGGCGATTTTTTAATTATCCCTATAGGTTATCGAACCATTTGCAAAACGACGATAAAGCGAGTTGATATACTGATTTGTCTTTAAATAGCAGTAAAACAAATTTTAATCTAGAAAAACATACGTTTAGAAATTTCGAGTATCGAACCACAAACATAAAGAGAAAAATTCGCAGTTATTTATAGTGTTAGCAATGTTTTAAATTCAAAAAAGCCCTTAAAATTTAAGTTAAGAGCTTCTGTGTACACCCAATAGGATTCGAACCTGTGACCGCTGGTTTATCACCACTTCTGCACAACGATAATTTGATCTGATCATCATAGGGTGCCTACTTCCCGATACAAAACTTACTAAATATATTATCCAGCAAATCATCGGTAGTAACTTTCCCTGTAATCTCGCCCAAATAATACAGCGCCTGCTTGATATCAGTTGCCAAAAAATCAGAAGTAACAGGGTTAATCAACCCCTCAGAAACACTGCTTAGCGACTCCTGTGTTTTCCTTAATGCTTCCACATGCCTGATATTCGTTACCATCGTGTGATTCTCCGATAATTTATCCCCTACCGCAGTCTCATATAACAACTCTTTCAGCTCTTCCACGAATTGGTTCTCCTTTGCGGAAATCCCGATAAACTGGATATCCGCAGGTAGATTTAATTCCTTTACCCGGTCGCTGTAAGAAAGATCCATCTTATTCGCAACGGCAATAAATGCCACACCGGGTTTGTGTAACCTGGCAATATCTTCACGGATTTCTGAAGCGGAAAGGTTTACCACATCAAAAAGATATACCAACACAGCGGACTGGCTAATCTTCTGCATAGTTTTCTCTACTCCGATAGCTTCAATCGTATCAGTAGCTTCACGTATACCAGCCGTATCAATCAACCTGAAGTTAATCCCGTTAATATTTAAAATTTCTTCAATCGTATCCCTGGTCGTTCCAGCGATCTCACTTACAATAGCCCGGTCTTCGTTCAGCAGTGCATTCAACAAAGTTGATTTCCCTGCATTCGGTCGTCCTGCAATTACCGTATTGATCCCTTCCTTGATCACGTTGCCCAATTCAAAAGAACGGATCAGCTTGTTCAACACTAAAGTTATCTTGTTGATCAGCTCCTGTAACTGATCCCTGTTCGCAAATTCTACATCCTCTTCTGAAAAATCCAGTTCCAGTTCTATCATCGAAGCAAAATGAATCAGTTGCTCACGCAAAACATTCAATTCTGTGCTAAATCCTCCCCTGAGCTGGTTCATCGCCACACTATGTGCCGCTTGTGAGTCAGACGAAATCAGGTCTGCCACTGCTTCGGCTTGCGACAAATCCATTGCGCCATTTAGAAAAGCCCGCAAAGTAAACTCTCCGGGTTTAGCTGCTGAAGCACCTTTTTTGATCAGTAGAGTGATAATCTGTTGAATAATGTAATTAGAGCCATGGCATGAAATTTCCACTACATTTTCTTTGGTGTATGATTTTGGGCCGACAAACAAACTCACTACTACTTCATCAATTACGATGTCTCCATCTTTAATTAAACCAAAGTGTAAGGTATGGGTTGGTTGTACGGACAGATCTTTCCCGCTGAAAACGGAATTGGTAATGGCAATAGCGTCTTTTCCGGATAAGCGGATCACACCGATGGCACCGGCTCCGGGAGGGGTAGATAGAGCGACTATTGTTTCATTTGTAATCATGTAGGGCAGGCTTAGTAATAATTTGCGCTAAATTACCCAAACATTTGTAACCTTTCCATGTTTAACCATGGAAAACATTTTATTTTCAATTCAAATTAACACTTGCGTTACAATATGAAAGAATTACCTCTTACCGTAAAACGGTCGATCGAATTATTTGGCCTGTTACTCGTCGGTACGCTGTTCGTGATAGGAAGCGATATTATTATGCCTATCATCATGGCATTTTTCATCAGCATTATGCTGGTGCCTATCTATCGGTATTTGAGAAAACATAAATTCCCTGAAGCTTTATCTATTATACTTCCTATTTTACTGGTAGCAATTTTTGTAGGCCTGATTGTCTGGTTTTTCTCTTCACAGGTAGCCAATCTGGTATCGGATTTTCCACAGATCAAAAAGAATGTTTCATTGCACCTTCAGGCTTTAAGCAAGTGGGTTAGTAGTGTAAGCCATTATTCTACCAAACAGCAGCTCGACTTTATAGATCAAAAAAGTAACGATCTATTGTCTATGGCGGGCGGTATGGCAAGTGGTGCCGCAGTAACTTTAAGTTCTGTATTTGTGTTTGTCGGCTTATTACCGATTTATATCTATTTACTACTTTTCTATAAAGATATTTTACTGCGTTTTATCTTTATGTGGTTTAAAACGGAAGATCATCCACAGGTTAAGGATGCGGTTTATGAAACAGAATCAATCATAAAAAGCTATCTGGTAGGTTTACTCATCCAGGTGACCTACATGACTATTCTATTGGGTGGAATCCTGCTTTTATTAGGAATTAAACATGCGTTGCTGATTGGGGTAATATTTGCAATTTTAAACCTGATCCCTTATGTAGGTGCTTTAATCGGAAATATTATCGGCGTATTATTAACGCTTACGGCATCGACTGCTTTTGGTCCGGTGATCACAGTATTAGCTGTAATTGCGGGTGTTCAGTTCCTGGATAACAATATCCTTATGCCAAGGATCGTTGGTTCAAAAGTAAAGATCAATGCATTATTCTCTATTTTGGGAGTAATTGTTGGTGGAAGCCTTGCAGGGGTATCCGGGATGTTTCTGGCTATGCCAATTATCGCGGTACTAAAAGTGATCTTCGACCGTACTGTAATGTTCAAACAATGGGGTGTTTTATTTGGTGATGAACGCCCGACCCGAAGCCCTTTAAAGTTCTCTGGTTTTAGAAAAAAAACAAACGTTGAAACAAAATCCGGAGTGGAAAAATAACCGCACATTCAATACCGGCATCTATTAACGAAGTACTCTCAGCAAGTAATCCGGCACTGTTCCGCAGCTATACTGAATACAAATAAAACTACATACATATTTTTCTATGTATGTAGTTTTATTTGTATATATTTGAATATGGCAATTAATAACGACTTGTTTAAAGGGACATTGCAAACCATAATCCTGAATCTCTTATCTGAACACGATAAGATGTACGGATATGAGATCACGCAAAAGGTAAAACAACTTACTCAAGGCGAGCTATTACTAAAAGAAGGTGCGTTATATCCTACCCTGCATAAGCTGGAAACCGATGGTCTGCTGGAAACTTCAAGTGTAGTCGTAGATAACCGACTGCGGAAATATTATGCGTTATCAGAAAACGGTCAGACAGAAGTAGTGAACAAACTTCAGGAAGCAAAAGATTTTATCCGCCACCTGGAAGTATTGCTGAATCTTAAACCCTCATTATCTTAATACCACTCTCCTATGAAATTAACTGAAGACCAACTGGCTGAAATCAGGGTATACATATTCCACAAACCTCGTTTCCGGGAGACTTACAACGAGCTGTACGATCATATTCTAAATTCGCTGGAGGATATGGAGGGTGAATTTAATATGTCAATGGTGACCAACATAGTGAATAATGATTTTGGTGGATTTGATAAAATTCAGGCGCATGAAGAACTTTACCAGAAAGAGGTCACCAGAAAATACAAACGTTTACTATGGAAGGAAATGCTGAATACATTTAAATTCCCTGATATCTTAGGTAATTTCATCTTGCTGGGATTAACGATTATACTCTATTCAGCCTCTTTAAATCTGGATATCTCTACTAAGTCCATGTATCAGGCACTAATAATTGTTGCCATAGTTCCAATGTCCCTTTATCTGATAAAAAGGTTTATTGTAGACAGAAAGCACTCCAAACTTTCTATTAAGTATGACGTCATGCATCATATGTGGCTGTTAGGCTTTTTTTTTTCACAACTGATTCTGGCTCTGGTGAACTTCCAAAGTTATATTCATCTATCACTGCATGGCAGCTTTATTATAGCGAGTGTTTTCTTTTTTATAAGCAGTGTATACATCAGAGCATACAATAAACTATACAATACCAAGATTAACGTATTGGCCGTGTAAGGGTTGCTGTAAAGCCAGTTCTATACTAATCGTCCTTGCAGCAATCAGAGACATAACTTCCAGTTTTTTAACTTTTATTTCATTAACCTGACTTCATAAACTCCCGCTGTTTCAGAGCCGTTATCTGCGACGAACTTCACTATCAATTTGGAAGCTGATGATTGCAGCAACGCTTTAGGGATTTCATAATCCTGATTGTAAAACTGCTCTCCTTTACTACCGTCCAGACTTACTTTTGCGATCTCGATATCATTCAACAGGATTTTAAAATTCCGGTTTGTATCTTTTCCAAAGTAGGTTAGCCTTAACACCCGGGCCTGATTTGACTTATTGTTTAACTCATAACTAAACCAACCTTTTGCTGTACGCCAGTGACGGTCTTTATGGGTTCCATTAGCAGTGTTTTCTCCTTTAAAAAAATGATCGGATTCTGGTTGTTGCTCCCCCGGATAGACAAAATCCAGAGTAGCCGCAGCAAGTTTTGCCTCATTTTCTGCTGCAATTGCCTGCTTTTTTCTCATATCCATTAACCCTGCATGACTTTCCTGTTGCCAGTAAATCACATACCTGGAATCATGGATTTTATAAAAGGGTACCAGTTCCAGATTTTTATAACGCGAGGGATAAATCAATGCTGCTGCCGAATAAGTCATATTTTTACCGGGAACGGCGTGGATCTGTGAGGCTAATGTATTATCGTCATTTACAAACAACGGCATGTCCTGCAACGGATACTGTTTGCCTTTTGCAATATGCCCCATCCGGCTGTCATCAGCATATAAGCCAGCAAGATCTGTAGTATCAGTTTTTGCCGCCAATAAAATCGGCCCATGCATCACTGCCACATATTTCGATCCGTCTGGTAATTGTTCAGTACGAGTCTGCATTGGTAAAACCACAGTTATCTGATCTCCCTTTTCCCATGTGCGTGTTACAGTTGCATAAGATCCCGGTTTTGCCATTACCTTCACAGGTTTACCATTTATTGAGATTTGTAATGCCCCGGCAGCCACCCATGCCGGGTAGCGGATATTTAAGGTGAAATTACTGGATTTTCCACTAACAACTTTAAGGGTAGTTTTGTCCGACTCCGGAAAATTGGTTTGCTGTACAAAGCTGAGCCCTTTTTCTTTCCAATTCAGGCTCGATGGTATAAATAAGTTCAGGTAAAGGTTATTCCCCTGGTGGGCGTAGATCAGTTCGTTATACTTACCATGATTTTCCAATCCGGAGCCTACACAGCACCAGAAACTGGTTTCCGGCTGTGAATATACCCGGTAATGTCCCGGACGCATTGGCGTAAAATAAACAAACCCACCATTACCCGGATGCTGGGTGGAAAGGATATGGTTGTATAAAGTGCGTTCATAAAAATCCACATAGGAAGGCAAACCGTCAGAAGTATAGAACATTTTGGTCAGCTTTAACATATTGTAACTGTTACATGTCTCCGGTCCCTCCACACTACTGATCATTGAAGAAAAGTCATTTGCAGGGTTGAAATGTTCACGCACGCTGTTTCCGCCATTGGCAACGGAACGATGATTAGTGACTGTTTCCCAGAAGAAATGCGCCGCGGTATTATACAGGCTGTCGCGATTGAGGTCGGCAATCCGTTTAAAACCGATAATCTTTGGGATTTGTGTATTTGCATGAATGCCATTCAGCTCATCTTTTTCCTTCGCTAACGGATCGAGAATAGCATGATGCGAAAACTGATAGGCCAGTTTCAAATATTTTTCATTTCCCGTAATACTGTATACATCAGCAAAAACCTCGTTCAGTCCGCCATGTTCAGATTTCAGCAACTGCTGGATCTGGTCATCACTCAGTTTGTCAGTCAGCCACAAAAACCAGTCGCTGTATTTGATCAGCATTTCTTTTGCATCAGCATTGCCTGTATACAAATATGTATCCCTTAAACCGCCATAAATCTTGTGGATATTATACAACGGTACCCACTTTTTATTGAGGTCGAAAGTACCCGCCTGGATTTTTCCATCAGCAATATCGTTCCACAACGCCTTGCTTCCCGGTACGCCTCCGATATAACCGTTCCCATTTTTATCCTGGCACTTTTTTAATTCGCCCAGCATGTATTTGAGCCTTGCTCCCACCCGCTCATCACCTGTGGCCGCATACATTAACGACAACGCAGTCAGGTAATGTCCGCCCATATGTCCGTCCAGCCCAGTATTCTCCCAGTTGGGATAACTCTCCGCCTTCGGTGTCAACCCCGCCTCCCGTAAATAAGGAGCAAGCAGCCTGTCGGCATTCATTGCCAGCATATACTTCAAATCCGTTTGTTCCGCCTCTTTAAACACTCCGGGCAGTAACTTCACCTCTGTGGCATTAAACAACTGCAGATCGGTTTTCTGCTGAGAAAACAAAGGCTGACTGCAACAGAGCAGCACTGCTGTACACACTGTTTTAAAATTAACGGTGATGCTGGCAATAGAGTTAGTTGCAGAACTGGATAGTTTAAGCATTTTCATCTGTTGTGTATATTATTATTACGTGGATACGGTAACTGCTGCATCAACAGATAGTTTTACCACGTGTATAAGTTGATTATTTTGTTTTGACATGGATGACCACTAATCGTTAAAAAGGTGGCCGCAGAACTCAATGGTATAGCCATGCCTATATGCTGATAATTTTGTTTCACACGGATCACCACCTATTGTTAATAAGCTCGCTGCAGACCCCGATTGTATAGCTATCTCCATTAGCTGATTAATTTGTTTTGACACGGATTACCGTAAATGAATAGGCAGGCAATTCCAACTCCGATTGCTCCTTGACAGTGTATGAGGATACTACCGGTCGTGCATTTTTATCTGCCGGATCTCCCTTAAGTACAGTTCTCGTTCCTTTCGGATCTGCTATTGTAATCCCATTCAGGTTGATTTTCGTGTTGACTGCCACAGGTAAAAGGTTGACTATTTTGATGAACAGGTGTTTAGTTTTAGCGTCCATCACTAAGGAATAGGCAATCCTCCTTTTTACTGACTCCTGCTCATTAGAAACCACAATATCAGCAGGAAGGTATTTGTCGCCCGCATTCACTCCGTATAGCTTCTGCACTTCGTAACCTACCGTTGGTTTAACCTCAGTATTATTAAAGTAAATCAGGTTTGGGTTCCATTGCGTATGACCTTCCTTCGCCAGCATCGGTGCATAAGAAGCCATGCTGACCACATCGCCATTCCGTTCGAGCGTGGTCATGTACAACGCTTCCGACAAAGCTGTTTCTATATTACTTGGTCTGCCTGGTAAAAACGCAGCGTACTCACCCAGGTAAACTTTTGATTTGGTACGGTCATAGCGATCGTAATAGTCCTGGTTATTGATAAACCACCCGGTATTCTGGTAGTAATGTTCATCAACCATGGGTACTTTTAGTTTGGTCGCAAAATCCCATCCCTCTTCGTAATCTGACCCTTCCGCATTAGGACCAACGGTTCCTATGACAGTTATCTCCGGGTATTTCTTTTTGATAGCTTCGAAGATCATTGCAAAGCGCTCTTCGAAAACATCACTGATCAGATCTTCGTTTCCGATCCCGATATATTTGAGGTTAAACGGTTTGGGGTGACCGGCCTCGGCTCTCTTTTTGCCCCATGTAGTTTTCGCATCGCCATTTGCCCATTCTACCAGGTCTAAAATATCCTGAATGTACGCACCCATTTCTGCCATCGGGATTCCGCCCTGTTGCCCTGCTCCTCCTACAGCAGAATTCTGACAAGGCACACCTGCAGCCAGAACCGGCAACGGTGCTGCGCCGATATCTTCACAAAACTGGAAATACTCGAAATAACCCAGTCCGGCAGTCTGGTGGTAACCCCATAGGTTCCGTTGCGGCACCCGGCTCTCGAGTGGACCGATCGTATTTTTCCAACGGTAAATATTATCAATCCCGTCGCCGTGGGCTACGCAGCCTCCCGGAAACCTGACAAACTTGGGGTGGATATCCGCAACAGTCTGCGCAAGATCAGCCCGTAAACCGTTTTTATGTCCTTTGAATGTATTCGCAGGAAATAAAGAAATCAGATCCAATGCCAGTTTACCTTTTCCTGCAGGTGCGATTTCCAGCACAGCAGCACTTGCGTTACCAGTTGCCACGAGATTGGCTTTATAGTTTTTCCATCCGCCGGCAGTTAAGTTTAAAGTTGTTTCTGCCAGTACTGTTTTAGTGACCGGATCTTTTAGTGTCACTTTTAAACGGTCGACTTTCCCTTGCAAAATTTTAGTGAAAAGTGAAAAATTATAGGCGTGACCTTTTTTAACCGGGATGCCGTCGAAACCCCCATTTGTAAGTCCGCCCCCCGTATCTCCCACCTCTAAAACTGCATAATGGGAATTGTTGGTGTGGATAGGTGCAACTGAATCAATACTAAAACCCGTTTGCCCTCCGGTTGCTTTCCAGGAGTGCCTGCTGTTCCAGAACGGATCACGTCCTTCTTTATCGCTTAAATTGTATTCAAAATCCCGGTTCTGGATCAATTCAGCATACAATCCCCCATCAGCAGCATAATTGATATCTTCAAAGAAAACTCCCGTTAACAGATTACTGATCTGTTTGGCCGACTCAGGATGAACAGTAATAGTTGCGTTTACAGCCTTCAATCCAGCGAAACGCTGACCATCCTGTGCAGTGGCTTCGTTGCTTAACTGACCCTGGTATTGTTTAAGTTCGTATGCTTTGATCAGTTGACCTACTACCGACCATGCAACACGGTGTACCTGACCCCTGACCGCAACACCGGTAAGGTTTAATGTAATACTTGGATCGTTATACACCGTAGCGGTAATTACAGAAGGTGCAGTATAAGTTTTAAAATCTGTGCTGGTTAGCTGATAGTATTTATTATCACTTGAAGTATAGGCAAGCGTATAATTTTTATTTGCCGGCTCATAAGTTAACACCGGCTGTAATACTGCCAACTTACCCTGGATTTCCGGATAACTTTGCGGTTTCCAGTTAATCAGGTCTTTTGAGGTTGCCCTTGCAAAGGTATGATCGGTATTATTGACACTCCACACACATTGCCAGCTCCCATCAGGATTCCTTAACAAAAATGGGCTGAACATTTTTTTCTGCGTGCCCCATCTGCCGTAATCTGATCTGAGGAAACTGAATTCGTTTCCAATCCTGTGCCAGTCTGCCTTGTTCCGGCTCCACGCAAAATGAAGTCCGTTTTTATTGTCATTTTTTAGTGTCGCATAAGAGAAAAGGTATACTGAATCTGGTTCGTCTCGGCTTATATTTTTTGCTTCCACATGTTGTTGAAATATTAAAAAAGCAGCAAGGTTCAGAAAGAAAAACAGTTTGTACATGGCGGGTGAATGAATATTTGGTATCGCTAAATCGTAATTTACTGGCCTTCAAGATAAGAACATCCGTTGGATATCAGAAACCGGAATGTGTAACAATTTTCAGGTTCCGCACTATACAGGGACAGGAATGGTTCGCTCAGCAAAATGCACATGCGTTGTTGCTCTTCCTGAGCTACTTCCAATGCCAATAATTAAACTGTTCATTCACTTTCCAGGCAATCCATTGTAATCAAAATTCAAAAAAAAAGCCGGCGGTAATCCCGTCGGCCTTCAATAACATATAAATCTGAACTTACATTCTTTCAGGAACTTCAATCCCTAAAATCTGCATCCCTGATTTCAGGATATTAGCCGTTACCCAGCTTAAATTCAGACGGTGCTGTTTCAGCTGCTCATCCTCTTCCTTCACGATAGGCGGAACCTCATGATAGAACTTATTGAACATTTTAGCCACTTCATAAACGTAGTTGGCCAGCATTGCCGGACTAAAAGCTTTCGCTGCCGTAGCAATCTCCGTTGGATATTTCGCCAAAAGAATAATCATGTCCAGTTCAGTTTCCGACAACACGATGTCATTACTCACTTTCTGACCTTCCTGGAAAGCGGCCTTACCTAAGAGCGACTTGATCCTTGCATGTGTATATTGTATAAAAGGGCCGGTATTTCCCTGGAAGTCGATCGACTCTGCCGGGTCAAACAGCAAACGTTTTTTAGGTTCTACCTTCAGTAGGAAATACTTCAGCGCCCCCATCCCTATATTATAATACAAAGTATCTTTTTCTTCTTCGCTGAAGTGCTCTACTTTGCCAAGTGCTTCCGTCTTCTGACGAGCTGTAGCTACCATTTCCGCAATCAGGTCGTCCGCATCAACAACGGTACCTTCACGGGATTTCATTTTCCCGCTTGGCAGATCGACCATCCCGTAAGACAGGTGGTATAATCCGTTAGCCCAGGTTTTACCCAGTTTCGCAAGAATCAGGAACAGCACCTTAAAGTGATAATCCTGCTCGTTACCCACTACGTAAATTGACTCATCCATTTTGAAATCGTCGTACTTCATTTGTGCCGTACCCAGATCCTGTGTAATATATACCGAAGTGCCGTCCGCACGTAAAACCAGCTTCTGGTCTAAACCATCATCCGTCAGATCGATCCATACCGAACCATCCTCTTTTTTAAAGAAAACACCTTTTTCCAGACCTTCTTCTACCGTTCCTTTTCCTAACAGGTAAGTATTGCTCTCGTAATAATATTTATCAAAATCTACCCCAAGGTTTTTATAGGTTACCGCAAAACCATCATAAACCCATCCGTTCATCCTTTTCCACAAATCAATCACTTCCGGATCATTTGCTTCCCAGGCCAGTAACATTGCCTGAGCCTCTTTAATTAACGGTGCGTTTTTCTTTGCCTCATCTTCTGTTTGTCCGTCCGCCTTTAAGACTTCGATCTCTTTTTTATACTCTTTATCAAAGATCACGTAATATTTACCCACCAGGTGGTCGCCTTTTAAGCCTGAACTTTCCGGAGTTTCATCATTACCCCATTTTTGCCAGGCCAGCATCGACTTACAGATATGGATCCCCCGGTCGTTAACCAGGTTCACTTTGAAAACTTCCGAACCGTTTGCCTTGAGTAGTTCCGATACGGAATAACCTAATAAGTTGTTACGTACATGCCCAAGGTGCAGCGGTTTGTTCGTATTCGGAGATGAATATTCTACCATTACCTTTTTTCCGTTGGAAGGGATCAAACCAAAATCTGCTCTTAAAACCTCCGTTTGGAAAAGGTCTACCCAGTATTCAGCAGCGATACTTAAATTCAAGAATCCTTTAACTACATTATAAGCAGTCACCTCTTTCAGATTTGCTACCAGATGTGCACCAAGATCATTTGCCGTCTGCTCAGGTGATTTTTTAGAAAGCCGTACAAATGGAAATACGACGATGGTTGCCTGTCCTTCAAACTCTTTACGGGTATCCTGTATGCTGATCAGGCTTTCAGCGACTTCTTCATTGTAAAGCTGCTTAATACCTCTGACTACTTCGGTAATAATAAAATTCATGGCCAAAAATAACCAAATAAGCAATAATGGA
>Ga0247813_10002122_pt1 | contig 13998 bp, 8 predicted proteins | sample UWRJL169409C1_FD_180719 | JGI IMG/M metagenome (GOLD analysis project Ga0247813, IMG submission 180719) | Plant litter microbial communities from Arlington Agricultural Research Station in Wisconsin, United States - UWRJ-L169-409C-1 | ecosystem: Environmental > Terrestrial > Plant litter >... | reverse complement strand
CAATCGATACATTGACCACCATGCATAACAGTAGCATGGTGGTTGTTTTAAAAAGTATTGAATTCATGATTATTTTTCTATTATAAATTAAGATACCTATTATTTACATTCTACCCGAATAAAACCATGTTAAGTATCACATTTTGTAAGCATTAGTAATTTGGATTTTGAACCGAGTTCTTGTTGATAGCTAATTCCTGTGCAGGTAACGGAAATGCATATTGGGCTGCAGTCGGCAATAAAGTTACTGCGCCCGAAGCGTTTACGGCATCAATCGCCAGTCGTTCTACAGGAAGATTTCTTCTTTTTAAGTCGAAGAAACGGTGACCTTCAAAAGCCAGTTCTTTAAATCGTTCTGCGTAAATGGCGTTAATCAATGCAGTTTTATCTACAAAAGTAGCATTGGTATAGCCGGTAATACGTGCTGCACGCAAGGCATTAAGATCCGCTGCCGCATCACCTGCTGATTCCGCTTTGGCTTCTGCCCTGATCAGGTACATTTCGCCAGTTCTGAATAATTTGAGGTCTGCCTGGCCAGGGCTGTCTACAGGACCCGCATATTTATTAACCAGGTACTTTGATTTAGTGCCGGTCCTTGTCGCATCAAATTCAATATAAGTAGCATAACGTATATCATTCACCTGATCAAAAGAATTGATCAATTTAAATGAAGGCGCATATAGAACTCTTTCCACGTCCTGACGGAAATATACAGCACCTGTCCGTTCATCAGTAGGCACTCTCTTTGCTTTCCACGCTACTTCGGTCTCTGCCTCGTCTGTCCAGATAGATGGAAACTCTGTTCTATCCGCCAAAGGCAATGCAGTAATGACTTCTGTAGAATAGGTAATGGCATCGGCCCAGTTTTTTTCATAAAGCGCAAGCCTGGCTTGTATTGCTGAAACAGCTGTTCTCGTGATCCTGCTATTGTCATCCGCTATAGCAGGAAGTAAAGCTTTCGCAGCGATCAGGTCTGATTTTGCGCCTTCAATTGTAGTCTCGAATTTATCTCTGGCGAGAAAGTCAAAGGTAGATGCTTTAAGATAAGTAATACCTAAAGAACCGCTCTGATAAGATGCGGCATAGGCGCGTAGTAATTCAAAATGAAAAAAAGCGCGCAAGGCAAGTAATTGTCCCTTGTAACTATTCGCCGTAGCGATATCGGTGCCTGTTAAAGTAAGCAAATCCAGTCCGGCAACAGTCCTGTTCACACGATCTATGGCTTTATAATAAGCCGTATAAAGACCTGTAACCGAACCATTACTTCCTGTATAAAGCCACCTGTGGGTATCCGTATTACTCACGGTATTTTCCGTTGGCAGATTCACTTCATCAGATACCATAGAATTGTTAATAATGATGTCTGTATTTATCAATGCATAAGCGCCATTTAAGCCAAGATTGATATCATTTAGATTTCTGAATGCTTTATCAGGATCAATAAAATCGGTCGGCTGATAATCTAGTTTTGTGCAGGATACCATCATGATCAATAGAGATAATATCACTGTATATCTTTTGTATGAGTTATTTATCATTTTTTTAATTGTTAGAAGTTAGCACTCAAACCAGCAGTATATGTTCTCGCATTAGGATATTGAAAACGACCGTAAACGCTGTTATTTTCAGGATCCATTCCCCTCCATTTGGTCCAGGTGAATAAATTCTGACCTTGTACAAATAATTTTAGTGTTTTTATCACCCCTATTTTATCAAGCGTTTTTTGAGGTACCGAATAACCGATATTAACATTTCTCAACCTCAGGAAAGATGCATCTTCAATATCTTTGGAAGTAAAGTTTCTGGGCACATTAAAGCGCTGCAATGTCTTCTCATCGCCTGGCTTCATCCATCTGTCTTCCAGCATACGCAAGGATTGGTTACTAGTGGCATAACGCTGATTTTCATTGTAAAAATCTTCGTTGTTCCAGCGCTTAATACCAGAGACAAAAGAGAACAACGCCGTTGCAGAAAAGCCTTTGTAACTTAGGCTGGTGTTAAAACCTCCGGTAAGTTTTGGAAACATGCTGCCTGAATTGGCAACACTTTGTGTAGTGGCATTGTATACATTAGTAATACTGCCATCCGGATTGTAATATTGTGCATCTCCTGTCTGTGTATTTATCCCTGCCCACCCTGGTGCATAATAAGATCCATAAGGGAGCCCGACTTGAAAAATACGTGTGTCGCCGTCCAACAATTGATCTGCAGCATCGGTAAGGTACAAGATTTTGTTCTTATTATAGCCTGCATTAGCACCCAGCGACCAGGTAAATGATGAAGTTTTAATGATATCTCCGCTGATGTCAAATTCTATTCCCCTGTTCTGCATTATACCAGTACTCAGTGGTACAGACTCAAATCCTGAAAGTGCAGATAAAGGCTGATCAAAGAACATATTGGACGTTTTCTTATTGTAGAAATCCATGGTTAAACGTAACCTGCGACTATTAAAGAAACTCAAATCAAATCCGGCATTAAACTCGTTCACGTACTCCCAGTCATAATCAACATTACCCGGGGAAGTAGGCCTTAAGCCTGTCTGTCCATTATAAGTTGCTCCTAAATCATAAGTGGCCAGATAATTAAAATCTCCACTTAAAGGACTGGCAGTAGTACCATAACTAGTCCTCAGATTTAGTTCCGAAATCAGGCTAAAATCTTGCAGAAAGCTTTCTTTTTTCACATTCCAGTTTGCACCAGCAGAATAGAAGCCATGCCACTTATTTTTTGGAGCCACCTTGGTAGATCCATCGTAGCGGTAACTTCCTGTCAGCGTATATTTTCCATCATAGGTATATCTCGTCACCCCCATAAAAGATGCTAGTCCGCTTTTTGTTTTCCCACCGCCAATTTCGGGCAGAAAATCAGCACTATTGGTTATGCCTGCCGGCGTTTCAGGGAGTCGTCCGTCAAGACCGAAACCTGCAAAATTGAAAGCATTGTAATTATTATATACATATTCATAATAAGCTGAAGCTTCAAAATCATGTTTTTCATTAAAGGTTTTAGCATACGTTAACCCTGTAGTCGAGATAAAATTGAAGTTTCTTCTGGTGCCTTCTTCATAACGACCTTTACCGCCCAAAGTGTAGGTATCATCTGTTGATCCGTAGTACGAATCCGGATTGATATAAAGCTGATCTGTAGAGTTTCTGTAATCAACTCCCATCCTTGTGGTCAACTTCAGCTCCGGAAGAATTTGATAGGCAAGAGAAATACCGATGATAGATTTCAGCTGATCCGTTTTATTAGATGAATTCTGCAAACGTTCCAGTGCCTGACTACCTTCACGCTGATCCAATATAAAATAATTGTCCTGGTTACCCGGGTGGATCAATGTACCATCAGGAGCATATGGGTTTTCGTAAGGCAATGCATAATAGGCGGCCGACATAGCAGTGCCGGAGCCTGTGCTGCCTTCCCCTTCCGTAAAGCTGGAATTGGAATAGCCAATTGTGATGTTCACATTACCAGAAAACTTATTGTCTTTGAAATCAACATTACTTTTTAAGGAATACCTTTCTAAACCAGTCCTCTTCGCGATACCGTCTTGTTTGTAATAATTTAAAGAGTTGTAAAATCGTATATTTTCATTTCCGCCACTTATGCTGGCCTGCTGTTCCTGAAATTTACTGTTCTGATAGATCTGATCTCTCCAGTCAATATTAATATGACGTAAGCTGTCCATAATCTGATCTGCTTGCTGCCTGAATGCGGCAGTCCCGTTTATATAATCAGGATTTTTAGAAGAGTAGGTCCATCCCGGTCCCAAAGTTCTTCCAAAATCGACTCCCACTCCTTCCTCAAATTCCAGACGCTGGGCTGTATTCATCATCGTTGTTTTAGCTCTCGTAAGATCAGAGAAACCATACTGCGAAGAATATTGAACCTGAACTTTGCCAGCCTTACCTTTTTTACTCGTAATGATGATCACCCCATTGGATCCCCTTGATCCATACAATGCTTTTGCAGATGCATCTTTCAAGACCCTAACATCCTCAATATCTTCGGGATTGATTGTTTGAAAAAATCCGCCCTCAATAGGTGTACCGTCTAAAATATACAATGGTGTTGAAGAGCCGTTCACACTACCTATACCTCTGATAACAGTAGTAGCGCTCGTTCCTGGTTGTCCTGAGCTGGAAATCACGCTCATTCCCGGCACACGTCCCTGCAGAATCTGATCAAAAGTTAATCCAGGTACATCATTGATTTTGTCACCCGTAACCAATGTAGAAGAACTGGCCGACTGGCTTTTTTTATAAGCAGTATAACCAGTCACCACTACTTCCTGTAAATTCTGGTTATCAACTTGTAAAATAACGTTTAAAACACCGCCATTTAATGGAATCACTTTTTTCACATAACCTACGTAAGTAAATTCGAGGCTGATACCATTATCAGGAACGCGGATGCTGTAAGCACCATTGTTATCCGTTGTAGTTGCTAAAGAAGCACCACTTACTTTAACAGATACCCCCGGCAAAGGCAGACCATTCTGATCTGTTACCCTGCCTGAAACAACAATATCCTTTTGTACATTTTTACTGGCGTAAATAACTACCAGATTACTTTCTTTAAGCATGTAGATCAGGCCTGTTTCTTTAAGTACCGTTTTCATCGCTTCATCCAGTGAGACTTCATGGATATTGACGGTTATTTTCCTGTCATTTGCTAACGTATTATTGCTGTACACAAAACGGTATTCTGTCTGTTTTTCAATCATTTTCAACAGATTTTTTATACTCGTCTGATTAGCTGAGATGCTAATCTTCTGCTGGGCGAAGCTCCTTGCTGAGACCTGCATGCACATGATCATGGTGATCAGTCCGGTCAGTTTTAAGGTCAGCAGAATCTTTTTGGTCAGTGCCGAATTATCCGGGCGCTGTTTAAGTAGCGTTTTTATCATAGTGGTTTGGTTTAGGTATTTATATTAGGTTGTGATTCATTCAGGTCATTTCGATTTACTAATAGTTATTTTTTCCTGCGATATTTTGAATTCAAAAGGATACGACAGTTGCAGGGCTTCCAAAGTCTTCACGACATTTTCGTTTTCAAAAACTCCGGAATAATGATAGTTTTTCACCTCATCGTCAGTCACCACGATGGTGATCCCGTACCATTGCTGTAACTTTTGAGCGATAACAGAAAGTGGTTCATCTTCTATATCGAGGCGGTTGCGTACCCATTTAATCTCATCAGGTTTTCCAGTTCCTGCGCTACTATTTTTCACTGGCAGAATACTGTAGAAAGAACGATTGATATCTTGTTTACCGCCAGGATGATTATAGCTGATCAGCTTTTCATCAGGCTTTAAAGTGATGGAGTAATTAGTATACTTTTTTGCATCAACACGTACGCTGCCACGAATCATCGTGGTTTCCATAGTCATATCGCCGGGATATGCTTTCACATTAAAGACCGTTCCAAGTACCTGGATATCGCTTGAAACGGTATGCACTACAAAAGGATGCTCACGATCATGTTTAACATCAAAAAAGGCTTCCCCGGAAAGCCACAACTCTCTGTTGCCGGTGCTGAAATTCTGTTTGAGCCGGATAGTACTCTCCTTCCCCATGGTGATTAGCGTGCCGTCTGGAAGTATCACTGTTTTGCGGGTGGCCATTCCAGAGCTTATACTTTTGCCGGGAATATTTCTGGAAAATAAATCTTTCACGGAAAGTCTTTTCTGGAAAAACAAAATAAATGAAAGAATGATAATTGCGGCAACCGCTGCTCCTGCCAGATATTGATATAATTTGTTGGTCTTGACAGGATAGACCTGGCGCACGTTTACGGTACTGGAAGCAATACGATCAATGAAAACATCATGCTGATCTATTCCGCTGCTTAACGCTGTAAGTTGCTGGATTCTACTGCCCTGTTTTGCAGTTAAAAGCATGACTATATTTCTTGCTTCCTCAATCTCGGATGCTTTTTCTGGTCTGGAAAGAATCCATTCATCCCATAGTTTCCTGTTGATCAAGTCTGAACCAAGACAGTACTGCTGAAAAGAATCATTGCACACTAACTTTTCTACAGAAAAATCATCATTTGGCATTTGCATAGGTCAATATTTAACCTATAGACATAGAAATATGAATTATTTCCTAAGAAATTTTCATATATTTTATAATTAAACTCATTTTAACAATTTTCTTAATGTTTTTATCGCATCATAAATAGTATTATAGGCTGTTTTCACAGTCTGCGAAGTTTTTACTGCGATCTGATCATATGTCAGTCCTTCAAAAAACTTAAGTTGGATTAATTCAATTTGTCTGGGAGTAAGCTGCTTAATTGCCAGGCTAAGCTTTTCCTTCACTTCATCATCAACCTGTACATTAATGATGATCTCTTCATAGGAAAGTTCATTCCAGTTTTCTTCTGCTCCCATTTGATTAAAAGCAAACTGCATTTTATCAGTATGTGCCAGTTGATCCAACATACAGCGCCGAAGTGAAGTCATAAAATATGATTTAACCTGCTGTACAGGGGGAAGCCTTTCGTGTTTATCCCAGATATTTAAAAAAATCTGATTTACACAATCTTTAACCAGTTCATCATCCTCATTTATCTTGAGACCAAAACGAATAAGGTGAAAATATAGTTTATTGTATAATTCGAATAACGCCTTTTTATCACCACGGCGCATTTGTTCCCAATTATTTATATCCTCTTCCTCAATTGGCATATTAAAGCTGAATATAATAATTAATACCTAAAGTAGCTTTAATAAAAAATCTTACCATTCCACATTCATCGTATCCTTATTTACTAATATCCTTTAAATTAACTATACTACCCGTTACCATAAAAAAATATAAACATTTTATGGTGCAATCGATTGCATTATTAAATGTTTATTATTATATTCGTTATGACCAATATAACCAGTGGCAGACGTCAATTTTCTATCGAGGAGAATGAATCAAAACCAAAATGTATGAACAGTTTATCTAATCAGTATCGTCATAACTTTGCGGGTAGCATTTCATGCTCAATCATTCCATTACCAGAATGCCGTCGGCCGGTATATCATAAAATTCATCAACTAAACACCTGCACCCATAAACCTAAGCTTATGTAAAAAAAGAAATACCTTAGAAAAAACGACAGTGCTGGACACACTGCCGTTCAAAATTTCTCTCCCTTAATCATGCGCGATTAACATCCTAGAAGGATGAATGGGGGATTTTTGTTGAATTTTCATCAAACTCTACGCTTCAAAATTATGAAAAAAAAGTATCTACTCCTAGAATTTATGCGTATTGCATTCATTCTGGTTGCCTTAAGTGTCACGGTTCAAAGTAAGGCACTCCCAAACACCGCAACATTACATGCCCTCAGTAAAAAAATCACATCGGATAATAAAAAAAGACCTGTAACTCAAACTGCAAGGCAGGACAGTGTTATCCACGGTAAAGTCACAGACGAAACCGGAACACCTTTGCCTGGAGTGACGGTTTCCATAAAAGGTAGCACAAAAGGTACTACCACCAATCCTGAAGGAAATTACAGGATTGCTATTCCTTCCAAAGCCACACTCCTATTCAGAAATGTAGGGTATATTCCGCAGGAAGTAAGTGCAGAGGGAAAAACAACTTTAGATATTCAGTTGAAAACTGATACAAAAGGTCTGAATGAAGTTGTGGTAGTGGGTTACGGTACTCAAAAAAGAAGTACGCTGACAGGAGCAATCACCTCCGTAAATGCCAGAACAATTAATGCATTGCCGGTCGCAAGTGTAGATCAGGCATTACAGGGCAGGGTGGCTGGATTATCCGTCACTAATAATGGTTCACCAGGGAGCCAGGCCATAGTAACTATAAGGGGAATTAGTTCAATTAACTTTGCTTCAGATCCATTATATGTGATAGATGGCTTCCCTACCGGGAATCTCTCCAGTTTCGACTCAAAAGATATTGAATCGGTAGAAGTTCTGAAAGATGCCAGTGCAGCAGCAATCTATGGCTCGAGGGCCACAAATGGAGTTATCCTGATCAGTACCAAAAAAGGTAATAGAAATGGAAAAGCTCAGATCAGCCTTGATACCTATGCAGGAATCCAGAGTCCTTCTAAAAAACTGGACCTGCTGAATACAGAACAGTATTTACAATATGCGAATACACTGCTCGGTGCTGCAAATCTACCTCCGCGTTTCAGTCCTGAAAATTTTAATTTACCTGTTTACCAGGGGGCATCACAAACCTATGCACAAACCAATACAGACTGGCAGGATGAATATTTCATCAGTAATGCATTGATTACTTCCAATAACCTTTCTATTAGCGGAGGCAATGATATCTCCCGTTTTTACAGTTCCGGGGGTTATTTTAAACAGGATGGTATAGCCCAGGGCTTAAGTTATGAACGGTTTAATTACAGAATAAATTCCGATCATAAAATAAGTAAGGTCTTCACCTTCGGTGAGAATCTGTATGCAGCATCTGGTAAACAACACTATGATGCCACTCAGGGAAACCGCACACAACTGACAAATGTAATCCGAATGCAGCCATACATACCTGTTTATGATCCGACAAAAGCGGGTGGTTTTCAAGGGCCTGTCAGCAGCTTCGACGGATCAGATCCTACAAATCCAGTAGAATCTGCCCTGATCGGATTTAACACCATAAAGACCTTAAAAATTCTGGGAACAGCATTCCTGGATATTAACCTCGCCTCCTTCTTAAAATTCCGCTCCACTTTTGGTATTGATTATACAAATGGTTATACGCAAAACTATACACCTATATATAATGATGGCGGGACCTTAAGTGCAACCTCTGCTGCTATTGCTAACCAGCGAATTTCTTCCACTACTAAATTATATACGCAGCAACTCACATTTGATAAAACATATGGTGTGCATCACCTTGCAGCAACAGCCGTCTATGAACAGCAAGGTGTTTCGTTTCTCACAGAAACATCTTCAGGTAACCAGTCTACTAATCTCGTAAATACCCTTAACGGTGCATCAAATATAAATGCAAATACGCTCAATCAGAGTAACCTGCTGCAATCGTATGTAGGCAGATTGAATTATGACTTTGCAGGAAAATACCTGTTGAGCGCTTCAATACGGAGAGATGGTTTTTCCATATGGGCACCCGGACATAAGTTTGAAAATTTTCCCTCAGCATCTGTTGGATGGAAAATTGATCAGGAAGATTTTCTCAAAAATAGTACGGCAGTATCCGAGCTGAAATTAAGGGCAGGTTATGGATTAACAGGTATTCCACCGGGAGGATTAGGTAATTACCCATATCTTTCGCCAGTAAATTCCAACCAGTCATTTTATCCTATAGGAAACATCGCGCCTGGAAGTGGAAATGCTTCTTATACCAACGGATTAACCAATCCGGACCTGAGCTGGGAAAAGACCAAACAGTTGAATATTGGTTTGGATTTGGGACTATTACAAAATAAAATTACAGTAGTGGCAGAGGTTTTTCAAAGGAAGACCGATAACCTGATCCTTACCGTACCAACAGCGCCGAGTCAGGGATTTCAAGGTGTAGGAACTTTAGCCAATATTGGTTCAATGGAAAATAAAGGTGCAGAACTGCAACTGGGTTACCATCAAACAACAGGCGATTTTAAATGGGATGTTACGGGGGTGATTAGTGTGATCCGTAATAAGGTCTTAAAATTAAACACGGCCAATGCTTCCATCCCGTCAGGTAGTGATGCCGACTTTGGCGGAGGAGATGTATTCACAAATACCGTAGTCGGCCGCCCGGTGCAGTCTTTCTACGGATGGATTGCGGATGGGATATTTAAAAGTGCTGCAGAAGTAGCCTCCAGTCCTACGCAAGCCAATGCGGCAGCAGGAGATATCAAATTCAGAGATGTTAGTGGGCCCAATGGCCAGCCAGACGGAATTATTGATTCTTATGACCGTACATACATCGGCAGCTTCTTGCCTAAATTCACTTACTCTCTGAATTACAATGCCTCTTACAGGAATTTCGATGTTGCACTATTCTTTCAGGGTGTTGCAGGCAATAAGATCTTAAATGCAGAAAATATAATTCTTGAAGGCATGCCGCGGTTATTTAATGCAGGTACACAGGTGCTGGATGCCTGGACACCGGCCAACAGTAATTCAAGTATTCCGAGGGCAATTGCGGGAGATCCTAACAGAAATGGCCGCTTGTCCACGCGATGGATTGAAAACGGCTCTTATTTAAGGCTCAAAAATATCATGGTGGGTTATACTGTTCCACCGCGTATACTGGAATCCTGGGGCAATAACTATATCAGCCGTCTCAAATTTTATATCTCTTCTCAAAATTTATTCACCATAACGAAGTATACCGGTTTTGACCCGGAAGTAGGTAACAAAAACCAGAATACTTCTGGAGGGAATCTGACCAATGGTGTGGATTTCGGACAGTATCCTGCTGCGCGATCTTTTCAATTTGGTATACAAGCCAATTTTTAAACTCAAATAAATAAAACGCTTTATGAAAAATATAAGATTATATGCAGCTGTCATGATTCTGGGCCTGATCACGATATTTACCCTGCATTCTTGTAAAAAAGACCTGGAAACAACCAATCCAAATGTTATACCTACAGATAAATATTTTAAGAATGCATCAGAACTGATCGCCGGCACCAATGCAATTTATGCTGCATGGCATGGTACAGGTCTGGTCGCAAGAGAATGGTTCTTTCTCCATGATTTAAGAAGTGATGATGTAGTTTCAGGTGGCAGTCAGCTTGAAGCACCGAGAAATCAGATTCTGATCGGTGTGGTTGATCCCGCCAATCCTGTAATGAATGCCGTGTGGAATACACTATATACGGCTATTCACCGAGCAAATACGGTATTGGATAATGCACCAAATGTGACAGATGATGAAACTGTGAAAATAAGATGTGTAGGCGAAGCAAAATACTTGAGAGCCTGGGCATATTTTGACCTGGTAAGTATGTGGGGTAGCGTACCTGTATATACCACCACAGTAAAAAGTCCAGATGATTATCAGCCCAAAGCTAAAATTGAAGATATTTATGCACTGATTATCAAAGACCTTCAGGAGGCAGCATCTACTCTTTCAGGAAAATCGGGCACTGAACTTGGCCGTGCAACCAGTGCTGCAGCAAATGCGATGCTGGGTCGGGTATTAATGCAGAAAGGAGATTATAGCGGCGCAAGAACTGCACTACTGAATATACCTACTACAGGACCGGATGGTTATTCATTGACTAACCGTTTCCTGGACAATTTCGAGGAAGAAACAGAATTTTGCAATGAATCTGTATTCGAACTGATTTTCTCGGATAAAGGTGATAATAACTTTAACTGGGGCAGTCCATCCGGAGATGGTGTTGCCGCGGCTCAGACAACAATCAGAAATCAGGAATATAATCCAATCGGATGGAGAAACCTGATCCCATCAAATAAAATGCTGAACGAATTTGAAAATACAACAACCGGCGCGTTAAAAAATGATCCGCGTTATGCGTATAGCTTCTATCAGACTGGCGATGTATTTAATAATGGGGAATCTACATTAGTGGATGCAGATCAGAATGGCAATTCCTCTGTCGTGAATGGAAAGCCAATCAAGGTTGGCTTTAGGAAATTCATGCTGATTTATAAAGAAACCAGGGCATTTGCAGCCTACCACCCAGGCAGTAATAACCAGCGTATTATCCGCTATGCGGAAGTATTGCTAATGCTTGCCGAATGTGAAAATGAACTGGGCAATACGCCAGCTGCCATTGCCTACCTCAATCAGATCAGGGCCAGACCAAGCGTTGCGATGCCCCCATACCCTACCGTACAGTTTCCAGTAAGTAACAAGAACGAAGTGATGAAAGCAATCATGCACGAAAAAACCGTAGAGATGGTTAATGAGCAAGTAAGAAATATTGATATCCTGAGGTGGAGAGCGAAAGGATATTTTGAAACAGAACCTTTGTCATGGTATAGCGCCGCAAAGGAATATCTTCCGACACCTCAGTCAGAAATTGACAACAATCCTAAATTGTAAACTACCTAAGCCAGGGAGGCCGCATCATTTATTTTATGATACGGCCTTTTTTGTAGGTAAATCTAATTTATTTACCGAGATCAAATATTACGCTGCCCTTAGCGTTTGCTGAGTGCCAGGACTTTAAGAATTTTATGAAAGATTTCTGTATTCTGATAAGTGCCTCTAAATTCTTCAGCCCATGGGCCATATGCATAAACCGGCACCATGATATTGGTATGGTCGTTCGTGCTAAATTCGCCCTGTATTCTACCTTCTGAAGCAGCAGCTTCTAACAAAGTCAATCCGCCAGTTTCATGATCTGCAGTAACCAGAACAAGTGTTTCTCCATCCTGATCGGCAAAGCGTAAAGCTTCAGCTACTGTTTTATCAAAATCATGCAACTCAGTCACCACATATTTCAAATCATTAGCGTGGCCGCCATAGTCTATCTGTGCCCCTTCTGCCATAATAAAAAAACCGTTTTTATTAGATGATAACAATTCAATAGTTTTATTGAGGGATTGCAACAGCATATTGTCCCTGCCATCCTTAACCGGGCGGGTAGCGCTATCTGGCAATAATACCAGCTGCTTACCATTTTTCTGCTGTTTAAAGTCTGTTAATGTGCTGCTCCAGTGATATCCTTTAGCCTTTATGGCAGACATCAGTGTAGTATCTGCATTGGCAAGAAAACTCCTTTCGTTAGATCCTACCAATATATCAACATGGCTGCTGAGAAAATCTTTAGCAATAGCCTGGTTAAATGAGCGGTCTAGCTGATGTGCATAAAAAACTGCAGGAGTGGCATCTGTGATATCGCCTGAACTGATGATTCCGGTTTTCACACCGAAAATTGCTAAGGTATCTGCCATGTTTATACGATTGCGATCATCTGGCCCCATCCCGATATAACGGTTGTTAGTTTTCTCTCCTACTGCCATAGCTGTAGCCCCTGCTGCAGAATCTGTATTTCCTGAATTGGCAGCAGCAGTTTGTGAAAAGCCACTGTTACGCATCATGGTGATGTTCAGATTTCCATGGTTGGCTATCCATCCGGCGTGAATCTGTGCAAGTCCCATTCCATCACCTATCAGTAAAATCACATGCTTAAGTTTTTTATGTAGACCGTCCGATTTATAGGTAGGCTGATAAACCGGATATGGCACGGCATTGGTATAGCTGAGTTTATCTTTATGCTGATAAAAATCATGCAGTTGCTCCGGATGATCAGTATTGATCCAGTCAACCCCCATACGTTCTAATTCTACCCAGGTATTCGGACTGTCCTGAGTGGCCCAGAACCGAAAAGGTTTATGTTGCTGATGCGCCTTGTCAATTACTGACCTCAGTTTTATTTCGTCAGCTTTTGTAGGTGTTCCTTTCCCATTCCAATCAGTATAATTCTTCAATTCGTCACTAATCATACAAATACGTTTCAACTGATCTTGAGAATACGCTATGTACGGTCGCCCGTCAAAAGAAATATAATCGGGGTAATTTTTAAAGTTTGCCGGTTCAGGCACATCACCGCTTACTGCTATTGTGATTGCAGCTGGATTTTTTGTATGATTAAATACCGTGTTAAATTCCTTCAGTTCATTTATCAGTTCAGGCAAAACATACTGATGATCAGATTTAATATCAATCACCAGCTGAAGTTTATCATTAGGATCTGGATAAACATGATGACCATTTTTCGCATAAAATTTAGCCAGAGGTGCCAGGTACATGTTTTTTAATGTAGCTTCCTCGCTAATCTCTGTGGTATCATGTGCAACATAGAGCTTCCCGTTTTTCAAAAAAACATCCGCTTCTATTGATCCCATATGGGCGTAATAAGAAGTTAGTAGCGGAATATGCTGATGATAATCATTATGGCTATGTCCGTTATTAGCGGATAGCCCCTTTTGAGCCTCTGCCCTGCTAAATAGCAGGCAGAGGCTCAAGGTAGAAATAATTATTGCTTTATTTACCATCCGGGGTTTTGTTTAATTACACCACC
>Ga0247813_10002120_pt1 | contig 14003 bp, 21 predicted proteins | sample UWRJL169409C1_FD_180719 | JGI IMG/M metagenome (GOLD analysis project Ga0247813, IMG submission 180719) | Plant litter microbial communities from Arlington Agricultural Research Station in Wisconsin, United States - UWRJ-L169-409C-1 | ecosystem: Environmental > Terrestrial > Plant litter >... | reverse complement strand
ATCCGTCACACGAAAGGCCAGGCCGCAGGCCGAAGGTCCGTGCTCTGCCGCAAAGTAACCGGCTTCACTCTTGGGCTCGCGGTTGATGATGAAGTTGATCTTGCCCTGGCGGTACAGCACCACATCTTTGGAGCGGTGCTTGGCCACCAACTGGAAGCCCATCATTTCAAACACCGGCTCCAGCACGCCAGGCGTGGGGGAGGCAAACTCGACAAATTCAAAGCCCATCAGGCCCATTGGGTTTTCAAACAAATCAGCCATCGTGGTCTCCTCGTGTGGATTCAATAATGGACTTAATGTTAGGCAACGGCCACGCAATATTCCTGCAAGCTTCTGCCGCGTTTTGACGTTAGGCGCTTGAATCCTGCAAAATTGCAGGCATGGACGCAAAAATTGAACTCGACGCCATTGATTTGCGCGTCCTTCGCGCGCTGCAAAACAACGCCCGCGCCACCTACGACGAACTCGCCGCGCAAGTAAGCCTGTCTGCCTCGGCCACGCTGCGTCGCGTCAAGCGCCTGGAAGACGCGGGCGTGATCGCTGGTTACGTCACCCTGCTCCACGCCGAGCGTGTGGGCCTGCCTCTCACCGCGTATATCAATGTACGGCTGGAGAAACATACCGAGAGCCACAAACGTAACCCGATGGACGTGTTTCGTGCCTCGGTGCAAGGCTGGCCAGAGGTGATTGAGTGCGCCTCGCTCACCGGCGAAATGGACTATCTGTTACGCGTGGTGGTGGCCGATATGGCGCACTACTCGCGCTTCGTGATGAACACGCTGCTCAAGCACCCCAGCGTGCAGGACTGCAAAACCAGCTTTGTGCTGGACCACGTCAAAGCCACCACGGCCCTGCCGATCTAAGTCAGAAAAAGTCGGCGCTAATCTGCTCACGTAGCGTTACACGTACCTTATGGCGCGCGCGCCACACACCTGTTGGAACTGACTGGTGTTGACCCATCACCCCATGGCATACCAACTTTACACATTGAGGCACTGGTTCACAAAAATGAACCTTGACGGATTTTCTGGTTACCCCATAGGGCAAGCACGACTGCATACGAACGGCAAAGACCGCGTGCTCGCCCTTATGTTTGCAATACCTGGTTCTACGCGCCCGCACTTGGACGTGTAGAGGATCTGATGGGCGTCAGGTTGGCGCCTATTTGAAGTAAGGCGAAGACGAACATGATGCCGATCTCTGGTTTAGCTGCGGGTGCCCATCTCCTGCCTCGCAGTTCTCTTCTTGCGTTAGAGCAACGCATTCTGTTTGACGGTGCGGCCGCCGTTGCCGCTGACCAGCACCACAACACAGACAACCCTGCCAGCGAAACAGCGCATCCTGCGGCCACGGCCGAACCCGCAGCACGAGCGCCGCTGGAAACCAACCGGGCGATCAGCACACCAACGCCCGAGCCTGCAGCACCGCAGCAGTTGATGGTGGTGGATAGCCGAGTCGAAGGGATTGACGCGCTCAAAAGCGGGCTGAGCGCCAACACCACGCTGCTGGTGGTCAACACCGGCGAAAACGGCTTGGCGGCGATTTCGCAAGCCTTGCAAAACCTGGGGCAGGTCGACTCGATTCAGATCTTCAGCCACGGTTCGTCGGGGCAATTGACGCTGGGCAGCACCACGCTCTCGGCTGACAACATCAATGCCTTGGCGGGAACGGCTTGCTGTATCTGGCGACCACCAGTTGGCTGCTGTCGATCTTGCTGAATGCCAGCCCGTTCATGCGTTTTGACGGTTACTTCATCGTCTCGGACCTGCTCGATTTTCCAAACTTACATGAGCGCTCCACCGCACTTGCGAAAACATGTTTGCGGCGAACCGTTCTGGGCTTGCTGCTGCCTTGGCCTGAATCGTTTCCCAAGCACACGCGGCGTTTGCTCATTGGCTTTGCGTTTGTCACCTGGATCTATCGCTTCACGCTGTTTCTGGGCATTGCGGTGGCGGTTTATTTCCTGTTCTTCAAGCTGCTGGGCATAGCGCTGTTCATCGTGGAGATCAGCTGGTTCATTGTCTTGCCGGTATGGCGCGAGCTAAGGTTTTGGTGGCAGTCACGCAGCTACGTGGCGGCGCAGCGGCGCTGGCTGCTGTGGGCTTTGCTTGCGGGTGTTGTGCTGCTCTTGGCGATCCCTTTCCGTGGGCAGGTGCATGGCTACGGTTTGGCGCGGGTGCAAAACCAGTTTCGCGTTTTCTCACCTTTTCCGGCGCGTATCGACAATGTGCATGCGGCGGGCCATGTCGCTGCGGGCACGGTGTTGGTGGCGCTTTCCGAGCCCGACATCAGCGCGCGGGCACAAAGCAACGCTGCCGGTATCGACGGCTACCAGGCTCGTCTGGCCGGCATGGCGGCCGATCTCACGCCCAACGTTGATATCGCTGCCACCCGCCAGCGCCTTATGGCAGAGTATCAGCAGTCACAAGCGGTCCGCACCGAGCTCAAACGGCTCACCATCACCGCGCCTTTTGCTGGCCAGTGGAGCGATGTGAATCCGGAATGGCAAGCGGGTCAATGGGTGGCGAGCAAGGAGCCCTTGGGGATTTTGGTAGACGCCACAAGCTGGCAAGTCGACGCCTATGTGGGACAAGACGAGATACCACGCATCGCGCTGGGTGATGTGGCCTATTTCTACCCCGAAGGTCGCACCAACCGTATCAAGGGCCGCATCGTCGCCATTGGAAGCACCCGCGTCAGCGAGCTAGAACACCCCTCGCTGTCTTCGCGGTTCGGCGGCCCGATTGCCACGGCTGCGCACGGCAATGCATTGGTCCCGTCGCAGGCCGTCTTTCATGTGCTGGTGCAACTCGATGCACCGCCAGCAGGCGCGTCTGAAAGCAAAGGCCAAGTGCAATTGGAAGGCCGGCCACAGAGCCTGTTGAAAAAGAGTTTCGACCGGCTGACCGCTGTTTTATTGCGCGAGGGCGGGTTTTAAGCTGCGTCGAAATAGCTGGATTGCGAGACTCAGGTCCCGCTTTTACGCCTTGTGTTGCAGGGCAGAAGACACTTCTCAAGTGCGCGCCAGAGCATATCGTGAGGAACGAGCGCAGAAGTACATGAAATAGCCCCATGCAATGCAGTGCCAGCAAGCGATCAGCGAGCCCAAGCAAAGTACAGACGAAAAAAAGCCCGCTTGTAAGCGGGCTTTTTAAATCAACTTGGTTGCGCGAGAAGGATTTGAACCTCCGACCTTTGGGTTATGAGCCCAACGAGCTACCAGACTGCTCCATCGCGCGGTAGATTTAGATTATAGCACGTTATTCTGCTGCTGCGGGAGCAACTGCATTTTCTTCGCTACGTTCGACCAATTCAACGTAAGCCATGGGCGCATTGTCGCCCACGCGGAAACCCATCTTCAAGATACGGGTGTAGCCGCCTGGACGAGCCTTGAAACGAGGACCCAACACGTCGAACAGCTTGGTCACGCTGTCACGATCGCGCAGGCGGTCAAATGCCAGGCGGCGATTAGCCAGCGTGGGTTCTTTTGCCAGGGTGATCATGGGTTCCACAACGCGGCGCAATTCCTTTGCCTTAGGCAAAGTGGTTTTGATGGCTTCGTGTTCGATCAACGAATTCATCATGTTGCGCAACATCGCCAAACGGTGCGAGGTGGTGCGGTTAAGTTTACGAAGTCCGTGTCCGTGACGCATAGTGCTTTCCTTTCAAATGTATTAATACGCGCAGCCGGATCAGGTACTGCGCGTTGCACTTAAAGCCTAAAAGGCTAAATTCAATTTATCGCTTGTCGAGACCAGCAGGTGGCCAGCTTTCCAGCTTCATACCCAAGGTCAGGCCGCGGGAGGCGAGCACTTCCTTGATCTCGTTCAACGACTTACGACCCAGGTTAGGAGTCTTAAGCAGTTCATTTTCCGTACGTTGGATCAAATCACCAATGTAGTAAATGTTTTCTGCCTTCAAGCAGTTAGCGGAACGCACCGTCAGTTCCAACTCGTCCACAGGGCGGAGCAAGATTGGATCGAACTGGGCATTGCCACGTGGCTCTGGCGATTGGAAGATGCTCGTGAGTTCACTGCCTTCCAGTTGCGCAAACACAGCCAACTGTTCAACCAAGATTTTAGCCGATGCGCGAACCGCATCTTCAGCCGTGATCGCACCATTGGTTTCGATCTCGACAACCAGCTTGTCCAGGTCGGTACGCTGTTCAACACGAGCGCTTTCAACCGTATAGCTCACGCGCTTCACAGGCGAGAACGACGCGTCCAGAACGATACGACCAATTGACTTGGTCTGCTCGTCGGCATAACGGCGCATGTTGCCCGGCACGTAGCCACGGCCTTTTTCAACCTTGATTTGCATGTCCAGCTTGCCACCTTGCGACAGGTGTGCGATGACATGGTCAGGGTTGATGATTTCCACATCGTGTGGAGTCTGAATATCGGCAGCAGTGACCACGCCTTCGCCGTCCTTGCGGAGGCTCAGCGTTACTTCGTCGCGGTTGTGCAACTTAAAGACAACGCCTTTAAGGTTCAGAAGAATGTTCACCACATCTTCTTGAACACCGTCGATAGACGAGTACTCATGCAGGACACCTGCAATCGTTACCTCGGTTGCCGAATAACCCACCATGGATGACAACAAAACACGACGCAGCGCGTTGCCGAGCGTATGCCCGTATCCACGTTCAAACGGCTCCAACGCGACTTTCGCACGGTTGTTGCCCAGCTGTTCCACATTGATAGCTTTGGGTTTCAGCAAATTAGTTTGCATTCAGGCTTCCTCTCAATACCCCCAGCTCGTTACGCCGGTAAGGCTGGTGAAGGTCCTGGACCACGGTGCCCCATTCGGTCCAGGAACAAAAACGATCAAAACTCTCGAAATTAACGCGAGTAAAGTTCGACGATCAACGATTCGTTGATATCGGATGCGAACTCGTCACGGTCAGGCACTTTCTTGAAAGTGCCTTCAGCCTTTTCAACGCTGACTTCAACCCAAGCTGGCAAACCAACTTGCTGTGCAAGTTGCAGTGCTTCAACAATACGGTTTTGCTTCTTCGACTTATCACGAATTGCGACAACGTCGCCGCTCTTGACCATGAACGAAGGAATGTTCACGCTAGCACCGTTCACGGTGATGGCGCGGTGAGACACCAACTGACGCGCTTCAGCGCGGGTGGAGCCAAAACCCATGCGGTATACGACGTTATCCAAACGCGATTCCAGCAAGAACAGCAAGTTCGCACCGGTGTTGCCACGGCGACGGTCTGCTTCTTCGAAATAGCGACGGAACTGACGCTCCAGCACGCCATACATGCGCTTTACTTTTTGCTTTTCGCGCAGTTGCAAGCCGAAGTCGGAAGTACGTGCACCAGACGTGCGGCCGTGTTGGCCTGGTTTGGAGTCGAACTTTGCTTTGTCGCTGATCGAACGACGAGCGCTCTTCAGAAAGAGGTCTGTACCCTCGCGACGGGAGAGTTTTGCCTTGGGGCCAAGATAGCGTGCCACTTGAATTTCCTTTGTGTCTTCTTCCGTATTGCATCGGCAAAACGGGAGCCAATCGCGCAGAAGCGCGTGGCGGTGGGCTTAATAAAAGCGTTAACCGAAGTTAACTTAAAACCTTAGATGCGGCGGCGCTTTTGTGGGCGGCAGCCGTTGTGCGGAACAGGCGTCACGTCAGCAATAGACGTGATGCGGATGCCGAGAGCACCCAATGCGCGCACCGACGATTCACGGCCTGGACCAGGACCCTTGATTTCAACATCAAGGTTCTTGATACCTTGTTCCATGGCTGCACGACCGGCAACTTCGGATGCAACTTGAGCTGCAAACGGAGTCGACTTACGCGAACCCTTGAAACCTTGGCCACCAGACGATGCCCAAGACAAAGCATTGCCTTGACGGTCGGTAATCGTGATGATCGTGTTGTTGAACGAAGCATGCACATGTGCCACGCCGTCAGATACGTTCTTGCGAACCTTCTTGCGAACACGCTGCGATGCGTTACTAGATGGGGCTTTTGCCATAGTAATCTCTCAGTCTTTATTTCTTCAATGACGCAGCAGCCTTACGCGGACCCTTACGCGTCCGAGCGTTGGTGCGCGTGCGCTGACCGCGCATTGGCAGGCCACGACGATGACGGAAACCGCGATAGCAGCCAATGTCCATCAATCGCTTGATGTTCATGGTTGTTTCGCGACGCAAGTCACCTTCGATTGTGAACTGAGCGATTTGATCACGAATTTTTTCGAGATCGCCGTCGGTCAGGTCTTTAACCTTTTTGGAATAAGCAATGTCGCAAGCTTCGCAAATTTTGCGAGCGCGGGTGCGACCAATACCGAAAATGGCGGTCAAGCCGATTTCAGCATGCTGCTGCGGGGGAATATTGATACCAGCAATACGTGCCATATGCGTCCTCTAAATCTCTGAAATCAACCTTGGCGTTGCTTATGACGAGGATCAGTGCAAATTACACGAACCACACCCTTGCGCCGGATGACTTTACAGTTACGGCAGATTGTCTTGACCGAAGCCGAAACTCTCATTTGATTCTCCTAAAACTCTTAAATACGTCTTGAACCTACTTGGCTCGAAACACAATACGAGCCCGCGACAAGTCGTAGGGCGTCAACTCAACAGTAACTTTGTCTCCCGGGAGAATACGGATGTAGTGCATCCGCATTTTTCCAGAAATATGACCCAGTACCACGTGGCCGTTTTCCAACTTCACTCGAAAGGTCGCGTTGGGCAGGTTTTCGACCACTTCACCCTGCATCTGGATGACATCATCTTTAGACATGTCGCTCAACCGCCTGCTGAAGTTTTAAAGTTTGCCTTCTTCAGCAGTGATTCGTACTGTTGCGACATCAGGTAGTTCTGCACCTGCGCCATGAAGTCCATGGTGACGACCACGATGATCAGTAACGAAGTACCGCCAAAATAGAACGGCACGTTGTACTTGAGGATCAAGATCTCAGGCAACAAACACACAAACGTGATGTAGACAGCACCAGCCAAAGTCAACCGCAAAAGAATCTTATCGATATAGCGTGCAGTCTGTTCGCCAGGGCGAATACCAGGAATAAACGCACCGCTCTTTTTCAAGTTATCTGCAGTTTCGCGGCTGTTGAAAACCAAGGCCGTGTAGAAAAAACAGAAGAAAACGATCGCAGCAGCGTAAATCAGCGTGTAAACCGGTTGGCCTGGACTCAGCATTCCTGCTATGTCCTTTAGCCAACGCATCGACTCAGCGGAACTGAACCAGCTGACGACCGTAGCAGGCAACAAGATGATGGACGAAGCAAAAATGGGAGGAATTACACCAGCCATGTTCAGCTTCAACGGCAAGTGCGAAGACTGCCCGCCATAAACCTTGTTTCCGACCTGACGCCGAGCGTAATTCACAAGGATCTTGCGTTGCCCGCGCTCCACAAAGACGACGAAATACGTCACCAGAGCCACAACAATCACCACGATGATTGCCGCAATGATGCTCATCGCACCGGTACGAACCAACTCAAGCAAACCACCGATCGAGCCTGGCAGGCCAGCAGCAATGCCAGCAAAGATCAGGATCGAGATGCCATTACCAAGTCCACGTTCGGTAATTTGCTCACCCAGCCACATCAGGAACATCGTTCCGGCCGTCAAGCTCACCACCGCCGTCATGCGGAACCCAAAACCAGGCGTCAACACCAAACCAGCAGAGCTTTCCAACGCTACAGCAATACCCAAAGACTGGAACAAAGCCAGGCCCAAGGTGCCATAACGGGTGTACTGCGTGATCTTGCGTCGACCAGCTTCGCCTTCTTTCTTCATTTGCTCGAAAGCCGGCACCACATAGCCCATCAACTGCATGATGATGGACGCCGAGATGTACGGCATGATCCCCAAAGCAAACACCGTAAAGCGCGAAAGAGCTCCGCCGGAGAACATATTGAACAGGTTCAATATGCCACCTTGCTGCCCATTAAAGAGCTGCTGGAGCTGCTGCGGGTCGATACCTGGTACTGGGATATGTGCACCAATACGGTAGACAACCAACGCGAGCAGCAAAAAGACCAAGCGGCGACGCAAGTCCCCAAACTTCCCTGTTTTTGCAATTTGAGCGCTAGTTGCCACCGAATTCTTCCTTGGAGAACAAGATCACAGGATCAGACCAGGCTACCGCCAACCGCTTCAATTGCGGTTTTAGCTGCAGCAGTTGCACCGATACCGGTCAGCTTGACCGACTTCGTCAACGAACCAGTCGCAATGATCTTCACAACCTTGGCCAACTGACCGACCAGGCCAGCTTGCTTCAGCGTCAAGACGTCGACTTCGGCAGCACCGAGTTGCTCCAGAGCAGCCAAGGTCACTTCAGCATTGAATTTCAGCTGATGCGACTTGAAACCGCGCTTGGGCAAGCGGCGTTGCATAGGCATTTGACCGCCTTCAAAACCAACTTTGTGGTAGCCACCGGAACGGGACTTTTGGCCCTTATGACCGCGACCAGCCGTTTTACCCAGACCAGAGCCAATGCCGCGACCAACGCGACGCTTGGCGTGCTTAGCACCCTCTGCGGGCTTAATGCCATTGAGTTCCATCATCATCCCTTAATCGAGGATCTTGACCAGATAGCTGATCTTATTGATCATGCCGCGAACTTCGGGAGTGTCCTGTAATTCGCGAACGCTGCGGATCTTGCGCAGACCCAGACCGCGAACCGTCGCGCGATGCGATTCTTTGGTTCCGATAGGGCTGCGAACCAGCGTTACCTTGAGTGTTTGTTGCGTTGCCATTTTGTGGCTCCTACTTAAGCGACGATGTCTTCAACGCTCTTGCCGCGCTTCGCTGCGATTTCCGCAGGAGTCGTGGAATTGCGCAAAGCGTCCAACGTGGCACGAACCATGTTGTAAGGGTTCGACGAACCATGGCTCTTGGCCACGATGTCGGTGATGCCCATTACTTCGAATACAGCGCGCATTGGGCCGCCGGCAATAATGCCGGTACCCTTAGGCGCTGGAGCCATCATCACGCGTGCTGCGCCATGGTGACCTTCGACCTTGTGGAACACGGAACCGCTCTTCAGCGTGACCTTGACCATGTTGCGACGGGCTTCTTCCATCGCTTTTTGCACGGCTGCTGGCACTTCTTTCGACTTGCCCTTGCCCATGCCAACGCGGCCATCGCCGTCGCCAACCACGGTCAGTGCAGCGAAGCCCAGAATACGGCCACCCTTCACGACTTTGGTGACGCGGTTGACCGCGATCATCTTCTCGCGCAGACCGTCTTCAGGCCCTTCAGCCTTACCCTGCATTTTTCCTTGAACTTTAGCCATGATATTTTCCGATCTGCTTAGAACTGCAAGCCAGCTTCGCGGGCTGCATCGGCCAATGCCTTGACGCGGCCGTGATACGCAAAACCGGAGCGGTCAAACGCTACCTTCTCAACACCAGCAGCCTTCGCCTTTTCAGCGATCAGCTTGCCAATGGCTTGCGCAGCGGCTGTATTGCCACCCTTGCCGGAGCCGCCCAGCTCTTTGCGCACAGCAACTTCTGCCGTGGAAGCGCTGGCCAAAACCTTTGCACCGTCGCCGGAAATCACGCTGGCGTAGATGTGCAGGTTGGTACGGTTCACCGTCAAGCGTGCAACACCTTGCGTCGCAATACGGATGCGTGTTTGGCGGGCGCGACGGAGACGCTGTTCTTTTTTCGTCAACATGTTGCCACTCCTTATTTCTTCTTCGTTTCTTTGATCGCAACCTTCTCATCCGAATAACGGATGCCCTTGCCCTTGTAAGGCTCGGGTGGGCGAATAGCGCGAATCTCAGCAGCCACTTGGCCAACGCGTTGACGATCAGCACCCTTGATCACGATTTCCGTGGGGGCTGGCGTGGCAACGGTAATACCAGCTGGCATATCCTTGTTTACGGGGTGCGAGTAGCCAACCGTCAGGTTCAGCTTGCTGCCCTGGGCTTGAGCCTTGTAGCCCACGCCGATCAGCGTCAGCTTCTTCTCGAAACCCTTGGTCACGCCCAACACCATGTTGTTCACCAGCTGGCGCATGGTGCCCGTCATGGCATTCGCTTCACGCGACTCGTTTGCAGGCTCGAAAGCCAGCACGCCGGCATTGTTGGACACCTTCACCAACGCGTTCAGCGTCAGGGAAAGAGCACCACCAGTGCCTTTTACATTGATTTGATTGGCCTGAACCGACACATCCACACCAGCGGGGATGGCAACAGGCGCTTTTCCTACGCGAGACATTTAATTTCTCCTGCTTAAGCGACGTAGCACAGCACTTCGCCGCCAACGCCAGAGGCGCGAGCCTTGCGGTCGGTCATAACGCCTTGAGGGGTCGTCACAATGGCAACACCCAAACCGTTCATGACATGCGGAATTGCGTCACGGCCCTTGTAGACGCGCAGGCCAGGACGGCTCACGCGCTCAATGCGCTCGATCACTGGACGGCCAGCGTGGTACTTCAGGGTAATTTCCAGCTCGCTCTTGCCAGCTTCGGTATTCACCTTGAAGCCGTCAATGTAGCCTTCGTCCTTCAGCACTTGGGCAATCGCAATCTTCACTTTGGAAGATGGGATGGACACAGTCGATTTAGCCACCATTTGCGCGTTACGAATACGCGTCAGCAGGTCGGCAATTGGATCACTCATACTCATGTTTGCTTACTCCTGCCCTGCTTACCAGCTGGCCTTGGTCACGCCGGGGATGTCCCCTGCGAAAGCCAATTCACGAATTTTCGCGCGCGCCAAACCGAACTGGCGGAACGTGCCACGTGGACGACCCGTAATAGCGCAACGGTTACGTTGGCGCGTTGGGTTGGCGTTACGCGGCAACTTTTGCAAAGCCAAGCGGGCTGCTGCACGCTCTTCTTCGGTCTTGTTGACGTCGCTCGATGTCGCCTTCAGTTCAGCGTGCTTTTTTGCGTACTTGGCGACCAATTGGTCACGCTTCAGTTCGCGTTGAATCAGTGCTACTTTAGCCACACGTCACCTCAGTTCTTGAACGGAAAACGGAAGCCAGCGAGCAGTGCCTTGCACTCTTCATCGTTCTTGGCCGTCGTCGTGATGCTGATATTGAGACCGCGCAAGGCATCAACCTTGTCGTATTCAATTTCAGGGAAAATGATCTGTTCTTTGACGCCGATGTTGTAGTTACCGCGGCCGTCAAAAGCGCGACCAGAGATACCACGGAAGTCACGAACGCGAGGCAGAGCCACGGTCACGAAACGATCCAGGAATTCATACATCTGAACGCCACGCAGGGTCACCATGCAACCGATGGCCTGACCTTCGCGGATCTTGAAACCGGCGATAGCTTTCTTGGCCTTGGTCACCACTGGTTTTTGGCCAGCGATTTTGGTCAGATCGGCAACAGCGTTGTCCATGACCTTCTTGTCGGCAACGGCTTCGCTCACACCCATGTTCAGCGTGATCTTGGTGATTCGCGGAACTTGCATTGGAGTCGTGTAGCCAAACTTGGCCGTCAACTCAGGGGCGATTTTTTCGCGGTAGTGTTGTTGGAGTCGTGCCATGGTCATGCCACCTTGATTTCTTCGCCGCTGGATTTGTAAACGCGAGCGCGCTTACCGTCAGCCAGCACCTTGATGCCAACGCGATCGGCCTTGCCGGTTGCCGCATTGAAAATCGCCACGTTGGACTGATGAATCGGCATGGTCTTTTCGACGATGCCACCAGTCGTACCCTTGAGTGGGTTTGGCTTGGCGTGCTTCTTCACCAGATTGACACCCTCAACCACCAAGTGGGAGTCGTCTTTACGCAGCGAAACCACGCCGCGCTTGCCCTTGTCGCGCCCTGCGAGCACGATCACCTCGTCGCCCTTGCGAATTTTGTTCATGACGTGTCCTTACAGAACTTCAGGAGCCAGGGACACGATCTTCATGAACTTTTCAGTGCGCAACTCGCGCGTCACTGGTCCGAAGATGCGGGTGCCGATAGGCTCCAGCTTTGCGTTGAGCAACACTGCTGCGTTGCCATCGAATTTAACGAGCGAACCGTCAGCGCGGCGGATGCCCTTCGCTGTACGAACCACAACCGCGCTATAGATCTCGCCTTTTTTGACGCGACCACGCGGAGCGGCTTCTTTGATGCTCACTTTGATAATGTCGCCAACACTTGCGTAGCGACGCTTGGAGCCGCCGAGCACCTTGATGCAAAGAACGGACTTCGCGCCAGTGTTGTCGGCAACATCTAACCGGGATTCAGTTTGGATCATTTCGTTATTTCCCAACTTGCACCAAACGCTTTAAGGGCGCCTAGTCAGTCTTGGGCCCGTCAGCCGCACCACAAACCACTTGCAGTGCCTTTGATTGGGCAGAAACATCGCCTTTTAGAGCGAAGCCTTTGATTATGCAGCGGCGTGGAATTGTTGTCAACTGGGTGCAAAGAAAATAAGCACTCAGGTTAAAACGACTTTGCTTGTGGGCGTGTTCTCAGGGCTGATCGTGATCACACACGCCAGGGTAGATTCATTTTTGATAGCATTCTTCGCTGATCAGCCCTGCCTATCCTATAAAAACTCCGCTCATGCCCATCCAAAACAACTATGGCGGCCACAAACCCGTCAGCGTCACTATTCGGCAACTACGGGCTTTTGTGGCGGTGGCCGAAGACGGCAGCATCACCCGCGCTGCGCAGCGGCTGCATCTCACGCCGTCGGCACTTTCAATGCTGATCAGTGGATTAGAGGGCGAGCTTTCGGTGCGGCTGTTTGAGCGCACCACGCGCCGCATGGCGCTGAGCGACGCCGGGCAGGAGTTACTACCCGCCATATCCAAGGTGTTTGTGGACCTGGACATTGCTTTCGATGCGCTGCGCCAGTTCTCCGACCGTCGCAGTGGCCGCTTTGCGGTGGCGACCTCGCCGCTGCTCGCATCCACCCTGCTGCCTGGGCTGTTGGCCAGCTTCCACGAGCGTTATCCAGCCATCCGCGTCGACATATTGGATTTGCCAGTCGATGGCATTGCCCAGGCGGTGCGCAGCGGGCAAGCCGACTTTGGCGTCTGCACCATAGATTCCGAGCCCGCTGACCTCGTAATCACCCCGCTCTACCAAGACCGCCTGATGCTGGCCTGCCCCGAGCAACATCCGCTGGCCGCAAAGGCTTCCGTGCGCTGGAGCGACTTGACGGGCGAGCCATTGATCTGGCTGCGCCACGGCAGTGGTTTGCGCCGCTTGGTGGAGCAGGGCTTTGCGCAGGCAGGCGAAGCCGTGGCACCGGCGTTCGAGGTCTCCAACGTCACCACGGCGATGGGCTTGATTGAATCCGGCCTGGGCATTTCGATTCTGCCGGCCTATGCGCTACGCCGCACCCGCGCCGTGGGTGTCAAAGGTGTGCCGCTGATCGCCCCGGTGCTGGAGCGCAACATCGTGGCACTCACCGCGCAGGGGCGCGCCTTGTCGGCACCGTGCCAAAACTTTCTAGCGCACTTTCAACGCGGCATGGCCGAGCAAGATGCCGCCATGGCCAAAGCAGAGCCCAGCCGCAAAGTCGCCGCAACCCCACGCACACCCAGCACAACGCGCAAAGCCAGCTGACGACCCAGCACCGGGCATCACTAAAATGCCCGCAACCCTCTCTCCACCCTTTTTTCTCACGCGCGCCTAGCGCTCCAACCTGCTCGCCACCATGACCACTTTCGGCACCCCTCTCTCCCCCAACGCAACCAAAGTCATGCTCCTCGGCTCCGGCGAGCTGGGCAAAGAGGTGTTGATCGCCCTGCAGCGCCTGGGCGTGGAAACCATTGCGGTGGACCGCTACGAAAACGCGCCCGGCCAGCAGGTGGCGCACCACGCACGCACCATCACCATGAGTGACCCGGCCCAGCTCAAAGCGCTGATCGAAGCCGAGAAGCCCGCCATGGTGGTGCCCGAGATTGAAGCCATCGCCACGCCCATGCTCGAAGAACTCGAAGCCGCCGGTGTGGTGCGCGTGATCCCCACCGCGCGCGCAGCACGCTTGACGATGGACCGCGAAGGCATTCGCCGCCTCGCCGCTGAAACGCTGGGCCTGGCCACTAGCCCCTACG
>Ga0247813_10002119_pt1 | contig 14008 bp, 13 predicted proteins | sample UWRJL169409C1_FD_180719 | JGI IMG/M metagenome (GOLD analysis project Ga0247813, IMG submission 180719) | Plant litter microbial communities from Arlington Agricultural Research Station in Wisconsin, United States - UWRJ-L169-409C-1 | ecosystem: Environmental > Terrestrial > Plant litter >... | reverse complement strand
ATTCGGCTGCCTTTTTTTGAAATTCTTCTTCCTTTTGCTTGGTAAAAGAAACCATTTTCTCTCTTAAATCTTGTTTATATTCTTCTGCCATTACCTCCTCGATCGGGAAAGCATGGTTGCAATTAGGGCACTTAATCTCTGTAGACATATCTGATATTTTGGCGGAGTCAAAAATACGGAAATTATGAATAGGATTCCCTAATTTTGGATGTCAAGCCAAACCTAATGCTCCAACAAATTTTTAGTACCTATAAAACCTCGTTTTCTGGTTTAAGCCGAGAGACATGGCTGCTCAGTATCGTAATTTTGATTAATCGATGTGGGTATATGGCCGTCCCTTTTATGGGGCTGTATGTTACGCAGGCTCTTCATCGTTCGGCAGCTGAAGCTGGTATTATGATTTCGATTTTTGGTGTGGGCTCTATTTTAGGAGCAGCTGCTGGTGGAAAATTAACGGATATGTTTGGCTTTAGGCCGGTTCAAATCTTATCCTCCATCATAGGAGGTGCATTGTTTTTGATTTTCTCTGTCGTTACCGATTTTAACACCTTGTGCGTTTTAGCATTATTTATCAGTTTCTTTTACGATGCTTTTAGGCCCTCTAACTTTACCGCCATTGCCGCCTATGCCTCGCCGGGAAACGAAACGCGTTCTTATTCACTTAACCGCCTGGCCACCAATGTGGGATGGGCATTCGGCATCAGTACAGCTGGAATTATAGCCTCCTATAACTATCAGGTTTTGTTTATTGTAGACGGTGTAGTAAGTATTTGTGTAGGCATAGCCATTATTTTGCTTTTGCCTGCAGTAAAAAATTTTAGGAAGGCTATTCAAGAAAAAATGGAAGGTGTAGTAGTGGGCAAAGTTTGGAAAGACCTACCTTATCTTAGGTTTATTTTGCTAACGACTGTTTTTGCTACGTGTTTCTTTTTAATGTTTAGGATTGTACCTGTTTTTTTAAAGAACGTTTGGCATTTAAATGAGGCAATAATTGGACTGATTTTAGGTGTAAATGGGGTAATAATCGCCGTATTCGAAATGGTCATGATCAGTAAAATCGAAAATAAAAGATCTTCATCGTTTTATATCGTGATGGGGGTTCTCATTGTAGGACTTTCCTTTGCCTGCCTAATGTTGCCTCGTTTTTTACCGGTAGTTGTCGCCCTCATTAGTGTAATTTGTTTCACGTTTGGTGAGATGCTTTCTCTACCATTTATCAATACCATTGTAATTAAAAGGAGTAATCAATTTAACCGTGGTCAGTACGCTGCGGGATATACGGTAGCTTGGTCTGCTGCTCAAGTAATTGCCCCAACTTTCGGTTTTTATATCGCAGAAAAATTTGGATACCATTGGTTATGGATAGGAATAACGATACTTCTATCGATTTGCGCCTATGGATATCGTAGAAACTTACGGAATTTTTAAAAATTTCGTAAGTTTAAAACAAATACTCCAATTAGGTGTTTCATATAGATATGAAGAAACGAATACACATTTTAGAAGATGATAAAGATATAGGCTATATCATCGAATTTTTATTGAAAGACGAAGGCTATGATTTACAGCTATCTTCCACATTTAAAGAAATGAAAAAAAAGCTTAAGGACTCTATTCCTGATCTTTTTATTCTAGATGTGATGTTGCCAGATGGCAATGGAATCGAGATTTGCCACGATTTAAAGAATGATATATTCACCAAACATATCCCGGTAATTGTAATGTCGGCTAACATAAGAAGCAGACAAATGAGTGAAATGGCTACACCTGATGATTATATCAGTAAACCATTTGATTTAGACGATATCGAAAATAGAATAAAGAAACTTTTAGCGTAGAAGTCGTTTAGGAAATTCTTAAATTCGCCTCTTATTTAAAAATATGCAGGTAGAGGAATCTATTAATTACACCAATCTACGTTTCGATAAATCACCTTTCCCCGTTAAAGGAACAAAAGAAACCCAATTTGAAGATTGTACTTTTAAGAATTGCGACTTCACGGGAGTTAATTTTGCGGGTTGCGATTTCATCGATACTACTTTCGAAGATTGTAATTTAAGTATGGTGAAATTTGGATATATCGGCCTCGATAAAGTTCATTTCATTGGTTGTAAATTAGTGGGCGCCGATTTTACTACCGTGAAAGATTTTTTGTTTAATGTAAAGTTCAGCAACTGCATTTTAGATTATGCGGCATTTATGAAAAAGAAAAACCGTAAGTGCCGCTTCGAAAATTGCTCACTTAAAGGTGCCGATTTTTCAGAAGCCGATTTAACGGAATCCATTTTTGAGCAATGCGACCTTAGTGCAGCTGTATTCATGAACACTGTACTGAATGGGGTTAATTTTAAAACCTCATTTAACTTTACGATAGATCCAGAGCGAAATGTACTTCGAAAAGCTAAATTTTCTCCCGACGGCCTCGCTGGACTATTAACCAAATATGGTATTATTGTGACTACAAACTAGCGCATTTGATACTAAATGTGGAAGTATATCCGTTCCTTTCCAAAAACCAACTATTGTATAAAATATTGCTGTATGAATCTTAGAATAACTGCATTTTCACTTCTTCTTGCCTTCCCACTTTTTACCTTTTCCCAAAAGCCTAATTGGCAGAATTTAGACCTGAAAACGGATACCACTTTTGGTATAAGTACAGAAAAGGCCTACAAGGAATTGTTAAAAGGTAAAAAATCGACACCCGTTATTGTCGCTGTTTTAGATGGAGGGGTCGATTTAAATCACGAAGATTTAAAAAGGATAATTTGGGCCAATAAGAAAGAAATTGCGGGAAACGGTATCGACGATGATAAGAATGGCTATATCGATGATGTAAATGGTTGGAATTTCTTAGGAGGTAAAACAGGCTCTGTTGAGTTTGAGGCACTAGAACTTACCCGATTAGTTCGAAGAGATCAAGCACGCTTTGCTGGGCTAACCCTAACCACCGTTCCAGAAAAAGACAAAGCGGATTTTGAAATTTTTGTAGAGAACCGTAAAAAAGTAGAAACCGAACTCATTACCTTAAGAGGTAATTATTCAGGAATATTGGGTTTTAGAAGTGCATTAGACCCTGTTATAAAGAAAATAGGGAAAGACAGCCCAACACTTACAGATATAGAGGGTTTTAAGCCTCAAGATCAGCGAGAAGGCGCTGTTAAAGATGCCTTGTTAAATATTTTGAAAGAAAGCGATTTTAAGGAATTTTATAAGGAACAGATTTTAGGAGCTATCAAATATTATAACGAACAAATTAGCTATAATTATAATGTCGATTATAATCCTCGCGCTATAGTGGGCGATGATCCAAATAATAGCAAGGAGCGAAGCTATGGAAATAGCGACATTAAAGGGCCAGATGCCTTGCACGGTTCACATGTGGCGGGTATTATTGGAGCCGATCGTAGCAATACGCTGGGCATAAAGGGTGTTGCAGACCATGTGCTTATTATGGGCGTGCGGACGGTTCCAAATGGCGATGAACGCGACAAAGATGTAGCGAATGCTATTAGATATGCGGCCGATAATGGAGCAAAAGTAATCAATATGAGTTTTGGAAAATCATATTCTTGGGATAAAGCTGTAGTTGATGAAGCAGTTAAGTATGCCGTGAGTAAGGATGTGCTATTGGTTCAAGGTGCAGGGAACGACAATGCAGACATCGATGTCGCTAGCAATTTTCCAAACAAGAAATACAGTAGTGGAGGAGAAGCCAGTTCTTACATTACGGTTGGCGCATCGGGTTTTGTAGATGATGAAACCTTAAAAGCAGACTTCTCTAATTTCGGCAAAAGCACCGTTGATGTTTTTGCCCCAGGCGTTAAAATTAATTCGACCATCACTGATAATCAATATAAACCAGAAAATGGTACTAGTATGGCTGCTCCTGTTGTTGCTGGTTTAGCCGCATTAATCCGCTCTTATTATCCGAAATTAACAGCCGTACAAGTAAAAGAGATCATCTTAAAATCTGTGGTAAAGATTAATCATAATGTAACTTATCTAAAGGGTGAAGAACCAATTAGTGTGCCTTTCTCAGAAATTTGTGTAACTGGGGGTATTGTAAATGCTTATAATGCTTTAAAACTAGCAGCTATTTATAAATAAATATAATATTGTAGAAAATACCTAATTTTAACCCACAACCAAATTAGGTATTTTTTGCCCCTATGAAATTTAAGATTTTTTGCTATACCCTTTTTCTGATTTTAGGCGGGTTATCGAACGGTTTTTCTAAAGATGCTACTCCTTTAGCCAAGAATGGACTTTTAGATTTAAGAAAGCAAGCTATAGACCAGCCCATTGCACTTAATGGGGAGTGGCAGTTTTATTGGCAAAAACTAATTATCGCTGATACGGCAGGGGGAAGAATGGTTCCATTTCCATTAAAATGGAATGATTTAAGTATTAACGGTGAGAAATTGCCTGCTTTTGGCTATGCTACTTATCAGCTTAAGCTTTTATTGCCAAAGACCGATGAGAATTTACGCATCGCGATGCCCGATGTGTACTGTGCCTATAACTTATTCTTGAATGGTAAATTAGTAGCAAGAAATGGCACAGTAGCTAAGAATGCGAAAGATTTTGTGCCCCATTGGCAATATCAAACCTTCGAAATTCCTTTTCAAGCCGATACCGTAAAATTAGTTTTGCAAATCGAAAATTTTGTACATAGCAAGGGGGGAATTAAAGATCAAATAATGATGGGTAAGTCGAGCGATGTATTGCTCGAACGAAGTAGGACTGAAGCCATAGACTTGCTGTTAACCGGTTGTTTATTTATGGGCGGATTATTCTTCTTGGGTTTGTACCTGATGGGGAATCGAGATAAGGCAATTTTGCTCTTTTCCTTATATTCTATTGTGTATTGCTATCGAATTATGGGAGTAAGCAATTACGTGCTGCATACTGTGCTTCCGGATATCAGCTGGACGATAATGGTGCATTTAGAATACATCACTTTATTTTTAGCTATTGGTTTGTTCGGTTTGTACACGCGTTATCTCTATCCGAAAGATGCAAATCGACTGTTAGTTAATGGTATTTGTTTAATATGCCTACTTTTCGGATTAGCAACCGTAGTGCTGCCCCCTTATTATTTTAGTCAGCTAGTAGACCCCTTTTTGGTAGTTACCGTGTTCTGCATCGCGTACACACTTTATATTTATGGTTTAGCCTTTAGTAGAAAAAGGCCTGGGTCTAAGTATGCTTTGATGAGTTCGATTGCCTTAATGTTTACTTTTGGATTAACCTTATTAAATTATTGGGACATCATTCCCGTGCAACAACTATTTAGCTTTTGGGGTTACGTTGGGTTTTTCTTTTTGCAATCGTTGATTTTATCGCATCGAGTTTCTTTTCAATTAAAGAAAGCCAACTTGCAAGCAGAGCAAGGACTGATTGCTAAAAGTGAGTTTCTGAGTACCATGAGCCACGAAATCAGAACCCCACTCAATTCGGTGATCGGGATGAGCCATTTGTTGCTGAAAAATAATCCGCGGAAAGACCAAGCCGAACAATTAGATGTGATGTTGTTTTCTGCCAACAATTTGTTAGGCATTGTGAACGATATTTTGGATTATAATAAGATTGAGGCAGGTAAAGTAGCATTAGACTATACAGAGGTAGATGTAGTAGCCATAGCCAGAAATATTGTGGCAGGCTTGCAAAGTAACGCACAAGAGAAAGAAGTTGAACTGAGAATGGAGGTCGACCCAAGACTGAGAAATAAAGTATTGGGCGATCCAACTCGAATATTTCAAGTGTTGACGAACTTGGTGCACAATGCGATCAAGTTTACGAATGTAGGATCGGTAGTGCTTAATTTGACGGTGGTTAGTCAAACCGATCAACAAATAGAGATTAAGTTCGAAGTGAAAGATACCGGCATTGGAATCTCTAGAGAAAAACAAGCAATTATTTTTGAAAGATTTACACAAGCCGATTCCTCTACCTCAAGAAGTTTTGGTGGAACAGGTTTAGGTTTAGCGATATCTAAACGGATTTTAGATTTGCAAGGTTCTTCCTTAAATGTAAATAGTGAAGAAAACAAAGGCTCAACGTTTTATTTTATCCAAAGCTTCCAAAAGACGACATATGATTTGGACCCTGTTAATGTGTTAACTAATTTATCTAAGGAAGAAGAAAAGCCATTTAGAGGGATCTCGATTTTATTGGTAGAGGATAATAGCATTAACATTATGGTGGCCAAGAGTTTCTTGCAAAATTGGGGTGCTCAGGTTGATGTGGCCGAGAATGGAAAGGAGGCCATTGAGAAATTCGATAGGCAAAGACATCGTTTAATTTTAATGGATTTGCATATGCCTATTATGGATGGTTACGAAGCTTCTCAGAAGTTAAGAGAAATGAAGGTAAATACCCCGATCGTTGCACTAACTGCAAATCTTAGAAAAGACATTGAGGCAAAAATAGATGAAGCGCATATCAATGACATCATTGTTAAGCCCTTTCTGCCCGACGAATTGTACCAAAAGGTAAAGCGATATGCCATTGATTCTTACGTAGCACCCAGTACCTGATGGATCTCCGCAAATAGTAAGCCACTGCCTCCACCATAATGTTTAACGATGGGAAGGTTTGGTTTAAGATGAAGTAGTTGGTCTTTCAACAGTAGTTCTTCAGATAGTCCCGCACAAAGTAATACCATTTTAAACTCTCTTTCGGTCAGGTAAGCCAAGGCTTCATCCTCCGAAAAAGCAATAGTGGCCTTCCAAATGCCGTCTTTATTGATAAGCCTCTCTATCGTCTCCATGATGGGCTGATTAGTGCCTACAATTAAAATTTCTATGATCTCCATTTTAGGTGTGTTAAGGGGGTAAAGGGTAAAGCGTTTAGCGTAAAGCGGTAGAACGCCGACCGCTAAGCGCTTTACGCTAAACTAAAACTCCATCGGTACTTCCATGAGCAAAAATTCTGCATCTGCTGTAGCCTTTATTTCAACAGAATCTGTATCCCAGATACCAAATCCATCTCTTGCCTCTAATGTCTGACCACTTACTAGGATTTTTCCCTGCAGTACAAAAATATATAACCCATTGCTTTTTTGATGAAATTCGTAGCTTTTGCTGGTATTTTGATCAAACTTAGCTAGGTTAAACCAGGCATTTTGATAAATCCATACGCCATCATCTGTTGCATCAGGTGATAAGATTTGACTAAATTCATTTCTTTTATTCGTTTTGTCCAGTACAATTTGATCGTATCTCGGTGTTACATTTCGTTGATTTGGAAATAACCAAATCTGTAAGAATTTAGCGGGCTGATTGGGATCTGAATTGTATTCCGAATGATAAATTCCCGTACCGGCACTCATTACCTGAATTTCTCCAGCTTTAATGGTTGCTACATTTCCCATGCTATCTTTATGTTGTAATTCTCCTTCTAAAGGAATGGATATAATTTCCATGTTATCGTGCGGATGTTCTCCGAAACCCATGCCTCCAGTAACGATATCGTCATTTAAAACTCTTAGCGCACCAAAATTAATTCGATCGGGATTATAATATCCAGCGAAGCTGAAGCTTTGATAACTTTTTAACCAACCATGATCTGCCACCCCTCGGGTGTTGGCTTTGTGTACTACTGTTTGTGCCATATGCTTATTGTTTATGAATACAAATTTATTGCACAAAAAACTACTGTGCATTGATGTAGGGTAAGAAAGCGCAAACTATACTTATCCGTATTTTAAGTTGAATAAATGTAAAATATATCTGGTGGCAATACCTGTTTTAGGAAAATTAGGAAACTGCAAATAGAATCACTTAACTTAGTAACATGGTAAATAGAGCAACCTATCAGGCTGCAAAACTGGTAGCATCAAAAGTTGAAGCGCATTTTGCGAAGCATTTAGCAGAGGCTAATGCTAAGGGCGAAATCGATTTGGCGCCACAACCTCCGGCGCGGGTAATTGAGGCTATTTTAGATGCTGCATTTTGGTCCAGCTTACGTAAGGAAGAAGGCCATTCTCCAAAGATCTCCATTGCCTTTTTACCGCCAGAGCAAGCTGGAAAACCGCTAGTTTTTAATCAGAAGTTAAAGCTAAACCCTAACATTTTAACTAAACTTGCTCCTGGAGTGGAGCGTGGTGGAATACATATCGGCGTTTGGCACGATGGCTACAACTTACACATCTGGGGCACCACGTTAAATATACCTAATTACTGTTTCGTGGTTGATGTTTCTGAACCCGGTCTTTTGGTAATTAAGCACCGAAGAATTTATGGCTTCGGAAAATACACGAATGTTGCCGTGCTAAAAGGCGATCAGATTAAGATTGTAGAAGAAAAAAGTGCAGGTTATGCCGATTGTCCACCCATGTTATTGTCTTTATTGGATTTAACCGCACATTCCTATTGGAATGATTCGGCAAATATTTTAATCCAATTGGCCGTATCGATGCGTGCACACGGAAGAGGGGGGGCGGTTTTGCTGGTTCCTCACGAATCTAAAACTTGGAAGCAATCTATCATTCAGCCAATTAGTTATGCACTTGATCCTTCCTATAAGGGATTAGCGGATTTAGCCAGTAAGGATCGGCCAGATGCTAGTGAGATCTTTTGGCAAACGGCGCTAAAACGTGAAGTTGATCATTTGGCAGGATTAACGGCAATAGACGGCGCTACAATCATCACCGATAAATATGAATTGCTAGCGTTTGGTACCAAAACAGGTCGGGCAAATAGCAGTGGGCACATTCAGGAAATTTCGTTTTCAGAACCCATAACTGGTGGAGATCCCATTGTTGTACATCCAGCTAAAACTGGTGGAACTCGCCATCTTTCTGCCGCGCAGTTTGTGTTCGATCAACGCGATGCACAAGCGCTTGTTGCCTCTCAGGATGGACATTTCACGATTTACAGTTGGTCGCCTGCCCTACAAATGGTACAGGCACATCGAATAGATACGTTGTTATTGTAGTCTTAAGAAAAGATAACGGCTACGATTACCATCACTGCAAAGAGCAGGATCATCACTAAACGATCCGCATTAATTTTGTCTCTTTTAGTTAAGACCATTGGTTTTTTATCCTCCTTTTGCCCAGCGTAAGGAAATAAGATACTTTGCATTTTAATAATCATAGGTAGATGATTTTTGATATGAATCGTATAGCAAAACTTAAGCCAATGATTAGCAGTTGATTGAAAAAAGATTATTTTTTTTAATTTATGCTTTAATTAAAGGTTAAAAGTGGATTGGAGACAAAAAAACGAACTGATCTATCCCTAATCCTGAGTGCTCACCTGTTTTAAAATAAGGACAATCTAGCAAACATGCCCTCTAATTTGGTCTGCTATTTCTTTTTTGAAATTTTCTTTAAAATTATTATTGCTGATAATCAATTAGTTATCATGTAATTTGAAATTAATACAGTACTATGTATTGCATAATACTATATGAAACATATATCTTTGGATTATGATAGCAGAAAATACGCAAACACAAATGCGAAAAGGCATACTTGAATATTGTGTGCTTTTGATTATATCTCGAGGAGAAATTTATGCCTCTGATATTATCGCCGAACTTAAGCAAGCAAAGCTACTTGTAGTAGAAGGAACCTTATATCCGTTGCTTACCCGTTTAAAAAATAATGGCTTATTGGCTTATAACTGGGTAGAATCAACTTCTGGTCCGCCACGCAAATATTATGTGCTTACTCCCGATGGACAACAGATCTTAAAACAATTAGATGGCACTTGGCAAGAATTAGTATATGCCATCACCACTTCACAGCATGGTGTGCCTAAATCCTCAACTCCCAAAAATTAATTAACTAGTCATGAAGAAAACGATAATAATAAATATAGGAAATACAATTATTCACATCGAAGAAGATGGATACGAAGTGTTAACTGCTTATTTAAATGAAATTAAACAGCACTTTGCAAAAAATGCCGATGATTTTGAAATTGTAACGGATATTGAGAATAGAATTGCCGAAATGTTTGCTGAGCTGCTGCATACAGGACACGTGCAGGTGATTACACAGTTGAATGTAGAAAGCGTCATTGCACAAATGGGGAGGGTACAAGATTTTGAAACCGACGAAAACGAACCTGTTGTTCCAGTAGATTCAACTTTTGTTGGGGATAAGAAATTGTTTCGCGACACAGACGATGCGGCTATTGCAGGCGTTTGTGCCGGTTTGGGTCATTATCTGAATATCGAAACACGGTGGATGAGATTGATTGCTTTTGCTAGTATATTTTTAGGGGGAGCTGGTATTTTAGCCTATATCATCTTGTGGATTGCCATTCCGAGAGCGGTCACCCGTTCAGAAAAGATGGAAATGAAAGGCGAATCGACCAACTTATATGGATATAAAAGAAATTTTGAAGAAGAGTTAGCTGCCTTTAAAGAAAACATGCAGTCGAACGCCGCCCTTAAACGTTCAGGTAACTTTGTTACTGAAATTATAGGCGCAATTGGTAGGGTGCTAAATGCTTTGGGTAGAGCGCTTTCTAAAACGCTGGCTGGCATTATCGTAGTTTGCGGATTTGCCATTTTAATTAGCTTGGTGGTTTGCTTAGCCGCATTTCTGGGTTTTTGGGATACCGAAGCTTATCAGTATTTTCCGCTTTCGATAATTAACGAAGGATATAGAGCTACGCTTGCATTTGCGGCATTCGTGATCCTCTTTATTCCCATCTTAGCCTTGGTACTTTTCTCAATTCGAGTAGCATTTAATAAAAAGGCAATCAACAAATCACTGTCTTTTGGATTGCTTATTGTTTGGTTGGCTGGTGTATCTATAGGGGTTTATTACGCCGCCAAAATCTCTTCAGAATTTAAAGAACATGCGGAGTTGGTAAAGACGACTCCTTTACTGCCTTTCAATACCTATGTGCTTGATGCCGATCCAAATATGGTGTTAAGTAGAGCAGACAGCATTGATTATGAGATTGATAAAGGAGGTTTTCAAAACCGAGAAATAGTTGATGATCCGGATGATCACCCATTTAGAGTGCCCAACAATGTTCGAATTAGCATCGAAAAAAGTGAAACCGGAAAGTCATTTCTAGTGCAAAGGGATGAAGCCCAAGGAAAAACATTTTCTATTGCCTTACAAAATGCTAAAAATATAGATTACAAATTTACACAGCGTGGAAGAACTATAACATTTAATCCTCGTATTTCATTAAAGGATAATGCCAATTGGAGAAACCAAGAAGTACACTTAACACTTAAAGTACCAGTAGGCACGCAATTATTGTTAAATGATAATATTTACAATTACTTGCATTTCTATCATTACGATTGTAGTGCAGATGAACAACAAGGTGGGGTATACAAGACTTGGATAATGACCGAAGATGGGCTTAAATGTAAGGCAGAACTCGATCGTCCTTTAGCAAATCAACAACCTTAATTCCTACCTAGAAAAAATAGCATGAAACTATTCTTACTGTTAATCGCATGCCTGTTGGTGTGCAGGACTTCCTTTGCCCAAAATTCTGATAAAACAGTTAGTAAGGTTGATAGTTCTAAGTTAAAAGCAACACCTCCAAAAGTTAATCAATTAAAAGAAGTAAGTATCCAGGCAAAAAAGCCATTTATCGAGCATCGTGCAGATAAAACTGTAATAAATGTTGAGCAAAATATTGTTGCAGCAGGAGGAACAGCACTCGAGGTTTTAGAGAAAGCTCCGGGCGTAACGATCGACAGGCAAAACGAGCAAATTAAGCTCAATAACAAATCTGGAATTACCGTATTAATCGATGGAAAAACAAATTTTCTGTCGGGTGCGGATATCACCACCCTGCTAAGCAACATGAGCAGTGAACAAATTGCATCTATTGAATTGATCACTAACCCGTCTTCCAAATACGATGCATCTGGGAATGCTGGTATAATTAACATTAAACTAAAAAGAAATAAATCTTTCGGTACGAATGGTCAACTATCCTTAAATACTGGTCAGGGTATAATGCCTGAAGGCCCCAGCGATTTGTATAGAGTAGGCTTGCAGTTAACTTTGAACCATCGGGTTAATAAATGGAATGTATACGGAACGGGTGCATTTAATCGAAAAGTTGGGTTTAACAACATTAATGTGTTGCGGAATACCGTTACTAGCAGTTTAACCAGTTCATTTAACCAAAATTTTGATCGTACTACTACAGGGGTTGCTTATATGGGCAAGGTTGGGGCTGATTATTATGCTTCTGAAAAAACCGTATTCGGTCTAATGATCGATGCGAATGCTATTATTAACGAGCTAAGTAATTACAGTCGCACCTTCATCAATGAAATCAGACCAGCGGCGAGCACCACAACTTCGGTAAATCAGCAAGCCTTTTCAACTTCACCAATAGGCAACGTCACGGCAAACTTTAACATTCGGCATGATTTTAACAAGGAAGGCAGTAATTTGACTTTTGATGCTGATTATGTAGGTTTTAATAACAAAAAGGACGAAAATTTCGATGCCCAATATGTAGATCATGCAAATGTGCTGACTAGGACTACCGCATTAACCAACCGTATTGATGCTAAAATTGATGTTTATGGCGCTAAAAGTGACTTTACCTATTCAATTTCTAAAACGCTTAAATTAGAAACCGGCATTAAAAGTAGTTACGTGGTTACGCATAACAATTTTACTTCTTCCGATATTTTTAACTCCAATAACTTTATCTATAAAGAAAATATCAATGCAATTTATACTTCCATCGCTAAAGATTGGTCGAAGTGGCAAATTCAGTTGGGCCTGAGAGCCGAACACACGCATTCCAATGGCCATTCGGTAACCAGCCAAAAGGAAGTAGACCGAAATTATGTGTCTCTTTTTCCCACGTTGTTTATCAATCAGGCAATAGCTAAAAACCAAAATATCCGATATTCCTATAGCCGTAGAGTTGATCGACCCAACTACCAACAATTGAATCCATTTGTTTTTTACATGGATCCTTTTGCGCTGGACGAAGGTAATCCTTATTTAAAACCGCAGTTTACCCATAATTTTGAGATGGGCTATAGTTTTAAAGAGGCCTCATTGTCTTTAACGTATTCAGATACAAGAGATTTAATTACGCAGATTAGCCAGCAAAACGACTCGACTAGAATTATTAGTGTTATTCGTAAAAATTTGGGTAGAGCACAAAATTATTCGGCAAATCTTTATGTACCCATTTCGGTTGCCAAATTTTGGAAGATGCAAAATAACGTGAGCCTCTATTTTAATAAATTCGACGATAATAACCTAGAAGGCGCAGCTTTTACCGCTAATAAATTAGCGTATAACTTAAATAGTTCTCAGTCTTTTACGCTCCCTAAAGATTTCGCACTAGAAGTTAGTTGCTGGTTAAACTCTCCTCGGGTAAATGGAGTAGAGGAAACTACCATTACGCAGTGGGCTTTGAATGCGGGTCTCCAGAAAAGTGTATGGAATAAAAAGTTGAAAATTAGACTAGGGATGGACGATATCTTTTTAACTAACCGTTGGGAGGGGAAATTGCAATATCAAAATATAAACATGAGAGTGGTTAACAAATACTTAAGCCGAAGAGCATCATTTACAGTCAACTATAATTTTGGTAACCAAAATGTAAAATCGGCTAGAAATAGAAATACCGCTACAGAAGACCTTAAAAACAGAGCCAACTAACCATGAAAAAAATAATACTTAGCTTAACCTTTGCCATTAGCTTGGCCTTCGCTGCCTGCGAATCTAAATCTACTTCTATCGCCATTAGCGATAAGCCTAGCGAACTTAAGCTTACTGCGCAGTATGCTTTACATCAAACGGATGCAGCACAAAAATATATGGAAACGTACCTACAGGAAGACCGCATCTTCCAATCAGTACAAGAGGAGAAAAACGCTGAAATTAGGCTTGCCGATGGCACTACTTTTCAAATCAGTTACCAGCCAGGCTTTACTAAGATTAAGTTCAACAAGAAAGGAAATTCGTTCAGTTCTTATCAGCGAATAAAGAAAATGATGACAGGTTTTGCGAATGCGATAAAGGATTAATTTACTT
>Ga0247813_10002117_pt1 | contig 14016 bp, 10 predicted proteins | sample UWRJL169409C1_FD_180719 | JGI IMG/M metagenome (GOLD analysis project Ga0247813, IMG submission 180719) | Plant litter microbial communities from Arlington Agricultural Research Station in Wisconsin, United States - UWRJ-L169-409C-1 | ecosystem: Environmental > Terrestrial > Plant litter >... | reverse complement strand
CCGAGAGCGAAGGACACCATGACAAGCACTCCAGCGGACCGCGCGGCGACGCTCGCAGAACAGCCTCTGCGCACCGCGGGCCCCAGGCTCGGCTTCGCCTCCGGGACCCTCTCGTCGATCAAGGACATCGTCGCCCAGCGTGAGCTGCTCGGGATGCTCGTCCGTCGTGAGCTCAAGGCTCGGTACAAGGACAGCTCGCTCGGCTTCCTCTGGACGCTGATGCGCCCGATCGCGATGCTCCTCATCTACTACATCGCTCTCGGCAAGTTCCTGGGTGCGGCCCGCAACATCCCTGACTTCGCGATCTTCATCTACACGGGACTCACCGCGTGGGGTTTCTTCTCGGAAGCAGTGACGGCAGGGACCGGGTCGGTCATCGCCAACTCAGGTCTCGTCAAGAAGGTCTACCTCCCGCGAGAGGTCTTCCCCCTGAGCGCGATCGGCTCCGCCCTGTTCAACTTCGGGGTCCAGCTCATGATCCTGCTCGCTGCGACGGCTGTCGTCGGTCGCTTCCCGACGGGTACGCGCTGGGGCTACTTCTTCATGGCCACAGCCATCCTCGTCCTCTTCGGGACAGCCCTGGCGCTCCTCTTGAGCGCCTGGAACGTCTATCTCCGAGACATCCAGTACCTCGTCGAGATCTTCGTCCTCATCTTCTTCTGGGTCTCCCCGATCGTGTACTCGTGGGAGCTCTTCGCGAACCAGGTCGCCAACGAGACGCTCCGAGAGCTCTACCTGTCCAACCCCATCACCCTCGCCGTGCTCGGGTTCCAGAAGGCCTTCTGGGTCGCCGGTGACGGCAAGCCGTTCCCGGACCATCTCTACTCACGGATGGGCATCGCCCTCGTCGTAGGGATCGTGCTGCTCTGGCTCTGCCAGCGTGTCTTCGCCCGTCTGCAGGCCAACTTCGCCCAGGAGCTGTGATGACCACCGTCGTTCAGATCGAAGGTCTCTCGAAGCACTTCGTCCTCCGCAAGGAGAAGTCGCTCAAGGAGCGAGTCGTCAACTTCGGGCGGTCGCGCAAGCACCGCGAGGACTTCTGGGCGCTGCGGGACATCGATCTCCAGATCGAGTCCGGGACGACGCTCGGGCTCATCGGCCCCAACGGCTCGGGGAAGAGCACGTTGCTGAAGATGGTCGGGGGGATCCTGCAGCCCGACAGCGGTTCCGTGAAGATCCGCGGTCGGCTCGCCGCCCTCCTCGAGCTCGGCGCCGGCTTCCACCCCGACCTCACCGGCCGCGAGAACGTCTACCTCAACGCCTCGATCCTGGGCCTCTCACGGGTCCAGATCGACCGGTACTTCGACGCGATCGTCGACTTCTCCGGGATCGAGGCCTTCATCGACACCCAGGTGAAGTTCTACTCCTCAGGGATGTACGTCAGGCTCGCCTTCGCCGTCGCCGTGCACGTCGACCCTGACATCCTGCTCGTCGACGAGGTCCTCGCTGTCGGCGACGAACCGTTCCAGCGGAAGTGCCTCGAGCGCATCAGAGAGTTTCAGGCCGAGGGGCGCACGATCGTCATGGTCACGCACGGCCTCGACCAGGTTGCCGAGTTCTGCGACCGTGCAGTGGTCCTCGAGAAGGGCCGCATCGTCACGGACGGGACCCCTCGGGAGGCCCTGCGCACGCTCCGTGCGGACTTCGAGGAGGTCCGCCAGGAGGAGGTCGAGCGCAGGCAGCTCGCCGAAGAGCACACGCTGAACCGGGCGATCGCCCGGTTCACGGGCATCTCCCTCGCCACCTCCTCGGGTGTCACCAGCTCGGCCGAGATCGCGCCGGGTGAACAGCTCACCGTCCTCATGGAGACCTTCACCTCGGGTGAGGTCACCGACTTCAAGATCGGCGTGGGGATCGCAACCCCCCTGGGCACCGTCCTGTGGAGCACGACGACCGAGCTGCTCGGAGACGAGGTCCCCCCGATGCGTGGCACAGGGATGTACCAGTTCGCCCTGCGGGACATCCCGCTCACGGCAGGCGAGTACACCATCCAGACGACGCTCAGCGGGCTCGACGGGCGCGAGATCCACCACGTGCCGGCAGCTGCTCAGTTCTCGGTCGACGACACTCTCTCCAGCATCGGCCCAGTCCGGCTCGCCGCCTCGTTCGACGTCCGGGTCTAGAGCGGGCGCACCACGCACGAGACCGCTCCGGTGTCCCCGGCGCCGAGGATCCCGAACCCGACGAGCCCCGTGCAGCCAGACTGGCTGCGCGGGGCTCGTCGGTACTGCGGGCGGTGTCTTGTCTCTACTCGACCTGACGCGGGTCCTTGACCCACTCGTTAGGGATGATCGTGTCCTGGGCGAAGGAGCTGAGGTCCAGCACGAGCTTCGCGGGTCGACCCTCCGGGTGGCTGACCCAGGTGTCGTCGATGCTCCAGAGGTAGCTCGACATCCCCCCGCCCTGGGTCCCGAGGAGTGCGATGCACCCGACCGAGAAGAGCTTCATGGCGGTGCCGCTCCTGGCAGACGTCAGGGTGAAGATCTTCGTCACCCCAAGACCTGCCAGCACGACGAAGACCGGGAGCACGACCAAGAGGTACCGGCCGCTCACGGCGAGCGGGATACCCAGCGTCCGGAAGTCGGAGTAGTTCTGCACGAAGAGCACGACGATGTAGAGCATGCAGGTGGACAGCAGGAGGAGCGCACCGCGGTGCCGCCGGAGCACACCCAGCGACACGAAGATCGCCACGAGCACCGCCGCGATACCGACGTAGAGGATCAACCCGGTGATGTGAGGTCCTCGGGACTGCACGATCGAGTCCTCGAACACCACGCCGTACCAGGTGGAGTTCTTCAGCATGAGCGGGATCCAGTGCGCAGTGAGGTACGCGAGCCCTCCCAGCACAGAGGGAGCAGCGTCGGGGAACGCAGCGTCGAGCTCGTAGTTCCGCGCCCACGGAGCGTGCATCGAGCAGATGGACAGCGGGTGCACGTCCAGGCAGTCCGGCATGATCGACCTGTACAGCAGCACGTTGCCGACGTAGCGCTCGACGACGAGGGCGACAGCGAGCACGGCACCGAGCAGGAGGGCGATGTTGGCCACCCGTCGGCGTCTCTCTCCGTCACCGCTGAGGAACGCTCGCAGGCTCCCGGGTGGGGTCTGCCCACGCACGGAGATCTGCCGGACCAGGACTGCGATCCCGGCGATCGGCAAGAACGGCAAGAACGTGTACTTGGTGACGGCCCCGAGCCCCGCCCAGAGCAGGACGAGAGCCCATTCGCGCGGTGCGAACTGGTCCGCCTTGTAGAGGCGGACCACGCTGCGCAAGAACAACGGCGTGATGAGGAAGATGAGGTTGTCATAGTTGACGAAGGCTGCGAGGAAGACGATGAGCGGGGTCGCAGCGACCACCGCCATGCAGACGTTCGCCAAGGCGCGGCTCGCACCCAGCTCCCGGAAGAGCCACCGCCACGCGAGGAGACCCAGCGACACCATGGTCACGGAGACGAGCCGCAGGACGAGGAGCTGGCGTCCGTCGTTGAGCCCGACCAGCTCGGTCACCCGCCACGGAAAGCTCAGCAGGTAGTGGTAGAGGTAGGACCCGTACCGCTCAGCATCTCCGAGCGGGCCGTCGGCTGCGACCTGCGTGATGAACGGGGTCCACCGCCGGCTGAAGGCCTCGACCGCGGCAAGATGGTAGGACTCGTCGTAGATGACCTTGGAAGATGCAGCGGCGATGATCGCTGCCTGCGCAGCGAACCAGAGGACGACGACCACGGCGAACACACGGCTCCCGAGGCCTCTGACGACAGCCTCGGCTGCCCTCCTGCCCCGTCCCACGACTCCCGAAGGTGTGCCGGTCGCAGCGACTGTCAGCGACCGCCGAGACGGTGGAGCCTCTACCACAGGGGGTACTCCTTGAGCCCGTCAGGAGTGAAGAGGTCGCGGTCCGGGGTCGGCCACCGCTTGAACAGGAAGTCGACCTCGTACTCCTTCACCCGGGGGTCGCGGGTCTGGGACTCGAAGTGGAACATCGTCGCCTCCCACATCCACAGGAGCCGGTACCCCACGTGGCGCAGCTTTCTCGAGAAGTCGACGTCGTTGAAGCTCAGCGGGAGAGCCTCCGACATCCCTCCGACGAGCTCGTAGTCCTCCCGACGCAGTGCGATGCACGCACCGGTGAGCCCAGAGGCCTCGCGGTTGAGCCGGAGGTCGGAGAACTCGCCGAAGGCGTCGTGCGGCCACCCGAAGTACGAGTGGAAGACCACGTCCTTGAAGTAGATGTGCCCGCCGTGCTGGAGGGTCTTGTCGGGGAACCAGAGCCGTCCGCCGGTGAGGCCGACGTCGGGCTCCTCGAGCGGGGCGACGAGAGTCTCGACGAACTGGTCGCTGACCGCCTCGACGTCGTCGTTCATGAGGATGATGATCTCTCCCGACGACGAGAGGAACCCTTCGTTGCACTTCTTGCTGAAGTTGAACTCGCCCGCGAAGGGCACGAGGACCAGCTTGTCGCCGGCGATGACCTTGAGCTGCTCGAGCACGACGTCGGGCGTCGCCAGGTCGTAGACGACGACGATCTCGAGCAGGGGCATCTCCGTGTGCGCGAGGAGAGACCGGACGGCCTCGAGCACGAAGCACCGACGGTCGCCCCAGACGAGTCCGTCACCACCACGCGTCGGGATGATCACGCTGACCGAGCGGTCGAGGTTCGCCTCCCGCACGATCCTGTAGAGGCCCGGTGCGTCACCGAACTCGGCGACCGCCCGGATGCCCACACGGTCGAGGTGCTCCTGGACAGCCTTGCGTCCCGCCACCCACGCGTAGGGCTTGGCATCGGGGTCACCGGCTGCCGAGCCCGGCACGACCCGCCAGTGATAGAGGACCTTGGGGATGTGCACGACCTCACGCGCGCGCTCCGTCACCCGGAGGACGAGGTCGTGGTCCTGGGACCCCTCGAAACCCTCGCGGAAGCCACCCACCTCGCGCACGAGCGCGGTCCGCAGGACAGAGAGGTGGCTCGTGTACATCTGGTGCCGCAACCGCTCGGGTGACCACGTCGGCTTCCTGAACCTGTCGTAGAAGACACCGTCGTCCCCGACCTTGTCCTCGTCGGAGTACACGTAGTCGACCTCGGGCGTGAGGACGTCGGAGACCTGCTGCAGCGCGTTCGAGGTCACGAGGTCGTCATGGTCGACCAAGACGACCCACTCGCCCCCCACCTCGGCGAGCGCAGTGTTCGAGGCAGCGACGATCCCACCGTTGACCTCGCGCTCGATCACGCGGATGCGGTGGTCCGAGGCGGCCTCGGAGCGCAGGAGCGACCGCACAGCATCATCGGGGGAGGCGTCGTCGACGAGGATGAGCTCCCAGTCGTCACACGTCTGGTCCTTGACCGACGCGATCATCTCTCGGAGTGCATCGAGGGGAGGAGCGTAGACAGGCGTGACGATCGAGAACAGCGGGGCGTCACCCGTACGAGGGCTCACCGGCCTCTCCGGATGATCCGCACCGGTGCCAGCGCCGCTCGGCCTATGCGCCACGTCGACGACCTGTAGATGGTCGCCCGGTCCTCGGCCACCTTCCCGAGCTCGGCGTTGAGCTTGCGGATCTTCCTCTCGAGGGCCGGGACCCGTGCACGGCTCGCCGCGTTCTCGGCTTCGAGGCCGATGATGTGGTCCTTCATCGTCAAGAGGCTGTGGCGATCGGCCCGGATGACCGCGGCCTTCTGGGTGTACTCGTCGTCGACGGCCGGCAGGGTGGCGGCCGGACGCACCTGGATGTCAGGACGGGTGTCCTCTGGTGTCCTCAACCGCGCGGTCACCACGAACTGGTACGCGTCGGCGTACGGTCGGCCCCTCACCCAGTCGACGACCTCGGGCGAGAGCACTCCCGAGGGGATGTGGATCTCGGTGGCCAGAGCGTCGACCACGGTGCTCCGCGCGGACTCGAGGACGTAGCCCGAGTCCCACAGCAGGTCCTGGAGCGTCTCGTACGTGAAGAAGCGGATGTGGGTGGCGTCGAGGAGACCGCGGTCAGCGTAGTTCCAGCGCCCGGCCAGCAGCGCGAGCCGCACGCTGCCGTGGGCCACGTTGGGGATCGACACCACGACCTTCCCGCCGGGAGCGAGGAGAGACGCGGCGGACCGCAGCGCAGCGGCGGGGTCGAGGAGGTGCTCGAGGACGTCGCCGAAGACGACGGTGTCGAAGGAACGCCCCGAGAACGCGTCGGCGAGCGTCACAGCGTTGAGGTCGGCGACCACCAGCTGGTCCAGGTGAGCACGGGCAGCCTCAGCAGCCTCGGTGGAGTACTCGATACCGCTCACTGTGCAGCCGTTGCGACCGAGCGCTTCTGCCAGGTAACCGGTCGCGCACCCGACATCGAGGACCGTCTTGTCGGACCCCACCTCTTCGACGATGAGTGTGTGACTGATGTTCGCGTCGGACGAGTCCACCACGGCTTCGTATACGGTCACGCTCAAGGCTCCCTGGGTCGAGGCACCGAGCGCAGATCACCCCCGGTCTGTCCACAGGATACCGTCTCGCACCCCGCCGACCAGATGCGTCCGGTGGACCTGCGTCAGAGAGGACGGAGCGCCTCTGCACGTCGTCGGCAGGAGATGCGGCCAGATGTCGACCGTTCTGTAGGCTTCCACTAGTCAATCCCGCCCAGGAGGAACCCTCATGCGTCTGCTCGTCACCGGCGGAGCCGGCTTCATCGGCTCGAACTTCGTCCACCAGACCGTCCGCGAGCGTCCGGACGTGCAGGTCACGGTCCTGGACGCGCTCACCTACGCGGGCGACAAGACGTCGCTCGCCCCGGTCGCCGACAAGGTCACCCTCGTCGAGGGCGACATCACCGACGCCGAGCTCGTCGACCGCCTCGTGGGCGAGTCCGACCTCGTGGTCCACTTCGCGGCCGAGTCGCACAACGACAACTCGCTGTCGAACCCGTGGCCCTTCGTCCAGACGAACCTCATCGGCACGTACACGCTGCTCGAGGCCGTCCGCAAGCACGGTGTGCGGTACCACCACATCTCGACCGACGAGGTCTACGGCGACCTCGAGCTCGACGACCCTGCGAAGTTCACGGCCGACACCCCGTACAACCCGTCGAGCCCCTACTCGTCGACCAAGGCCGGTTCTGACCTGCTCGTCCGCGCGTGGGCTCGCTCCTTCGGCATCCAGGCGACGATCTCGAACTGCTCGAACAACTACGGGCCGTACCAGCACATCGAGAAGTTCATCCCGCGTCAGATCACCAACCTCATCGACGGCATCAAGCCGCGCCTCTACGGCAAGGGTGAGAACGTCCGTGACTGGATCCACGTCGAGGACCACAACTCGGCCGTGTGGGCGATCATCGAGAAGGGTCGCATCGGCGAGACGTATCTCATCGGCGCCGACGGCGAGAAGAACAACCTCGAGGTCGTCGAGACCCTCCTCGAGATCTTCGGCTTCGCCAAGGACGACTTCGACCACGTCAAGGACCGCCCGGGCCACGACATGCGCTACGCGATCGACTCCTCCAAGCTCCGTGACGAGCTCGGCTGGGAGCCGGCGTACACCGACTTCCGCTCCGGCCTCGAGGCGACCGTCGAGTGGTACAAGGCCAACGAGGCCTGGTGGCGCCCGTCGAAGGACGCGACCGAGGCGAAGTACGCCGCAGCCGGTCACTGACCGCACGGCCTTCCCCGCTCCCTGAGGGGCGCGGAGAGGGCAGCCAGGTACGACGAAGGGCCCCGGTCACCCGGGGCCCTTCGTCGTACCTCTGTCTCCACCACGTCGTGATGGGCAGCGCCCGGACCTGGCTCGGACCTGAGGACCGCTGTCGGACGGTCAGACGCCGGTGACCGCGGTGCCTTCGCCGATGACCACCCGCGGCACCCCGGCCCAGACGGCCGGGTCGGTGATGCGGCGGCCGTCCACGATCAGTCGCAGCCCCGGCACCTGCGCAGGGGTCAGCGTCGAGTACTCCGCGTGGTCGGCCTGGACGATCGCCACGTCGGCGGACTCGCCGTAGGAGTACGCGTCGAAGCCGTGCGCGGCGAGCTCGTCGGCGCTGTACAGCGGGTCGTGGACGACCACCCGCGCCCCGCGGGCACGCAGGGCGTCGACCGTCGCGAAGACCCCCGAGAACGCTGTCTCCTTGACTCCCCCGCGGTACGCGGCACCGAGGACGACGACCCGCAGCCCGTCGAGCGACCCGAGCAGGCTCTCGGCCTGGGCGACGATGCGCTCCGGCACCGCGGCGTTGACGGCACGCGCCTCGCGGACGATCGACGCGTCGGGGTCGACCGAGAGGTACAGCCGCGGGTACACCGGGATGCAGTGCCCGCCGACGGCGATGCCGGGACGGTGGATGTGGCTGAAGGGCTGGGAGTTGCACGCGTCGATGACGGAGTACACGTCGATGCCGACCTTCTCGGCGAAGGCGCCGAACTGGTTGGCGAGGCCGATGTTGACGTCGCGGTACGTGGTCTCGGCGAGCTTGGCCATCTCGGCGGCCTCGGCCGACCCGAGGTCCCAGACGCCGTTGGCCCGGGGCAGGTCGGGGCGCTCGTCGAAGGTCAGGACAGACTCGTAGAACTCGCGGGCGCGGCGCGCACCCTCCTCGCTGAGCCCACCGATGAGCTTGGGGTACTTGCGGAGGTCGGCGAAGACCCGGCCGGTCAGCACTCGCTCCGGCGAGAACACGAGGTGGAAGTCCGTGCCCTCGGTGAGACCCGAGCCCTCCTCGAGCATCGGCTTCCAGCGGCCGCGGGTCACCCCGACCGGCAGGGTGGTCTCGTAGGAGACGAGCGTCCCGGGGGTGAGGTGCTCGGCGAGCGAGCGGGTCGCGGCGTCCATCCAGCCGAAGTCCGGTGCGGCCGTCGCCTCGTCGACGAAGAGCGGCACGACGAGGACGACGGCGTCGGCTCCGGGGATCGCGTCGGCGTAGTCGGTCGTCGCACGCAGGCGGCCCGCAGGGACCAGCTGGGCGAGCTTCTCGGCGAGGTGCGCCTCGCCCGGGAACGGCTCGGTCCCGGCGTTGACCAGGTCGACCACGGTCTGGTTGACGTCGACGCCGACGACGTCGTGCCCCTGGTCGGCGAACTGGACGGCCAGCGGGAGACCGATCTTGCCCAGGGCGACTACGGCGATGCGCATGCAACATCCTCACGACGAGCGGCTTGGCCCTGCGCAGGACGGCAGCAGGGCTCCCAGCAGGATACTGCTGCGCACCCTCCGGGCCTCATCGGGCCTGCGCACCCTCGGGGCTGCGAGGCTGCGCAGGGCTGCAGGAACCTCCGGGCGTGGGCGTAGGCCACGACGGCCGCTGCGTCGCAGCAGCGGCTCCCCGGTCGCGACGGCCCCCGGCACTCCGGCTCAGACGAGGACCGACGCCGCCATGAGCCGGATCGGCGCCTCGCGCGCCGCGATCTTGCGCAGGTCCCGCGGGACGAGCGTCGCCGGACGGCCGTGGCGTCGCCGGGCCCGCCCGAGAGCGAGCATCTCGTCCACGGGGACAGTCATGTCGAGTACGGCGTCGAGGACCGCCCTGTCGGCCCGCGACAGGACGGATTCGCACCCGGGGGCGGCGTCGAGGACAGCCGCTGCGACGCGGGCCAGCGACGCCCGCTCCGCACCGTCCCAGAACTCCGCCTCGCGGTTGCCGAGGACGCCGAACACGTGGATACGCAGCATCTTCGTGCAGACCGCAGCCCGTTGCCGCGCCGTGCAGCCGTGGAACCAGTCGGCCTGCACGATCCGCAGCACGAACTCGAGCTCGTCTGCCACGGGCCGGGAGACGTAGGTGATCCGGTCACCGGCATCGTCCTGGACGAGGTAGGCCGGGCCGCGCCTGTCGAAGGCGATCGGGGCGCCGCTGAACCAGAGCCGGGTCACGACCTCGACGTCCTCGCCGACCTCGAGCCCCGGCGTGAAGCGCACGGCGAGGCGGTCGAGGGTCGCTCGCTCGATCAGCCCGAGCGGTGCGGACCTGTAGCTGAGGCGGTCCCGCACACCGTCGAGCCCTGTGCTGCGGAACGGTCTCGCCGGTGGCGTGGGGACGACAGCACCCGTCCCGGCCCCGTCGGCCCCGGCGTGCGCGAGCCGCGCGACGACGACGGCTGCTCCGGTGCGCCTCTGGAGGGCGACCCACGAGTCCAGCGCCCCCGGGGCGAGCCTGTCGTCCGACCCCATGACCGCCACGAACCGTGCGGTCGCGGCGTCGAGCCCGAGGTTGAACGGCCCGGCTGGGCTCCGGGTGCCGTCGCTCAGCGCGAGCACCCGCACGCTCGACCAGGGCGGCACGACCACGGACTCCAGGTTCGTCTCGATGAGCGCTGGTTCCACGTGGTGAGCCACGACCGTGACCCGGACCGGCGTGCGGCAGTCGAGGGCCGACGCCACGGCCCGAGCGACGGGTCGCTGTGCGGTGTGCACAGCGATGACGAGGTCGACGACGGGCTCCGTGCCGTCGACCGCACCGGCACCCCTCGGGTCCAGGTGCTCTGTCGGGCTCATCGGCTGCGCTCCTGGACCGCGAGCGCGTACGCGTCGGTGTAGCCGCGCTGGACGGCCTCGGCGGAGAACCTGTCGCCGATCGTCCCGGCGATGTCCTGGGCGCTCAGACCAGCCGTCGCTGCGGCTACCCGCTGGACTGTCGAGGCGTAGGCGTCGACGGTCTGCTCCGCGACGAGCGCTCCGACGTGCGGCTCGATGTACTCGCCCTGGCCACCCGTCGCCCCGACGACCACGGGGCGCCCGTGCACGAGCGCCTCCGCAGCCGAGACGCAGAAGTTGTCCGCCTTGGTCGGGAGGAAGAACAGGTCGGCGGCGTCGAGGGCTGCGCCGACGCCGGCTGTGTCGACCGACCCGAGGAGGGTCACCTCGTCGGAGACCCCGAGGCTGGCCGCGAGCGCCAGCACGTCGTCGTGCAGGGGTCCGCTGCCTGCCCAGGTGAGCCGCGAGGCCAGGCCGCGGCGCCCGAGCTCCGCGACCACCTGGACGGCCAGCAGCGGGTCTTTGCGGTCGACGAGCCCGCCGACCCCGACGAGCTCGAGCGGGCGCCCCTCGAGCGGCCGGCGCGGTGCGAGGTCGTCGACGGGCGGGACGATGCAGGGCACGAGGGTCGTCGGTCCTCGCCGCACAGCGCGGACAGGTCGCGCGAGATAGTCGCAGACGGCGGTGACGACGTCGGGACGGCGCAGCAGCTGCTTGAGCCCTGGGAGCGCGAGCCGCCAGGCGCGAGGCAGCGTGGAGGGGGTGGTCAGACCGGACCAGTGCTCGGTGTGCACCCAGGGGCGGTCTGGAGGCCGGACCGTGAACGGCAGGAGCGTGGGGAACGCCATCGTGTGGACGAGGTCTGCGCGGTCGATCAACGGGTCGAGGGCCCGGCGGGCGGCTGCCACCTGGTCGGGGCGCTGGGGCGACATGACGAACCTGCGGACGGTGATCCCGTCGCGGTCGACGGTGTCGGCGCCGCCGGCCTCGACGGTCGAGCGGTCGGCCAGGTGCGGTGCGACGAGGTGCACGACCTCGACGTCGTCGTGCCGGGCGATCGCCCGGACGTCCTTGTCGACGAAGGTGCCCATGGTCGGGGAGGCGTCGCTGGGGAACCAGGTCGTCACGGCGAGGATCTTCACGTCGGCGACGCTACCAGCGAGGGCGAGCGTCGAGGCCGGTCGTGCGCTGCTCGGCGCGGGACCGGGACTGCTCCCTGCGTAGACTCGTCGACCGTGAAGATCCTCTCGGTCGTCGGCGCCCGTCCGCAGTTCGTCAAGCTCGCCCCGATCGCGCACGCTGCGGCCGCGCGCGGCGTGGAGCACGTGATCGTGCACACCGGTCAGCACTACGACCCCATGCTCTCGGACGTGTTCTTCACGGACCTCGGCATCCCGGCGCCTGACGTGCACCTCGGCGCCGGGTCGGGCTCGCACGGCCAGCAGACGGGTGCGATCCTCTCGGCGATGGACGCGGTGCTCGAGGAGGCACGCCCCGACTGGGTGCTCGTCTACGGGGACACCAACTCGACGCTCGCCGGGACGCTGTCGGCCGTGAAGATGCACCTGCCCGTCGCTCACCTCGAGGCAGGCCTGCGCTCCTTCAACCGCGCGATGCCCGAAGAGCACAACCGTGTGCTGACCGACCACGCCGCCGACGTGCTGCTGGCCCCGACCGAGGTCGCACGCCGGCACCTGGCCGCAGAGGGGCTCGCGGACCGGACCGTCGTGGTCGGTGACGTGATGACCGACGTCCTGCACACCGTGCGCGACTCGCTCACCGGCGCCCCTGCCTCGGTGCTCGCGACCGCCGGTGTCGAGGCCGGCGAGTACTACGTCGCGACCATCCACCGGGCCGAGAGCACCGACGACCCTGAGCGTCTCGCGGAGATCGCGCGCAGCCTCAAGGCGCTCGACAAGCCCGTCGTGCTGCTGGCGCACCCGCGGCTCGTGGCCCGCTCCGAGTCCTTCGGCATCGACTGGTCCGGTGGGTCGGTGCGTCTGCACGCCCCGCTCCCCTACCCCGAGCTGCTCGCTGCGACCATGTCGAGCGCGGGTGTCGTCACCGACTCGGGCGGCCTGCAGAAGGAGGCCTTCCTGCTGCGCGTCCCGTGCACGACCGTGCGCACCGAGACCGAGTGGGTCGAGACGGTCGACCTCGGGTGGAACGTCCTGGCGACCACCGCGGAGGAGATCCTCGCAGGCGTCCAGCGCCCCGCGCCGACGCCGACCGACGCGACGCCGTACGGCGACGGACATGCGGCCGAGCGAGTCGTCGAAGAGCTGCTGCGCCGTACGCACGGCTGACCTTCAGGTCTCTTCGCCGGCATCGCCGCATCACCCGACCCGGCTTTCCGTCACCTCCTCGTAGACCTCGCGACCCTGTCGGCTCCGTCGATCTCGCGGCCAGACGCCCCGCAGCCCACACCGGCCACGGGGCGTCTGTCGTCCCCAGACGAGCGCCGGTTCCTGGAGGCACGGGTAGGGCCTCGGACTTCGAACGCATGTTCGACATGATTCAGGAGTCAGAGCCGGTGGGACCACCACCGGCACCCACACCTGAAGGAGTGAGATGAACGATCTCCACAGAGCCGCGGCGACAGCCGTCCTCGCGGCAGCAGGACCCTGGGGCGGCCACAGCAACGGGAACATCCCGCTCTCAGCACTCACCACGCTGAGCTGGGCACCAGGACACCGACTGCGCAGCGACGCTGCCGCAGCATTCGAGTCGCTCAACCAGGCCTACCGCGCCAGGTTCGGGACCAGCATCTCGATCACCGACTCGTACCGGACCCTCGCCGCACAGCAGCACCTCTACGAGACCAAGGGCCCAGGCCTGGCAGCCGTGCCCGGCACCTCCAACCACGGGTGGGCCCTCGCGGTCGACCTCGGCGGAGGCATCAACAGCTTCGGCACCGCCCAGCACGTCTGGATGGTCGCCAACGGCCCCGCCTACGGATGGATCCACCCCCCGTGGGCCCGCCAGGGCGGCGGCCGCGAAGAAGCCTGGCACTTCGAGTACGACGGAAACACCACACCCACACCACCTACGGAGGAAGACATGCCACTCACCGACACCGACATCGCCAAGATCTGGGCCTACAAGAACGCCGCGATCAACGGCACCCGCGACGTCTACGGGGTCGTGACCGACACCCGGAACCAGACGGCTGCAGTCTCCCGTGGGGGCAAGGACGTCAGCCTCCGCCAGGAGATCGCCGACACGAAGACGGCTGTCCTGACCCTCGTCTCCGACATCTGGGGCGTGAAGCCGACGGGCACCTCGACCTTCGGCGAGATGCTCATGCACATCAAGATGCGCCTGAGCAACGGCACCGCCCCCCAGGCGGCTGGTCTGTCGGAGGTCGCCGACCTGCGCAAGGAGATGCTCGCGGGCTTCGCGGAGATCAAGAAGTCCCTCTCCGCCTGACGTTCTCCCGGTGCGCCCAGCCGCCCGGCAGGCGCACCGGGCAGCTCTGCCTCTCACTGCCTTGGTCGGCGGATCGCTCGAAGAGTCACTCCTACGACGGTTCGTGCAGGAGCCTCTCGACGGCGTCGGTCCACCCCTGAGACTGGACCTCGGCCGAGAG
>Ga0247813_10002116_pt1 | contig 14023 bp, 12 predicted proteins | sample UWRJL169409C1_FD_180719 | JGI IMG/M metagenome (GOLD analysis project Ga0247813, IMG submission 180719) | Plant litter microbial communities from Arlington Agricultural Research Station in Wisconsin, United States - UWRJ-L169-409C-1 | ecosystem: Environmental > Terrestrial > Plant litter >... | reverse complement strand
CTACGACATCGTGCCGGGGGAGTCGGGCAGCGATGCGTGGATCGCCGACGTCGAGGCCGAGAACACCGCCTTCGGCGCGGCCTGCCTCAGCCACAGCGGCGAGCTGCTCGGCTACGTCGACACCGTGAGCGCGGCCCGCGACCTCGACCTGCTGCGCGCCGTGCTGGGCGACACCACGCTCAACTACCTCGGCTTCTCGTATGGCACACTGCTCGGGGCCACCTACGCGGAGCTCTACCCCCAGAACACCGGCCGCCTCGTGCTCGACGGCGCGCTCGACCCCACCTCGACGAGCTTCGACGTGTCGCTCACGCAGGCGGAGGGCTTCGAGAGCGCGATGCGCGCCTTCCTCGCCGACTGCGACTCGGCAGACGACTGCCCCTTCTCGGGGAGTGAGGACGCGTCGCTGGCGAAGATCCGCCTCCTGCTCGACCGCCTCGACGCCAGCCCCATCCGCAGTGACGACGGCAGGGAGCTGGGCAGCAACTCGATGACCAGCGCCATCGTGCTTCCCCTCTACAGCCAGGACAACTGGCCGTACCTGCGCCAGCTCTTCGCGAGCGTGATGGAGGGGGACGCCACCGTGGCCTTCAGCCTCGCCGACAGCTACAACGGCCGCAACGCCGACGGCACCTACCTCGACAACTCCCTCGAGGCGCGGCTCGCCATCAACTGCCTCGACTACGCCTCCCAGCCCGACGTGTCTGTGATGCGGGCGCAGGCGGCCGAGCTCGCCGAGAAGGCGCCGGTGCTGGGCAAGCAGCTCGCCTACGGAGACCTCGGCTGCCTCGGCTGGCCCGTGACGGCGGCGACCGAGCGCCCGGTCATCGACGGTTCCGGTGCGGCCGACATCCTCGTGCTCGGCACCACCAACGACCCGGCCACCCCGTACTCCTGGGCGGTGAGCCTCTCCGAGCAGCTGGAGACCGGCCAGCTGGTCACCTACGACGGCGAAGGACACACCGCGTACAACAAGTCGAACGCCTGCGTCGACTCGACGGTGGACGACTACTTCATCGATGGAACGGTTCCCTCGTCCGATCCGCTCTGCTGAGACGGCGTCTTTTCACGCGCAAACTTGCGCACTGTGAAAGAATATTGACATGACAACGGATGTTGCGGAGCCGGGCCTTCGCGAACGCAAGCGCCTCGCCACTCGACGCGCCATCCAGCTGGCCGTTCTCGACCTCGTCGCGCAGCGCGGCCTGGAGAACGTCACCGTGGACGAGATCAGCCGGATCGCGGATATCTCGCCCCGCACCTTCTTCAACTACTTCGCCTCGAAGGAGGAGGCGCTCATCGGGGAGTCGCCCACGCTGCCCGACGAGCCGCTCATCGAGCGGTTCGTGACGGCGGGGCCCGACAGCGATCTGCTCGCCGGACTCGGCGACATGATCTCGCGGGCCGGCGACAACATCGCCAACGATGTCGAGTTGGTGAAGCGACGTCGCGAACTGATGAAGCAGCATCCGCAGCTCTTCGCACTCCGGATGGCCACGATGCGCAGTTTCGAGCAGGAGCTGGGCGCGGTGGTCACCCGCAGGCTCCTGGCCGACGAGCCGGGCCTCGCGGCGGATCCGGACAACCTCGAGCAGCGGTCGTACCTGATCACCCTCGTGGCCATGGCCGCGATGCGCCACGCCTGGTCGTGCTGGGCCGACAACGGTGGCAGCCTGGTCGAGCTGTCGGAGCGGCTGCGCGGGTCGTTCGCCCAGCTCGGAACGCTGCTGGTGCAAAAAGCACCGAAATGATCGAGTAAGCTTGCGTCCTGTGCCCTGAGCAATCGGGTCACTCGCCGCCTTAGCTCAGTTGGTAGAGCATCTCACTCGTAATGAGAAGGTCGTCAGTTCGATTCTGACAGGCGGCTCCGTGTGAAACGCCGGAAACCCGGGGCTTTTGACCCCGGGTTTCAGCTAGAAGCTTTGTGTCTAGTTTTCCGCGTCCCCGAGGCGTCCCCCAGGGCCGCGTTGAAGCGGTCGATACCAGCTCTGTTAGCGTCGTCGCCCATGAAGTGGCCGTACAAATCCACAGTGAGAGTCATGGATGCGTGGCCGAGCCAGGTCTGTACCGTCTTCGCATTAATACCCGCGTTCAGCCACAGGGTGGCGGCAGTGTGACGCAGATCGTGGACTCGTCGGCCGTGTGACGTGCCCGACCAGCCAACCGCGCGCTTCCAATTGTTCCCGTTCAGCCTGCCTCCTTCCGGCGCGGTAAAGAGCAGGTCGTCAGGTTGCCGCCCTGCCGCTCGCTTGGTGACGAGTGGGACCAGTTCAGATGCCAGCGGCACGCTTCGAGGCCCGCCGCCTTTGGTCCGGTGGCGAATCTCGTGACCATCTGGTCCGGAGCGCGACACGCGTACTGAGGGACCCGGAAGCTCGTGGAGGTCCCGCACTCGCAACGATACGAGTTCACCCCACCGCAGGCCGGTGAGGCCCAAGAAGAGGGTTATGTCCGCTTGCGCGGGAGCGACTTCCTGATGTGTGCGGTGCAAGTCGCGGAGGGCTACCAGTGCGAACGGGTATACCTCGCGCGTTCCGAGGGTGCCGGTGCCGTTAGGCATTTTGGCTTCTATGACCGGGTTGGACCTGACGAGACGATTAGCTACGGCGTATGCGAACAGCCCCGACAGTGTTGCTCGGTATCGCGCGATAGACGTCAACGCGAGATCCTTTGTCAACATCCCGTTGAGGAGTAGCGATACGTCCGAGGGCGCGATGGAGGCTATCGGGCGGGCCAGAAACTTCTTTGACGAGTGAACTCGCAGGAGGTACTCATCGGTCTGGTATGTCTTGCTGCTGACGCTGGGACGGCGAAGTTCGAGCCATTCGACAATCAGGGCGGACACCGCGCGCTTGCCTCGTTCGGGGTCCACCCAGGAGCCGTCGCCAAGCCGGCCCTTTTGTTCTGACTCCCAACTCGAGGCGTCGCGTTTGAGATCAAACGTCTTATCTCCGACGACTACGCCGCCCGACTTTACTCGAACTCTCCAGCGACCGTTCGGTGTCTTGTTGATCATGCTGCTGCTCCTCGGGCGCACTGTTCTGCGAGCCACTGTTCGACATCGCTTGCGCGATACCTTGGGGTTTTTGGTGTGAGGGAGTAGAACCGGGGTCCGGTTCCGGTGGATCGGTAACGACTCAACGACGAAGCGTTCAATCCGAGAAGCGCGGCTACCTCCTGCGTCGTCAACAGCTTCTCAATTGCTCCCGACATTCTCACAGCCTTCCTGACGATTGTCTCTGGAGCGGGCGGAGTCCGCCAGCCTTTCGTGAACGACACGCAAGTACGATGCGTAGGGGAGGACGTCCGCCCGGAAAGCGGTCAGCGGAAGGCTAGGCCCATCGAGAATGGCTTGCCCGGGCTCGAACAGTCCCACTTGCTTCACCAGCGATGGTGATGCGTGCGGATGCAGCATTCTGACGGAGTCTGCATTGTCGACGCGCAGCGTGATTCGCATGGCCAGGTTTGACCTGACGGCACTGCCGAGGACTGACGCCTCGGCACGTTGCGCCAGAACCAAGACTCTCATCCCGACTTTGGCGCTTTCCTGGACGAGGCGCTGCACGTCTCTCGCGATGGCTGGCGCCAGACGTGCTGCTCCGCGCGCGCCCTCCGCAGCGTCGAGTGCTTCTGCCGATGCCAATAGCCCCGGATACTCCTCCATCACGATGAGGATGAGCGGAGTCTCGACGGAAAACCTTGTCAGGTTGTCGGACTCTTGGCTGAGGAGGACACCTATGCGTCGATCCATCTCAGCGGTTAGCGCTCCCAGCGCAGTCGCCGCACCCTCCAAGTCAGGCCCGCCGAGAAATCGGAACTGCTCGTGGGTGCTAGTGCGAAATGGCTTTAGCAGTATCCCTGTAGGGTCACAGCCGCCGACAACGACGTGAGGGTGACGTGCCGCTTCCGCCAAGAGGCAATACATCAGATTGCTCTTTCCGCTGCGCGTCATGCATTGGATGGCGAAGTGATATGGGCGAGCGAGGTCTACCAGGACGTCCTGGCCTCGGTCGCTGAGCCCGATGCACGCGTTGGCGTCACACATCGAAGTCGCCGCCGTCGAAACGCGCCATGTACTCACGAGGCTCGTTCAATGTAGCTCGTGTTCTGATCACGAGTCGCGAGCGGTGATTCTGTTCGGTGTCCGCGACCTCGACTGACACCCGAAACTTGAGACGCAAGGACGAGGCGATGTCGTCTCGAGCCTTTTCGAAGTCTTCCTTCGAAACTCGCGGCGGACGTTCAATCACCAGCACGACGCCCACGTTTGGCTCAGCAGAATGTTTGACGATTTTGGGATAGACCGTCTCGACGGAATCCGTCGTCTTCCGCTCACGCGTGAGCCCCGCTGCTTCGAACACTGCTTGCTGACGCGTAAGGAAGCGCCGGATGGTTGCCCGGTCGTTCGGGTGTGCGTACTTGCTGCTCCGCGTCGTCCAGATCAGCCGGGAGAGCGGAAGCCAGAGGAACCAGACGACAGCGAGCGGGACAGCGACCAGGTAGGCGCTCATGTAGGAATTGCTGTCGACGTGGTTGGCCACGATGCTGAGAGCCACGAGCGCTGGTCCCCAGAGCAAGCGAAGGAGATAGTAGTTCACTGGGCGACCTCGTTCGCGGTGGCGGCGACTGCGACTGCGACTGCGACTGCGACGAGACGTTCGCAGACAATCGACTGTCCCGTGGAAGGCCGACCACCGTTGTCCTGGACATAGGGGGTGAGCCACGTGTCTCCGTCTGCTCGGACCACGGCACCCAGAGGGAACTTCGACGGCTCAATCGCCGCGATAGTGATGCCCTTGTCGATGCCGCCATCCGGACGCGCGACCTGCACTCCGGTCGAGTAGGTAACCCTTCCGTCGGGAGACAGCTTGGGTGTCCCATCCTGGTTGGTCCGCTGACGGGGGTCCTGTCCGAACGCGATTGCTCGGATTGAGTTGGCGGATTCGTCGGCCAGCTTGTAGGTGGTCATGTCATTCCTTCATTTGATTAGCCGGGCTGCTGCTCGGTGCGTGCTCTGACTTGCATGACGAATAGCCTGCAAGGTGATGCTGTAGATGAGACATGCGGCACATTCTCGTTTCGGGCTTCCTGTCCTTCTGGAGGTATGTGAGCGGCACAGTCATTTCTGGGGATGCGGTGGTGCTGGGAGGTACATGAGCGGCACGCGTCCGGTTTCCCGGTCGTGGTCGTTTTCGTGGTGCTGGGAGGTACATGAGCGGCACGCGTTCGGTTGCCTGGTCCCGATTGATTCGCTGGGGCTCGGCGCGGCCAGATTGGTGTCACGCGATCCGCTCGGCACGACCTGCTGAATAGCACCGGTCGTCGATGTCGGTAGCACCGCGAACAATGGGTGAAGTCAGAAATAGACAGGGCGGTCACAGGCTCGGTCGCGCACCCATGCCCTGCGCGCGGCGCGGGAAGTGGAGTGCCCGGTGGTCGCTAAAGTTGAGCGACGGACGACGGTCCTGCGGCTATGTGCGCGGGCGAAACTACCAACAGCGCGGAGCATCACTATGGCCAACGAGACGATCACCGAGGACCTCGTCAGGGAGCGCCTTGCCGCGATCGGGTACTTTGCTCCGGGCACGAGTATCAAGGTGGAACGACAGCAGTCGAAGGTGAATGCGATCAAGCGATTGCTCGCTGCGGCGTCCAAAACCGGCGGGGCCGGAGCCGGTTACCCTGATTTCATAATCACTTCCGACGACCGCCCGGACTATGTGATCGTCATCGAGTGCAAGGCCAGCAGGCTTCGACACGAGAGCGCCAGCCTCGACCGCATCGCTGATTTCGCGGTCGATGGGATCCTTCACTACGCCAAGTTCCTTGCTCGCGAGTACAACGTTGTCGCCATTGGCATTAGTGGCGAGACAACCGATGAACTAAAAATCAGTACCTACGTGCATTCGCGTGGAGCGGCAACTTACGCCGAGCTCGCTTCGCCCCTAGGTGCCAAGCTCGATCACCTCATCCCGTTCTCAGACCTGATCGCAGCGGCGGAGTATTCCCCGGAGATCGAGCGGCTTCGTGAAAGCGAACTGATGGAGTTCTCGCGCGAACTTCACGATTTCTTGTGGAAGTACGCTCAACTCACTGAAGAACAGAAGCCCCTACTGGTGTCCGGAACCTTGATCGCACTTACCGATCACTCGTTCGCCAATGGGTTTGGCGATTTCACCCCGACTCGGTTGCAAAAGCGTTGGGGCGAAGTAGTGAAAGAGCAGATCGAGGAAGCCGACATTCCTCATTCTAAGAAGTCGAACATCTACCAGCCGTACTCGGGAATCGCAGTTCATCCGGGGCTCAGCACTGCCACTAAGGAATTCCCAAAGGGCGTTCTTCACGAAGTCATTCGCCGGATCAAGGAGAAGGTCTGGCCATTCATCGCCGTCTACAGAGCGCACGACGTTGTCGGACGTTTCTACGGCGAGTTCCTCAAATACACCGGCGGCGATAAGAAGGCGCTCGGCATTGTCTTGACGCCCCGACACGTCACCGAGCTTTTCGCGTTACTCGCAAACGTGGGGCCGACTGACAAAGTGCTCGACCCGTGCGCGGGGACGGGCGGCTTCCTCATCTCTGCGATGGATCGGATGCTCAGGCTGGCGACCACGGAAGAGGAACGAGCGACCATTCGTGGCGAGAACCTGATCGGCATAGAGCAACAGCCTCACATGTATGCGCTAGCCGCCTCCAACATGATCTTGCGCGGCGATGGAAAAGCCAATCTTTATCAGGGCTCTTGCTTCAGTGAGGCGTATATCGAAGACATCAAGCTCCGAAACCCCACCGTTGGCATGATCAACCCGCCATACGCCCAAGGTTCGACGGACCTCCACGAGTTGGCTTTCGTGGACAACATGCTTGGGATGCTCAGCGAAGGAGCGATGGGAATTGCGATTGTCCCGGTCTCATGCGCCACGAGTCCCAGCACCTACAAAGACATCTTGCTGAAGAAGCACACGCTGGAAGCCGTCATGTCGATGCCGACTGAGTTGTTCTATCCGGTCGGCGTCGTGACATGCATCATGGTGTTCACCGCGAAAAAGCCGCATCTCGCGTCGAACAAGAACACCTGGTTCGGCTTCTGGAAAAATGATGGATTCGTAAAGACGAAGCACAAGGGGCGAATCGATCTCAATGAGGAGTGGGCCGAGCGTCGTGATACATGGGTCCAAGCGTTCCGCAACCGCGAAGTCCTGGCTGGGCACTCCGTCACGAAGGCTGTGACCGCGACGGACGAGTGGGTGGCAGAGGCCTACATGGAAACGGACTACGCAGCCCTCTCAGAACGGGATTTTGAAGTCGTCATGCGCGACTACGCGATGTTCCAACTCCTGCGTGATCATGTGACCGAAACCGTGAGCGAGTAAGTAGGTGGTCCAGCTCGGAGACCTCTTTGACGTCGAGTACGGCAATAAGTTCGATCTAAACAAGATGGTTCCAGATGCGTCCGGTGTCGCTTTCATTGGTCGGCGCGGAGGTGGCCAGGGAGTAGCGGGGCATGTCGCAATCGTTGAGGGCAAGCCGCCCTACCCCGCCGGGAAGTTGACCGTAGCTTTGGGCGGGTCGCTGCTTGCCACGTTTGTGCAGCAGGAGCCGTTCTACACAGCGCAAAACGTTGCTGTGTTGACTCCCAAGATCGACATGTCGCTCAGGGAGCGACTCTTTTACTCGATGTGCATCGAGGCCAATCGATTCCGCTACACGGCGTTCGGACGCGAGGCCAATCGCACGCTACGGACACTAGATTTGCCGGACGCGGCTCCGACATGGACTCAAACAATGGGCTTCCCCGACCTGTCTGCCTTAGAGCGCGCGGCCAGCGAGCCCGTTCCGTTGCGCGACCCAGCGACGTGGGCGTGGCACTCCCTCGGTGAACTCTTCGACATCAAGCGGGGCAAGTACATTCCGAAGTCCGAGCAAAAGGTCGGAACCACGCCCACCGTCACATCTTCATCGTCGAACAACGGTATTTCGAAGTTTCTCGACATTGAAGCGAAGTTTCCCGCAGGCAGCATCACCGTCGCGCGCAACGGAAGCATTGGAGAGGCATTCTTTCAACCTCAAGCATTCTTCGCCTCTGATGACGTACATGTCTTCGTCCCCAAAGTTTCGTTGGATCCTTACGCGGCCCTATTCGCTAGCACCATCATCCGTCAGGAGAAATTTCGCTACGGTTACGGACGGAAGTGGAGTCTCGACCGGATGAAAGACACCCTGATCAAGCTTCCGAGCGATCAGGCCGGGTCGCCAGACTGGATTTACATGCGGCGATACATCGAAGGACTGCGGTATAGCGGGAGCGTTGCTCACACTGGTAATTAGGTTCTAGATCGTAAAGATTGGACTCGCGGTATTCGAATTCTTCTATACATAATCAAGAGCCGCCTTCGGCGGCTGGCGTGCTGCTTTGGGCCTTCGGCCGACGCGCACCGCCTACTCCCTGAGAGTGATAGTCGCCCATCGAGTGAGATCAATGGTTTCTCGCTCATTCTTCGACGACAACGCGTCCAAATTAGCGATGGCCCATTCTCGCCGGACAGCTTTTTGAGATCCACGAGTCATCCCGGTTAGTGACCAGCCCGGTCGGGTCCCGGTCTTTCGCGACACAGAGACGACACTACTTCTGGAGCCGAAATTCGCGTGGCACTTAGCCGGGCAATAGCCAAGGCCGCTGCATTTTTCGCAGTTCATGCGGGATGCCGCCCTGGTGAGGTGAGCGAGATGCTGCTTCGCCGACTGAACGGCTCCGGTATTCGGAGGCGGAGTGCTGCTGCTTGCTGGTATCGCCCTTCTGGCGATGAGGCGTGCCCGCCGCGGTTCTAACGGCTGACGACCCCGCAGACCGGAAGCCCCGCATTCTCATGCGGGGCTTCCGGGCATCCGCATGCGTGCCCGCAGCTACAGACTTTTGTCGACATAACGGCGGCTATTGGCCAGCTATCCAGACTCGAAATACCGAGCCTTGCCCGTGTCCGCCGGACCGGTTCTCCTGCAGGCGATCGGCGCATCGCGACTGCGTCATGGCAGAAATCTACATTACGGCGCCCTCTCCGAGGTGCGCGGAACCATCCATGCGGTCACCACGCGGGACTAAGCGTCTCCCCAATGACGATAGAACTTCATGCAGGCTGCAGGCCATATCAGCACTCCACGAATCACGGTAGATCGAGATTGCGCTGACTCGCCCGGTCAAGACCGGTCAGTTCAATCCGATTCTGGGGCTGTGGATAACTTCTGCCTGCAAATTCATAAATCGATACCCTCCCAGCATGGACCATTACGAGCTGAGGATCGGGACCCCGAACTGTCCGAAATGCCTCGCCCCACTGTGGCCGGCAGGCACCTAGACCGCGCCCTACTGGTTCTGCGCCCAGTGCAAGGTTCCGGTGATCCTGTGACACTCGCCGAACAAGTCCGCCAGGCCTACATCGACTGGTCCACCCACAACACCGGGTGGATGATCGACGCATTCATCCGCAACTTTTACACCCCAACTGGCGCCTCGACGCACGAGGTCACTGTCGTAGTCGGCGTTGACTCGGCCCTTTATGTCGAGCATGAACTCCGGGAGCTGCGGGAGCGCGTGCAGGAGGTCGTAGAGGACGCGGGAATCAGCCCGGTGTCGATCACAGTGTGCACGAAGGACTCCGGGATCGTCATCACGCCCTAGCCGGGGAGGCATCGAGTGTCACCGCGCCGAGTATTGAGTCAGATCCGGAACCGTTGGCATAGAAACATTATCCGCGGCCAATAGCTCTCTTACCGATCGTTTATGAAGGTGGAGCTGCGCTTGAATTGGCCATCGCTGACGAGCGGCCGCATGGGAAATCTCCTGGCATCAGCGGAACACAACACACCTGTCCCATCGGTTGTTCCAACTTCGCATTCAGGACATGCAAGTGGTCCTCAACCGGCCGAGGTTGTCACACCGAGGTACGGCCGCCGTCGATCATCACGTTGGAGCCCGTGATCATCGATGCATCGTCGCCTGCGAGGTAAGCGATAAGGGCGGCAACCTCCTCCGGCTGTGCGAACCGGCCCATCGGGATCTCCGCGCGGGCCCGTTCGCCCTTCTCGCCTGCCCAAGCTGTCTTGCCCATCGGTGTCTCGACGACGGTGGGGGAGACGGAGTTCACGGTGACTCCGTGTGGCGCCCACTCAAGCGAGAGAACACGAGTCAGACCTACGATCGCTGCTTTGCTCGCGCAATACGCGGCATGCTCGGCCAGTCCGATCACGCTTGCTTGCGAGGCGAGGTTGATGATGCGTCCGAACCCCGCATCAACCATGACTCGGCCGACGGCCTGGGACATGAAGAAGCTTGACGTCAAATTCACGTCGAGTGTCGCCTGCCAGCGGGCCCTGGACACGCTCAGGGCGGGATCCAGCAGCGCAATACCTGCGGAGTTGACGAGTATTTCGAGCGAATCGAATGCGTCGATCGCTTCGCTGACCACTTCGTCGGCGGCGCCGTCGATGGTCAGATCCTTCGCTATGGCGAGGTGGCCGGTTCCTGGCAGGCCCGATACCGACTCGTGAATCTTGTCGTTCAAGTCGACGCCCACTACTCGCGCACCCCGATTCGCGAAGTGCAGGGCGGTGGTCGCCCCTATGCCGCTTGCCGCCCCGGTGACGACGACGACCTTGCCTGCGAACTGCTGCTGATCCACTTCACTGCTCCTCATAGGTTGTTCTCACGGTTGTCGAAAGGAGCGCTTTACTCTGTCATGTTGTCCCCACGCTCGGAAGCGGCAACTGTGATCAGCACTTTGACTTGTTCCGGGTCGTCCGACGCAGCGAACGCTCCAGTGGCGTCCTCGATGTCGAAGGTGGACGTGACGAGCTCTTCGATCGGAAACGTCTTGCGGCTGAGTATGTCGATGGCATGCAGCACGTCCTCGCGGACGTACATCAGATTGCCGATAATGGTCAGTTCCCGGTCCTGTACGAGGTCGAGTCGGATCGGGGTAGCCCCGGCGGCTACGCCCACTGTCATGAGGGTGGCGCCCTTGTCGAGAACCGAGATTGCCAGGTCCACTGTGGCGGCTATAGACACGCAGTCGAAGACGACGTGTGCTTTGCCGCCAAGAAGTTCAATCGCGCGGTCCACGGCATCGGCTGAGGTGGAATCGAATGAGCCGTGCGCGCCGAGGCGTTCGGCGCGAGCCCTCTTGCTCGCGAGTACATCGGCAACGACAACACGTTCGGCGCCCGCGTCGAGCGCTGCTATCGCGGCGAACAGACCGATCGGTCCTGCACCGATGACCACGATTCTCCTGCCGCGGAGGTCGCCGGCCCGACGGACCGCGTGCGCGGGTGTCGACAGAGGCTCGATGAGCGCTGCCCACGTGTCATCCATCCCATCTGGAAGCGGGATCACTCGGTCTTGGGCAATCGTGAAGAGGTCGGTCATCCCGCCGGGCGTCTGACACCCGAACACGTCCAGGGTGGCGCAGATGTTGTACCGTCCGGCAAGGCACTGGTCGCAGTGACCGCAGGCGAGGTTCGGCTCGACGACAACTCGTCGACCCACCAGCGAGGGGTCCGCTCCTTCGCCGACATCGGTGACGACTCCGACAACCTCATGCCCAGGCCAGAACGGGAGGCTCATGAAGGGATGGCGGCCGTGAGCGGCATGCATGTCGGATCCGCAGATCCCGACGACGGTGCTGTTCACGAGTACCTCGCCGGGAGCAGGACGGGGTGCAGGTACATGTTCGATATGGATGTCGTCGATGGAGTTGACGACGATGCGTCGGACTTTGTTCATTGTCTTCTCTTCTCGATTGATCAGACGGCCGTGTAGCCGCCGTCGGCGACGAGCACCGAGCCTGTGATGAATGAGGCAGCGCCGCTGGCAAGGAAGACGACGCTCGGGGAGATCTCTTCGGGGAGAGCGAAGCGCTGCTGCGGGGCGTCCTCGATCCAATAACGCTTGAAGTCCTCGCGATCGACGGGCGCCATCTCGGTCTTCACGTAGCCCGGTGCAACGGCGTTGACGCGGATACCGTACGGTGCCCACTCGACAGCGAGCGACTTCGTGAGGTGGTGAACCGCCGCTTTCGACGCGTTGTACGCGGGCTGCCACTGCGGTCGATTGACGATGATTCCGGACATGCTGCCGATGTTGACGATCGAGCCGGAGCCGGCGTCGCGCATGTGGGCGCCGACCGCGAGACTGACCTTCCATAGGGCGCGCACGTTGAGGTCGAAGACGTCGGACCACTCCGAGTCGGTGACGTTGAACGACTCATTGTGGTAGCAGGTGCCGGCGTTGTTCACGAGCACGTCGAGCTTGCCGAAGGCGGCGAGGGCTTCCTCGGTCATCGACGCGACCTGTGCGTCGTCGGTGATGTCCGCCGTGATCGTGACGAACTCGTGGCCCGCGGCGCGGGCTTCCTCGGCCACGGCCGCGTTGCGCTCCGCGCTGCGACCGGCGATCGCGACGCGGGCACCGGCTTCGGCGAGCCCGAAGGCGAACGCCTTGCCCAGGCCTTGGTTGCCGCCGGTGACGAGGGCGGTCTTGCCATCGAGGCTGAATGGGGATGTCATGTTGTGCCTTTCGGAGGTGTGCGGTCAGTTGTTCGGGTAGACGATGGACTTGAGGCTGTTCGGATCGAGGTCGCTTTCGAGGGCGTCCTCGACATGCTCGAGGTCGAATCTGCCGGTAACGAGCGAGTCGAGGTCGACCTGGCCGCTCGCAACGAGGTGGATGCCCGCGGGCCACGTGTCGGTGTAGCGGAAGATGCCCGTGACGTTTATCTCGAGGTTCTGGATGTGTTCGATGGGCAACGTCATTTCGGGGTTGCCGAGGCCGACGAGCACGGCGTACCCGGCGGGGCGAACGGCTTTGATACCGGAGAACACGGCGCGCGGCGATCCGCTTGCGTCTATGAATGCGTTCACATCGAGGCCGGCGGTGGCTACGTCGGTCTCCATCGGGTCGATCACGCGGGTGGCTCCGTACGCGAGGGCGCGCTCGCGGCGCTCGGGCACGAGGTCGCTTACGATGATCTCGGCAGCGCCGAAGGCACGCGCGGTCTGCGCGCAGATGATGCCGATCGGGCCGGCGCCGGCGATGAGCACGGTGGAGCCGGGCACGATGTGGGCCTTGCGCATGGTCGTGATCGCGACGGAGAGCGGCTCGAGCAGCGCGGCGGCCTCGTCGGAGATGCTGTCGGGGATAGGGTGCGCGAACTCGGCCTGGATGGCGACGTAGCCGGTGAAGGCGCCGTCGATCGGCGGGGTGGCGTAGAACTCCATGTTGGGGCAGAGGTTGTAGCGGCCGGCCTCGCACTCGCGGCAGCGGTGGCACGGCTTCTGTGGCTCAACCGCGACGCGCTGGCCGACGCGGTCCGCGGCGATAGTCTCACCGACGGCAACGATCGTGCCGGAGAGTTCGTGGCCGAGCACGAGCGGTCCGTCGACGACGAAGTCGCCGATGCGGCCGTGGCGGAAGTAGTGCACATCGGAGCCGCACACCCCGACGGCGGCGACGCGCACAAGCACCTCGTCGCTGCGCACCCCCGGGATGGGGCGGTCTTCGATGGCGAGCGCCTTCTGGCCCGTGAGGACACTCGTGCGCATGGTGTCGGGAAGGACTGCGGTCATGGTCGGATCTTCTTTCACGAGAGGGTGGCGGTGGGATTCTGGAAGGTTTCTAGGAGCGCTCGGCCCGAGACGATGAAGCTCGCGCCGGCTTCCACGCTCGCCGCGGCGAGCTCGGCGGTGACTCCGCCGTCGACTCCGACGGGCAGCAATGTCGCGAGCCTCGCGAGTTTGTCGAGGTGCGTAGGATCGGCGGAGTCGGTGCTTCCCGGTCGGATGAACATGACGAGGGCGCCGTCGACATCGTCGCGCGGAAGACCTGAGCCGTCGTGGCGGGGGCCGACCTCGATCCACACGGCGATGCCGGCTCGCCGGAGCCCGGCGAAAACGTCTCCTGGCAGGTCCAGTAGCGCTGGCGACGTGGCAACACGCTCTGCGCCGACGGCTTCGGCCGTGCGGACGACGTCGC
>Ga0247813_10002115_pt1 | contig 14025 bp, 8 predicted proteins | sample UWRJL169409C1_FD_180719 | JGI IMG/M metagenome (GOLD analysis project Ga0247813, IMG submission 180719) | Plant litter microbial communities from Arlington Agricultural Research Station in Wisconsin, United States - UWRJ-L169-409C-1 | ecosystem: Environmental > Terrestrial > Plant litter >... | reverse complement strand
CGCGACCGACGTCATGCTCGCGGGCAAGGTCGCCTGCGTCGCCGGCTTCGGTGACGTCGGCAAGGGCTCGGCCCAGTCGCTCCGCAACGGCGGCGCGCGCGTGATGGTCACCGAAGTCGATCCGATCTGCGCACTGCAGGCGGCGATGGAGGGCTTCGAGGTCGTGACGATGGAAGAGGCCGTGAAGCGCGCCGACATCTTCTGCACCGCGACCGGCAACGCCGACGTCATCACCGCCGATCACATGAAGGCGATGAAGCCGATGTCGATCGTCTGCAACATCGGCCACTTCGACTCGGAGATCCAGATCGCCGCGCTGTCGAACTACGACTGGACCGAAGTGAAGCCGGGCACCGATCTGGTGAAGTTCCCGGACGGCAAGCAGATCATCATCCTGGCGAAGGGTCGCCTGGTGAACCTCGGCTGCGCCACCGGCCACCCGTCGTTCGTGATGTCGGCCTCGTTCACCAACCAGACGCTCGCGCAGATCGAGCTCTGGACCAAGGGTGAGAACTACAAGAACGAAGTCTACGTCCTGCCGAAGCACCTCGACGAGAAGGTCGCGATGCTCCACCTCGAGAAGCTCGGCGTGAAGCTGTCGAAGCTCTCGGACAAGCAGGCCGGCTACATCGGCGTGCCGGTCGAAGGCCCGTTCAAGCCGGATCATTACCGCTACTGATCGCTTCTGCGATCGTTTGCGCGAAAGGGCCGCGTCCACCAGCAGGTGGGCGCGGCCTTTTTCGTTGGTGTCAGCGTCTAGCGCACGATGAATCGGTAGCGGAGATAGTTCGATCCCTCGCCGGCGCCATCGCGACTCTGTTCGACGACGGCACTGGCCTTGCCGGGTTTCACTGCGCGCAGGTGAATGACGGCGACCTGCGGACCGCCCGGCGCGCCGACCGTCCGCGCCGGATCAGCGATGATTTCGATGGGGCCGCTCGGTTGCAGTCCGTCATGCGACCGGACGCGCCACGTATAGTTGCTGCCCGGAACCGCCGGCAGCTGGATCGCGATCTCGCCACCGACGCGGACCGGCACGTGCCGCCCGGCATCGGCCGCCCGCAGCGTCGTCACCGGCGTGTCGGCTGCCGAGGCGAGGGACGAGAGCGCCAACAGGGCTGTCGTGATCGTCAGATGCATTCGCGTCATGTTCGTCCTCCAGGGATGGTTGTCGCACCTGTTCAATGATCGGCCGGGTGCGCAGTTCGAAAAAAAAGGGAGCCGTTTCCGGCTCCCTTGGTCGTTCGAGGTCGATCGATCAGAACGACATGCGCACGCCGGCATAGTAGCGGCGGCCGAGCGGATCGTAGATCGAGGTGTTGGTGTCCTGACCGGCCACAGCGCCGATATCGGCGATGAACGGCGGCTTGTTGTTGAGCAGGTTCGACCCGCCGACGTAGAATTCGAAACCGTCGGTGGTGCGGAAGCGCAGCTGCGAGTCGAGGTAGAACTGCGGACGCATGCGATAGGTCGCGTCGGTCTGCGGGCGGACGCCCGTCAGCTGGTCGTCCAGACCCGCCTGGCTGATCCACGTGCCAGTCATCGTCAGGCCGACACCCGAGATGTCGTAGCCCGAGGTGATGCTGAACTTGTCGCGCGGCGCCGCGATGTCGCTGCTGACTTCACCGGCGAAATAGTCGCGCGGCGAACCCGGCAGCGGCACGTTGTAGCCGCTGATCAGGTGCGTGTACGCGCCGTGCAGCGTAAGGTCGCCGGCCAGGCCGATGGTGGTCAGGTTCGAACGCCAGTCGACCGCAACGTCGATACCGGACGTCTTGGCGCCACCGCTGTTGCTCGGGCCGGTGTTTACCTCATCCAGCGAACCTGCGCTGTTCGGACCGACGATCGCCGGGCGGCGCACGATCTGATCGCAATATTGCTGCGCCGCGTTGTTGTAGCACTGGTTCAGGATGAACTGCAGCGGCGTCGTCACGATCGCGTCGTCGATCTTGATGTTGAAATAGTCGACGGTGACGACGAGGTTGCGCAGGCCGCGCACCGAGGTCGGGTTGAGCACGACGCCGGCGGTGAAGGAATTGCCCTTCTCCTCCTGCAGCGCGGGATTGCCACCGCCGAAGCTGGTGATGCCCTGCAGATCGGCCTGGTTGACCGCGAACGCACCGTTGGCGGCGATGTTCGCAGCCACGCCGGCCGCGCCGCGGCACTGCGTGCCGAGCGTGCCGCCGGTCGCCGCCGTGACGCCAGCGCAGGGATCCTGCAGACCCGACGGGAAGTCCTGCTGTGCCGGCTGGAACAGTTCGTTGACGTTCGGCGCACGCACCGAACGCGCCTGCATCACGCGGAAGCGGACGTCGGCGATCGGCGCCCATTCGCCGCCGTAATTGTAGCTGTAGGTCGTGCCGATCGTCGAATAGTTCGACACCCGGATCGCGCCGCGCACCGACAGCGAATGGAAGAACGGACGATCCTGCAGGATCGGCACGATCGTCTCGGCAAAGCCTTCGATCAGGTCGAAGTGACCGCTGGTCGACGGCAGCGCGTTGTTGCCGTTCAGGCCCTGCTGGGTGAGCAGATCGAACGTGTTGCTGCTGCTCTCGCGACGATATTCCGTGCCGACGCTGACGCCGATCGGATCGGCGCCGAAGATCGAGAACAGCTTGCCCGACACGTTCGCGCCAGCCACCGTCTGGGTGATCTTCGAGCGCAGCGTCGTTGGCACGGCGAGATAGCCCGCCGCCGGTGCCAGTGCGTTGATGCCGTAGATGTTGGCGGGGACGCAGCCTGCCGCACGGGCGGCCGGGTCGGCGCAGACGATCTGGCCGGTGGTCGGGTCGCGATACGCGTTCAGCGCCTGGGTGAACTTGGTGCTGTCATACTGGCCGTTGCCGGTCTGGTTCTCGATCGTCTGGCCGTAGATGCCATAGACTTCGTAGTTGAAGCGATCCTCGAGGAACTTGCCGTTGGCGCCGCCGGCGATGCGGAACAGGTCGCGCGTCGCGCTGCTCGTGCGCGGGCCGAAATCGGCGAGACGGCGATCGAAATAGATATCGCGGAGGCCGTCGCCGTCGGTGTCGGTCGCTGCGTTGAAGATCGCATCGGGCACGTACGGGTTGCGATAGGTCACGCCGCCGACGACGGTCTGGATCGGCACCTGGCCGCCCGTCGCGATGTTGACGAGGTCCGAGCTGAGCGGGAACGCCTCGATGTTGGTGCGCGACTTGGTGCGGGCGAAATTGCCCTCCAGGAACAGGTTGAGTGCCGGCGACACCTCGAAGTTACCGCGACCGGCGGCTAGGAAGCGCTCGACCGGCACCGCGAGGTAGCGCGAGTCGGAGCGGTTGAAGCCGCCGCAGCTGACCGTCGAGCAATCGCGCAGCACGTTGTTGGTGCCATAGCTGAAGGTCTGGTCGCCCGCGTAGAAACGGCCACCGGGGATGAAGCCCGACAGCAACGTCTCGGGATCGTTCGGCGTCAGGTTGGCGCTGGTCTGGTCGATCGCGCTGGAACCCGCTTCGGTCGAACGGTTCTTCTTCAGGACGGTGCCCTGCTTCGAATAGCCGCCGAACAGCATGATGTTGCCGCGGCCGTCGGCGAAGTTCTTGCCGGCGAGGACGTTGATCTGGCGATCGGCACCGTCGCCATATTGCGAGATGCCCATCTGGCCGTCGACCTGCAGGCCGTCGAACTTGGTCTTGTAGACAAGGTTGACGACGCCAGCGACGGCATCCGACCCGTACACGGCGGACGCGCCGCCGGTCAGGATTTCGGTACGCTCGAGGAACTGCGTCGGAATGACGTTGAGATCGACCGCGCTGCTGCCGGGCACGCCCGAGACGAAGCGGCGTCCGTTGACCAGCACCAGCGTGCGGTCTTCGCCGAGGTTGCGCAGGTTGACGGTGGCGACGCCGGCCGACTGCGTCGCGAAGCTCGAATTGGTGCGGCTGATGCCCGGCGAACCGAAGGTCGGGTTCTGCAGCAGCACGTCCTGGACGTTGATCGCGCCCGACTGGCGGATCTGCTCGGCGCCGATCGTCTGCAGCGGCGACGCGGCGGTCGCTGACGGCGATGCGATGCGCGACCCGGTCACGACGATGTCGGCGGCGGGCTCATCGCCCTGGCCTGCCTGCCCGTTCGCCTGAAGCGCCGGGTCCGCGGTCGTCTGCGCGGCGGGGGTTTCGCTCGCCTGCGCGGCGACGGTCGGCGTCTCCTGCGCGAAAGCCGGCGCGGCGACGATGCCCGATGCCAGGATCGTGGCAGTGAGAAGCAGGGTACGGGACAAGGTGATTCCTTCCAAGCGGCGGTATCTAATACGCGCCGTTCACTCCAACCCGCGGCCGAACACAAACATTATGCGTTAAACGACAGCCTCAGTGTCTCTTTGCGGGGGTAGTGACGCAATTCTGCAACAGTTTATGACGTAGGCGACAGCACTGACGACAAAAAGATCCGGACTGGCCTGCATTCGGACTGGGGCTGCCATCGTAACGGTCGCCGAAAAATGCCACCCCTGCTTTCCCACAGCCCTGCGGATGGCGTAGACCGTTCACATGACAGCGCGTGCTTCCCAATAATGCTGCTCGGGACCGGCTCGGCCGCCGTCGCGGGCGTCGTCCTGATCGCGTTGATCGGCGTCGGCGCGGTGCTGGTGTATCTGGGGCTGCGCGCGAAGGCGGAAGCCGGCGCGGCGCATGAGGCGAACGCGCATCTGCACGCGCTGATCGAGGCATCGCCGGCGCTGTCGACGATCGTCCGCGGCGACGGGCGGGTCGAGATGCCGCAGCGGATGGCGGACTGGTTGGGGCTGGCGACGCCACCGCGGTCGCTGGCCGAGCTTGCCGCGGACGGCGCAGGATTGTCCGCGGACGATATCGCCGCGCTGACCAAGGATGTGACGGCGACGCAGCGATCCGGCCGCGGGTTCGTGCGTGCGGTGCGGCCGATCGGGTCGACGCGGGCGATCACCATTCGCGGGGCGCGCGCGCCCGGTACGATGGACGCAGCGGGCGCGGTGCTGCTCTGGGCGTTCGACGCGACCGACAGCGAGGCGGAGATCGCCCGGCTGAGCGGCGAAACCAACCGTCTCGCGTCCGCCTATGACGCGCTGACCGGGCTGATCGAGGCCGCGCCGATGCCGATGTGGTACCGCGCGCCCGATCTGCGGCTGGCGATGGTCAACACTGCCTATGTCGAGGCGGTCGAGGGGCGCAGCGCCGCCGACGTCGTCGCGCGCGGGCTGGAATTGGTCGAGGGATCGGGACGCGGCGGACCACTGGCGGGCGCGGCTGCTGCCCGCGAGGCGGGACGACCGCACAAACAGGTGCTGCCGGCGACGATCGACGGCGCGCGGCGATCGCTGCAGATCTACGACGTGCCGCTGCCGACCGGCGGGGTCGCCGGCTTCGCGATCGATATCGAGGAGCTGGAGCAGGCGCGATCGGGCGCGAAACGCTTCGCCGACGCACAGCGCGCGATGCTCGACCGGCTGTCGGCGGGCGTCGCGCAGTTCGGCGGCGACCGCGGGCTGGTGTTCTGCAACCAGCCGTTCCGGCGTATGTTCGCGATGCGCGCCGAATGGCTGTCGGACCGCCCCGAATTCGAACGCGTGCTGGAACGCATGCGCGAGGCCGAGCGGCTGCCTGAGGTCCGCGATTTCCCGAGCTGGAAGGAGGAACGCCGTGGCTGGTTCGTGCAGACCAGTGGCGCGATCGAGGAGAACTGGCACCTGCGCGGCGGCACGCATTTGCGAGTCGTCGCGCAGCCGCTGCCCGATGGCGGCCTGTTGCTGATCTTCGAGGATCGTACCGAGCAGGTCCAGCTGGCCAGCGCGCGCGACACATTGCTCCGCGTCCGCACCGCGACGTTCGACAATCTGTTCGAGGCGCTGGGTGTGTTCGGCGCCGATGGCCGGCTGCAATTGTGGAACAACCGCTTCCGCGCGCTGTGGGGGGTGGAGGAGGAGTTCCTGGCCTCGCATCCGCGCATCGATGCATTTGCCGAGGTTGCCGCGGACAAGCTGGCGACGCCGTCGCGGGCCGCGTTGTTCCCCGACCTGGTCCATTCTGCGACGGTCGAGCGCCAGCAGCGCGGCGGGCGCGTGGCGTTCGCCGACGGCCGCCATTTCGAGTTTGCGGGCGTGCCGCTGCCCGACGGCAACGCGCTGTTCACGATGCTCGACATCACCGCCAGCCGCCGCGCCGAACAGACGCTCCGCGAGCGCGCCGAGGTGCTGGAGGCGGCGGACCGCGTGAAGACCGCGTTCGTCGCGAACATGAGCTATGAACTGCGCACGCCGCTGACATCGATCAGCGGGTTCGCCGAGATGCTGCACGGCGGCTATGCCGGGAAAATGACCAAGCAGGCGGGGAGCTATGTCGAGGCGATCCTCGAATCGGTCGAGCGCTTGGGGTTGCTGGTCGACGACGTGCTCGACCTGACCCGCGACAGCGCCGGTGGCAGCGAACTGGCGCGCGAGGACGTCGATCTCGCGGTGATCGTCCGCGCGGCGTCGGAGACGATCCAACAGACCGTCAAGCGCCGCAAACTCGATTTCGCGGTCGAGGTCGCGCGCTCGACGGGCCGCGTGACGGGCGATCCGCGGCGGTTGCGCGAGGTGGTCGAGCATCTGTTGCGCCATGCGGTTGCGGCGACGCCCGATGGCGGGCGCATCCTGCTCCACACCGACGGCAGCGCGACCGCGGCGCGGATCGTCGTGTCGGACAACGGCCCGGGGATGGACGCCGACGCGGTCGCGCACGCGTTCGATCGGTTCGCGGAGACGAAGCCGATCGGGGACCGTGCGCTGGGGCTTGGCTTGCCGCTGGCGAAGCAGTTCGTGGAGGGGCATGGCGGCACGATCGAACTCGTGTCGGAGCCGGGTGAGGGGACGCTGATAACGGTCGAGGTACCGCGGCGATGAGCGGTTACGGCCACCCACTGTTCTCCTCCGAACTCAGGAGCCCAGGAGTCGCGAGCGCTGTCCCCTGTAACCCTGGGCTCCTGCGTTCGCAGGAGAGCCGCGAATGATCCGGCTTGCCGACCCCCAGGCGACCGAAGCGTTCGGTGCGACCCTGGCGGGGCTCGTCCGGCCTGGCGACGTCATCACGCTCGAGGGCACGCTCGGCGCTGGGAAGACCAGCATCGCGCGGGGGCTGCTTGCGGCACTCGGACTTGCCGGCGAGGCGCCGTCGCCGAGCTTCGCGATCGTCCAGGCCTATGCCCCGCCCGAAGTCCGGCTGCCGGTGCTCCACGTCGATCTCTACCGCATCGAAGACGCATCCGAGATCGACGAACTCGGGCTCGACGACGCAGCCAGCGACTCGCTGCTGCTGGTCGAATGGCCCGAGCGTGCCGGCCCCGACTATTGGCCGCACGCGCTCGCGCTTTCGTTGACGATCGAGCCCGATGACGGGCGCGGCTTGACAGCGCGCGTGCCGGCGGCTTGGGAAACGCGATGGCCGACATGATCCCGCCGCCCGGCGCCGCCGCCTTTCTCGACGCGCACGGATGGGGCGGGGCCGCGATCCTGCCGGTCGCCGGCGACGCCTCGTTCCGCCGCTATTTCCGCGCCGTCGACGGGTCGCGCGCCGCAATTCTGATGGACGCGCCGCCACCGCACGAGGACCCGCGGCCGTTCATTTCGGTGGCCGGCTGGCTGGTCGAACGCGGCTTCGCGGCACCAGCGATCCTCGCGACCGACCTGACACAGGGGCTCGTCCTTCTCGAAGATTTCGGGGATGACCGTCTGTGCGAGGCCGCAAACGCCGCCCCCGATCGCGAGGCCGCGCTCTACGAGCCGGCGATCGACCTGCTGGTCGCGCTCGCGGAGCATCCGGCCGGGCCGCTGCCGCCCTATGACCGCGCGGTGCTGACGCGCGAGGCGGCGCTGTTCGTCGACTGGTATTGCCCGGCGGTCGGCATCGAGCCCGACATGGACGGCTGGGATGCGGCCTGGGATGCCGTGCTCGACCACGGCATCGCCGCCGAGCCGGTGACGGTGTTGCGCGATTATCATGCGGAGAATTTGATGCTGGTCGGCAACGCCAAGTCGCTCGGCCTGCTCGATTTCCAGGATGCGCTGGCGGGGCATCCGGCGTACGATCTCGTCTCGCTGTTGCAGGATGCGCGGCGTGACGTCGATCCGGCGGTGGAGGCGGCAATGCTGGCGCGCTACCAGGCCGCGACCGGCGCCGACGACGCGTTCCTGCGCGCCTATCACGTGCTCGGCGCGCAGCGGAACGCGAAGATCCTCGGCATCTTCACGCGTCTGTGGAAGCGCGACGGCAAGCCGCGCTACCCGACGCTCTGTCCGCGGGTGTGGGCGTATCTGGAACGCGACCTGGCGCAGCCGGTGATGGCGCCGGTCGCGCGCTGGTTCGACGCCAACGTGCCGCCTGCGCTGCGCGGCGACCCGCTGGCGCTTTCGGCATGACCCGCCAGCACATCGTCCGCCCGGTCCCGACGGGGATTGTGCCACAAACCGCAATGGTGATGGCCGCCGGGCTAGGGAAGCGGATGCGACCGCTGACCGCGACGCGGCCGAAACCGCTGGTCGAAGTCGCCGGCAAGCCGCTGATCGACCACGTCTTCGACCGGCTACGCGCGGCGGGAATCGCGCGTGCGGTGGTCAACGTCCACTATCTTGCCGACACGCTGCAGGCGCATCTCACCGACCGGTTCGACGATATCGAAGTGGTAATGTCGGACGAGCGTAGGCGGCTGATGGAGACTGGCGGCGGGCTGGTGCAGGCACGCGGCCTGCTCGGCGATGCACCGGTGCTGGTGGTCAACAGCGACAATCTGTGGATCGACGGACCGGTCGACGCGATCCGCCTGCTCGCGTCGCGCTGGGACGATGCGACGATGGACGCGCTGCTGCTGATGGTGCCGCTCGCGCGCGCGAACAATCACAGCGGCACGGGCGATTTCTATCTGAACGCGGACGGCCGGATCGTCGGGCGACGGAAACCGGGACGCGTAGCGCCGTTCGCCTATACCGGCATCCAGATCCTCCACCCGCGGCTGATCGTCGACTGGCCCGAGGGGCCGTTCTCGACGAACCTGTTCTGGGACCGCGCGATCGCCGCTGGCCGTGCGTTCGGGCAGGTCCATCAGGGCCTGTGGTTCGACGTCGGCACGCCAGGCGCAATCCCCAAGACCGAGGCGATCCTGGCGGATGGCTGATCCGGGAGCGCCTGCGCTCTTCACGATCCCGGCGCACCGTGCGTTCGCCGATGCGCTGGTCGCGGGACTGATCCGTCGCGCGGGGTCGGACCCGCTGGCGTTGGCGCGCGCATTGGTGCTGCTGCCCAATAATCGCGCGGTGCGTGCGGTGACCGATGCGTTCGTGCGGGCGAGCGGCAGCGGGCTCGTGCTGCCGCGGCTGGTGGCGCTCGGCGATCCCGAGATGGGCGAGAGCGTCGGCGCGGCGCTCGACCCGGTCGATGAACCGCCGCTGCCCGCGGTGCCGCCGTACCAGCGCCGCATGATCCTCGCCCGGCTGGTCGCCGAGGAGCGCACGCGGGCCGGCCAGTCGGTGGGTGCGGCGGAGGCGGTGCGGCTGGCGGGCGAACTCGCGCATACGCTCGACCAGTTGCTGGTCGAGGAAGTCGCGCCGACACGGCTGCGCGGGATCGAGCTCGGTCCCGAACTGACCGAGCATTGGCGGCGGGCGCTGTCGACGTTCGAGATCGTGCTGGAACGCTGGCCCGTCGAACTGGCGCGGATCGGGCGGATCGATGCGGCGACCAGGCGGGCGATGCTGCTCGACCGGCTCGAGCGCCGGTGGCGTGCGGCGCCGCCCGCCGGCCTGGTCTGCGCGGCGGGCGTGACCGATTCGGCGCCGGCGGTGGCGCGGCTGTTGCGCTGCGTCGCCGACATGCCGCGTGGGATGGTGGTGTTCGCGGGGCTCGATCTCGCGCTGCCGGCCGAGGAATGGGACGCGCTCGGACCGCATGCGCCGAACGAAGCCGGGATGACGCGGCGGTCGATCGAAACGCATCCGCAATTCCATCTGAAGCTGCTGCTCGAACGGATGAGCGTCGGCCGCGACGAGGTCGCGACCTGGCGCGAGGGCGGCGGCCATGATGCGGACGCCGCGCGTGGTCGGGCGATCGCCAACGCGCTCGCGCCTGCCGATTTCACCGGCAAATGGACGCGGATCGGCGCCGAGGACCGCCGGTTGAAGGGCGTGACCGTCGCCGAACTCGCGACTCCGGCCGAGGAGGCGCAGGCGATCGCGCTGGCGCTGCGCGAGGCGCTGGAGGAACCGGGCCGCACCGCCGCGCTGGTGACGCCGGACCGTGCGCTCGCCCGGCGTGTGGCGGCGCATCTCGGCCGCTGGGGCATCGCGATCGACGATACCGCGGGTCGGCCGCTGTCGATCCTACCGCCCGGTACGTTGCTGCTGGCGCTTGCCGAGGCGGCGGCGCAACGCTTCGCACCGCTGCCGCTGCTGGCGCTGCTGAAGCATCCGCTGGTGCGGAGCGGCGAGGCCCGGCTCGACTGGCTGGATGGCGCGCGCGCGCTCGATCGCCGGCTGCGCGGACCGCGTCCGGCCGCCGGGCTGGACGCGATCGCGCCGCATCTGCGCGACGGCACGGCGAAGACCTGGTGGCCGGAAGCGTACGACCTGCTCGCGCCGATCGCGGCGACGTTCGAGGCCGGCGCGCAGCCGTTGGCCGACCTGCTGGCCAGCATACGCGAGACTGCCGCAGCGTTGTGCGGTGATGCGCTGTGGTCCGGTCCCGCAGGCCGCGCTGCGGCACAGTTCCTCGCCGATCTCGAACTCGAGGCGCCGGCCGGGCCGGGCCGCGTCGACCCTGCCGAACTGCCGCAAATGCTGCGGACGTTGCTCGACGAGGTGGCCGTAAGGCCGCCGCAGGGCGGGCATCCCCGGCTCGCCATCTACGGCTTGATCGAAGCGCGGTTGCAGACCGCCGACCTCATGGTACTGGGCGGGCTCAACGAAGGCGTCTGGCCGGGGCGTCCTGCGCCCGACCCGTGGCTCGCGCCGCGAATCCGCGCCGAACTCGGCCTGCCAGGGCTGGAACGCCGGGTCGGCACGGCCGCGCATGATTTTGCGCAAGCTCTGGGCGCACCGAGAGCGATCGTCACGCGGGCGCGCCGCGATGCGAAGTCGCCCGCGCTTGCCTCGCGATTATGGCTGCGGCTGCAGGCGCTGGCGGGCGACCGGTTCGAGCGCGCGACCGCGCTGGAGGGCTGGACCCGCGCGCTCGACACGCCGCCGGCGCACCTGCCGGCCGAACGCCCCGCACCGTCGCCATCCGCATTGCTGCGGCCCAAGGCGATTTCGGTGACCGAGGTCGACCGGTTGAAGGCCGACCCCTACGCCTTCTACGCGCGGCGCGTGCTGGGGCTGATGCCGCTCGACCCGGTCGATGCCGATCCGAGTGCGGCATGGCGCGGGACGGCGGTGCACGACATCCTCGAGCAATGGTGGAAGCTCGACGCCTGTGCGCTCGACCAGTTGCGCCCGCGTGCGGTGGCGATGCTGGCGGACGAGCGCACCCATCCGATGATGCGCGCGCTGTGGCAGCCGCGGTTGCTGGAGGCGATCGATTGGATCTCCGCCGCGGTCGGCGCGCAGGCGGACGAGGGCCGGACGATCGCCAGCGCCGAAGGCAAGGGATCGATCGCGATCGCCGGGGTGACGCTGTCAGGCCGCTACGACCGGGTCGACCGGCTTGCCGACGGCAAGCTGGCCGTGATCGACTACAAGACCGGCAAGCCGCCCTCTGCCACCGCGGTCCGCGCCGGCTACAGCCTGCAACTCGGGCTGCTCGGACTGATCGCCGAGCGGGGCGGGTTCGCCGACGTGCGCGGCACCGCGGGCGCGTTCGAATATTGGTCGCTCGGCAAGGGCAAGGACGGCTTCGGCTATATCGCGACGCCGGTCGATCCCGAGGGCAAACGCGACCGCATCCCGACCGCCGAGTTCACCGGCATCGCCGCACACAATTTCACCGAGGTCGCCGGCAAATGGCTGACCGGCAGCGAGGCGTTCACCGCCAAGCTCGTCCCCGAATACGCGCCCTATGCCGAGTACGACCAGCTGATGCGCCGCGACGAATGGTATGGCCGTGACCGCTGAGACTATGGCGACGCTGCCGCGGCTGAAAGGCGCGCAGGCGAATGCGAGCGACCCCGCGGCGCATGTCTGGCTGTCCGCTTCGGCCGGGACGGGCAAGACCCAGGTGCTGGCGGCGCGCGTGTTCCGGCTGTTGCTGCGCGGCGTCGATCCGGGCGCGATCCTGTGCCTGACCTTCACCAAGGCGGGCGCGGCGGAGATGGCGCAGCGGATCAACGGACGTCTCGCCGCGTGGGTGCGGATGCCGGGTCCGGCGTTGTTCCTCGATCTTCAGGCGCTGGGCGAACGCGGCACGCCGGATCAGCAGGATTATGCCCGGACGCTGTTCGCCAAAGTGCTCGACGCGCCCGGCGGTGGGCTGCGCATCCAGACGATCCATGGTTTCTGCCAGGGGCTGCTCGCCGCGTTTCCGGTCGAGGCAGGGCTCACCCCCGGCTTCCGCCCGCTCGAAGCGCGCGAAGAGGCTGGGCTCGCGCGCGAGGCGCTGGCAGGCCTGTTGTCGGACGCCGAGCGCGACGGCCGCGAGCGCCCGATTGAGATCGTCGGACGACTGAGCCTGCGCATGGGCGAGGGCGACGCGGAAGGGTTCCTGCTCGCCTGCGCCCGCGCGCTGTCGGCGCTGGAGGCGTTGCCGAGCGGCATCCAACCCTGGCTGCGGCGGGCGCTCGAATTGCCGGCGGGCGATATCGACGAAGCCGTAGCGGACTGGTGCGACGCGCTCGATATCGATGCGATCACGCGGATCGGCGCGGCAAACCGCGGGTGGGGCACAGCGACCGGGCTGAAGCAGGCGGTAACGGTCGAGGCCTGGCTGGCCGCGGAGGACCGGGCGACGGCGCTGGCTGACTTGGCCAGCGTCGTGCTGACCGGCAAGGGCGAACCGCGGAAAGCGCAGAAGAAGCTGCTCGATCTGGAGCCCGACTACGAGACGCTCGCCCGTGATCTGGGCGAGGCGTGCGGTGACGTGCTGTCGATGATCGAGCGGGCCGGCTATGCCGATCTGCTCGCCGACGCGCTGGAGGTCGGCCGCGATTACGCGCGGGCCTACCGCCAAGCCAAGCGCCGGGCGGGCGCGGTCGATTTCGACGATTTGATCGCGACCACCGTCGCGCTGCTCGACCAGCCGGGGATCGGCGAATGGGTGCGCTACAAGCTCGACCAGGCGACCGAGCACCTGCTCATCGACGAAGCGCAGGATACCAACGGGCATCAGTGGCGCATCGTCCGCGCGCTGTCGGACGAGTTCTTCGTCGGTCGCGGCATTCATGCGCCGTCGACGCGCACGCTGTTCACGGTCGGCGACTACAAGCAGGCGATCTTCGGGTTCCAGGGCACCGATCCGCTCAATTTTCAGGCCGCGGAACAGTATTTCAGCCGCCGCGCGCAGGAAGCGGAGGGCGAAGACGACTGGCCGGCGGACGAACGCGGCCTGCCACTCGCCCGGCTGTCGCTGACGCATTCGTTCCGGTCGACGCGCACCGTGCTCGAATTCGTCGACGCCGCGATCGACGCGATCGGTGAGCCTGGGCTCGGGATCGAGGGACCGGTCGAGCGCCATGCGAGCGAAGTGCCGGGACCCGGCAGCGTCACGCTCTGGCCGGCGATCTCGGCGGGCGGCAGCGAGGACGACGAGGAGGGCTGGGTCGACGACGCGGTGCGGAAGCTCGCGGTCGACATCGCCCGCGCGGTGAAGGGCTGGATCGACGGCGGGCTGATGCTGGAGAGCAAGGGCCGGCCGCTGCGGCCCGAGGACGTGATGATCCTGGTCAAGCGGCGCGGCGACCTCGCCTCGCTGATCGTCGCGCGGTTGTATGCGGAGGGCGTGCCGGTCGCGGGGGTCGACCGGTTGCGGTTGAACGCGCCGCTCGCGGTGCAGGATCTGCTCGCGGCGATCCGCTTCGTGCTGCAGCCCGACGACGATCTCAGCCTTGCATCGCTGCTCGTGTCGCCAATGGTAG
>Ga0247813_10002114_pt1 | contig 14027 bp, 11 predicted proteins | sample UWRJL169409C1_FD_180719 | JGI IMG/M metagenome (GOLD analysis project Ga0247813, IMG submission 180719) | Plant litter microbial communities from Arlington Agricultural Research Station in Wisconsin, United States - UWRJ-L169-409C-1 | ecosystem: Environmental > Terrestrial > Plant litter >... | reverse complement strand
AAATTAATGCTTGGTGTATGCCAGGAGGTAAAGTAGCAGTCTATACTGGAATTTTAAAAGTTACAAAGGATGATGCCGGATTAGCTACGGTGATGGGCCATGAAATTGCTCATGCTATTGCTCAACATTCGGTAGAAAGAGCCTCTTCCATGCTAAAAGCTCAGTTGGGCGGTGCAGTAGTTGGTGCTGCTGCAAGCGGAAGATCAGAAACTACACAAGCAGTGCTTAACCAAGCATATGGACTTGGTGCTCAAGGAGCTTATATTTTGCCAAATTCTAGAAATCAAGAATTAGAAGCAGACCGACTAGGGTTATCATTTATGGCTATGGCTGGATATAACCCTCAAACTTCTGTTGGTTTTTGGCAACGCATGGCTGCTGCCGCAGAAGGTTCTTCAAAACCACCAGAGTTTTTTAGTACTCACCCCGCAGATGGAACAAGAATTGAACGCATTCAAAAATACTTGCCAGAAGCCATGAAATATTACAAAGGCAAATAAATAAAAAAGGAGAAAATTTTCTCCTTTTTTATTGTCCTAAAACTTTTAAAATAGCAGAAGCCTTCAACAAACATTCCTCATATTCTTCTTCGGCATTTGCGGCATACGTAATTGCCCCGCCTACCTGAAAGGACAGGTAGTTTTGCTCGGCGTTGTATAAAATACTGCGAATAATTACATTGAAATCGAAATCTCCCTCCGGACTAATGCATCCGAATGATCCAGAGAAAGCCCCTCTTTTACTTTTTTCGTACTGATCGATAAGTTGCATTGCACGTATTTTTGGTGCCCCAGTCATAGATCCCATCGGAAAAGCATTTTTAATGGCCTCTATAAAATGAATATCAAGATTCAATTCGCAACTTATCGTTGATATCATCTGGTGTACCTGGGGAAAGCTATAAATGCCAAAAAGCTCATCCACTTTAACACTACCTTTTATTGCACTTTTCGTGAGGTCATTGCGCACTAAATCTACGATCATCACATTTTCTGCCTGCTCTTTAAGGCTAGATTTTAGCTTGATTTTTATCTCTTCGTCTTCGAGTGGATCTTTACTTCTTTTAGCGGTTCCTTTAATCGGCTGAGAAATTAATTGCTGACCTCGCTTACATAAAAAACGTTCGGGAGTAGCAGACAAGATGTAGTGTTGGTTAATTTTGAAAAATCCTGCAAAAGGAGTAGGCGAGACCCTATTTAATGCTTGGAACGTAGTTAAAGGATCGATTATAGCTTGTTCAGCAAAAAATTCTTGACAAAAGTTAACTTCGTAAATATTGCCTATTCTAATGTGTTCTTGTAGCTTTTCTACGGTAGAAATATAAGATTCTTTGTCAAAGCGCTTTTGTATTATTAGGTCATTAGTTTGATTTTGAGGCAGTTCTGGTAAATTCGAGATGGTCTCAACAATAGAAGGATCACCAATCATAACTTCAATTTTTTCTCCGCTTACCGCAATTAAGTAGGTTGGGATAAAGAAAAATAAATCTGGAAAATCTAGCTGATCTTGGTGTCTAGAACTTAACTGCTCGGTTTCATTTTTCAGTTCATAGCTAAATAATCCAAACATCCATTGTTTATGTTTTTCATAAAATAGCCGAAGTTCCGAAAAGGAGTTTCCGTAAGTGAGGCGGAGTTCTTTTGATGCCCCAATGGCAATCAAGCAATCGTATTGTGCATAAGGGTCTGTATAGGCATTAGAATCTAGGTAACAACATACATCGAATGTACTGGCCCACTGCAATGCTTTTTCTTTAAAGGTATTCATTCTAATTTGTTCCAAAAATTTGGTCTACCAAGTCATGGACTTCAGTTTTATTTAAGGGTTTAGAAATGTAACTGCTAAAGCCCGCTTTTATTATTTCTTCTTTATCCTCGGGTGAAGAATAGGCGGTGTTGGCCACGACCGGTACGGTCAAATTTGCCTTTCTAATTAATTTAAAGGCTTCAAAACCATTCATTATTGGCATTTTAATATCCATAAATATTAAGCCTATCTCTTCTTGGTTATTTAGGGCTATTTCTACAGCTTCTTTGCCATTGATTGCACGCACTACCGTATAGTTTTTTAGCCGCAGTATTCTATCCAATAATAAAAAATTGATATCATCATCTTCCGCAACAAGAATAGTTTCATTTGCCTTAGGGGCAGTTTTGGGCACACTCTTTTTGGCCGTTATTTCCTCAATCCGATCTGCATATTGGAGCGGAATAGCGAATGAAAACCTAGAGCCTTTTCCTGGGGTGGATTCTACATGGATCGTGCCCCCCAACAGTTCAACATAGGCCTTGGTGATGGATAGACCCAACCCTAAGCCACTTAATTCTATGGTAAAATCATCTTCTATTCTTCTGAAACGATCAAAAATTACTTTCTGATTATTCTCATCAATTCCAACGCCCGAATCATCAACCCATATTAGAATTTGTTTCGTAGCTTCCTCAACTTTATAACCAATGGTTACATGTCCTTTTTTCGTGAACTTTACGGCATTGGTAACCAGGTTAGTTAATACCTGCTTCAGTTTTATTTCGTCGGTCAGCACATTTTTTTGAAGTGGATCTCCATTAGAGATGCTGAAATCTATTTCTTTCTCTTCTGGTATGGTAATTTTGATGGAGTGATACAGGTCGGCAATGCATTTATCGAGATTAATCGACCTGAAATTGGGGATGATCTGCTTGGAATCAATTTTCGACATTTCGATTAAATCTTCAATAATGCCAATTAAATTTTTTCCATTTTTTCTGATAATCTTAATATAATCTGATTTTTCAGTTTCATTTAGATTTTCGTCTCTCAATAAATCACTAAAGCCCATAATTGCATTCATAGGGGTTCTGATTTCATGTGATAAATTGGCTAAAAATGAAGATTTAAGTTTATCACTTTCTTCTGCCTTCTCTTTTGCAATAACAAGTTGTTTTCTTTGATTGTTATTTTCTTCGAAAAGGTTTCCAATGTATCCAAATTCGTCTCTCGATTTCTTTAAGCGAAGAATGGATTGTTCATCTTTTTTCTCCAAAATAGTAGTAATGAGTTTAACAGGTCTATATACCCATTTGCTGTAATAATAGAGGAATATAATCAGATTTAAAACGGTTGCGAGAATGAGAATACTAAGGATGTTCTTGGTCGTACTAAAATTAAGGTTAAAAGAGCGGACGAAGCTGAGGTCGGCTATATTTTCATTTTTCCAATTATTTAAGGCTAAATTAACTGCTATTGAATTTGGATCTGTTGGCTGCGATGAATTTTTAGGAACAATGCGGATCGTAGAACTACTAATCTGTTCAAGATCTTCTATAAATTCTTTATCTAACAAGCGAATCATGATAAAATAACCAGCAGGTGCATGCTTATTCCTTTTCGGATCGTCTGTAGGGTGAACGGTGGAGCCAAAAACTTCGGCCATTCCTTCCGGCAATTGGAGATAAAATCTGGAGACTTTTTTTTGGTAAATGCTTTTGAAAGCGGCTGTCGGTATAAAGTTTGCAGTTTGTACCTTTTCAGTAGCTGTTTTTGAAATCAATTGGTGATTTAAATCAAAAACACCTATAAAGTCTACCTCATAGGCTTCGAATTCACTTTCAATAAATTCTTTATACCAATTTTGATCTTTCGTTTGGATAAAAGTTACGAGTTCGTCCCAGAAGCTGATATAATAATTAGAAGAGTTATGCGCTCTCGAATTGAGCTGAAAAAGGGAGCTAATTTCATGCGTATATTCCATGGTAGCAGACTTATATACTGCTTTCTCCTGTTTTAAGGTGTAAAAGTATAAAGATGCGTAAAGTATAAAAAATAAGGAGCTTGTACCTATGATCAATACCACTAATCGATAATAGGTGTTTAAGCTGGAGAGAATGCGCATTAATTTAGTTTAGAGAATAAATATAACACAAAAAGGAAACACTTTGATAATCTTTTTAGCGATTGTCTAAGTGTTTCCTTTCTTAAAGGATTAACTATTATTTCTATTTTAACATCAGCGTTTGTGTCCTATCGGGTCCTACTGAAAGGAACTTAATTGGTACTTCTAATTCTTTTTCTAAAAAGGCAATATAATTTGCTAGCTGAGTCGGAATTTGATCGGTAGAGGTAATTTTAGTCAAGTCTGTTTGCCAACCTTCAATTGCTTTTAATACCGGTACAGGTTGTATAGAGATAATATCATACGGCATGTAATCAATGGTCTCTCCATTGTATTCGTAGTGTGTACAGGCATAAATAGTTTCAAAGCTATCTAATACATCTGCTTTCATCATGATTAATTCGGTTACGCCATTCAGCATAATCGCATACTTCAATGCGGGTAAGTCGATCCATCCACACCGGCGAGCTCTACCTGTTGTTGCACCAAATTCGTGACCAATTTGACGTAGGTTTTCACCCACTTCATTGTCGAGCTCAGTTGGAAATGGTCCACCACCTACACGCGTACAGTAGGCTTTAAAAATTCCGAAAACGCTACCCACTTTGTTCGGCGCAATTCCAAGTCCAGTGCAGGCCCCGGCCGTGGTCGTATTGGATGAAGTTACGAATGGATACGATCCAAAGTCTACGTCTAACAATGTTCCCTGGGCACCTTCTGCAAGTACCTTTTTTCCATCTTTTAAATAGCCATTTACAAAATGCTCGCTATCTACATGGGGAATGGTTTTAATAAACTCAATAGCTTCAAAGAAAGCGGCTTCCTTTTCTGCTAAGTCATATTCAAATTCATAATGAGAAAGTATCTCTTTATGCTTTTCTACTAGTTTTGTATATTTTTCTTTGAAATTGGGAAGTGTAGTGTCCCCCACGCGTAAGCCATTACGGCCGGTTTTATCCATATACGTTGGGCCAATTCCTTTTAAAGTTGAACCAATTTTACCAGCGCCCATTTTTTGCTCATTAGCTGCATCTAATAATTGGTGAGTAGGTAAAATTAAATGGGCTTTACGTGCTAAGGCTAATTTTCCGCTAATAACCGGGTCGTGACCGGCTTTTTTCAGATTATCTAATTCTCTTTTAAGGATGATAGGGTCGATGACTACCCCATTACCAATTAAATTCATGATATTTTCATTGAAAATACCTGATGGAATGGTGTTTAATACAAACTTTTTGCCGTCAAACTCTAAGGTGTGCCCTGCGTTTGGTCCCCCTTGAAAACGAGCTATTAAATCGTATTGTGGACTTAATACATCAACAATTTTTCCTTTTCCTTCGTCGCCCCATTGTAGGCCTAGTAGTACGTCTACTTGCGTCATTATTTTAAATTATAGAATAGATTATTAATTAGTTAGCATGTTGTTGTTTGTGAGCGGCTACTGATTTTATGGTTGCGGCAGCACTGCAATCGAAGCAAACGCCATAAAGATTTAGCGAATGGTGTTTGATGTCAAATTTTAATAAATCACCCACCATGCTTTGAATTTGATGGATACGAGGATCGCAAAATTCGACCACTTTTCCACAATCAATACAGATCACGTGGTCGTGTTGATGATAGCCGTAAGATTTTTCGAACTGAGCCATGTTTTTGCCAAACTGATGCTTCGTAACCAAATCGCATGAAACCAGCAATTCTAGGGTATTGTAAACCGTAGCTCGACTTACGCGATACTTTTGGTTTTTCATATGGATATAGAGTGTCTCTACATCAAAATGATCATTTCTTGAATAGATCTCTTCCAAGATCGCAAAACGTTCAGGCGTTTTTCTCAGGTTTTTGTTTTCGAGGTAGGCTTCGAAAATTTTTCTAACCAACTCATTGGTATTCTGTCCAGACATAGTTTTAAACTCCTTTTCAAAGGTAGGTAAAAGATTTTAAATTGGTTCAATTGTTCATTAGTTTCAGAGCAAAGAGTAGGGAGCTTTGACTAGTTAGGCGTCAAACCTCGTTACCCCTGTAACTCCTTTAACTTCTAATAAATTTAAGATCAACTGATCTAGGTGTTCTTTATCATTTACAAATACTTTAATCGAACCGTCAAAAATCCCATCATTGGTATCCACCGTAATCGATCGCATGTTTACTTTAAAGTCGTTAGAAATTACTTTAGTAATATTATTAATTAATCCAACGTCATCGATTCCTACAATATGCAATCCGGTTAAGAAAGTAAGTTCTTGTTGTCGATTCCACTTGGCTTTTATTACCCGATATCCATAATTTGCCATCAATTGGGCAGCATTCGGGCAATTGGTGCGATGAATTTTAATTCCCTCATTAACTGTAACGAAACCAAACACATCATCACCGGGTATGGGATTGCAGCAAGCGGCCAAGGTATAATCTATTTTTTGTAGATCTTCTCCAATCAATAAAATGTCAGACTCAGGCCCTTTTACTTTGTTAAGTAGGGCCTCGATATGCTGACCATCGTTAGTTTTATAATCGGAGCCTCGGTTTTCGACTTCCTTTTCGCTTGCCAAATAATCCTTTAAGTCCTTTAGTTCAATTTTGCCTGTTGCCACGCCAATAAAAAGGTCTTGGGTGGACTGCAGTTTGAAGAAATAGGTGAGTTTGTTTAAATTATCAGTATTGTAGGTTATTTTTAATGATTTTAATTTTCGTTCTAATGTTTCTTTGCCATTGTCAGCGATTTTTCTTTTCTCCTCTTTTAAAGAAGATTTGATCTTTGATTTGGCTTTGGCCGTCACGACGATGTTCAACCAGTCTTCCTTCGGCATTTGCTTGCCAGAAGTAATAATTTCTACCTGATCACCATTCTGTAATTTATAAGATAGTGGAACTAATTTGTGATTAACTTTTGCACCAATACATCGTGCGCCAACATCGGTGTGAATTTCGAATGCAAAATCCAGTGCAGTGGCGCCTAGTGGAAGTTGCAGTAATGCCCCCTTCGGTGTGAAAATAAATATCTCATCCGAAAAAAGGTTCATTTTAAAATCGTCCAAAAAGTCTAAGGCATTTGCTTCTGGATTACTGAGCATCTCGCGCACTTTCAGAATCCATTGGTCTAGCCCGTTGTCGCTGCTCGATTCTTTATATTTCCAATGTGCAGCAAAGCCTTTTTCTGCAATTTCATTCATGCGTTGAGTACGAATTTGAACCTCAACCCATTGGCCTTTTGGACCCATAACCGTAGTATGCAACGATTCGTAACCGTTTCCTTTTGGTGAGGAAACCCAATCTCTTAACCGATCCGGGTTGGGACGATATAAGTCGGTAACAATCGAATACGCTTTCCAACAGTCGGCTTTTTCTTTTTCTGGGGCACTATCTAATATAATTCGAATGGCAAAAAGATCATATACTTCCTCGAAAGGAATATTCTTTTTTTTCATTTTATTCCATATCGAATGAATGGATTTTGGTCGCCCATATAAACTGGCTAATAATCCCTGCTCCTCTAAGATTTCATTAATCGGTTCAACAAATGTCTTTATAAATAAATTTCGCTCGGCTTTTTTCTCATTTAACTGTGTTGCAATAAATTTATACGTATCTGGTTCAAGATATTTCATAGAAAGATCTTCCAACTCTGATTTAATCGCGTATAAACCAAGGCGATGCGCTAAGGGTGCATACAAGTAAATGGTTTCTGAAGCAATTTTAAGTTGCTTTTGCCTCGGCATAAAATCCATTGTCCGCATGTTGTGCAGGCGATCGGCCAATTTAATTAAGATTACCCTCACATCATCGGCCAGGGTAAGCAACATTTTTCTAAAATTCTCGGCTTGCAAGGAGCTGTTATAGTCGAATACCCCAGAAATTTTGGTTAATCCATCAATAATCCTTGCGGTTTTTTTTCCAAACTCACGCTCGATATCTTCTAGTGTAATGTCAGTATCTTCGACTACGTCATGTAGTAAGGCACAAACGATAGACGTTGTTCCTAATCCGATTTCTTCTGCTGCAATTTGGGCTACGGCTATCGGGTGATAAATATAGGGTTCACCAGATTTTCTACGCATATCTTTATGGCTTTCTAAGGCCATTTCAAATGCTTTTCTGATTTCTTTTTTATCTCCTTTTTGTAATGTAGATTTTGATGCACGCAACAATGCCCGATATCTTTTTAAGATTTCTTGCTTCTCCGCTTCTAAATCAATTACTAAAGTGGTCTTCATTTGTTTTTTTTAGGTAAAAATTATAGTAAATTAGGCTAGATATGATTATATTCGATGGTAGTTAAACGAATATATAAAATTAGCTTTAACTTTGTAAGGGCATAAATTTATGAAATTTTCTAAACTCTTTATTCTGTTTATTGTCATCATTGCCAGCAATACGCTTAGTGCACAAGAAAAAGTGCCAAGTGTAAAGGCTATTTATCCTGTGCTTGGTAAAAATGATACCGTTAAAGTGCTTGCTACCAATGTAGATGGGTATATGGTTCCTTGGTTTCCTTTAGAACCCGTAATCATTGTTGGAGTTAGAACTTTTAGGTCTGTCGAAGATCAAGCGAAATTTAATCGCTTAAGATATAATGTTTTAAAAGTGATGCCGTATGCGCTTTTTGCGAAAAGAAGGTATGAGCAATTGGAAAGGGACCTGGCAGTTACAACTGATCGGAAAACGCAAAAGCAATTGGTTAAACAGTGTGATGATGAAATCAAGAAGATGTTTAACACTGAAATTAAAGAATTGACAATTACTCAAGGCCAGATCTTAACCAAGTTAATTAACAGAGAGGTCGGTAGAACAACCTACGACATTGTAAAAGAGACGAAAGGTGGTTTTGCTGCTTTTTCTTACCAACTAGTTGCCCGAGTAGTTGGTCATAATTTAAAAAGTACATACAGTGCTACTGAAGACAGAGACATTGAATCCATCATTGTGAACTCTGGGTATTATCAATAATCCTTAAATGAAGCTTAATCCGACTATTTACCCATTTAAAGTTAAATTTTTAAGTGGTAAGGAACAAATTTTGGACGCGTATGCCGGCAAAGTTTTATTGATAGTAAATACAGCATCTGGCTGTGGATTTACACCTCAATTACAAGAATTACAAGAATTAAGAACGGAGTTTGCCGCAAAGGGATTTGAAGTGTTGGGTTTCCCCTCCAACGACTTCGGTAAGCAAGAACCTTTAGCGGAAGATGAAATTGGTCAATTTTGTGAAGTGAACTACGGAGTCCAGTTTCCTATTTTTGAAAAGTTGATGGTTCGTGGAGAAGCTGCCCATCCCTTATTTAAATTTTTAAGGGATAAAAAGTTAAATGGCCATCTCAATTCTACCCCAAGATGGAATTTTCATAAGTATTTAATAAATAGAAAAGGAGAGGTAGTAGATTATTTTTATTCGTTTACCAAACCGAGCTCCGCCAAGATTAAAAAGAAAGTTCAGCGCTTGCTGGAAGAAGCACAATAAAACATGAAGTTAGATATACTTGTTTTTGCAGTACATCCCGATGATGCCGAGTTAGGTTGTTCAGGAACGATTTTAAAACATATCGCCGACGGTAAAAAAGTTGGAATTGTAGACTTTACTAGAGGTGAATTGGGTACGCGTGGTACGGCAGAAACGAGAGATGAAGAAGCGAAAGAATCAGCTCAAATTTTAGGCTTACATGTTCGTGAAAATTTACGTTTTAGAGATGGATTTTTTAAAAATGACGAAGCACATCAGTTGGAAGTCATTAAAATGGTGCGGAAGTATCAGCCAGAAATTATATTAACTAATGCGGTGCACGATCGTCACCCTGATCATGGTAGAGCGGGTGATTTAGCAAATGATGCCATTTTTTTATCAGGGTTAATTAAGGTCGAAACGAGTATGGATGGGTTAAAGCAAGAAGCATGGCGACCGAGACTGATCTTGCAATACATCCAAGACCGCTATATCGACCCAGATATTATCGTAGACATCTCCGCATTTATTGATCAAAAAATTGCCTGTATCCGAGCCTTTAAAACACAATTTGATAGTCCAGATACCAACGAACCACAAACCTACATTTCATCGCCCGAATTCCTAGAGGCTGTAATTGGTAGGTCGAGAGAATTAGGCAAAAGTATTGGAACGAAGTATGGGGAAGGATTTACGTCAAGAAAGCTGTTAGGGGTAGATAGCTTGTTTAAGTTGTTGTAACTAACAAAACGACCTGTTTTTTGTTATAGTTAAAACTTATAGCTATGGCAAATTTATTCTCTTCTCTAAAACAGGCATACCAACTTTTCAAACATATAGACTTTAACGAATTAGAAAAACTATCGAAAAAGGTAGACTTACCTAAAATGGTCGAGACCATTTCTTCGTTAGACGATACGCAGTTAAAGGGGATGATGAAAATGATGGGTAGGGGTGATAAAAAAAGAGAATTGCCACCGGTTGAAGGCGATTTTTATCATCTGGGCGATGAAGCATTAAAAGATGAAGATCGCGAACTACAGTTAAAAGTTAGGGCCTTTTTAGAGAAGGAAGTTAAGCCTATTGTGAACGAATATTGGCTTAAAGCCGAATTTCCACATCATATTATTCCAAAATTAGCTGAACTTAATATTTGTGGCTTAACCTACAAAGGATACGGCTGCCCCGGAAAATCAAATTTAATGGAAGGTATTTTGGCGATGGAAATGGCTAGAATTGACACTTCAATTTCTACGTTTTTTGGCGTGCAAAGTGGTCTGGCAATGGGTTCAATTTATTTATGTGGTTCAGAGGAACAAAAGCAATTTTGGCTGCCCGAGATGCAAAGATTTAAGCTTATTGGCGCATTTGGATTAACAGAGCCAGAAGTCGGCTCGGCTGCTGCGGGTGGGTTAACTACCACGTGTAAACGGGTAGGTGATAAATGGATCATCAATGGCCAGAAAAAATGGATTGGTAATGCTACTTTTGCCGATGTGACCATTATTTGGGCAAGGGATTTGGGAGACGGAGAGGTTAAGGGATTTTTAGTTCGTAAAGGAACACCGGGTTTTACCGTCGAGAAAATGATGGATAAGATGGCTTTACGGATTGTGCAAAATGGTTTAATTACTTTAAGCAATTGCGAGGTCGATGAGGTAGATCGATTGCAGCAGGCCAATTCGTTTAAAGACACCGCCAAAGTCTTACAAATGACCAGGGCAGGAGTGGCTTGGCAAGCAGTTGGATGTGCCAGAGGTGCATATGAAGAAGCCTTGCGCTATACCCAAACAAGAAAGCAATTTGGCAAGCCCATTGCCTCTTTTCAATTGATCCAAAACCATTTAGTAGAAATGCTTTCCAATTTAACGGCGATGCAAACCCTATGTTTCAGGTTATCGCAATTGCAAGATCAAGGCTTGTTAACCGATGAACATGCTTCATTGGCAAAGGTTTTCTGTTCGTTGCGTACACGCGATGTGGTTAGCAAAGCCAGAGAGGTGATGGGTGGAAATGGCATATTGTTGGAATACAACGTCGCCCGTTTTGTAGCCGATGCGGAAGCCATCTATTCGTACGAGGGAACAAAAGAAATTAATACGCTGATTGTTGGGCGCGCAATTACTGGTTTTTCTGCTTTTGTGTAAAAGGATTTAAAATAACGACAAAATTTCCCATCGCATTTTTTTCGTACAAGGCATAGCAATTTTTAGCGTAAGTGGCGTCAAAGTTTAGTCGCCCTGGAAAAAGCTGAGTAGGGGCAGCATCGCCTTCTTTAAAGAAATATACTTTAGTGTTTCCATATTTGCTGTGTGGCATCAGATTACCATAAGCCTCCAATTCGGCATCAGCAGTATCGGTAACGCTTACACTAAAAATTCGTTGAATGGGACCGGTATTGTTGTCGTTTCGATAGGCCGCCCGTTCGGTAAAGCCACCTTTCAGGTCGCCTGTGGTTCTTTGGCTAAACGTATCTTTCAGTAACCAAATTAAAATGGCAACAATCATAAGGGTAAGTAGGATTTTGGTGTTCTTGTTTGCCATAGTTCTGCTTTTCTTTGCTTATTTTTAAGGTATGATTTTACGTATTTCCTTTTTCGTCTCTTTATTGTTTTTAGGCTTTTCGAGCGCTGCTCAACAAGATTTAGTAAAAATTAACCCGTCGAGGCCAGAAATAGGCGAAACTGTTACGATTAGCTTCATGGGCAAAAATAGAGAATCAGCCCCCACTTTAGTGTTTAGCTACAGTAATTTTTTCGAGATGGCTAATAGTATTCCCCTGCAATTAAGTGGGGAGCAGTGGCAGACTTCTTTTGTGGTGCCTCGGTATGCAAAATATGCATCGTTTTATATTAAGCAGGGCGACAGTTTATATCGTCCAAATTCTAAAAGTCACTACGAACTTGTATTTTATAAACAAGATAAGCCAGTTTTCGATACGTATTTGTACAAATCATATAGTTTAGCCAGCCAAATGGGCAAAGCAGCCGATTCGCTAAAGATTAAAACCAATCAGCTTATTGAAAAAGAATTAACCCTATATCCAAATAATTATGCAGCTCAATTAAAATTGCTGGCGAACAAAATGACTGAGGATAAAAAGAATGCTTCAGCCTATTTGAAGGAAGGACTAGCCATTGTTGAACGTAAATTACAGGAAAATCCAACACAGATGGGAAATGTTAATCAGGTAACCATGGGGTATTTGATTTTAGGACAAAATGCTAAACTTGATACTTTGAGAGATATTCTTTTAAAGAAATATCCCACATCGGAGGTAGCCTATGAATTTAGGTACGAGCAGGCTTACAAAACGAAAAATGAAGTAGAAAAGATCAAGAAGTTAGAAAGTTTACTCAGTTATACTACAGATACTGAAAATTCAACCCAGTCGGGCATTCATCAACTTCTTTTTGAATATTATGCTAAGCAAAAAAATGAGCAGAAGGCTTTGTTTCATGCAAGGGGTGTTGCGGCAGTTAAAAATCCCTGGTTAGCAAAAGAACTAAAGGAATTGGCAAATACTTTAACTGTGAATGGATTAGCCTTAGACACGGCAAAAATGTATGCCGAAAGGGCTTTGTTGAAGGTGAACGACTATCCTTTTGGAGTAATTCGATATTTTCCTGAATACGATTATATTCCTGGTTACGTAGCTAATCGATCAGCCTTAATTGAGGAGCAAAAAGGAGAGATTTTATCCATTATCGGAAAGATTTATGTACGCCAAAAAAAGTTTGATCTCGCAGAAAAAACCCTGACTTCTGCTATGGCCTTATCTAAAAATATAGAAGTTTATCAAAATTTCGCCTACTTATACGAGCACACCAATCGGCCAAAACTTGCTTTCGATACGTATAGAAAGATTTTACTACTGATGCCTGTTGACTCGCTCACGCTACAGCACTTGAAAAGAAATTACATTATGTATCATGGTAAGGTCGAAGGGTTTGACAAAGAGTTGCTGGCTGTACAAGGGGATTGGGAATTGCAAACTCTACCAAAGCTGCAGGCAACTAAGCTAAATATGGCTGCCCCTATTTTTGAGCACATTTACGACATGCAGGGGAAGCTGGTAGATCCTGCACGGTTAAAGGGGAAAGTTGTGGTGCTCGATTTCTGGGCCACCTGGTGCGTGCCTTGTATAGAAGGATTTCCGTACATGCAAAAAGTTTATAATCAATATCAAAACAACTCCGATGTCGTATTTATGATTATGAATTCTGGATCCAAAAATACACTCGAGGATGCAGCTAATTGGGTTAAGCAAAATAAATTTACCTTTCCAATTTACTATAACGATAGAAAGTTGGCCGAATCTTTTAATGTAACCACTATCCCATCAACTTTTGTAATGGATAAGAATGGGAGGATTCAGTACAAAACTGTTGGCTTCGAGGGACCAATGATGCAGCCTAAATTGGCTTTAGAAATAAAGGATTTATTGGGGCATTAAGGAATGTTTTTTCTATTTTTTCACCACCTAAGACACCTAAGACAACCAAAGCTAGGGTGTCTTGGGTGGTGAAAAAGCCTAAAGATTAGGTAATATTTTCTCCATTACCTCAATCCCTAAATCAATATGTTGTTTTTCGATACATAATGCCGGACGGAATCGTATCGTGTGATGGCCACATCCTAAAAACATCACATTGTGCGCTATTCCCTTTTGAATGAATTCATTACGCATTTCTTTAGTTGGAAAATCAAAAGCAG
>Ga0247813_10002112_pt1 | contig 14033 bp, 13 predicted proteins | sample UWRJL169409C1_FD_180719 | JGI IMG/M metagenome (GOLD analysis project Ga0247813, IMG submission 180719) | Plant litter microbial communities from Arlington Agricultural Research Station in Wisconsin, United States - UWRJ-L169-409C-1 | ecosystem: Environmental > Terrestrial > Plant litter >... | reverse complement strand
ACGAAAAGTGCGATTACCCCCAGGCTACAGCATGAACACAACCTAATGTATCTATTTCGAAAATAGGTTAATCAGACATTAACAGTTGCCGGTTAGCTTTAACGTTATCTCACGTTGCAAACCAGGCAGAGCTGCGATGATCACACCCCTTCAGTCAAGCGCTGGAATCGTCACCACCACGCTGATGGAGTCGATGATCGACCAGGCGGAAGAGAAGCGCGCCGAGGACGAGAAGAAGGCGCGCAAGGAAACCAAAGAGGACGATATCCTCAAGGCGCGGATTTCGGCCAGCAAGAGCCATGCGGCGCTGAAAGACAAGGTCAACGCCCATTTCTTCGGCGCCCTGAAGAGCGACGACAGCCCCATGACCGAGCTGATCTCGCGTTTTCTGAATATCCTCGGTGTGAGCCGTGACGAAGGCGAGTCCGACATGGATTTCGGTACCCGCGTCGGGGATACACTGACGCTGGTCTCGATGATCGGCAAGAAGGAGGCGAACCTTCCCATTTCATCACCGATCCCGGGTGGCGCCCAGGAGATCACGCTGGCTCGCTTCCGGGTCAAAGTCGATGACATCGATGCGGTGCTCGATGGCACTGCCGAAGAGCCGACCGAAATGACGAAGATGGCTGCCCGCTTCGTGACGCGTTACGGTTTGACGCAGAGCGACGGTGAAGAGGATCTGCCCTATAGCAAGCGCATCGGCGAGACGATGGCGAGCGTGCGCAAATCGATGCCGGTCGATATTGCTGAGCTCGAAACCAAGGCCGGTTTGAGGGATCTTGGGATCACCGCGGCCCAACTCGTCGATGCGATCAAAAACCCCACCGGCAAGCAGGCGCAAATCATCCAGGAAGCGCTCGATGACGCTGCGCGCGATACCGGCACATCGAAGGAAGACAAGCAGATCGCCATCCAGCGGCTGGAGGATATCGCTGATCCGAAATCCATCGAAGAACTCAAGCTTGAACGGACGCATCAGCCGGACCCGACCCGGGTCGAGACTGATGAAACGCGCAAAGAGCGCGAAGAGCAGATCCAGAAGCTTGAGGCGGGTGAGAAACTTCAGGATGTCCAGGAGGTCCAGGAGACGATCGCCGAGGTTAATGATGCCATCCTCAACGCCCCATCCACTGGGACGGACACGACAACGGATGGCGCGCCTGCCGCCGAGGCCGTTCCTGCCGGCGACCTGCTGGTGACATTGGCTGCCGGTGCCGAAATGGCGAAAGTGGTTGCGGAGGTGGAAAGCGCCACTGACGACACCAGCGCAGCACGGATCGAGGCGGCCGATACGGAGACGGGCACAACCAAACAATCCGAGGAAGCCAAGGACGAGGCTGATATGGCCGTGCTTCTGGCGCGCTCCGGCCCTGGCGATGCAGCCGCACCGGTGGGTGAAGGGGCTTCGGCCGAAGGCATTCTGGCCGTCGGCGCCGATGAAACCGGAATCTACGAAATTCTCAAGCGTCAGGCCGAAGGGACGAAGGCACACGCTGCCTGATCGGCCACGGACCATTGAACGACACAACAGAGCGTCCACCATGACGCATCAACGGATTGGATCGATTTGACATGCTGTTTCCCACCCAGCAAGCAGCCGCGACCGGCCTCACGTCCCTCATGCAATCGGTTATCGACGACGCTGAAAAGCGCCGGGTCGAGGAAGATGAAAAGCTGAAGGGCAAGAAGGAGGACAAGGTCCTCAAGACAAAGCTGCGCTCCGACGAAGTGCAGGGTGCCGCCAATGAGAAAATCAACGCGCATTTTTTCAACACGGGCGCCCTCGATGTCAACGAGATGAAGCTCAGGCTGGTTGAATCGCTTGGAAAAATGCTCGGCATCGAAAAGCAGGAAGACCAGTCCGGTTATAGTTACGGCGTGCAACTTGAAAAGGCGATCGCGCAACTCGATCCCCAAGAGAAATTCGCCTTGACCGACAAGCTCGGGCTCGCCGAGCTCGGGATTTCTCTCGATGACCTCGTCAAGGCGATCAAGAACCCCTACGGCAAGGAAGACGACAAACTCGAAATCGCGCTGGAAGAACGCGCCACCGGTATTTCAGGAACTACGGCCTCGCGGACGAAGGTCTTGCAGAGAATGGAGACCATTGCCGATCCGAAAACCCTTGAAGAGCTGAAGCTCGAGCGGGCGGGAGAAACGAGCGATCCGACCAAGGTCGAGGACGCCGAAACGAAGGCGGAGCGCGACGAGCAGATTGGCGCCCTGGAGGCCGGAGAAAAGCTGGAGGACGTCAAGGACCTTCACGAGGCGGTGAAAACGCAGAATGAACAGGCGATCGGGAAAGGCATGGCTGAGGCCGGAGCGCCCGAAGACCAGGTTGCAGCGGCCGTCGAAACGATCCAGGTTCTGGCTGCGGGCGGAGAGGCGATCAGGGACATTCCGGACACGGCAGACGCATCAGAAGGCGTTGCCACGCAGATCGCTGACAAAGGTCCCGAAAATGCCAACGGCAAGAACGATATTTCATTGAGCGAACAGGAAGAGGTCTACATGATTTCCAGCAATGGTCCGGACATGTCCGAGGTCACCGTCCCATCAATCCTGCCCATTGCGGTCGATGAAAACGGCATTTACGCGCTGCTTGCAAAGAAGGAAAAGCAAGCCGCCTGATTATGGCTTGGGCCTGACGATGCCGAGGCGCGCCATCACTTCCTTCGGGATGCCATAGCGCTGGACCGCATCCCGGTTGGGCCGCAGGCCGCAGATTTCGCGCTGGATGAAGAAGGCCCAGACCACGTCTGCGGCATGGTTCAGCAATTGCTCGCGCCGCCCGGGCGTCGTTTGAGGATCGCTGAGCACGCTCAAGGCGGCAATTGCCTTTTCCACCTTCAATCCATGGCGGCCGAGGGCATCGGCCCGCTCCGACATCAGCTCGTATTCGAGCAGGTTCAGGGCGCCATCCTTGGTAAAGGACGGCAATAGGGATTGGGGCAGGCGAACCGTCATCTTGAGGGCTCCACGATAAACCAGAGCCAAGATGGGGCGGTACCGGCCGTTCGGCAATATGCTATTTTGCCCGGGCGCGGATTTCCTCGAAACTCCAGTCCCGGAGCAGATCGCCATTCTTCCAGACCGTTTCAAGATAATTGTGGCGGTCCTTGAGTTCATCGAGACGCGCCGCTTCAAGGCCACCGAGCCCGTTGACAACTGCCTGGCGTCCCGCCTTTGACGCCTTGACGTTCATCGTAGCGGGGCGTTTGAAAACGTCATGCCATTTGCCGGTCTCGTCGAGACGCGCATTGGTTTTCATGGCGAAGGAATAGGTATCGCGGTTAACTTTCTGCAAGAGGCCGCCGCCCATTCCGAAGGCGATGTTTTCGGCCGAAAAGCCGAAAGCCTCCAGCCGGCCAAGGATCTGGCTGATATCGGCGTTGGAAATGCCATCGCCCTGGATGACCCGGACGGACTTGTCGAGCACCTTGTAGCCCTTGCCGTTCAGCGTTGAGCCGAAGTGATAGTCGAGCTGCTTGATCACATGAACCGGCGTCTCGATCGGATCGCCGCTATCGGGCCGGATGACCACCGTACCGCCGCTGGCCCTCACCTTTTCGCGCAACTGCTCGCCCCAGATTTCCGAGACCGCGTAGTTGATGTCGTAGCTGTCCGACACGACGGCGAACATGCCGCCGCCGGCAAAGCGGTCGATCATGTTGGAATAGGCCTCCGCCTCCCGCTCGACGCCCCAGGCGGTCATCGTCGAGTGTTCGGATGCGGGGATTGAGAACCCGGCCATTTCGGCGCCATAGTAACGCTTCGCATAGAGTACGCCGGTCACGGTGTCGGTACCCATGAAATTGACGAGATGGGCGGCCCCGCCGATACCAGCCTGCTCCAGCGCACCAACACCGCGCGCGCCAAAATCGTGCAGCCGGAAGGGTAAGGCAGCTTCCGGATCGTCGCAGGTTTTCTCAAGAATCGGCCGGATGATCTGCTTGACCTTGCGGGTATTGCTGGCGACCGATGACGGATACCAGACGGCGCGCAGCAGCGCGGTCTCGATATACGAGGTCAACCAGAAACTCTCCGGATCAGTATTGACCACCTGCACCATCGGCACGCCGCGGCGCAGCAGCGTTCCCTCCGGCACCGCCTGGATTTCAAGCGGCAGATAGCCACCGAAATGATCGACAATCCGCATCCAGCCGGCGCGGTTGAACGGCAGGCCATGGGCACGAACGATCACTTCCGCCTCATCGACATCGGCTGATGTGACCGGCTTGCCGAGATATTCCTTGAGGAACATCTGCAGCCCGAAGAACAGGACGTCGGCCTGATCGGGATGACCCCGGGTCTCGATATAGGCAGAGATGCCGCGCGTGCCCGGCGGGTATTGAAGGAAATGGCTGAACTTGTAGCTATCGGTGTTGAGGATCAGGTTGGTCAAGTTCATCGCATTCCCCCGAAAGCAATTCCATTGCTCGCCCCGCAACAGACGGCGGCGCAACGCAAATATGTACGCGAGCGGCGAAAGGGCGGCAAGGGTCAACGGCCGCCTTGCCGCCCCGGATATCGCACCTTCGCTATGGTTAATAATCTGTCAATCATTCCATCCTAATATGGACGCATACAATGCTCGGCAACCTTGGTTCCGAGGCCACCGCCGCAGTCTGATTTGGCCGTGAACGAGCCCTCGGGCATGCGCATGAAGCGCCATCATTCCTCGACATTGCTTGGTGTCATCCGGCCCTTGGCCGGCATGCCGAACTGCTTATGGCCTCCCCCTCGAACCTGACGGAGATTGCGATGCTAATGCCCATTCTCACAGTCAAGACACCTGTCGCTTCGGCGCAGGCGGCGATCGTGGTGGAAGCCGCCGGGCCAAAAGAGCGCACCATGCCAGTGCCCCTGCGGATTTCGGGAAACCAGTCCGAAGCCGCGCTCAAGATCCTCGAAGCATTGAACCGTCACCTGGTCGGAAGCGAACCTCTGCCGAAGGAAGCGCTGATCCGTCTGCTCGACACGCTGTCGAAAATCCTGAAATTTCCGCCGTTGCCGCAGGAAACCCTACGTGATTTCAGCAAAAGGCTAGCGGTCTTTCTCGAAACACTGCCGCCTGCGGCGCGCCTTGCGCTGGAAAAGGAGTTGCTCCAGCGTAATTTGGTGGTCTCCATAAAAGTGCTCGCCGAAGCGCTGAAAAGCTCCACGGCGCTCGATGCCCCACGCCTGCTTGAAAAGCTGCTGATCCCGTCGCCTGTCGTGCGCGGCCCCACCGTTCAGCCTGAAGAAAAATTGCCGCCCAGCCTTCCAGCCCCCCATGGGCAGGCAGCTGTACCCGGCCGTCAGCCAACATTGCCAACCACACAGATTGTCACGGCGCCAGCGCTCATAGCGGACCCCGGTCTGTTGCAGGCTGCCTTGAAACGGGCCTTTGGTGATGATGACGCACCGCCCGCCATCGCCATGGACGATGCTGAAGGCGCAACGGCGGAGCGCCGCGATGATCAACCGGTGAAGACGACAACCCCGCGCGGCAATAGCAGCGGGGCGCCCAGCGCACAGCCACAACAACAGGCGAAGGCCAATTCCGATACGATCCCGCTGCTACGCGCGGCAGCCGCATTTCTGGCAGCCGATCCGGAAGCCCTGTCGCTGGTCGCCGCAATCACCGCTGGGGATATCGATAGCCGGATAATGACAGGCTTGACGGAGGAACTTGGGCTGGATCTTTCCCAACAGCTGGAAGCTGCGGATCAACACGGTTCGCAGCCCCTGGCCGAGGAGGACTGGCCTGAGTTGAAGGCGGGTGCCGACACGGACACTGAGGCAAACGCGAGCGGTTCCTCGAACAAGGCGCCTATGGCAAGACATCTCAACGAGGTCGATGGGTTCAAGGGTCACGACCTCGGTGAATGGGAACTGGAAGCCGGGACGGACAGTCAGACCCTGGCTGTCGATCAGGACATTCGGCAGCTATTGGATGAGCCCGATATGGACCATCCTGAAAAGGCTCTTGCCCAAACGCTGAAGGCCTTGGTTGAGGCCAGTCTGCCGCTGCCGGGGGGAGCTCCGGAAGAAGCGGACGCACTGTTTACAGCTCTTGCCGGCGAGACAGCCGATATGGGCGCAGAGATACTGTTCGCGCAACTCGACGAAGCGGAGGCAATGCCGGACATGGCGCTTCTGACCAGCGATATCGGCGATCCGGCGGAACCGCTGGGACTGGAAGCCGACACATGGAGTGCAATGCTGGATGGGCCGGAGGAGAAATCCGCGGCCCGGCAGGCCTTTGCACCACATTCCGCCTTGGACGAGGGCGCGCGAGACGTTCAAACGGCCCGGCTGCCGGAGGCCGGCATCGTGCGGGAGGCGATCCCTTTCGCAATGATCCCCTACCTGCCGGCGAAGACGCAGGAAAAGCAGATTCTTGAGATCCCGGACGAGGAGCAGCCGGCCTTTGCCGACGAGGAGAAGGAAGGCCAGCGACAGGAAGGCCACGAAGAGCAGGAAGAGCGCGACGACAACGGCACAGTCGCTACGCCAGCGGCGGCGGCGGAGGACGGCGAGAGCGAGACCGCGGACGCCTATGATCTCTACCGCCGCATGGGCGGGTACGGCTGAGCCCATTCAGCGCAGGCACGGGCTTCAGAACAGGACACGAAAAAGCCCGCGGAAATCGCTTTCCGCGGGCTTCTCTATTCAGACTGCAGAGGCTTATTCGCCGCCGCGGTTCTTCAGGGCTGCACCCAGGATGTCGCCGAGCGAAGCGCCACTGTCGGACGAACCGAACTGTGCGACGGCTTCCTTCTCTTCAGCGATTTCCAGAGCCTTGATCGACAGCATGACCTTGCGGTCCTTCTTGGAGAAGTTGGTGACGCGGGCGTCGACAACCTGACCAACGGAGAAACGCTCCGGACGCTGTTCATCGCGGTCACGCGACAGATCGGCACGGCGGATGAACGAGGTGAGGTCTTCGTGGTTGACGAGCTTCACTTCGATGCCACCGTCGTTGACGGCCAGGACTTCGCACGAGACAACGGCGTTCTTGCGCAGATCGCCAGATGTAGCGGCATCGCCGACTGCATCCTTGCCGAGCTGCTTGATGCCGAGCGAGATGCGTTCCTTTTCGACGTCCACATCCAGAACGACGGCCTTGACCATGTCGCCCTTGTTGAACTCTTCGATGACCTGTTCGCCCGGACGGTTCCAGTCGAGGTCGGAGAGATGCACCATGCCGTCAACGTCGCCGTCGAGACCGATGAACAGGCCGAATTCGGTCTTGTTCTTGACTTCGCCTTCAACTTCCGTGCCAGCCGGATGGCTGTGCGCGAATGCCTGCCACGGATTCTCGAGCGTCTGCTTGAGGCCGAGCGAGATGCGGCGCTTGGTCGGGTCGACTTCGAGAACGACAACGTCGACTTCCTGCGTCGTAGACAGGATCTTGCCGGGATGTACGTTCTTCTTGGTCCAGGACATTTCGGAGATGTGGATCAGGCCTTCGATGCCCGGCTCCAGCTCTACGAATGCACCGTAGTCGGTGATGTTGGTGACAGTACCGGAGATCTTCTTGCCGACCGGGTACTTGGCACCGATGCCATCCCAAGGATCCGACTCGAGCTGCTTCATGCCGAGCGAGATGCGGTGGGTTTCCTGGTTGATGCGGATGATCTGAACCTTGACCTGCTGGCCAATGTTCAGGATTTCCGACGGATGGTTGACGCGGCGCCATGCCATGTCGGTGACGTGCAGCAGGCCGTCGATGCCGCCGAGGTCAACGAACGCACCGTAATCGGTGATGTTCTTGACGACGCCGTCAACAACCTGGCCTTCTTCGAGGTTCTGGACGATTTCCGAACGCTGTTCAGCGCGCGATTCTTCAAGAACCGTACGGCGCGAAACGACGATGTTGCCGCGGCGCTTGTCCATCTTGAGGATTTCAAAGGGCTGCGGGTTGTGCATCAGCGGAGTAACGTCGCGGATCGGACGGATGTCGACCTGGGAGCGCGGAAGGAAGGCAACGGCACCATCCAGATCGACGGTGAAACCACCCTTGACCTGGTTGAAGATGACGCCTTCGACGCGTTCGCCGGCTTCGAACTTGACTTCGAGACGGATCCAGCTCTCTTCGCGGCGAGCCTTTTCGCGCGACAGAACGGCTTCGCCCATCGCATTTTCGATGCGCTCGACGTAAACTTCGACTTCATCGCCGACCTTCAGCGTGCCGTCCTTGGCCTTCGCGCCGAATTCCTTCAGAGCGATGCGGCCTTCGACCTTGAGGCCGACGTCAACGATTGCGACGTCCTTCTCGATAGCCGTTACAATACCCTTGGTGACGTAGCCTTCGGCAAGATCCTGCGTAGCAAAGGATTCCTGCAGCAACGCGGCAAAATCGTCGCGGGTGGGGTTAGCTTCAGACATGAATACTCCTGATGTGCCTTCATGGGGCACAGGCGCCGGGGGTTAGCGTTGACAGGTCCAAAAACCATCCGCTCCAATCATAAAGGAGCAAATCCGGCGCGGGGATGGTGGTTCGGACTATTGCGTCGCAGGCCTCATCGGAAAACCGTGGTTCAGTTTTCCGAACCTGCTGAATGCTTCAATGCGGCATCGACAAACGTCTTCGCCGTTAAGAATGCGGCCTCTATACTCATTTCGGACGTATCTAGCAAGTGTGCATCGGCGGCCGGACGCAGCGGGCTGTCGGCCCGTCCCATATCGCGCTCGTCGCGCTTGACGATATCGGCCAGGATCTCCAGGAAATCGGCCGGAATACCGTTGCCGACGATTTCGTCGAACCGTCGCCGCGCCCGCACTTCAGCCGAGGCGGTCACATAGAGTTTGACCGGCGCATCCGGGCAGACGACGGTGCCGATATCGCGGCCATCGAGCACCGTGCCGGGTTCACGCAGCGAAAAGGCGCGCTGCGTCTCCACGAGCGCCTGACGCACCAGCGGCATGACGGCAATCTTGGAGGCGGCCTCGCTGATCGAATGGGCTGACAGGACGCTGCGGTCGAGACCGGCAAGTTCCACGTCCCGCGCCATCTGCTCGGCAACCCTCTCGTCGTCCAAAGGCAGACCGTCATCCAGCAACGCCTTGGCCGTGGCGCGGTAGGTCAGCCCGGTGTCGAGATGATGGAAACCATATTCCTCGGCGATCCGGCGCGACAATGTCCCCTTGCCCGCAGCCGCAGGTCCGTCGATGGCGATGATGAAAGTCATTTTACTACCTGAAAATGGATATGATCGTCGTGGCGGGCCGCCCGGCAACCTTGAAATCTCACACTATCGTTCTCGACGGCAAGCCTTTTTGCGAGATGCACCCGCATGTTCCCGGCCAGTTTCCCTACCCACCACGACGGAAAATGGAAAAACCTCAGCGCGCGGAACCCGCTATCCGCGACTTTGCATGCTGCGTAACACCAAGTTGCAGAATGGTCATCCTTTCCGCCAAAGAAAAGCGCAGCGGACGCCTGGGCAAGTTAAGCTTTGACAGACGGGGCCAAGACGATTATGGGGACCGGCTAATTCATTTCATCTTCAACGCCGGTATTCCGGCAGATGCCGGTAATCCCGGCCATTCAAGAGGCTTTGACCGTGGCAAAAGCGGAACTTGGAACAAAACGCGCCGATCCGGAAACGGGCCGTAAATTCTACGACCTAAACAAGGACCCGATCGTTTCTCCCTATACCGGAAAATCCTACCCGCTCTCCTTCTTCGAGGAAACATCCGTTGCCAAGGTAATGGAAAAGGCCGCCGAAGAAGACGAGGTTCAGGAAGTCGATACCGAGAACCCCGAAGTGGAACTGGTCTCGCTGGAGGATGCCGACAGCGAAGCAGCCGGCGGCGACGACATTCCGGATCTGGGCGATGACGACGTCGAAATCGAAGGCGATGACGACGATACCTTCCTGGAAGCCGACGAAGACGACGAGGACGGCCTGTCCGACCTGATCGGCGTGTCGGACGACGACGACGAGGTCTAAACCTCTCAAGATTCAAACAATTGGCGTCCGCGCGGGGTTTTCAACCCTCATGCGGACGCAAGGCTCCGGGCTCACCGAATAAAAACTTGGCCCTTTGTCTTTTTCGGCTTGCCATCTTCAAAAAGCAGAAGTATGAAGCCGCCAACCGACCGGACAAACAGTTCGGATGGTCTTCCCGGAACCGGCCTAGCCGGACCCAAAATGGGGCTATAGCTCAGCTGGGAGAGCGCTTGCATGGCATGCAAGAGGTCAGCGGTTCGATCCCGCTTAGCTCCACCAAATTTTCAATTCCGCTTTTATAGTTTCCGCCGACGTCAGTTGTCGATCAACGGGCCACGCGATAAAGCTTGCCGGGAACCAGCAAGGGGCACGTCGATGACGGATACACCATTTCAAAAAGGACCTTCGACCTGGCGCATCGTTCTCGCTGCCATATTGGACTTCCTCACCGCATTTTTCGTATTCGGCTATCTGGTGGCTTCGATTTTTGGCGGGAAGACCGAAGAGGGTTTCAATCTCCAGGGTGGCCCGGCACTCTTGATGTTTGCGCTCGTCATTTCCTATTTCGTGATCGGCAACAGGTTCCTGGGCGGTACGATCTGGAAACGTATTCTGCGGGCGCAGCGCTGAACACCGGCTGTCATCGCCCAAGGCCAACGCGCACTTCCAACGATGGCCAGGCTCTCCATTTCGACCAGTTTCAACGAAACTCCACGCCCATTGACTAAGCCGGCCCGAGCCTGTCCAACATTGCCTTTAAAAAATAAGGCAATGAGGAGCAGATCATGGATCTCGGGATCAACGGCAAGCGCGCACTCGTTCTCGGCGGCAGCAAGGGGCTCGGGCGCGGGATTGCCGAAGCGCTGGCAGCAGAGGGGGCCGTTGTCGCTCTGACGGGCCGCGATCAGGCGAAGGCAGCGCAAAGTGCGGCGCAAATCGGTGATTCGGTTCGGGGCCTGGCGCTTGACCTTGCAAACCCCGATGCCATCGATCCGTTTCTCGAGCGGCTTGCGAGCGACTTCGGACAGATCGATATTCTGGTGCTCAACGGCGGCGGGCCGCCGCCGACCCTTGCAGCCGAGATCGATCCGGTGTTCTGGCGCGCCCAGTTCGACACGATGGTGCTGGCCGGCATGCGGATCACCAACCGGTTGCTGCCCGCCATGCGGCAGAACGGCTGGGGCCGCATCATGGCCGTGGCCTCCACCAGCATTCGAGAGCCTATCGCGGGCCTCACGGCCTCCAACGCGCTGCGCAGTGCCGTTGCCGGCTGGCTGAAGACGCTGGCGGGGGAAGTGGCGGCCGAAGGTGTTACCGTCAACATGCTTTTGCCCGGCCGGCTGGCGACCGACAGGACGCTGAGCTTCGACAAAATGGATGCGGAGAGTGAAGGATTGAGCATCGAGACGGTTGCGGCGCGCAGCCAGTCGGACATTCCGGTCGGCCGCTATGGTACTCCGGCGGAGTTCGGGGCGGCTGCGGCGTTTCTGGCCAGCCGTCAGGCAGGCTACATTACCGGCGTCGCGCTGCCGGTCGACGGCGGTCTCAGCCGGGCAATGCTATAGCCGAACTCACCGCGCACTGCGTTCCGTCAGCCGTCCAGCTGACGGACAGCCGAAGAGAACGACGCGTCCTGCTCGCTCGGCGCATCATCGAACCACGCATTGCTGAATGTCAGATTGGCGACCGATACAGCTCTGCCGCTGTCGTCGCGAACGACAACGGACACGGCGCCGTTCGGCTGGTCGCCAATCTCGTCCTGAACGACATCCAGCAGGATCCGGCTGACCTCCCGTGTGACGCTTTCGCGCGTCGATAGCTCCAACCCGCTCTCGTCGCGGGTTGCGCCGTCGCCATTGTGCAAATCGAAAAAGTACCGGCTCATGACTTTTACATCCCTTTGACCGTTCAGGAATTCGCCGGAATGAAAATAGTTCCTGAAATCAAGGAGATTCATCGTCCATGTGTCAATGTTAAATGAGCCCGGGCCGTTTGTGGGATAGGTGGAGAGCCCATCCCTCACATGGCATGCCGCAAATTGATCGATTCCCTCCTTCTCAACCTCCAAAGCCATGATGTGGTTTCGTCTCACGAGATAGCCTTGCTCCGAAACCTGATCTGGCGTGACCGGCGCTTCAAGGTAGACGAGGAGATCGTCATCGAAGGCTCGCGGCCGGGCTACAGCACGCTTTTGATCGATGGCTTTGCGGCGCGCTACAAATTCCTGGCCGATGGGACGCGCCAGATCACCGCGCTGCACATTGCCGGCGATTTCGTCGATCTGCACGCGTTTCTGCTCAAGACGATGGACCACGGCATCGTTGCCATGTCGCAATGCCATGTGGCGTTCGTCGAACACGCTGACCTCAAGGCCATCACCGAATCGCAGCCGCATCTAAGCCGCCTGCTCTGGCTGGACACCCTGATCGACGGCGCCATCCATCGCGAATGGATCGTCGCGATGGGACGGCGCTCGAAGAAATCGCATCTCGCCCATTTGGTCTGTGAGCTGTTCATGCGGCTGCAGGTGGTTGGCCGCACCACCGGCTACAGTTTCCATTTTCCGCTGACGCAGGTGGAGCTGGCCGATGTGCTCGGCATATCGCTGGTGCATCTCAACAAGACCCTGCAGATCCTGCGCAAGGCCGAGCTTCTGACCTGGATCGGCCAGATGATCACCATTCTCGACTGGACGCGCCTGCAGGAACTGGCACAGTTTGACCCGACCTATCTCAGCCAGACGGTCGAGCCACGGTAGCCGGCGCTATACCGACGTCACCGATGCGCCGCCCAGGGCACGAACCAGCGTTCCAGCAGGCGCGCCAGGATTTCGAACAGGAACGCGATCGCGGCAATGACGATGATGCCGGCAATCACGATGTCGGTGACGAGAAATTGCGCTGCTGACTGGATCATGAAACCGAGACCGCGGCTTGCCGCCACCAGTTCGGCCGCCACCAGTGTCGACCAGCCGGCGCCGAGCGCGATGCGAGTTCCGGTCAGGATCGAGGGGATGGCGCTGGGCAGGATGACCTGCAGGAGGATCTGAAGGCGGGACGCCCCGAACGATCTGGCGGCATTGATGAAATCGGCGGGTGCGGATTTGACCCCGGCGGCGGTCGACAGGATGACCGGAGGCAACATGGCGAGCGCGATGACGGTGATCTTCGAGGCCTCGCCGATGCCGATCCAGATGATGATCAGCGGCAGATAGGCCAGCGGCGGCAGCGGCCGCAGGAACTCCACGATCGGATCAAGAATGCCTTTGCCGATCCGGCTGGTGCCGATGGCAAGTCCGGCAGGAATGCCGATGATGAGGGCGGCGGCAAGGGCCGCGAAGATGCGCAACAGACTGGCGAACATATGCTGCGCAAGCGTCGAATCAACGAAACCATTGACCGCGACGGAATAGATCGCCTTCGAGACGATCAGGGGCGACGGCAGGAAGAGCGGCGACACGAGGCCATAGGCCGAGGCAAGGCTCCAGGCTGCGACAATGGCGGCGATGGTTGCCAGCGAGATCGCCAGCGTTCCGGAGCGGCGCTTCGGCTTTTCCGCCTCTATTGGGGCGTCAGCGGGTATTGCAGGCGCTACGGGTATGACGGTGCCGATGTTGATGGTCATGCCGCTTCTTCCTCGCTATCCGCATGAATGAGACCGTTCAGGCCATCGTGAAGACGCCGGTATTCCGGCGAATCCCTGATATCCTGCAGGGATTTTCCGCCGAGCAGCTGCCTGCCGAAGCTTGCCGGGATATCGGCGATGATACGGCCCGGGTTGGGCGCCAGCACGATGACGCGGGTGGCGAGCAGCATGGCCTCCTCGATACTGTGGGTGATCAAAAGCGCCCCGGTCTTGCTGTCTGACCAGACCTTGAGCAGGAATTGCTGCAGGCGGGTGCGGGTCAGCGCGTCGAGTGCGCCGAGCGGCTCGTCCAGCAGCAGGAAGCGGGGTTCGGAGGCCAGCGCGCGGGCAATGCCGACACGCTGACGCATGCCGCCCGACAGCTCCCAAATATTCTTGGCGCCGGCATTTTCGAGGCCGACCTTGGCCAGCAGATCATCTGCGCTCAGCCGGCGTTCGCCC
>Ga0247813_10002110_pt1 | contig 14038 bp, 14 predicted proteins | sample UWRJL169409C1_FD_180719 | JGI IMG/M metagenome (GOLD analysis project Ga0247813, IMG submission 180719) | Plant litter microbial communities from Arlington Agricultural Research Station in Wisconsin, United States - UWRJ-L169-409C-1 | ecosystem: Environmental > Terrestrial > Plant litter >... | reverse complement strand
CCGGGGAAGCGATAACGCAGGGTTTCCATGGCGTGCCCCTTACCAGTTGCGGAAGCGTTTGGGCGGGTTGTACAACCCACCGGACCAACGCACGAGATCCTTGACCGAGCGCGCGGCAAGCAGGTCGCGGCTGGCATCGCGGGTGCGGATGCCGAGGTCTTCGGGGCGGCGGATGATGCCGCGGTCGCGCAGGTTCTCGACCATCGCGCGGTCACGGCCCAGGCCGACCGCGGTGTAGCCGGCCACGCCGCGGATCGCCTGCTCGCGTTCCTCCGGGCTGCGGCACAGCAGCAGATTGGCGATGCCTTCTTCGGTCAGTACGTGGGTGACGTCGTCGCCGTAGATCATCACCGGCGGCAGCGGCATCTTCGCGCGCTCGGCCAGCTCCCAGGCATCGAGGCGGTCGACGAAGGCCGGCGCCATGTGCTCGCGGAAGGTTTCCACCATCTGCACGACCAGCTTGCGCCCGCGCGGCATCTGCCCTGGCAATGCGGCTTCCTGGCCTGCTTTGAGCCAGGCCGGGCTGGCGTGGCGGCGGCCGCGGGCATCCGAGCCCATGTTGGGCGCGCCGCCGAAGCCGGCGATGCGATCGCGGGTGGCGGTGGAACTGTTGCCCTGCAGATCGATCTGCAGGGTGGAGCCGATGAACATGTCGCAGGCGTACAGCCCGGCGGTCTGCGAGAACGCGCGGTTGGAGCGCATGCTGCCATCGCTGCCGGTGAAGAACACATCCGAGCGCGCCTCGATGTAGCGCTCCATGCCCAGCTCCGAGCCGAACGAATGCACCGACTGCACGAAGCCGGATTCGATCGCCGGAATCAGCGCTGGATGCGGATTGAGTGCCCAGTGCGTGCCAATCTTGCCCTTCAGCCCCAGTGATTCGGCATACGTGGGCAGCAGCAGCTCGATCGCCGCGGTATCGAAACCGATGCCGTGGTTGAGGCGCTGCACGCCGTACTCGGCGTAGATGCCCTTGATGGCCATCATCGCCATCAGCACCTGGATCTCGGAGATCTGTGCCGGGTCGCGGGTGAACAGCGGCTCGATGTAGTTCGGGCGCGGCGCCTCGGTGACGAAGTTGACCCAATCGGCCGGGATATCGACGCGGGGGAGGGTGTCGACGATTTCGTTGACCTGCGCGATCACGATGCCGCCACGGAACGCAGTGGCTTCGACGATCACGGGGGTGTCTTCGGTGTTGGGGCCGGTGTAGAGATTGCCGTGGCGGTCCGCGGCCTGGGCGGCGATCAGTGCGACTTGCGGGGTGAGATCGATGAAGTAGCGGCCGAACAGTTCCAGATAGGTGTGGATCGCCCCGATTTCGATCCGGCCTTCGGCAACCAGATTGGCGAGCCGGCCGCTCTGCGGGCCAGAGAAGGAGAAGTCCAGGCGCTGGGCGATGCCGCGCTCGAACACATCCAGGTGCGAGGGCAGGGACAGCACGGACTGGACCATGTGCAGGCCGTGGACCTGCGCCGGATCGAGCTGGGCCAGGCACTCTGCGAGGAAATCGGCCTGTTTCTGGTTGTTACCTTCAAGGCAGACCCGGTCGCCGGGTTCGAGCACGGTATGCAGGAGCCGGGAGACCTCCGGATGGGGCACCAGGCGCCCGAGCCCAGCATCCGTGGCCCGCTGCAGCCTTGCCTGGCGGCGATCCGCAAGCGTGTTCCAGTCTCGAGCCATGTGGCGCCTCTTCATAATTACGCTGTAATTACAAAGCTACCACCGGGATTTGGCGGGGACAAGAGGGGCCTTGAAGATCAAGGCTGAGGCAAGCGCATTCAGGTAGAGTGGTCGGAGAACGGGGTGAACGGGAGTTTCAATCCATGTGGCGACAACTTGGGGCGTTGCTTCTGGTGTTGGCATTGGTATTCGGGGCCGCGTACTTCCTGGGCATCTCAGTAGTGGCTCGAAGCAAGTTTGAATTCGACACAAGCGACGTGCTGTCCTCGGCTGCCGGCATGTGGTTCGCGCTGTTTGGCGGGCTTATCGCAAGGCAGTACCGGTTCGCGATCATCGTCGGCGTGCTGTACGTCTGTCTCTGGGGAATGGCGGCTTACTTCGTCAACGCGGGAACCCAGGCAGGCTTCCTGCCAATCTTCCGCATCAATGCACCGAACGTCGTGGTGTCCGTCCTGAGTGGCATGGCGGGCGCATGCGTTGGCGTGTTTGTTCGAAGTGGGCCACGGCGCGCCGAAGCGGAGGTCCATTCTGAACCATGATATTTGACGAGGCAGTGCCCGCTCCTAAGCCTGCTCCGCGATCATGAACCCAAGGAGTCCTGTGCCTGCACTTGATCGGCGCTGGTTTTGATACCTCATCCCTGGATTCTGCGCTCACAGGTTAATGAGAAACCTCAGTTTGCGGCCTTGCCCGCACGTGGCCGCCGCGGCTTCGCCCCCCGCGGCACGACCTTCGGTGTCGCCACAAGCACGCCCCACTGATGCAGGTGCTCCATGCCCGACAGCGCATCTAGGTACGCCATGAAATGCGTCAGGTAGCCGGGCGAGGTCTCTTTCATCAGCGTCAGCGCGCGATGGACCAGCACGCCGGAATTCAACGGCCCGCCATTGGTGGGCATCTGGGCGAGAGATTCCTTGAGCTGGCTCGCATTGCGCAGCTTGGCCCACGTCGCACGGACCTCGCCCAGCACCGGCAATTCCGGATACGCAGCATTGTGCTGCCCGGTCAATTCCGTGACCAGCGCCTGCAGGCCAGTACGGCCGCATGACAGGCCCGGTTCGGAGGGAACCGATGCCGCTGCCCCGGCAATCCGCTGAACGTAATCTGCCACCAACGCATCCAGCTTCGCCTGCAGCTGCGCCCGCACCTCGCCCTCATGTGCCTGCGCGCGGGCATGCAACGCCTCGATGACGGCAAAGCGCGTGCGGTCTATCTGGTCGAGCTTGTCCGCTCGCCAGTTTTCGAGGATCCCATCGGTTGCGGCAGGATTACGGGACATCCGCAGCCTTGCTCGCCTTGGGCTTGGGAATCGGCGCAATCTCCACACGGCGATTCTTCGCGCGGCCTTCTTCGTCCGCGTTGGAACTCACCGGCTGCTCGGAGCCAAACGCCGCGGCAAACACCGCATCCGACGGCACGCCTTCGGCGATCAGGGTGCGGGTCACGGTCAACGCACGCTCGGCGGAGAGCTCCCAGTTGTCGGCGAAGCGCCAGTTGCCATCGCGCACCTGCTGGTCGTCGGTGAAGCCACTGACCATGAGGATTTCCTCGCGCGAGGCCAGGTAGCCCTTCAGCGGCCCGGCGAGGCTCTTGAGGACGTCGATACCCTCAGGCTGCAGCGTGTCGGAGTTCAACGCGAACAACACATTGCCGCGGATGCCGATGCGGCCATCCACCAGCGTCACGCGCCCGGCCGCGAGCGGACCGGCCAGTGCCTGCTCCAGCGTCTGGCGGCGCTGCACTTCGGCCTGGCGCTGCTTGACCTCTTCATCCAGCCGGTTGGTCAGCTCCAACTGCAGCGCGACCACGCCGACCAGAATCAGGACGAACGCGCCAAGCAGCACCGACATCAGGTCGCCGAAGGCGGCCCAGATCGGCGCGCCTCCGTCGGCCTCGACTTCGATCTCGTCGCTCATGCCGAGGCGGCTCCGGCCTTGCTGCTGCGGCGACCGGCCAGCTGCTGCAGCTCATCGATGATCTGCTTCTGCGAGAGCACGCTGAGGTCGATGACCTCACGCGCCTGGGCCACGTAGTAGGCAAGCTGCTCGTCACTGCGTGCCAGCGAGCCGTCCAGCGAGGCGGCGATCTGGGCCAGGCGCTCGTTGAGACCGTCGCTGGCCGTCCCGAAGGACTGCACGACGCTGCCGAGCGCGTCGGCCAGGCTCGCCACTTCCACCGCACTGCCGGTGACTTGCGCGGCCACGCTGCCGAGCTTGCCGGTCTCGGCTTCGATGTGATCGGTGAAGCGTGTGCCCACCCGGTCCAGCAGCTCGGCCGAGGTCGATACCAGTGCATCAACGGCGACGCGCTGTTCGTTGGCGGCGTGGTTGACCGCATCCAGCAGGGTCTCCACGGTAGCCAGCAGGCGGCTGCGTTCTTCCAGCGTGGCGGTGTCGCGGACCAGGCTGTCGGAGAGTTTGCTGCGCAGTTCGGCGACGACATCGGCTGCGGCTTTGGGCGCTTCCGAGGCCGCCTGGACCAGACGCGAGATCTCGCTGATCGTCTCGCTGGCGTGCGCCTGGGCCTGCTGGGTGATGTCGTTGGCGGTGCGGGCGAGGGTATCGCAGATCTCCTGCTGCCGGCTGGCGACACTCGCGCCGGTCTGCTCCCACCGCTCGCCGAGGCTGGCGCTCATGCCGGTGAAGGCATCGGTCCACACGCTCAGGCGCTGCTGATCGCGTGCTTCCAGCGCATCCTGCAGCTGGGCATGCGAGTGCTGCATCGCCTCGCCGAGCGAAACCGCCTGCGCTTGCAGCGTTGCGGCGGCGGCATCCAGCGCGTGCTGGTGGCGCTCGCTCAGTGCGGTCGCAGTGGCGTCCTGGCGGGCCAGGGCCTGCTGCCATGCCTCGGCGATCTGCGCGGTGGTGGCCTCCATGCGGCTGCCGACCGCATCGATCAGGCCGGTGGCCCGGGCGGCATGTGTTTCGGTGAAGCTGGCCAATGTCGTGCGCAGGTCGCCGGTGAGCGCCGCATGGGTCTGCTGCTGCGCAGCCTGGGCCTCCTGCCAGCGCGTCGCGGTCGCATTGAGCTCGGCGGAGACCGCCTCAAGCAACGCACTGGAGCGCTCGCCATGCTGCTCGGCAAACTTGGCCAGCGCATTGCGCAGCTCGGTCGCCATGGCTTCATTCGTCTGCTGCTGTGCGGACTGGGCCGCCTGCCAACCGTCAGCGGTGCTGACCAGCTTCGTGGAGACTGCGTCGAGCAGGCCAAGCGCGCGTTGATCGTGCTGCGCGGCGAATCTGTCCAGCGTGGCGCGCAGGTCGGCGGTCAGGGCGGTATTGGTCTGCTGTTGGCTGTCCAACGCGGCCTGCCAGGACGCGGCGGTGGCGGCACGGCTTGCGTCGAAACCCTGAGTCAAACCGGCCAGCTGGCGCTGGACCGCCTCGGTCACCGTTTCGTGCATGGCGGCATTGGCGCGGGCGATGCCGGCGAGCGTGGTATCCATCACCGGCTTCAAGGCAGCACCTACGGCGCGTGCGCTTTCGGTGACGCTGTCCTTGAGCGCCTGCTCGATGGCGGCGGTCAGGCGGGCATATTCCTCGTCGGCCTTGGCATGGAAACTCTGCTGGTTCGCCAGCAACCGCTCGCCCGAGACGTTGCTCTGCTGCTCGATCGCGGTGGTCATGGCCTGCAGCCGTTCCACCAGCGCCGGCATCAGTTCGGCCTGCTGCTGCAGCAACCGGAAGGCTTCATTGCGCTGCCAGGACTGCGAATGCGTGTGCAGGGTGGTCGCGATCTCCACGTCCAGCCGCTGCACCGCTTCCAGCCGCTCGCGCCGGCATAGGGCTGAGAGCAGGCCGAGCATGGCCGAGGTGGCGACACCGGCGATCGAGGTGCCGAACGCGACCGCAAGGCCTTCCACCGGCGCGCCCAGCGAACCGCGGATGGCCTGCAGGTCGGTCGCGCTTTCCAGCGCGAGGCCGGTACCGCGCAGCGTCGCCATCATGCCGAGCAGGGTGCCGAGCATGCCCAGCAGCACCAGCAGGCCGACCAGATACGGGGTCAACACCGGGCCGGGCAGGGCGACGCGCTCACCTTCCACGCGCAGCCGAACGGCATTGCGCAGGCTGGGATGCAGCTGCCCCAGCCAGGTGGCGAGCCCGGCGCTGGCGGTGCCGGCACTGGCGCTGGCGGAGGCAAGCGAAGCGCTGGCCTGTCGGTAGCGATACAGCTCGAGGCCACCGGCGAGGTAGCAGACGGCGATCAGCAGGGCGACAGCGAAACCGACCGGATTGGTGCTGGCATAGCCCGCCCCGATCCAGCACACCGCAACAAGGCCAAGCAGGAAAACAACGTAGTGAAGACTGGTTCTGAACATGACGTCCCGGTTAGTGGGTGCGAAGCGCTGCAAGCAGCCCTTCTATCGGTTGAAAACGAACATCCAGCTCGGCCAGGAGCAGGCTCTGCATGTCACGGCGGAACACCTCGAGCCAGGCATCATCACTGCCGGCATCGCGCAGGCGCTCGAAATGCACGCCGAGCAGGACAGGTACCTTCGCAAGCAGGCTGTGCTCGCGCGCGCTCAGGGTCTGCTCCATCAGCGCATCGACCTCGGCGAGCCTGGCCATCTCGGGCGAGGTGCGGGTCAACATGTCGCGCAGGCGACCGCGCAGACGGCTGGTGTCCCGGAGCATGGCCCGCTGCAGCGTCAGATAGCGCTCGCGGAACACGGTGTACTCAACAGCGCCGTCGGCACCGTCGGCCGCCCGCCCTTGGTGAGGGTGTTTGGCGCCCTCAGGTTCCTGAACAATGTTGGCCTCCAACGCAGCGTGGATCCGCTGGCACTCGGCATCCTCGTCGGCATCGAAGTCCGGGCCCTCCACGGCAGGGGGGAGACGGCCATCGAGCGCCTTGGACAGGGTCACCGCCCGCGTCCAGTCCACCCACTCGCTGAGTCGGTCGGACAGGGCAGGCCCCCCCGAGGACAGGTTGCTCTCAGCAAGGCGGGCCAGCAGCCGGATGAAGGCCGGGCCCGGGACAGGCGTCCGTTGCGCGGTTTTGGCCATTGTTCCGGTTAAAACGGCGAATTTTACACCTGAAGCGGCTCGCGCTGCTGGCGCGGGCGTTCATACGGGCCGGCTGCGGTGGGGCATCGCGTATCATCGCCAAGCGCTCTTTCCTGCATCGAACCATGTCGCTCCCCTCGTCGCTGCACCCACCGATCGGCCCGGTCACTCCGAACCCGGCCGCTGCAGATGATGGCGATGCCCTGCGCTTCTGCACCACCTGCGCGTTCTCGGATGCCTGCACCTCGCAGGGGTGCGACAAAACGGCCTTGTCGGAGCTGCACGTCCTGGTCGACCACGTGGGTCCGTTCCAGCCGGGCGAGATCATCTTCCATGCAGGCGATCCGTTCAACGCCATCGCGGCGGTCCGCGCCGGCATGGTCAAGACCTTCATCACCGACACCCAGGGCAACGAACAGGTGCTCGGTTTCAGCCTGCCCGGCGAGGTGATCGGCCTCAATGCGATCCACGATGGGCGTTACCCGTGCCATGCGGTGGCGCTCGATACCGTGCACCTGTGCCGCTTCTCGTTCCCGAAGATGAGCCTGCTCGCTTCGCGGATGCCCGGGCTGCAGTCGCGGTTGTTCAGCCTGCTCAGCGCGGAGATCGGCAAGGTCGCCCTGCTGGCCGCCAACCATCGCACCGATGCGCGCATGGCGGCGTTTCTGCTAGACCTCTCCCAGCGCTATGCGCGTCGCGGCTTTTCGGCAACGCGGTTCCGGCTGGTGATGGCCCGTACCGACATCGCCAACTACCTGCGGATGGCGCCGGAGACGGCCACCCGGGTGCTCCGCCGTTTCCACGATGAGGGCCTGATTGCGATCGAGCAGCGCGATGTGGCGCTGCTCCAACCCGCGCGACTGTCTGCGCTGGCGTCACCTGACGCAGCGGACTGAGGCGTCTCAGTACAACTCGCAATGCACTCGCCCCTGTGCCTGCAGGGCGGTCCAGCCGGCGGCTGGCGGCAACATCGGATCGATGGCCTCCTGTACTGCACCATCCAGGTGCCGCTTGTTACCGCATACATACAGATGCGCACCGCGTTGGAGCAGATCGGTGACGCGGGGGCTGTTGGCGGCCAAGGCATGCTGGACGTAGAACTTCTCCGCAGTATCACGGGAGAACGCGGTCAGGAGTGTGGACAGGCGACCCTCGGCCTGCCACTGCTGCAGCACCTCGCGATACAGGAAGTCGTGCTCGCGTTGTTTTTCGCCGAACACCAGGCACACCTCACGCGGCGTGCCGGTGGCGTGCACCTCCTGCATCAAGCCCATCAACGGGGCGATGCCGGTGCCGGTGCCGACCATCACCAGCGGACTATCAAGGTCTTCCGGCAGGTGGAAGCCGGGATTCGAGCGGCAGTAGACGCGCGCATGACCGGCATCGCCCAGCAACCAGCCGGTCGCAGCACCACGCCGTTCGCGCCCGCGCTGTTGGTAGCGCACCTCGCGTAGGCACAGGTCCACCGTCTCCGCCTGGCCGTGCGAGGCAATCGAATAGGCGCGTGGCAGACAGGGAGAGAGCAGCTCGACCAGACGCGCCAGCGGCGCACTGTCCGGGGTGGCATGATCCTGCAGGATGTCCAGCAGATCCGTGCCGTGCAGGTAGACCTCCAGCGCGGTGCGCTGGCTCACTTTCAACAGGCCCTTGAGCGCCTCGCTGCCGCCCATCCGTGCCAGCTCGCGCAGCACGGACTTGCCAGGCTGACGTAGTTCCTTGTGCCGGAGCTGCTCGATTGCCTCGTTCTGCCCATACCAGCGTGCCAGCGCATCCAGCAGCGCCGGATCGTTCTCCGGTACCACATGCAGCGTATCGCCCGCGCGGTGGACCATGCCGCTGCCGCGCAGATCGAGCGACAGGTGCCAGGCCGCCGGATCGCTGGTGTTCAAGCGCCGCCGTGCCACGATCGGCGCATCGAACGCATTGTCCTCGCTGTAGGCGGTGACCTGCAGATGCAGATCACGCCCTGCGTCCGGGTGGCCGGCAAGCACCTCGCCCAAGGCGGGGACCCACCGCGCGAAGAAGTCCTCGAAGCTGGCATCGGCGTCCACCCGGTTCATGATGGGCTGCGCCTGGCGTGCATGCAGCAGGGCATCCAGCGCCTTGGTGAAGCCGCAGAACTGGGGATAGGCGGTGTCGCCCAGCCCGAACACGGCATAGCGCAGGCCCGGCAGCGCCGGGGCCTGGCGAACCGCCTCGGCGAAGTGCTCGCCATTGGCCGGCGGTTCGCCATCACCGAACGAGCTGGAGACCGCCAACAACACGTCGCCTGCGCCCAACCGGCCCACATCGATGTCGTTGAGGGGCAGCACGTGATGCGGATGGGCCTGCAGGCCAGGGTGCGCGCCCAGGCGGTGGGCGAGCGCGCGTGCCGTGCCGGATTCAGAGCCAAACCCGACCCACAGTCGTTCGATGGGGGCCATGGCGATCACGCAGCGGCGTAGAAATCGTCGAACTTTTCCTTGCTGAACTCCACCGCATCGAAGTTGGACATCAGATCGTTCACCACGCGGCGGATGCTGATGTAGGCGGTGATGGTGCCGTCGGCGTCGAACAGCGGCTGCACGGTGGTGTCCACCACATACAGCACGCCGCCCTTGCCGAGGTTCGGCACGATGCCAGTCCAGGTCTTGCCGGCCTTGATGGTGTCCCACATGTCCTTGTAGACGGCCTTGGGCACATCCGGGTGCCGCACGATGCTGTGCGGCTGGCCGACCAGCTCCTCACGCTGGAACCCGGTCAGCGTGCAGAACAGATCATTGGCATAGGTGATGTTGCCCTGCAGGTCGGTGGTGGAGATCACCATGACATTCTCGAGCGCGGCGAGCAGCTGGGTGGATTCGGGGGCGTAGCTCATGACAGTTCCTTCAACGGGTGGCGGGTTTCGGCCCCCCGTTGAGCCTCGCGTGCCGGTGCTGCCGGCGGCGGTGGCCGGCAGCGGGAGGCCGGTGACGTCGTGTCCCGGATAGAAATACGGCAGTCGCTACGGACCCGTGTTGACATTCGTCAATTGCGCTGGGCATGGGGGTGCGACATGGCGTCGCAGTGAGGGGGGGAAGCCCGAGCGCTCAGCCCGCGATGCGGTGCCAGTAGCCGTCCAATTGCGCGTGTTGTCGCGGGCTCAGTTCACGCGCAAGGACGGCGCGCAAGGCATCGGCCTGGCGTTTGTGGCCCTCCAGCAGCAGCTCACGCGATGCCTCAAGCAGGGCGCGCTGACGTACGTTGAGGTTGCCGAATGGATCGAACCAGGAATCGAGGCGACGAGCATCTTTGACGCCCGTCCAACTGAAGCGCGCCTCGCCAGCGGTCGCCGCGATCTGACGATAGCGCCTGATCGCCTCGGCGCGGCCGATGCGCCCCTGCAGAAGACCCAGGCGCACGGCCAGCAACTGCACTTCTGCGGCGGCACCGCTCTCCTCGAGCGCATCCACCGTTTCCCGCAGGAATGCGTCGTCCCGGTTTCCCGTGGCTGCCTGCATGCCGAGCAGGTTGAAACTGGCCACGGCTATCTGATACTCCCGACGCTCCAAACGCAGCACTTCGTCATCGCTTGGAGCCCCCAGACTCGACGGCTGCACGACCACGATGCCAGGCTCATCGGCCAGCACAGCATCGATGTCGCGCTTATGGAACTCACCGACCACCACGACCACGGTGCCGCCGGGATGCGCCCGTGCCGCTGCGGCGATGCGTTTGGCCTGCAGGAACGTGCGATAAAGGAACAGGCGGCGGGGCAGGTCCTGCCCGGTGCGCGTTGCCGGGGTGAGGCTCCATTGGGTGGAGCGCGCTACGTTGAGTGGATCATCGGCATGGAAGAGCGTACGGCGCAGCTGCGCCGGCTCCGGGAAGGTCAGGAACTGTTGGAAGCCACGCACCGGCCTGAGTTCGGGAATCGCCTCCAGGTCCATGCCGAAGCCGAGTTGTGCATCTTCAGTCGAGGGGTGCCAATCGAAGGGGCACAAGGCGATATCGCGCTCGCGGGCGAACGGTACCACCACGTCCTGCACTTCGTAGGTGAACTCATAAAAATCGTTGCGTGCGAATGCCTCCGGCGATCGTTCGATGCAGATCGCATCCGGGGCAGCGCGATCGAGGAACGCTGCCAGCACCGCCGGCCGGTCCTCGCGCGAAACGAGTTGCGCCGCATGATCCACGCCCAGCACGATCACCCGTGTTGTAGATTCTGGCGTACTGCTTTTTGCAGGTAGCGGCAGCAATGCCAATATCATGCCCACCACCAACATCCTGTTCATTGCAGCTCCTCTACACATGTTGTGCAGTACAGGGTGGCAGGCGTCGGGATCGAATGCGGGTGCCGGAAGTTGTAGTCAGCTACTATTCCGTCCAATCAGGCGCGTTCAAGGAGGGCCGGTGGATACGTACTTGGATTCAGGCTGGATCGCTGTGTACATTGCACTTACATTGGGCTTGGTGCAGGTGTATCAGGTCCTCAATCGCCGCAGGCGGGCGATTCGTTACGAAGTCAGCCCTGTCAATCACTTGGTTTCGATCAACGAGAATGCCTCCGCGGCGGTGGAGGTTTTCTTCCACGGCAGGAAAGTGCCCGATGTGGCCATGCTGTGGTTGACCATCAAGAATGTGGGCAACGCGGCCATCCGCGCGGCGGAGATCACCACGCCGCTCGGGATCCATTTTCCTGATGCCCAGGAAATCATCAGCTGTCATCTTGAGAAGGTCAGCCCTGAGTCGCTGCGCAACGAGGTCGCTGTCACCGTCGTGGAGGACCGCATTCACATCTCACCGTGCATGCTCAATCCGGACGACATGATTTCTGTCGGTGTTGTCGTGGCGGGTTACAAGGGTCACCGTGCGCACGGGCGTATTGAAGGGATCCGTGAACTGAAAGAAGTCGCACCGCATGGAGACCGGGTTGGTCAGCGCGACATCGCGCTCGGTGTCGGATCGCTGTGTGTCGGCGGGTTTGGCATGATGATGATCGCGGATCAGTCGCCAGAACAGCTTCTTGCGCTCTCCGGAACGGTTTGGAATCCATTGGTCGTGGTCGTACTGCTGGTGGTCATTGCTGTGCTGGCCTTTCGATGGTTGCAGACGTGGGGAGAGCGCAAGTAAGCGCAGCCTTCTGACGCGGTTATTCTTTCGCCTGATTTCGTATGGGGAGTGCACCACATGGCTTTGTCCGGGAAGGTGGCGCCAATGGCGCTGTTGTTGGCCGTCAGCGGGACCGTCATGGGAGCAACGGCCGGACCTTCCCCAGCGGAAGGCGTCCGGAACGTGCCGGAGTTCGCCTTGCCTTTGTCCCCGTATCTGAGCCCGGAAGCACATGCCGCGATGCGCAGCGCCGTAATCAACGGCGATCCAGTCGCGAAGATGGACAACGCCACCGTGCTCAAGGAACTGGCGACCATCCGCAAGGGCGCCGACGACTGGGCCTACGGCGAGGTCAAGGCGCTGCGTCAGCGCTATCCGGTGGAGGTGCATCACGAATCCTGGAATGGTGTGCCGGTGGTCCGTGTCGAGCCGCGCAGTGCGCCAGCCGATCCCGCGCAGCGACGCCTGCTGATTGAGCTGCACGGCGGCGCGTTCGTGTTTGGCCGCGCCGACAGCCTCGGCCTGCTGGAGGCGATCCCGGTGGCGGCCATGACCGGTGCCACGGTGGTGGCGGTGGAGTACCGCCAAGGCCCAGAGCATCAGTTCCCGGCCGCCAGCGAGGATGTGGCGGCGGTCTACCGGGCGGCGCTTGAGAAAATGCCGGCACGTCACATCGGCCTGTTCGGCTGCTCGGCCGGCGGCGTGCTGACGGGCGAGTCGCTGGCGTGGTTTGCCAAGGAAAAGCTGCCGATGCCGGCGGCGGCGGGACTGTTCTGTGCCGGCGGCGATGCCCGCTACGGAGGCGACTCCCGTTATGTGGCTGCTGCCGTCACCGACGCATTGCTGCCGCATGCTGACGGCACGCTGCCGATCATGGAGGACCTGTACTACGGGAAGGTGGATTTCCGTGATCCGCTGGTGTCCCCGGTGTTCTCCGATGCGGTCCTCGCGCAGTTCCCACCAACCCTGTTCATCACCGCCACCCGTGCGGCAGAGCTCAGCAACGTCTCCTACACCCATTCCCGGCTGGTGGACCTGGGCCGTGAGTCGGACCTGCACGTCTGGGACGGCCTGGGCCACGCGTTTCATCTGGATGCCGGGCTGCCTGAGAGCCAGCAGGCCTACCGGGTGATGGCCCGCTTCTTCACTCACCACCTGGACATGCCACTACCGGCAGCGCCGGCGGAGTAAGGCGCACAGGCGCTGCATACGGAATGCATACATCCGTATGCACGGTGCTTACATGGGGTTGCCTACGGTGGAACCCGAGTGCACCCGCGCTCGGTTTTCCCCATAAGGAGTAGATGATGAGCCAGCAGATTCCCGAAGGTACCCTCGTCGTTGTCGCCGACGGCGGTTCGGCCCGCGTGTTCACCAACGTCGGCACCGCGCACAAGCTTCAGCTTAAGCAGGAGGGGGAACTTCAGCTGCAGGCCGTCAGTGAGACCGGCGCCTCGGGGCAGGGCCCCTCCGGCTCGGTGCCACAGGACATGACGATCTCCCAGCTCAACGAAGCCACATTCGCCAAGCAGGTTGCAGCGCAGTTGAACGAAGATGCGTTGAAGAACCGCTATGCGCACTTGATCCTGATTGCGGATCCGCAGACGCTGGGCCGCATCCGCCCGCTGCTGCACAAGGAAACCCAGGAGCGGCTGATCAAGGACCTGGCGAAGGACTACACCAATGCACCGCTGGAGGATATCCAGCGCGCGCTTTCCTGAGTAACGCGCATGCCCTTCATTCGTGAGTACAGCCCCTCTGATATCACCCGCGCCGACATCGATGCGGGCAGCGGATGGGTGCTGCTGGAGTTCGGCACCGGGTGGTGCGGCCATTGCAGTGCCGCCCAGCCGCTGTTGCAGAAGTTTCTCGGCGGCTACGACGCGACGCACCTGAAGGTCGAAGACGGAAAGGGGCGGCCATTGGGCCGCTCCTTTGCCGTAAAGCTGTGGCCGACCGTGATCCTCTTGCGTGATGGCCAGGAAATCGCGCGCGCGGTGCGACCGCGCGAGCGCGACGATCTTGCGCCGCTGATCGATGCCCTCGAACGAGGGCAGTGACGCTCAGTCCGCTGCTTGAAACACGCTGTTCCATGCTCCCCAACAGAGCAGCGCGGGGTGCTTGCTGGCCAGTTGTAGTAATATAGGCCGCTTGATCACCCCCGGGCCATTGCCCGCTTTCTGGTCATCCATCCCGCAGCGTCGCTGAGTCCACGCGGCCGTCCGGGATCGTCTGTTGCAACCCCTCTTCGCGCATCGCGCTGTGTCATCAGAGGCGGT
>Ga0247813_10002107_pt1 | contig 14047 bp, 15 predicted proteins | sample UWRJL169409C1_FD_180719 | JGI IMG/M metagenome (GOLD analysis project Ga0247813, IMG submission 180719) | Plant litter microbial communities from Arlington Agricultural Research Station in Wisconsin, United States - UWRJ-L169-409C-1 | ecosystem: Environmental > Terrestrial > Plant litter >... | reverse complement strand
AAACTCCCCCCCTCCCTATTTTAATTATTCCGGGATACCATCAGGAATATAATTTTAACAAGAACCCGCATGGAGTATATAGATGATTTTTTTGGCTATCCCATCCCACAGTTTATTCAAAATATAATCATTGCTTTATTTGCAGTTACATTAGGGATTTTCCTGACGTTTATCATTAGAAAAGCTTTTAAATTCTTCTCTAAATATTGGGCAACCTTTCAGATCGAATCCATCATCAGACATATGGACGGGCCGGTAAGCATTTTTGTACCGCTGCTGCTCTTAAATATTTCAATGGGTTTTATGATCATGAACCTCGTGATCAAAGCACAAATCGGCAGAATTATCGAGATATCGCTGACGATCATCTTTGCGCTGATCCTGATCCGTGCAATTAAAGTTCTGGAAGACCATTTCTATCATAAATATGACCTCAATAAGGAAGACAATTTAAAAGAGCGGAAAATCCGTACGCAACTGCAGTTCATCAGAAAGTTTGTGGTCTCCCTGATTGTACTTGTTACCATTTCAATCGTACTCCTCAGCTTTGAAAGCATGCGCAAAATCGGCGCCGGTTTACTTACTGGTGTAGGTATAGGGGGTATAATTATTGGTTTTGCCGCACAAAAATCACTGGGAAACCTGCTGGCCGGTTTTCAGATCGCATTTACCCAGCCTATCAGGATCGACGACGTATTAATTGTAGAAGGAGAATGGGGGCGGGTAGAAGAAATTACGCTGACTTACGTAGTTGTCAACATATGGGACCAGCGGCGGCTAATCCTTCCGATAACTTATTTTATTGAAAAACCCTTTCAGAACTGGACACGTGTATCCGCCCAGTTGCTGGGTACAGTATTTCTGTATCTCGATTATACTATTCCAATCCCCCCGTTGAGAGAAGAGTTAACACGTATCCTGATCAATCATCCGTTATGGGACAAAAGGGTCAATGTCGTACAGCTCACGGATAATAAAGAAGCAACGGTAGAAGTGCGTTTTTTAATGAGCGCAAGAAATTCATCACAAGCATTCGACCTCAGATGTGATGTCAGGGAAGGAATGATCGAATTTATCCGTACCAACTATCCGGAAAGCCTTCCTAAAACCAGGATTGAATACTATGGAAAAAGGGATAGTGGTAACAGCCTCCCTGTGCCCGAATAAGGAATATTTGGTACCTTTACCACCATGGATGTTTTCGGAAAAGCCTTACAAGACCAATTTTCAAGCGGGAGTGCAGATATTTTATGGCTGCACAATTCATATGATGAACCAGAAGAAATGCCTGTGGATATTTTCTTTCGTACAGAGGATGAAATGCCTGATATTGAACTGGAGGCGATGGACCTCTGCGAAGGCAGAGTGCTTGATGTAGGCGGAGGTGCCGGCAGCCATGCCCTGATCTTACAAAACAGGGGATTTGATGTCATTGCACTGGATATTTCACCGATTGCAGTGGATATTATGAAAAAACGCGGTGTTTTAAACGCCGCTGAAGCAGATATATTTACTTACACCGGGGAGAAGTTCGACACGCTGCTATTTCTGATGAACGGGATCGGCCTTACCGGCACTATTGAAGGATTTAAAAAATTTCTTGTTCACGCCCGGACTTTGCTGAATGAAGACGGACAATTACTGTTTGACAGTTCGGACATCACCTATTTATATGATGGGGCTGAAAAACCTGCGGATAAATACTATGGTGAGGTTTCTTATCAGTATGCTTATAAAGAGGAAAAAGGCGACTGGTTCAATTGGATCTATATTGATCCGCAGACCTTAAAAAGCATTGCTAAAGAATGCGGATGGGAATGTCATTTATTATTTGATGACGGAGAAGATCAGTACCTGGCAGAAATGCGTGTTTCTGTAAAATAGTTATTGCTGCCTGTTTTATGTACAGGCAGCAATAACAAATTATTAATTGCTTTTCTCTTCCCAGATCATCGCAATATTGATAATTGTATTTACAGCTTTCTCCATATCCTGGACAGCTACCCATTCCTGCTTTCCATGGAAAGCATGTTCGCCTGCAAAAACATTCGGGCAAGGCAACCCCATCAAAGATAATCTGGAACCATCAGTTCCGCCTCTTATGCTTTGTTTTTTTACTTTTATACCAGCACGCTCAATCGCCAGCACCCCGTAAGCCAATACCTGCGGATAATTATCCAGTACTTTTTTCATATTACGGTACTGCGGTTTAATCTTGAGCTCATAAACAGAGCCAGGGTACAGTACCATCACTTCTTTAACTATATTTTCCAGCGTCTGTCCGTGTGCTGCGAGAAGTTCATCATCAAAATCCCGGATGATGAAATGTGCTTCAGCCTGCTCAACGGCGCCATGGATGGATACGGGATGTAAAAAACCTTCTTTTCCCTGGGTCGCTTCGGGTGTTAACCTGTCTTTTGGCAATGCATGGATAATATCACTTAAAATTTTTATCGCACTTTCCATTTTTTCTCTGGCAAAACCCGGATGGGTACTTACGCCATAAATAGTTAACACTGCGCCATCAGCCGAAAAAGTTTCATCTTCAATAGACCCGCAGGTTTCCCCGTCAATCGTATAAGCAAACTCTGCCCCCAGTTTTTTAAGATCCACCTTGTCTACTCCCCTTCCTATTTCCTCATCTGGGGTAAACAGGATTTTAATTATACCGTGTTGCAACTCAGGGTGCCCCATTAAAAATGTTGCCGCTTCCATTATCTCTGCTACCCCTGCTTTATTATCTGCACCTAAAAGGGTAGTACCGCCTCCAGTTATGATATCATTGCCGATCTGATCTTTCAGGTCAGGATGCTCATCCATTTTCAAAATAACCGAAGGATCATCCGGTAGCACCAGGTCTTGTCCCTGATAGTTATGATGTATCACCGGGTTAACCTGATAGCCGCTGCAATCCGGGGAAGTATCCATATGAGAACAAAAACAAATAACCGGCACTACCTTGTCCGAGGTCGATGGTATAGTAGCATATACATAGCCGTATTCATCCATATGCGCATCTGTGATGCCTATCGCCTGTAATTCTTCGACCAGCACTTTCCCCAGGTCTTTTTGCTTTTCCGTAGATGGAATAGTTGGGGAATCAGGATCAGATTGTGTATCTATTTTTACGTATTTGATAAATCTATTTTGCAAAGAATTACCATCGTTATGATATTTTAGCATAATTTTAAAAAAAAGTAAAGTTAATGAAAGATCATCCTTTTACCATAAACTAGCTAAATAACTTGAAAAGCATAATTTTATCAGCGCTCTTATCTTTTACTGCCTTTTCCCTATTTGCACAATCGAACTTTTATAAGCTTTCTATTGGTGCCGGAGCGGGCGCAACCCAATCATTTACAGAGGTACCCGGACATCATCTGGGCATGGCCGGGTACGGTACATTAGATTATTTATTTACTCCCTTTATTAGTCTCGGAATGGAAGCCCAGATAGGGGAAATCAATGGCGGCGACTATAAACGTGATCCCGCAGCCAGGCAATTTGTTAATTCTTACAAGGCTTTTGCAATTACCGGAAAAATCGCTTTAGGCCAGGTAATGAACGACCGTTACCGGGGTTCAGTTAACTGGATCAGGGGCTTGTATATTGGCTCCGGAATAGGTGCTATCCAGCATAGCACCCTGTATACGGTCAGGCCCGCCAACGGCGAAGACGATGATATTATTGTACGGCAAAGAAATGCGAAAGATCTTTACCTGCCGCTAAACCTTGGCATTAATATCTACCTTCCAGACCGTGAAGGTTTTTACAGGTATGGATTAAATATAAATTATCAGGCGAATATCACCACGGGCGAAGATCTTGATGGGTACAACTATTCGAGGGTGACCTACGAAAGCGGAACGCCCGACATATATACTTTTCTCTCTATTGGGTTAAAATATAATTTTGGTATGATCGGCCTGTCAAAAAAAACGTTCAGAGCATATTAATTCCAGCATAAAAACACTTCAATGAAATACATCACACTGCTTTTACTATTTACTTCATTTTCCATATTTGCACAGCATACACCGTATGAACGCAGCAATAAAAACAAGACGGCTACTTACGATGAAGCGATCCTGTTTTATAAACAACTGGCCAAAACCTATCCGCAATCCAAATTTCTGACATACGGAACTACGGATTTTGGTAAACCACTGAATTTATTGGTCCTGTCAAAAGATAAAGTTTTTGATCCCGTACAAATCCGGAGATCAGATAAAAGGATTTTGCTGATTAATAACGGGATACATCCGGGAGAACCGGAAGGGATTGATGCATCCATGATGCTGGCAAGAGATTTATTAAAAAACAACATGTTACCTGATAATGTAGTGATTTGTATCATCCCGGTATATAATATCGACGGGTCTTTTAACCGCAGCAGTACATCAAGAGCGAACCAGAACGGCCCGGAAGCTTACGGCTTCAGGGGAAACAGCAAAAACTACGATCTCAACAGGGATTTTATTAAAACAGATTCTAAAAACTCTGCCGCTTTCCAGCTGATTTTTAATACCTGGCAGCCAGAGGTAATGGTGGATACGCATACAAGCAATGGCTCGGATTACCAATATACCATGACGCTAATCCCAACCCAAAAGGATAAGCTGAACGCTATCCTCTCAGGTTATCTCACTCAAACAATGGTGCCTGCATTGTATACTGAAATGCAGAAAAAAGGTTTTGAGTTAATCCCTTACATCAATTCTGTGGAGGAAACCCCTGAAGCGGGGATAACCGGCTTTATCGAATCGCCCAGGTATTCTACCGGGTATGCTGCACTCCACAATACCATAGGCTTTATGCCGGAAACACATATGCTGAAAGCTTTTGATAAAAGAGTAGAGTCTACCTACAAGTTACTGCAGACCTACGTTGACCTGGTGAGCCGTGACGCAAAGGTTATTGGTCAGAACAAACGTAAAGCCGATGAGGCTGTAGCAAAGCAGCATTCCTTTCCGCTAAGCTGGAAACTCAACGAAAAAATATATGAAATGCTGACTTTTAAAGGGTTTGCGGCAAAGTATAAACCGAGTACTGTAAGTGGTGCCGACCGGCTTTACTATGACCGTAACTCGCCTTTCACTAAACAAATCAAATACTGGAACAAATTTGAACCACTGGTTACTGTAGAAAAACCTGTCGCTTATGTAATCCCAAAGGCTTGGGACAGGGTAATTACCTTATTAAAACTAAATGGCGTAAAGGTACAGCAGTTGGCGGAGAACCAGGACCTAACAGTAGAAAGCTACTATATCACCGATTATAAAACAGCTACCAGACCCTATGAAGGTCATTATCTCCATAATACTGTACAGCTTGACACCAAAAAGCAATCGCTTAAATTTTATGCAGGTGATTATATCGTATATGTAAACCAACCGCAGAACAGGTATATTGTAGAGACACTGGAACCACAGGCTACAGATTCATTCTTCAGCTGGAATTTTTTCGATTCAGTTTTAGATCAGAAAGAACATTATTCGGCTTATGTTTTTGAAGATACCGCAACAGGTTTATTAAAGGATAACCCGGAACTTCGGACCAAACTTGATCAAAAAAAATCCAGTGATACTACCTTTGCGAAAAACCCGCGTGCACAACTGGAGTTTGTTTACAAGAATTCAAATTATTACGAAAACACCCATTTGCGCTACCCAATTGCTAGATTGCAGAACAATAGTAAAATCAATTTGAAATAATATGATCGAGTATCTTCAAAATACACCTGTCGCCTCTATAATTTTCCTGTTTACATTAGTTACCAGTGTTTACGCCCTGAACGATGCCGGACTTTACGGTAAATTCATGCTGCACCCTTATAGTGTTTACCGTAAAAGCAATGTTTATACATTAATCACAAGCGGGCTGATCCATGGAAGCTGGATGCATTTGATTTTTAATATGTTTACTTTTTATGCTTTTGCCTTTACACTGGAAGCTACAATTGGCAGCTGGAGATTCGGATTGATCTATTTGCTTGGATTAATCCTGAGCGACATACCTTCTGTTTTCAAACATAAAAATGATTTTCATTACCATAGCCTGGGTGCGTCCGGTGCCATATCTGCAGTGCTTTTCAGCTATATTTTGTTTTATCCCTTAAGTACACTGGTCATCTTCCCGTTACCCATACCTATCTGGGCAGGGCTATTTGGCATACTGTACTTACTGTATACTTATTATATGTCTAAAAGCTCAAGAGATAACATCAACCACGATGCGCATTTATTCGGCGCATTAGCGGGCATGATCATCACAGTACTACTTGTACCTGGTATCATTCCCCATTTTATCCAAACCGTCCTGGCAAGGTTTGCAGGTTAACCTGCTACCGGCAAAGAAGGCGGGCTAAAATAACTTGTTGGTGCAGCAGGGTCTTTTCTGATTTCCATCAGCAGGTTTCCCCATGGTTTCCAGAAGTTTTCCAGTACCTGCGCATAAACTTTGTGCTGCCAGACATCAAAAAGCGGCTTATTTGTAGTGCCCCTTAACGGCATGGCATCAATATAAATTGATCCTTCTACGGGCATTATGGTATATTCCGGTAAACGGTTAAACAGGTAAGCGGAATAAAAAAACCTTGCGCAAAGCTCTTCAAATTGCTGTTCGGTAACTGGCGTTGACCCCACCTGGTCGAGAATCTCCTGGTGGTATCTTTTATTAGTTCCATTGTCCTGCAAACAGGCGATAATGCCAAAGTTCTTAAGCTTTAAAGAGAAGGTCAGTGTATTGATTTCATCCCTGAAGCTAAAAGGAACATTTTGTTCTTCCAGCGGCACAACTACAAATGACCAGGGTGTAAACTCTTCAAATTCTACATTCAGGTAAATGCTCTGGATCATCGTCTGCAGGTTCCCGAATTTATGCATGAGGCCTTGCGACATATTCAGCCCGTCGCTGCTCAACTGTTGCTGTCCTACTGCCGCATGCATTTCAATATAAATCAGGCTGTATAAAAATTTACCCACCCATTTAAACAGGTCTTTTTCTTCCAGTCGGAATACTCCTGCATAACCTTTATCAAACGCTTCCGCAATTTTGTCTTCCAGCGGCCCGATAAAATGGGTCAGTACTTCTTCGTTTACAGGAACTTTTAAGGTATTATATGACCTGATGGTTTCATCCAGCAGTTTGATCTGTTCGTCACCGCTAAAATTTGCGACTTCTAAAAGCCAGGTTGGCAATACATTGGTCTGTACTACCGGACTGGTAAAAGTATCTCCGCTCAGAAAGCAGTTTTCATACTTGAAGTCGAAGTTTTTAAAGGGCTGATAGATTGTGCTGATCATATTAGCCGCAATATTAGGGATATTATTTTTACATTAGGTGAGGCGCTCTTTTTTTTAACTTTGATATTACCAAAAGCCAGGAACCTACCATGCAGGCAACCCATATCGCATTCAATTTAGAACTTAAACATCCTTTCGCTATATCCAGGTTCTCCCGGACAAGTACACCTCTTCTCTTATTAAGGCTGACTTATGAATGTACAGATGGATACGGAGAAGCTTCTATGGTACCATACCTTGGGGAGAACTACAGTACTGCGGAAGAATTTCTTCGTAAAGTAGACTGGAACCGTTTCACCGCACCATTTAGTTTTCCAGACATCATCGCTTACCTGGATAGCATAGATACAGGCAACCCGGCTGTAAAAGCGGCGATAGAGATTGCATTGAACGACATTTATGGTAAACTTTTGCAAAAGCCCTGTTATGAAATCTATGGAGCAGATCCGGCAAAAATGCCTTTTACTTCTTATACTTTAGGGATCGACACACCAGAAGTATTGAAAGAAAAGGTAGCAGATGCGAGCGCATTTAAAGTACTGAAAGTAAAACTGGGTTCTGAACGTGATAAAGAAATTATACAGACAATCAGAAGCGTAAGCAACCTGCCGTTATATGTTGATGCGAACCAGGGCTGGAACGACCGAAAAAAGGCAATTGAAATGATTTACTGGTTGCATGACCAAGGAGTTGTACTGATCGAACAGCCGATGGATAAAAACGATCTGGATGGTAATGCCTGGCTGACTGGCCGCAGCCCGATCCCCGTTCTGGCAGATGAAGCCGTGCAGCGACTGGCGGACCTGGAAAAAATAAAAGGCGCTTATCATGGAATAAATATTAAACTGATGAAAAGCGGCGGAATGTACGAAGCGCACCAGATGATTCTCAAAGCAAGGTCTTACGGAATGAAAATACTGATCGGCTGTATGAGCGAAACATCTATAGCTACACAGGCAGGAATTGCACTGGCACCATTGTGCGACTGGGCCGACCTCGACGGCCCTTTCTTAACAAAAAATAATCCCTTTGATCCACCGGAACTGGTAAACGGCAGGTATAAAACAGAAGACCTTCCAGGCTTGGGACTGAAAGGTCTCCCTGTTAATTTGTTTCGTCCTTAACAGACGAATTTATTTTCTCTTTATCTTTTATACCGCTTCTTACTTCTTTAACAATATTGATTTTTAAGTAAAGAAAGAACAATGCCGTAACAACCAGTAAGGCCAGTACCGGATAATTATGTGCAGTATACGCCCATTTGAGGCCGACTACGGAAACTACTATACCCAGCGTATAAAAGGTATTTAAGGCTATTTTTTTCTTCATCCTAATAAACAGGCATGCTCGGATCAAATTCCTGCTGCCATGCAAGGATCCCGCCTTTTAAATTATAAAGGTTTGTGAAACCGTGCATCTGTTCTAACTGCATTACCGCAGCGGCACTGCGTTTACCGCTTCTGCATTGCATGATCACAGGTTTGTCTGTAGCGATTTTTTCTACTTCAATCAGGATTCCGCCCAAAGGAATATTTTCTCCATCAAGGTTAGACATATCATATTCGAAAGTTTCCCTGACATCAATCAGTTGAAAGTCTTCTTTATTGTCTATTTTCTGCTTAAGTTCTTGTACGCTGATCTCTTTCATTTTTATAGCTTTTAATGGTCGCCAATGACCAATATGAAGCATCAAATATAAAGTTTCTCCAGAACTTAAATGCCAAGCACACGTCAAAATTTATTGACTGCCCACTGTTCATGTAACAACTCAATAATACAAGCATCTAAGCGTATTGTTTAGTAACTTTACGACTGATATGGATGCGCTCACCCGATTTTTCTGGTTCTGTTCCGGTGTACACCAGCCTACATTGGAAAAACACCCTACCGAACATAATAAATATGTCGGCATTGGTGCCACAATATTTTTTACTGGATTATTTGCTGCCTTATCCGGCGGTTATGCAATGTATTTCGTTTTTAAAGGAGATACAGGTGCGGTAGTTTTTTCTCTTTTTTTTGGTTTACTTTGGGGACTGGCCATTTTTAATATGGACCGCTATATCGTTTCCAGTATCAATAAAAATTCATCTTCAGCCAAACAGATTGCACAGGCTACACCAAGGATTTTGCTGGCCATTATGATCGGTATGGTTATTTCCCGGCCGCTGGAGCTGAAAATTTTTGACAAAGAAATCAGGGAGCGCCTAAAAGTTAGTTACCTCAACAACCAACGGTCTAAAATTGATACGCTAAACAAAGCTTTTAATAATAAATATACGATTGAAATCAATAAGCTGAACGAGGCGAAAGCGCAAAGGGATTCGCTGGCGAACGGGATAAAGGCAGACCGCCAAAAATTAAATTACGAGGTATTCGGTACAAAAACAGAAGAAACTTCGGGCGTAATGGGTTACGGGCCTTATGCGAAACGTAAGGAAGAGGAATTGAAACAGCGACAGCAAAACCTGGATTCACTCAATGCAGACGTGAGGCGGTCAGAAGGATTTGTAACCGGCAGGAAAGAATTCGACGGGCTCCTGTCAGAAAAACTATATACGGGTAAGGAACTGGATAGTTTAAGCAATATTGCAGGGTTTGCCGACCGGAACTGGGCTTTAGGCCAGTTGAGTTTTAATACAGATGGCACAAGGGATACTACCACTGCTCTAGCGGTAACCTTTATAGGGATGTTATTTGTGTTTTTTGAATGCCTTCCTGTATTTGTAAAAATGATGAGTTCAAGGGGACCATATGACAAGTCTGTAGAAAATCTGGAGACTAGCCAGGTACACACCTCAGGGAAAGACAGAGACTTTGAAGTTACTGTGACAGATGAAGTACATGACACCAGGGTGACTACCGCTGTAGACCAGCAAAAAAGAAAATTAAAAGGAACAGCTTATCCAAATACCCAAAATCGTGAGATAGCAAACGAACATCGGGAAGATGATTAAATTTATTCCCGGTAACAAACCCAAATTTTTACTTAACTAAATAATGATGAAATACTTTTATTACCCATTGATTTTACTTTTTATCGCAAGAACGGCTTCCGCCCAGAATATTGATAAAATAATTACCAAAGACTATGTAGACGGACTGATAAAAACCCTCAGCAGTGATGAAATGCAGGGAAGGGCTACTTTTAGTCCGGGTATTGACAAAGCTGCTACGTTTATAGCTTCAGAATTTAAAAAAATAGGTTTGCAGCCATTAGCAGGAGCAAAAGGATACAGGCAAACTTTTTATAAATATCAGGTAAGCCCACAGTCTGCAATTGTAACTCTTGATGGAAAGACAATTGATGCGGCTAATACAGTGGTTTCAGGCAGCAGCTCAGCATCCTTAACGTTCGACAACAAAAACAGTGATGGGTGGATCCGTCTGGATCCTGCAAAACCATTTATGCAGCAGTACCGAGGCCTTGCCCGTACAAAGAAAAAACAAGTAGTACTGGTAAATCCGAAATTCGCTGAAGATTTCAAAAGATTAAAAGGTTTTACAGGAAGGCCTGCTGCGGTTGACGAGAAAGATCTCAACCCTGCTAATGCAACAGCCCTGGTATGGGTGTTAACTCCCGACACTGCGATTACAGCATTTAATGTTACCCTGAAAAACAGCGTTGTTAAAAAAGAGTTGTTTAACGTAGCAGCTATGATTCCCGGCAAATCAAAAGGTAAAGAACTGATTGTATTCTCTGGTCATTATGACCATTTGGGCATTATGAAAGCAGATGGTCAGGACAGTATTGCCAATGGTGCTGATGATGATGCTTCAGGTACTACCGCAATGATAGCGCTGGCGAAATACTATAAAAAACTAAACAAAAACGAACGTACCCTGATTTTCGTTGCCTTTACCGCGGAAGAAATCGGTGGTTTCGGTGCAAGATATTTTTCTCAGCAGTTAAACCCCGATGAAGTAGTAGCGATGTTTAATATTGAAATGATCGGTAAAGACAGTAAATTTGGAAAAAACACTGCGTTTATCACAGGTTATGAGAAATCTGACTTCGGAAAAATACTACAGAAAAACCTGGAAGGTACAGCCTTTACTTTTCATCCGGATCCATATACAGATCAAAACCTTTTTTATAGAAGTGACAATGCGACATTGGCAGCATTAGGTGTTCCAGCACATACTATCAGTACAGATAAAATTGATATTGATAAATTATATCACACTGTAAAAGACGAATACAGCTCGCTGGACACAGAAAATATCTTGTCTACGATAAAAGCAATTGCTAAAAGTGCAACAACTATCATTAACGGAACGGATACACCAACAAGGATCCCTAAACTGGCTAATTAAACAGCGGCTGCAATTGGCAGCTCCATGATATAATCATTCATAAAGAAACCGCCGCCAATTTCAATGTCGGCGGTTTCTTTTATTTTAAAGCCTGCCTTTTCATAGAAATCTTTGGCTTTATTATAACGGTTAACGTTCAATTGTAAAATTTGTCCCCCCGCATCCCGGGCTTTATCAACAACCTCGTTAATTAAAAATTTACCCAGTCCTTTGCCGTGCGCTTCGGGTAAAACGTATAATTTATGGAGCTTGACGACATGGTTATCATGATCAACGATAGAGTAAGAAGCAAAGGCAAGGTCCTGACCTCCATCATGGGCGATGATAAAATTATGCCCGTCGATAAATTGCGAGAGTAGGGCCGACCTGCTGTAAAATTTATTTAACATATAATCCACCTGTTCCTGACCCAGCAAATGGGCATAAGTAGGACCATAAGTAGTAGTTCCTATTGCTTGTATTACTGCAAGATCTTCTTCTTTAGCTTTTCTCAGACTGATCATAACCGTTCTGTTAAAAATAAAAATTCTGTAGTAAAGGTAAACTCTACAAACCCATCTTTCACCACTTCAAATTCACGTTCATCTTGCTGCTTGAGATTATCAGCCTCGAAATAAGAAACCACGTCAATCAGGAATATACTGCCTGCAGGCTTCCAGACACGGAAGCCTGTTTTTATGGCGTATGATTTTTCTGATGAACTGAACAGGACGATATTAATTTTAGTAAGATAAAAAGACAGCTCTTCGAGCTTCTTACCATTATCTATAACATTTACCGCCGGGTATTTCTCCGAAATCAGGTAGTTTAAAACCGTATTATACTCATCTCCCGCCCCAATAATAGACTTGGTATTTTCCTGGGGCACAATACCATCAAATGTATTTAAGATGACATCTACCTTCAGGCCAAGACTGATTACCTTTTCATAAACTGTACTGTTTACGATTAACGTAGGACTCCATTCCAGGATCTGTCCCAAATATTCTTCATCAAAATTACCCAGGTCGTGGATATATAAGGCTGGCTCCTGTTTTTCTCTTACAATATGATGCGATGACATCCTGCTAATATATTAATGATTAGCGAAAAAGCTAAATGATTATTTTTTCATCGTGCTCAATATGGCTGTTTTTAAGCTGTGCAATTCTTTTTGCGCTGGTTTTAGCAACTCTAAAATCACGATTTCATTTTTACCTTTTTTAAGCCATTCTGCAGGGAGGTACACAGTTTGCTGCGGGCCGATCTCCCAGTATTTACCCAGGTTATGTCCATTTACCCACACCAACCCTTTGCCCCAGTCGGTCATGTCCAGATAAGTATCAGCTACTTGTTCAATTACAAAAGTTCCTTTTTTTACAACAGGTGTATTGCCCGGTTTAGCTTTCATTTTAAAGTTGACTGCAGAGATATCCCTGAATGGCAAACTGTACATTTGCCAGTTTTTAACTTCTGTCCCTGCAAAATGCACGCTTTCTGTGATTCCTTTTTTATTCTGTAGTAAATATTTACCGAAGTTGATCCTTCCCAGATTTTCCACCAAAATATCAAGAGTAACTTTGCCCGCAGGTAAGGTAAGGTCTAGACTATCCTGGCTCAATCTTCTGTCTAATGTACCGACACGCTTACCATTGATCATAATTATAGCATAATCTCTTAAGTCCCTTAGTTTCAGCATCCCATTTTTGCCACCTTGTAATACTGTTCTGTACCATACAAATCCGTAGTCCTGTTTCAGATCTTCAAAAGTCAGCGGTTTAGCATTTTTAACTGGAGCAGGCAAAATATCCGCTACGCTGGTTTCCAGCTGGAAACTGATTGCAGGGATAGCCATCGAAGGTTTCGCAGCAGGAACCTCCGGTAATTGCTGTCCGGCCGGAAGGTGTTTCCGAATCACCTCACGGAACTTCATGAACTTGTCAGTCGCGTTCCCAGCTTCATCTAGGGGCGCATCATAATCGTAACTGCTGATCTGAGGTTCGTAAGGCGAGGTATCTTTAAAATTAGCCCCGTTCATAAAGCCACGGGTAGTTCCGCCATGAAACATGTACATATTGATGGAAATGCCCGCGCCTAAGACAGCATCCAGCTTACCTGTATATTTTTCCGCAGGAACAGTATGATGTGGCGCACCCCACCAGTCGAACCATGCCGGGTACCATTCTGCGATAAAAAACGGGCCTTTACCTTCATTCAGCTCGCTGATCATTTTTTTCACTTTCACTGGATTATCTTCCCCATTTATTGCGGGCAATAAACCTTTTAAATGACCTTTGGCAAGATCCGGTCCAGGATCACAGGTATATAGCAAGCCATCAAAACCAGCGTCTTTAAACATCTGCTCATTAATTGCCAGGTATTCTTTATCACTTGCAAATGATCCGTATTCATTCTCCACCTGTACCATCAGCACATTTCCGCCATGG
>Ga0247813_10002106_pt1 | contig 14049 bp, 9 predicted proteins | sample UWRJL169409C1_FD_180719 | JGI IMG/M metagenome (GOLD analysis project Ga0247813, IMG submission 180719) | Plant litter microbial communities from Arlington Agricultural Research Station in Wisconsin, United States - UWRJ-L169-409C-1 | ecosystem: Environmental > Terrestrial > Plant litter >... | reverse complement strand
ATTTATATTCGTATCTTCCTTAATCATCGTTTTATATCCATAATATAATCCAAGGACGGCCATTAAAAATTCAGATGCACTTTTTGACAATGGGGAATTATTTTCAAGAAAGTTATTTCTAACGGCCTGCTTATCTGTATGCTGTCTGCTTTTATTGGAAAATCTGGACAAAAACAACAATGCTAATACTGGATAATTACGTTGAACAATGGTTTGCGTGACAACATCCTTATAGGACATTTTTTTTCCCTGCAGCCGTTCAAAAAGTGAGGAGATCTCCAATAGTTCATGCTTCTCAGCATTATTTGCCAAACCACTTTCAATGGCGGCATGTAAAATTTTCTGCGCAAAGGATAGGTCCATTTCAATATTATCATAGATCGCTTTTAATATCTTTTGGAATAATAGCCTTTGAACCGTTGTCGTTTCTATTTCGCCTGGAAATATAATGTATTTATAGAGAGCAATATCTCTGGTAACTTTCGCATTCACGACCGGGTTCACTACGGATAAAGCCGAAAAATAGTTTGTAGTATATTCTTCAAACAATCCTTCCCGATCTGCAAAAAAGACGCCTGCATTTTTCATAAACGCAAACATCCCCATGACCTTATCGAATCTATCCATGATATCGTGCCATTTATCGATTCCCTGATTAGGTTCGAGCGTTATCGCTTCCAAATTGACATTTAAGGGCCTCTGACTACTGGACACATAACACATTTTTTCTTCAACAAAAAAATCTGGAAATGTTTTCGCAGATGAAATAAAACCAGTTTTGGATTGATCAGTCTTAAAGATGATCGCTTTCACTCTAGACAAAGGAATTGGCTTATCGCAACAAAACAATGGAGTCCCTGAAATCTCCATTAATTCCAAATGATCTGTAGTGATATCTAAAAGCGCATCATCATCTCCAAACTGGTTAATTGGCCCCGCCCCCAGAACAATGTGTTGCGGGAATTGTGTAAAAATATCATATTTTCTGTTTTCTCTGACATAGATCTCACTTTCCTCCAAAACGATTGGATATATCAATCCGGTATTAAAATAATGTGAGATATTTGATACTTTGACCTGGATAAATAGCCTTTTGAAGTTTCCTTTTGGCAGAGCATTCGATATCGCTTCTTTTTCCAAGGCATCACCTAATTCAAGTTGAGGTTCATTACGGAAGTCCCAGTCTTTTAATCGTTTCATCAAAGTATCCTTATTTCCTTTCGAATCAAGTTTCCTATCTTCACATAGTTGTTTCAGCCTTCCAGCTTCCAGTTTTTTATATTCCATTATTATTGGTGTTAAAATGGTAGGTCATCATCATCTCCAGGCTTCGGCATCTCAATTTTTGGAGCATTCATTTTGTCTGTTTTTTTTATCTGATAACTCTCCTTGTCAAAGCTCTCAAAATATTTTGGAATTGTATCTCCCGTAGCCAATAAAAACAAATTTTCCTTTGCTCGGGTACTACCAATATAATAGTGTTCACCTGTTTGGTAATATTCACGTGCGACAGTTTCCATATTAGGCATAATTACAGTTTGGAATTCAAGCCCTTGAGCAGATTTGTAAGTAGTTATTAAAACGTTTTCCATTTCAAGTACATGATCATTGTGATGATGTCGCGAACATCCCATTTGGAAATCTGCAATAGCTTTATAATAGTATTCTACTTCCTGAACATGATAAACAATTACAGCAACATTTCGATCGCCTGCGTCTCTTAGGAGGGTATAGAGTTGCGCTAGTTCACTATCTTTATCCGGCACCAAAAAAAAAGTTGGTTTTTCACTGCGACCTTTTGGAATCTTGTCAATTGCCCGCTCGTTATTTGCCCTTTCATTCAAGGGCAAAAAATACCTAGCAAAATTATAGATCTCAAACGTATTTCGGTAATTATATTGCAGCTGGATAGGATGTATTTCTCCTTTCTCCCTAATTTTTAGCTTAATTTGTTCTGTTGTAAGACCATTATGTACTTTTTGAGCATTGTCAGCGCCAATAGCAACTTTTTTACAGTTTTCGAGAAGAATTTTGTGAAAGGATTCTGGTAGATTTTGACCTTCATCGATGATAAACTCATCGACTGGTTTAAAATCTACCAGTTCATTAGCCATTTCTGCATAGGTCATCTCATGTATTTTTTTACGCTCAACACCCTTTACTTCAACATAGTCACTTTCTCTGTAGAACCAACCATGATATTTTAAAATATTAGGTTTTAATTCAACGCTAGCGCTGTTTTTTAGGTTATTTACTAAAAGATCATGAAAGGTAATGACATGGATGTTATGGCCCAAAGTGGTAAGGCGTTCTGCTCTCATCAGACTTACTGTAGTTTTTCCACTTCCTGCGCATCCCGTAATTATAAGATTTTTAGGGCCGTCGTAATCAATCGCATAGAGCATCTGGGATCCACCAAGGCTATTTTCTATATCTGTCCGGGAGATAGTGTTAAATTTAAATTGAGGCATAATTGAGATTTTTTTAGATACTAAATATAGTCTGGAAATTTATAAAAAAACAAGTTTTTTATAAATTTCCATCCGAACAACATGCTTGTTCCACAATTAACATGTTAATAATTTAACTAATACTCTATGTGCCCCATTTCGGAGTCGAACCGAAAATAAAAGTTTAAAATAATTCCCTTTTTTATTCAAAAGAAAATTACATATAATGTATAGCAATTACAGCTAATAATGTATAAAACAAATGATAAGAGATTAGATAAGTAGAAATCGGAAACCGTATTCATATTATAAAAACGTCGATTTTGCACTTAGCTACAAATACCAGCGGCATCACAAAAAGCCTCACTAAATGTGAGGCTTTTTACGTTACATGTATCTATTAATTCCTATGACTACAGATGTAGGTAGTCCTCAGAAATACCTAAAAAATCACCTACCATATCCTCACCCGTTCTTCTTCAGACTTGTTATTTTTATCCCCCGGCTGAATGTTAAAAGCTTTATAGAATGGAGCGAAATTCATTAAAAGTCCGTTTACCCGCCACATTGTGGGCGAATGCGAATTAGTATCCACGTAAGTCCTCAGGAATGCATCTGTGGTCTTCACCCTCCATATCTTGGCAATTGACAAAATGAAGCGTTGATCTGGTGTAAATTCAGCAATCTTTACCGGGTCTTTCCCTCTTGTGTTAATTTAAACGCGTCATATGTGATAGCTACTCCCCCATTATCGGCAGTATTTTCACCCAATGCCAATGCTTCCCTGATGTGAACAGTATCCAGGACTGTAAATGTCTTGTATAAATTAGACAACTGTTACGTTCTTTCTCTGAATTTCTGGTAGTCTTCTTTAGTCCGCCAGTTCTTTACATTTCCATCTTTATCGTACCGTGCACCCTGGTCATCAAAGGCATGTGTCATTTCACGACCGATGCATCAAAGTCCCCGACTTTCTGATCTGTGCTACCCATCAGATTTTTGGTCTTCGAAACACTATCCAGAATATTCTGCAAAAGTTATTTTTGCGGAATAATGCCTCCTTGCCATCTTTACTTTACATAGGCAGGTAAACCCTTACCCCATTTTTCCAATAGCACGGCCTGTAGTGGGCCGGAACTTTTCCAACTGCACCGGTCACATAAATATCATTCCCATCTAGGAATATACCATAAGCCTGGGCATTGTCTTCAAGTTCGTAAAGCGCTCCGTTCTTCCAAAAACATGCCGTATGCCCTGTGCTATTAGAATTGTGTTTATTAATTAATCCCACTGCATAAATATCCGAACCTGATTTAGTGATTTGCCAGACTTCGCCAAAACGTTTATCAAGTACAACGGGATCAGTGTTTCTCCAATACATAGGGACACCGCAGAGCCCTCCAACATAAAACTCATTGGGACTATTGGAATAGATTGTGCTGACACCCCAGAAAAGAGTACTTTCTGCCGGAAGCAACAATTCGGTCAGAGGCGAATCCCCATCCCATATAAAAGCCTTTTTTGGGAAGTAAGACGTGCCACCAGTTATCCCGGGTGACTTCTTTCCCAAAGATCCGGCAAAAAAAGGCTTGTCATTATAGAAAGTAACGGATGTCATCACTCCAATGCTGTCGTTCCCCATTTGTACCATGGAATTGTTTTTATAATAGCGTATATGTCCTTGCTCGCCCCCATTACCCTGTTCGAAGCGGTAGCGCTGAATTTCTCCATTTCTGTCTTTGTACATATAACCAGTTCTGTATCTTTCATCCACAGCTTGCCGGTAAGCCTGTTGATTGCCCACAAGTTCAGTAAATCTGGACTCATCGCCACTTTCACCATTGACCCAATATTTCGTACTGATTGTGCCTTTTGCTGACTTAAAACCACTGACAAGGATATTGCCATTATTGACCAAAATGGAATATCCACCGGCTAAGGGTTCATCGTTTACCGTAGAGTTATCCTTTTTACAGCCTGCTAACAGTCCGATGACAACAAATAATATAAAAGCCTTTCTTAGTACTAATGTGAACGCGGTAAAAGTTCTGCAAAGATTCATAAAGCGGAAATTGAATTAAAGATGAGAAATGTTAGTTATAGCTTATAAATGAATGAACGTACTTGTATTAAGAAACGCTACAGTATTATACATTTAAAATCTGGTTGCCAGCTATTTAGGTGAAAATTTAAACCCTGCTTTACACATTTGGTTGTTTATAGTACATACACACCGCATTAATTCCTAAACTTTATTTCAAACCTTGTATCATCAACACCATGGGTTTTTAACCGGAAACCATAATTGTGATTCAATAGAATTTCTCTAACAAGGGTAAGACCAATGCCTTGTCCATCTTTTTTGGTTGAAAAAAAAGGGCTGAACAGTTTTTCTTCATTTTCGACAGATATTCCATTTCCTGAATTCGTAATGGTTAGACTATAATTTTCGAAATCAAGATCAATTTTAATTACACCATTGCTGCCAATAGCCTCAACTGCATTTTTTACAATGTTGAGTAAAGCCTGTTCCATTTGCTCTACATCTGCTTCGATGAAAAACGGTTGATCCTGAACTGGAAATTGAAAGCTTATATTTTTTTCATTTACAGTATAGTGCATTAATTCGGTAATGGATATGAGTAGTTCAACCAGGTCTAAAGGTTTGCAGTTGGCTTTTGGCAGCTTAACCAAATCAGCAAAATTCCGCATAAAAACATTTAAGTTCTGATTTCTTTCTAAGGCCACCCTCATTGCACCTTTGAGCATCATTTCTTCATCATTATTCCATAAACTTTGTTGGGCTAATGCGGTATTAATAATCGAATTTACCGGACCAATCGTATTATTAACCTCATGGGCCATCATTCTGATCACCTTATGATAAACACCTTTTTCGGCGGCAAAAATCTCGGCCGTGACTTCCTCCATCATGATGAAAATCCGTTCGAAACCTCTGTCAATAAACTTAGATTTTTGAACTTTATAACTTTGCAAACCATCAACACGAATCATTTTTGATGTTCCGGTATGCATATCGTGGATGTGTGTTTCCAGCAAATCAGAATTGACCTTTAAAATTTCCAGCGCTTTTGGATTAATTTGCTTGATCTGCTGATCAAAATCGAGGGTAATAATTCCTGTTGGAGAAGTTTGAATGAGCTTTTCAAGAAAAAAATGCTGCTCTTCCTGCCTTGTTCTTTCAGCCCTCAATTCATCAATCATCCTGTTATAAACATCAACCAGTTCATCAACATCCTTTTTGCCGGTGGCTAAAAATTTAACATTAAAATCTTTATCCTTGATGGCAGAAATACCTTGTTTTAAATAAGTAAGCGGACTAATTAACTGCTTGTATAAATTGATAGCAATACCAATAGAAACGAGAATTGCTACCTCTGTAAGCATAAAAACGAGCTTCTCTTTTTGAAAAATAAAATAACTCAACACTAGACAAATCAGGTGAAGCACAGCGATGAAAAGAATGTACTTAGTCTTCAGTTTCATTAAAAGGAATTTGATGTTTTTCTAAACGGCGGTATAGTGCATTTCTGGTAATCCCCAAAGAAGCTGCAGCTTTTGTAATTCTGTTTTTATGAAAGTTCATCGCTTGTTTAACCATTTCAGCCTCCATTTGGTCTAAAGTCATGGTGCCAACACCTGGCAACCTTACCTTATCATTTTTTAATGGTGATAAATTCAGTTGTGATTGAAAATCATCAATACCCAATTCATCTTTGCTGCTGATTAAAACAGTACGCTCCACCAGGTTTTTTAACTGGCGGATATTTCCCGGCAAAGGCAGCTGCTGCAACCATCGCATGGCGGCTGGAGAAACCTGCAGATCTGGGCGCCCATAAAGTTCTTTCATATTATCGGTAAAGAAATTTACCAACAGCGGAATATCAGTCGGACGTTCTCTAAGGGCAGGTAAATGAATGCTTATCAGGTTAATTCGATATAATAAGTCCTCCCTGAACAAACCTGAAGATACCATTTCATTCAGGTTTTTATTTGTCGCACATACCACACGGATATCAACAGTTTTTGTACGGCTACTGCCTAAAACCTCGTAAGTTCTGTCCTGCAAAACACGCAAAAGCTTAACCTGGCTGGATGCTTCCAAATCACCAATTTCATCTAAAAAGATGGTGCCTTTATTTGCCATTTCAAAGCGCCCTGTTCTATCAAACCGGGCATCGGTAAAAGCTCCGCGTACATGGCCAAACATTTCACTTTCGAATAAAGAAGAAGATATTCCGCCCAGGTTTACTTTAACAAATGGCTTGGCAACACGGCTACTATTTTCATGAATGGCTTCGGCAATTAGCTCTTTACCGGTACCACTTTCCCCGGTAATTAATACCGAAGCATTTGTCGATGCAACTCTTCCAACGGTTTCTAAAATACGGATCAAACCAGCGTCTTCCCCAATGATTTGCGAGAAATTGTATTGCTTTGTTAAAGATTTCCTGCTTTGTGAAACGGCTGGTTTACCATTTAACTGTAATAAGGTTTCTACGGTTTGCAATAGGTAATCGTTGCTCCAGGGTTTATTGATAAAATCATTTGCACCAAGTTTCATTCCTTCCACAGCAAGTTCAATACTTGCCCATCCGGTAATTAAAACAATAGGCACTTTCATATCAACAGCTCTGATTTTTTTAAGCAGGATCATACCCTCTTTGCCTGATGTATCAATAGAAAAATTTAAATCTAAAATAATAAGGTCAGGCTGTCTGTTTTTCACTACTTCGAAAGCCTGAACCGCATTATCTGCTAAAAGAACCTCCTTACCAGCTCCTTTCAGAAGAAGCGAGATGGAGGTTCTAACAGCGATGTCATCATCAATAACTAAAATCATATACAAAGTTAAATTATTTAATCTTCATGCAGTGCAATGGCAGGTTGAATTGCCGCAGCTTGTTTGGCCGGATACAGCGAACAGGCGAAAACCAATGCATAAATAAATAATACAGAAATCAGCATGGAGATCAGGTAAATACTTACAGCAACATCAAAAACATGTAACAGCGGGAACTGAACAGCAAAAAAACAGCCTATTAACAGAGATATTGTCGTCAAAATTATAGACTCCAACACAATTTGTGTAGCAACGGATGCCCCACTTGCCCCAATAGCGCGGCGCAACCCGATTTCGCCTTTACGCTGATTAATGTTATACCATAAAACCCCAAAAAGGCCAAGCGCAACATTGATAATCAGAAAACTTGCAACGATAATGAATAGTAATATCGGAATAATGGTTTCGCGGTTTTTTGATTCCCGCATTTCATCAACATGTTGAATATCTACCGCACTGCGCATCGTTGTAGCCATAAATTTATACAGTTTGCTTTCGAAGGTAGCGTTAGCAGTTCCCCGTACTTTGATTAATAGGGTACTGGTCCATTGTAAATAGGCAGTATCAAGCTGTCTAAACATCACATGATTACCAGGTACAAAATCGCCATTTGCCTTAAAATCATTTACTACTCCAATGATTTTAAATTTATTTTTATCATCAAAATCACCAACCAGCTTCCCGACGCTCTTTATCGTTCCAAACATTTCTTTACTGAAGGTTTCATTGATGATAATTCCTTTGTCTTTGCTGATTAAATCCTCCTCAGCAAACCACCTCCCGTTAACCAAAGTAACATTCCATACCTTTTGGTAATCATTGCCCACATGGTAGTCGCTAATATTATTGAATTTTTTAGCGCCAATAGATAGTCCGGTACTCATAAAACTGGATGAATAAGGATAATTTGGACTCGAAAAACTTAGGTTCTCAATTTCGGGCATGGCCTTTAATGTTTTGTTCAGGTTTGCGTAAAAAATGCGCAGTGTATCTGAGTTTTTCGACAATTGGCTACCGCTATAACCAATTGCCCAAACCCTATTGTAATCAAAGCCAAGTGGCTTAATATAATTTTTATAGTAATAGGTTAAGTAAGAAAAAACTGCAAACACAACCAGAAAGGAAATCAGGATTTCGGAAAGAAAAAGAAAGTTCTGTTTCCTTTTATTCCATATTAGTTTAAATAGATGCTTATACATGATTGTAGTTTATTTGATTTAAGACTTTAGCGCTTTTACAATATTTAGCTTAGACATTCTCCAGGCTGGATAAACGCCGGAAATTAATCCAAAGAAAACACAGCTAAGCAGGCTTAAAAACAATACGGTGAAATTCATGGTGAGATTAAAATTTGAAATATAATCTGATTCATTGATCAGATAGATGACCAGCACAGACAGAAAAACGCCGATAATACCACCAAGAAGCGTGAGGATTAAATTCTCGACCACAAACTGGTAGACCAGGGTTTTTGACGACGCGCCAAAGGCTTTACGTACCCCAATTTCTGATGAGCGTTCCATGATTCTGGTGATGTTGATGTTCACCAGATTGATGGTTGGAAGCAATAAGAAAAGCAAAAAGAACAGGCCACCCACAGTAAATACTTTGGTCAAACCATCGTCGGTAGAATTTCCGGCCAATCTTCGGGTAATGCTGGTTTTAAAGCCATCAGCATTACAATAAATTTTATCAAAATCTGGTGGGATCGGCACTTTTTTCATCATTTGCACAAATTCCTTTTTCATTTTGGGTATATCCTCTTCGCTGCGGGCCAGCAGTATAGCATTGTAAGTACCCATTAAACCAGTGTCTTTACTATCTTTTGAAAGTGTGTAGGGTATGTACATATCGCCTGTAAAATTCCGAACTGAACCAGACACGTTTTCTACGACGCCAATCACCCGGTAGTTAATGTTATCTGCTGAAATGTATTGACCAATAACTGATCTTACATCCCCAAAATAGGCTTCCTTTGTTTCTTTTGAGATGACAGCAACACGTTCAGCACTTTTAATCTCTTTATCTCCGTAAGGCCTGCCTTCTAAAAATTTGTAATTTAATACCTTCCAATAGTCAGCGTTCGTGTATTTATAGGCTATTACCAGCTTTTTATTGTTCACATAGGCATTCGAAGATTTTTGACTGGACGAGATAGCCATTTTATCAATCGTTTTTATTGTCGAAACGTAATGTTCTAAAAAATAGAATGATAGATTACTCATATTCATCCAGCCTTCTTTAGTGTTTTTTATTTCTATCCGCTCTACATAAAGCGAACGATTCTGATTGTAATCAGGATAACCCGGATTAAACATTTTATCTGTAAGCGCAGTAGCCACCATTAATATGGTTAGCGTAAGGCTAATACCAAATAAGCTGATGAAGGTGAAAAACTTCCTCCTTTTTAATACAGCAATGGCAATTTTGAAGTAATTCTTTAACATAGCTTTAATTTATTGCACTTGAGAACCATCGAAAAGACGTACTAACCTGTGGGTTTTCTGTGCCATACTTTCATCGTGAGTAACCATTACAATGGTTGTACCTTCATTTTTATTTAGGTTAATCAGGATATCCATAATTTCATTCCCCATTGCACTATCCAGGTTTCCTGTGGGTTCATCAGCAAGAATAATTTGTGGCTGACCAACAATTGCCCTTGCAATGGCCACACGCTGTCTCTGTCCGCCTGAAAGTTGGCTTGGAAAGTGTTTTAAACGATTGCTTAATCCTACCTTTTCTAAGGCAGCAGTTGCCAGTTCTTTTCTTTCTTTAGCAGATGAGGTTCTGTATAGTAGCGGGAGCTCTACATTATCCAGCACCTGTAAATCGTTAATCAGGTGGTAACTCTGGAAAATAAAACCCAGCTTTTCATTTCTGAAATTTGCGAGTTTCTTATCTGAAAAATGGCTGGTATCCTGACTGTCAATGGTGATATTGCCTTTAGATGGCTCATCCAGCAAACCCATAATGTTAAGCAGTGTACTTTTTCCGCAGCCCGAGGGTCCCATGATAGATAAAAATTCGCCTTTGGCAATATCCAGATTAATGCGATTAATCGCCAGCGTTTCTACGGTGTCGGTTCGGTAAACCTTTTCAATATTTTGTAAGCGTATCATAATGTATAATTTAATGTAAGGTGGATGATGGGTAATGTAAGAGGTTTTTATATTTTCAATAGGTAATTTTAATATTTTTCTCGAAATCGTATAATGATAAGTAACGAAGCTGGTAATAAGCGCCCCAGAAATCGCGAAGAGATGAAACATAATCTCGTTTTGCCCTGTCGTTCTCCTGAAAGGCAATACTCAAATCTGTAATGCTCAGGTTGCCCAAAACATATCTCTCGCTGGCTATTTTGTATTTCTCTGCTGCAATGTCCTCTGCTGCATCTGTTAATTTTATTTGCTCTTTCATCATATTAAAAAGCGTTACCTGGGTGATGATCTGCTGTTCAAAAATTTGCTTATCCTGTTCTACAGCATAGGTGGTAAATTGCTCGTTTGCCAATGCCGTTTTGGTTCTTGATTTAGATCTTCCCCAATCCATCACCGGAATAGATAATTGTACTTCGACAGATTGCTGACTCTTCGGATTTCGATAAACATCGAGCGCATGGATGCCTGCATTCGAAAAACCGAGATTTGCTCTTAGGCTTGCCTTCAAACCATTTTCGCCTTTTGCTTTGGCAACATCTCTTTTTGCTTCCGCCAGGCGGCGGATAAAACCAATGGCATCAGAACGATTCTCGAAAGCTTGTGCCAATACTTTTTCGGCCACCACCGTCATTTGTGTACCTACAGCTGGCATCTCCAATTTAATGCGGTGATCACCTTCAATTCCGGTATAACTACGAAGATTTAAAGTGGCAATTTCCACATCTCTTTTAGCTGTTCCAACTGCTTTCTGTGCATTTAAAACCTCTAACTGAAGCTGCAAAATTTCATTTTTGGATATTTTCCCCAGCTCAAACTTCGTGTCGGCTATGCCAAGCATACGCTTGGTATTGGTAAAATTTAATTCTGCAATATTCAGGTTCACCTGCGCCAGTAATAAATCGAAAAAATATTCGGTAACGGTAATCGATATCTTCTCCTGTGTTTCAATAAAAGTCTGCTTGCTTTCGTTATATTTTAAGGGTTCAATCTTTTTATCCCACTTTAAACTGTTAAACTGTAAAAGTGGCTGCGTATAGCCAATTCCGTAAGGTATACCGTTGTACAGTACATTATCTCTGTCAAAATCGGTAAAACGCTGGAGTTGTGTCGTTCCGAAAATTGTTCCTCCAGTTGCCGCAATACTCTGGCTAAAATTGAGTGTAAGCGATGAATTATCAAAATGAACAGGTTGGAAAAGTATGGTACCATTGGGCTGTTGCACCTGAGTGTAAGTTTTGGTGTAGCCGGGTAAAATACCTTCCAAAGAAAGCTGAGGCTGATAGTTAGATTTAAAAGTACGCCATTCCCAGTATTTGGTTTCTCTAACTGTTGTAGCTTGTTTTGATGCGATAGAATTTGATTTTGCCATTTCTACCACCTGAGGCAAGGTGAGTTTAAGCGTATCTGTATCTGCAGCAAAACTCAAAATGCCTGAGCCGATGAGCAACCCTGTAAGTAAAATTTCTTTCCTCATTTTAATTATTTAGAGTTAGGGTTTTTACAGTTTTAAAATCACTCATATCCGAAGTGATTATTTCATCACCAGCCTTTAAACCACTTTTGATTTCAACAAAATCAAAATTACTCAAGCCGGTTTTTACCATTCTTCTTTCTGCAAGGCCATGATTCAGCACAAAAATTTCCTGGAGATTTGAACCGTTAAATGCTGGTCCGTTTGCCACCCGTAAAATCCCGTTTCGGGTGTCGGTTACCAGAAAAACATCAACTTTCTGATTCGGGCGCAGCACCTTACTGTCTTTTTGGTTAAGCTGAATATCAAAGGATACTATTGAATTGCTTACAGCAGGCGAAATATTAGTTATTTCACCACGTAATTGCTCCTCTCCTATTCTGATGATGGCAGTCATGTTTCGATGAATTTTACCCAGCAGATTATCGGAAATGCTCCCGGCAACTTTGAAACCACTTAAATCGGCAATCTTAACCAATGCTTCGCCTGCTTGCACACTTGTACCAATGTTTTTATTTACCCAGGTGATTACACCAGGTCGGGTGGCAGTAAGATTGGCTAAATCCAGTTTGCGTTTCAGTCCGTTTAAATCATTTCGCTGAATAGCCAGGGCAATTTCAGCTTCCCTGATTTCAATTTTCATGGTTTGCTGTTTACTTTTAATTTCGTTCTCCAGTTGAAGTTTTTCCAGACTGGCAACACGCAAATCCAACTCTGCCCGCTCCACATCTTCCTGTGTACCACCACCGGCTTTTAGTAAGCGTTTCGCCGAAGAAACCGCATCTCTGAGATTGCTGATGCGTAATTGTTTAATACTATTACTGGATTTGATATCGAAAAAACTCTTTTCTAAATCAAGCTTTAGTTTACGGATTTCATTCTCCTTCGATTCCATTTGAAACTGAAGTTTGCCAAACTCGTCTTGGGTAATCGATTTATCAAGTGTTAAAATAGATTGCCCTTTTTTCACCTGATTGCCCGCATCCATTAAAACATTTTGTATAGATGCACTGATTGGACTGGTTAACACTTCTTCGAACTCCGGAAGCACTTCCCCGGTGGCATTGATTGTATTTTCTATTATTCCAACCTCTACTTTTGCCGTGGTTATATCGGCTTCGGTTAAGGCAGGTTTAAAATAAAACCGAACCAGCCAAATAGTTGAGATAAGCACAACTAAAACCATAAAGATTAAAAGGTAAGTTTTCTTCTTTTTCTTTGCTAATACTTCTTCTTCAATGAGCTTGTCCATCTAGATATTTTGAACATGCATTTACAAGCAAAATGCCAGAGTTAGCACATTGATAATCTGACGATTAACGAATATTCAAAAACCAAAAATGCCCGATATCGAACGTTATGTTTTATATCGGGCATTTTTACGGGAAGCAAATGTTACATCTATTTCTTAGTTCCTATGACTATGGATGTAAATAGTCATAAAAATAGGCGAAAAATCACCTACCATATTCTCACCCGTTCATCCTCGGACTTGTAATTTTTATCCCCTGGCTGAATGTTAAAAGCTTTATAGAATGGAGCGAAATTCATCAAAGGTCCGTTTACCCGCCACATTGCGGGCGAATGCGGATTAGTATTCACATAAGTCCTCAGAAATGCATCTCTGGTCTTCACCCTCCATATCCTGGCGATTGACAAAAAGAAGCGCTGATCTGGTGTAAATCCATCAATCTTTACCGAATCTTTTCCCTGTTGTGTTAATTTAAACGCGTCATATGCAATAGCTACTCCCCCATTATCGGCAGTATTTTCACCCAATGCCAATGCTCCCTTGATGTGAACAGTATCCATGACTGTAAATGTGCTGTATAAAGCCGACAACTGCTGCGTTTTTTCTCTGAATTTCTGGTAGTCTTCTTTCGTCCACCAGTTTTTTACGTTTCCATCTTTATCGTACTGCGCACCCTGGTCATCAAAGGCATGTGTCATCTCATGACCGATCACCATTCCAATGCCGCCATAGTTAATCGCATCATCTGCTGCGAAATCAAAGTATGGATACTGCAGGATTCCAGCCGGAAAAACGATCTCGTTCAGCGGCGGATTATAATAGGCGGTAACGGTTGACGGGGTGGTATGCCA
>Ga0247813_10002105_pt1 | contig 14050 bp, 11 predicted proteins | sample UWRJL169409C1_FD_180719 | JGI IMG/M metagenome (GOLD analysis project Ga0247813, IMG submission 180719) | Plant litter microbial communities from Arlington Agricultural Research Station in Wisconsin, United States - UWRJ-L169-409C-1 | ecosystem: Environmental > Terrestrial > Plant litter >... | reverse complement strand
GCAGGCTTCGACCGTACCGGCGGCGGCAGCGTCAGCCGCCTGAAGACCGGGAACGATTTCACCGGCGGCAAAAACCTGGATCTTGAAATTGCCGTCCGTGGCGTCGGACAGGTATTTCGACAGCACTTCCGCGCCGCCATAGATCGTGTCGAGCGACTTCGGGAACGATGACGCCAGGCGCCAGTTGATCTTCGGGTTGCTTTGGGCGATGGCAGGCGCTGCGAGCGTCGTGGCAGCGGCGGCACCGACGCCACCGAGAGCCGCGCGCTTGATGAATAGACGGCGATCCATGTTCTCTCCTCCGTTGTCGCGGACAGCCGGCGTACCGGACCTGTTCCTCCCCGCGCGCACAAGCCGCACCGGCCAATATCGACCGGTCCAAAACGGACCTGCGCAATCTCGAATCCACAGTATGCGAACACATGATTTCGAACGAAACCACGTGCCTCCACCGGCAGATTACACGCTCACCCCCTCATGTCCAGTCGCAGGGGAAAGGGGTCACCTTCGACTTTTGTCTAAGATCAACCTCCAATGTTTGCAGCGACTTACGCAAGGTTGATCATATCAAGCCCACGGACGCAAAACCTGTGAAGATAAAGCACCAACTTATTGAAAGAGCTAATATACAAGAAATTGAGAACCTTGGATGGTTTGGCCGTGTGAAGCCGGCCATTTCTCCGTTCTGGATTTTACGGCAATATTTTTCCAATGTGGCGGAAACATTCACAGAAGGGTTCCTCGGCATGCCGTTGTGGCAGCCCTATGCTCCGGACGAAATCAAATCTCGGGGAGTTCTTCATGAAACGTCTACTGCTCATCGGTGTCGCACTCGCGGCTTTGACCGCTCCAGCCGCCGCTGCCGACAAGCTGCTCAATGCATCCTATGATGTTTCCCGCGAACTGTTCGAACACGTCAACGAAGCCTTCATCGCAGCCCATCCCGGCGTCACGGTCGATCAGTCGCATGGCGGCTCGTCCAAGCAGGCCCGCGCCATCCTGGAAGGTCTCGAAGCCGACGTGGTCACCTTCAACCAGGTGACGGACGTCGATGCCCTGGTCAAGGGCGGCTTCGTCTCGGAAGACTGGAAGAGCGACTTCGCCAACAACGCATCGCCCTTCTACTCCTTCCCGTCCTTCCTGGTGCGCGAGGGCAATCCGAAAGGCGTCAAGGATTGGGGCGATCTGGTGCGCGACGACGTCAAGGTGATCTTCCCGAACCCGAAGACTTCGGGCAATGCCCGCTACACCTATCTGGCCGCGACGGCCTACGCGAAGGAAAAGTTCGCCAACGACCCGGCCAAGGTCGAGGAATTCGTCAAGAAGATCTTTGACAACGTTCCGGTCTTCGACACCGGCGGACGCGCGGCAACGACAACCTTCGTCGAGCGCGAAACCGGTGACGTGCTGATCACCTTCGAAGCGGAAACCAAGGGCACTGCCAAGGAATTCGGCGAAGACAAGTTCGATATCGTCACGCCGTCGGTCAGCCTTCTCGCCGAGTTCCCGGTCGCCATCGTCGACAAGGTCGTCGACAAGAACGGCACCCGCGATCTGGCCAAATCCTATCTCGATTTCCTCTACACGCCGGAAGGCCAGAAGATTCTGGCCGAGAACGGCAATCGCGTCAACGACGCGACGGTCGCTGCCGAATTCAAGGACCAGTTCCCCGACGTCCGCCTGCTCAAGGTAGAAGATGTCTTTGGCGGCTGGGGCAAGATCAAGGAAGAGCATTTCGCCGAAGGTGCGGCACTGGATAAAATCTACGGCAATCGTTGATCCCAAACGGATAATATGAAAAACGGAGGCCGCGACGGACAAACATCCGCCGCGGCCTCCCCGTTGTTTTTAAACTCGATTTTCAAAGGGCACGTTTTTGGCACGGCGCATTCTTCCAGGCTTGCCCCTGACGCTCGGCATTACACTCATGTATGTCGCGATCATTGTCGTGCTACCGCTTGGCGCCCTGATTTTCAAGGCCGCGAGCCTTGGACCGGAGGATTATTGGCGGATCGTGACATCCGAGCGCGCCATTGCGAGCTACAGGGTGACCATTCTCTGCGCCCTTGCCGCAACGCTGTTCAACCTTGTGTTCGGCATGGCCCTGGCCTGGGTCATCGTCCGCTATCGGTTCCCCGGCCGCCGGTTTATCGACGCACTGGTGGACCTGCCCTTTGCTCTGCCGACCGCCGTTGCAGGTATTGCGCTGACGACACTGTTTGCCTCGAACGGCTGGTTTGGCGCGCCGCTTGCCGCCATCGGCATCAAGGTCGCCTATACCCCGCTCGGCATCATCATCGCCATGGCCTTTACCAGCCTGCCCTTCATCGTCCGCACGGTACAGCCGGTGCTGGAAGAGCTTGATCCGGCACTGGAAGAGGCAGGCCAGACGCTGGGTGCCAGCGATCTGGAAATCTTCCTGCGGGTAATCCTGCCGCAGCTGGCGCCGGCGCTGCTCGCCGGATTGTCGCTGTCGTTCGCCCGCAGCCTCGGCGAGTTCGGCGCCATCATCTTCATCGCCGGAAACCAGCCGTTTGACACGGAAATCACCGCCCTCCTCGCCTTCATCCGGCTGGAAGAATACGACTATCCGGCATCGGCGGCGATCGCCTCGGTGATGCTCATTGCCGCTTTCACGATGCTTGCCATCACCAACCTGCTGCAGGCCCGCGCCCTGCGCTACACGGTAAAGGGTTGATCGTGGCAAAAAGCAAGTCCAGACGGCCGCCGAGAATCGGCGATGCGCCTGTGTTCCGCAACACGATGATTGCAGTCGTGCTGACACTGGTAGCATTGGTCATTATCGCACCGCTCGCCGTCATCGGCTACGAAGCCTTTTCAAGGGGCATCGCCTATTTCGGCAAGACCATCGCCAATTCCGACACCCGTCATGCCATCCTGATGACGGCGTTGACGGCGCTGATCGCAGTCCCGATCAACACCGCCTTCGGCGTGGCCGCCGCCTGGGCCATCACAAAATTCGATTTTCCCGGACGCCGCCTGTTGCTGATCGTCATCGAGATCCCGTTCTCGGTGTCGCCGATCGTGGCCGGCGTCGCCTATCTTTTCGTCTATGGCCTGCAGGGACTGTTCGGCGAGACGTTGCAATCGGCCGATATCAAAATCCTCTTTGCGCTGCCCGGCATCGTGCTTGCCAGCATGTTCGTCACCGCCCCCTTCGTTGCCCGCGAGCTTATTCCGCTGATGCAGGCGCAGGGCCGCGACCTGGAAGAAGCCGCCACCTCGCTCGGCGCCAGCGGCTGGCGGACATTCTTCTTCGTGACGCTGCCCAATATCAAATGGGCGCTGCTCTACGGCGTCATCCTCTGCAATTCGCGGGTCATGGGCGAATTCGGCGCCGTCTCTGTGGTGTCCGGCAACATTCGCGGCCAGACCAACACGCTGCCGCTGCATATCGAACTGCTCTATCACGACTATAACGCCGTCGGCGCCTTTGCCGCCGCATCGATCCTGGCAGCACTTGCCGTTGTTACCCTGATTGCCAAGGTGGCGCTGGAGCGGCGGGGCGCCGGCCGTGTCCGCCGCCCATCGCTTGCCGGCACAGCGCCTGATATTTCGGAGACCACACCGTGAAAATCCGCCTCGACACCGTCGTCAAGACATTCGACACGTTTCGCGCCGTGCACGGCGTCTCGCTGGATATTGAGAGCGGTGAACTCGTGGCGCTGCTCGGCCCTTCCGGTTCCGGCAAGACGACGATCCTGCGCATGGTCGCAGGCCTCGAATTCCCCGACGGCGGCGCCATCTATTTCGGCGACGAGAACGCCACCGATATCGAAGTGCGCCATCGCGGCGTCGGTTTCGTGTTCCAGCACTATGCGCTCTTTCCGCATATGACGGTCGGCGAAAACATCGCTTTCGGTATGAAGGTCTCGAAGACGAAACGCTCGGGCGCGGAGATTTCCGAGCGGGTCGCGCATCTGCTGCGTCTCGTCCAACTCGAAGGGCTGCAGGACCGGTTCCCGGCCCAGATTTCCGGCGGACAGCGGCAGCGCGTGGCACTTGCCCGGGCGCTCGCCGTCGATCCGAAGGTGCTTCTGCTCGACGAACCCTTCGGCGCGCTCGATGCCAATGTGCGGCGCGACCTGCGCCGCTGGCTGCGCAAGATCCACGACGAGCTTGGTATCACCACGCTGTTCGTCACTCACGACCAGGCAGAAGCGCTCGATCTCGCCGACCGCGTCGTCATCCTCGACAAGGGCAGGATCGTTCAGACCGGGACGCCGGAGGAAGTCTGCCGCGCACCGGCCAGCGCCTTCGTGATGAATTTCCTTGGCGATGCCAACCGTCTGAAAGTGACGGTGTCGGATGAAAAGGCGCAGATTCACAACGTCACCTTCGAAGCGCCCGATATCGCAGACGGCCCGGCAGAGCTTTATTTCCGCCCGGCCGATGTCACCTGGCGTGAAGACGGCCACGGCATCCAGGCGACCATCGCCCGCGTCATCGACCGCCCCGATTCCAGGCGGGTGCTCGCCCTGACGGTCGATGGCCAGTCAATCGAATTCGACGCCGCCCCGGAATTTCCGTTCCGCGCCGAGACACGCGGCTTCGTCGATATCCGTCGCCCGCGCGTCTATCCGGCTTGAATAGACTCCCTGAATGCGAAAGGCACCGGCATTTCTGGTCATTGCCTGCGTGTTTGGAAAATAAGGTGACAACCAAAACTTCCGTCATTCCTGTGCCCGTCGCAGGAATCCAGCCAGCCCAAGTCATTGGGCTGAAAGGTCTTTTGACCCGACGGACGTCGGGTCGCTGGATCCCCGCCTCAAGGGCGAGGATGACGGAGTATAGGTTATCCACTTCGTCAAACAGCCAATTACAGTGCCTGTCAGAAGCCAGAAAGGCACCGGTTCTGACGAACCGGTGCCTTTCTGTTTGCCCAAATCAATGGCCGACGCTTAGTCGCGTTCCGCCGACGAGGCCCAGAGGTTGATATCGGCTTCCTTAGCATAGACATCGATCTCGGCCAGCTCTTCTGCCGTGAACGTGTCGTTCTTCAAAGCTGCCACGCAATCAACGATCTGCGATGAACGGCTAGCGCCGATCAGGGCCGACGTGATGCGGCCGCCACGCAGGACCCAGGCGATCGCCATCTGCGCCAACGTCTGGCCGCGCTTTTCGGCGATTTCGTTGAGTTTCTTGATATTATCGATGATCGACGGGCGGATGAAATCCTTCTTGAGGAAGTGGTTCTGTGCTGCACGGCTGTCGGCCGGAATGCCGCCGAGATATTTCGTCGTCAGCATGCCCTGCGCCAAAGGCGAGAACACGATCGAGCCGATGCCGAGGTCTTCCAGCGTATCGACCAGGCCGTCATCCTCGACCCAACGGTTGAGCATCGAATAGCTCGGCTGGTGGATGATCAGCGGCGTGCCGAGATCCTTCAGGATCGCGGCGGCCTCGCGGGTGCGCTGCGAATTGTAGGAGGAGATACCGACATAAAGCGCCCTGCCCGAACGGACGATATGATCGAGCGCGCCGCATGTTTCTTCCAGCGGCGTTTCGGGATCGAAGCGGTGCGAGTAGAAGATGTCGACATAATCGAGGCCCATGCGGGCAAGGCTCTGGTCGCAGGACGCGATCATGTACTTGCGGCTGCCCCACTCGCCGTACGGACCCGGCCACATGTCATAGCCGGCCTTGGAAGAAATGATCAGCTCGTCGCGCAGGCCGGCAAAATCCGTGCGCATGATTTCGCCGAACGCGGTTTCGGCGGAGCCCGGAGGCGGACCATAATTGTTGGCCAGGTCGAAATGGGTGATGCCGAGGTCGAACGCCGTGCGGCACATGTCGAGCTTGCGTTCATGCGGCGTCTCATGGCCGAAATTGTGCCACAGGCCGAGCGAGATCGCCGGCAGCTTCAGCCCGGTCTTGCCGCAGCGATTGTATTTCATCGTCTCATAGCGATTATCAGCCGGTTGCCAGCTCATCGTTTGTCCTGCCCTGTCTTTGAAAACGGAATTCCCGGAGCAGCGATGCTCCGGGAAGGATTGGGATAGATCCGGTATATTTTATTGTGATGACGGTGCAAAGCGATACTGCCCGGCACCCCCCAGATTTGGCGTTTGTTTTTACGCAATTCCGGACGCAAAACCGCTGCGCACTTTTGCTGACATTGTTCTAGCGCAACAAAGCCTTGGCTTCCTCGATGCCAAGCGCTGCTGGCTGGGTGCAGGTCGTCGTCAACTCGATGAACCGGCCCTCTTCGCCCGATTTCAGGATCGACACCATGACATCGACGCCGTGCAGAGCGCGTTCCAGCGAGCAGCGCGCGTCGCGGCCATTGAGGATGGCGAGCGCCATGTCGGCAAGGCCGGCCGTGCGGTAGTTGGCCATCATGCCCTGCTTGTGCTCCTGGTTGGGAACCGAGAACGGATGATCCCACGTTTCCAGCGGCTGGATCTCCTTGTCGCGGCCGCTCGCCGAAACCGTACCACCGAAGAAATTGGGATCCGGCACGAACAACGAGCCTTCCGTGCCGTAGAGCTCCATATTGGCATGGTTATGCGACCAGACATCCCAGCTTGCCGACAAGGTGACCGTCGCGCCATTCTGGAATTCGAGCAGCGCATGGATATTGGTCGGTGTTTCCACCGGAATGACCTCGCCCTTGCGCGGTTCGCTGGTAATCGTGCGGGTCGCATTGGCCATCGACGTGAGGGCCGCGACCCGCTTGACCGGGCCGATCAGGTTGACGAGGTTGGCGATGTAGTACGGGCCGAGATCGAGGATCGGGCCGCCGCCGGGCAGGAAGAAGAAGTCCGGGTTCGGGTGCCACATCTCCATGCCCGGGCTCATGACGTGGCAGGTGCCGGAGGTGACGCGGCCAATCTTGCCCTGGTCGATATAGTCACGCGCCAGCTGGTGGGCACCGCCGAGGAATGTGTCCGGGGCGCAGCCGACCTTGAGATTGTTGGCGTTGGCGATACCGCGCAGCTGCTCGCCCTGTCCCAGCGACAGCACCAGCGGCTTTTCCGAATAGACGTGTTTTCCGGCCTCCAGGATCATCTTTGAGACCGGAAAATGGGCGTCCGGGATCGTCAGGTTGACGACGATGTCGATGTCAGGATTGGCGAGAAGTTCTTCGATGGTCTGGGCCTTGACGCCATATTCGGACGCGCGCGCTTCGGCGGCGGCCGGATTGATGTCGGCGCAGGCTATCACCTTGATGCCCTTGAAGAGCGGCGAGAGTGTGAAATAGGTGGTGGAGATATTGCCGCAGCCGATGATGCCGACGCCCAGTTCCCCTGTCACGTGTTCCTGTGTCATGGTCTGTCTTTCTCTCAGTAAGTCTTGATCGACGCGATCGAGCGCTCGGCGGTCGCCTTGTAATCCTTGGGATTATCATGCTCGACGATGTAATATTTGGCGGGTGTCATCGACAGGGCCTTGAAGAGCTTGGCCCATTCGACCGTACCGTGACCGACATCGGCCCAGCCGTCCTGATCCGTATTCTCACCCGCTGGTGCGATGTCCTTGACGTGAACCGCGGTGAGGCGGTGGCCGTATTTCTCGATCCAGGCGAACGGGTCGGCACCGCCGCGAATGATCCAGGCAATATCGGCTTCCCACGACAGGTTCGGTCCGCCGGCAAAGATGTGGGTCTGCGGGATCGATCCATCCGGCAGCGCCGCGAATTCGAAATCATGATTGTGCCAGCCGAAATCGAGACCGGCATCACGGAAGGGCTTGCCGGCCTTTTCCAGCCGCGCGCCAAAAGCTTTCCAGCCGTTCGCATCGGTCGGGCGATCCTCGGCCGCAAGATAAGGGCAATAGATCGACTGAATGCCGAGCGTCTTGGCGATGTGGACGGCACGCGCCGGATCGGATTCGAGCAGATCGAGGCTGAAATGAGCGGAAGGCATGGTCACGCCGCTCTTGTCCATATCGGCTTTCAGCGCAGCAAGGGCTGCATCGTCGAGGGCGGCATAAAGTGCGCCATAGCCCTCGACCTGTTTGTAGCCGGCGGTGCCAACGGTCTTCAGGACATCGGCAAGCGGCGGGAAATTGCGGGCGCTGTAAAGCTGGAAGCTGACGGTCTGCATGGGAACTCCTCCTTGGGATTAGTATGGGAGCCAGGTGTCATAGTCCGACACCAAGAGATGGCTCGGCTTGATGTCTTCCTGGATGGTGGAAAAGCGGCCGACGGGCTCGCGGAAATAGTTGTCGGTGAGATCGTCGTTGACGGTGGAAACCTCCCCCATCAGCACATCAGCACCTTCAGCCCAGAAGGCGTGCCAGTTGCCGGGCAGAAGCGTCACGCTTTCGCCGGGCGATAACCGCAGGAGAGCCCCGGCCTTCAATGTGCGCAGGCGGGCGTCGGTGGCAACCACCACGTCTGCGGTCTCGTCGACGGTGCCATCAGGCAGTGAATTATACATCTGCAGCACCAGCGTGCCGCCGCCGCGGTTGATGATGTCCTCGGTCTTGACCGCATGCCGGTGCAGTGGATTGACCTGGTCCTTGGCGGTGATCATCAGCTTTTCGGCATAGAGCATGCCACGGCCATGGGCGAGCGCTGCCGCCGAACCGTTTCGCAGGGTGAAGAGCACGAGGCCAAATTCGCTGAACCGGCCTTTGCCATAGTCGGTAATATCCCAGCCGAGCCGCGTGTCGCGGATCGATGGCGTGTCTGATGCCACCCGGGTCTTCAGTTCGTCGGGCGACCAGTAGGCGAACGGCGGCAGCACGAAACCATGCTGGCGCATGAAAGCATCGCTTTTCTCGATGATCGCATTGACTTCGCTTCGCAGCATGATGGTCTCCTATCCATTGCCCTGGCAGGATTGCAGGTCGTAGCCGGTGAAGACCGGTACGGCGCCTTGCGCCAGCGGCTGTCTGGGGGTGAAGCGGATGACACGGCTTTCGCCGGCTGTCAGATCGAAGGCGTTGTCGGAATAGCGGCCTTCAGCATCGGCCTCGATCATCACATGCAAGGCAAGCCCAGTGGCCGAGACAGCGACGCCATAGGAGCCATCGCCGACCAGTGTCGCGGATATGGAAAGGCCCGAAGGCTCAAGATCGAGAGCCTTGTAGGTGCCCTGGAGATGATGCCCCTCGCCCCGCATGCCGTTCGAGGCTTCGAAGGACCAGAACAGCACTGTGTCCCTGGGGATATCGGATGCAGCAATGGTCATCAGCGTATCGGCGCGATCCGGGCTACAGGTACCTGCCGCTGCCGTCAAAGGCTGCTTCTCGCCTGAGAGCGTCACCAGGAATGTTTGAAGCTCGACCATAACCGGCGCTGCCGTGTCGTTGACCATCGAAAAGCTGATCGTCTTGCCGTCATCGGACGGAATGGCAGCAACAGTGACCGGCTGGAAGAACCTGCGGGTTATGTAGTGCATGGCCTTCCAGTTACCGCCGTAATCGAGACTTGCCCAGGAGGCGACCGGCCAGGTGTCGTTGAGCTGCCAGTAAAGCGTACCCATGCAATGCGGTTTCAGCGACCGCCAGAAATCGACGGCGGTGCGGATCGCCAGCCCCTGCTGGATCTGGCTGAGATAGACGAAGTTGGAAAAATCCTTCGGAAACCGGAAATAGCGGAACATGGTGGCAGCGATGCGCTCATTGCCACCGGCATTCTTCTGATGCGCTTCCATCACCGGCGACGCGACGTTCAGGTCCTTCTGTGCGGCAAACTGCCGGACGATCGGCATCGAGGTGTAGGACTGAAAGCCGAACTCGGAGCAGAAGCGCGGCCGCACGGTGCGGTAATTGTCGAATGACTTGTTCTCGTGCCACACCGACCAGTAATGCATGTCGCCCGAACCGTCGGCATGCCAGGCATCACCGAAATTAAGCGGACCAACCGAGGGGCTCGACGGCCACCAGATCGCCTCGGGCGCAGCCGCTTTGATGCCGGTCTCGATGACACGGTTCAGCCGGTCGTAGGACACGAGATAGCGGTCACGATCCTTGCGGCTTTCCTCGAACCAGGTCAACGCGCCGACCAGTTCGTTATCGCCGCACCAGAGTACGATCGAGGGATGCGAGGACAGGCGCTTGATCTGATAATCGACCTCGGCCGCGACGTTTTCGAGGAAATCCGGCGTCGAGGGATAAAGATTGCAAGCGAACATGAAGTCCTGCCACACCATGATGCCCAGCCGGTCGCAGAGATCGTAGAACCAGTCCGGCTCGTAGAAGCCGCCGCCCCATATGCGGATCATGTTCATGTTGGCATCGACGGCTGACTGCAACAGGTCCTCGACGCCCTGCGGCGTGACGCGCGAAACCAGCGCATCGGCCGGGATCCAGTTGGCACCCCGGCAGAAAATCTCACGGCCGTTGACGCGGAACGCAAACCGGCTGCCGGCCGCATCCTTGTCGGTCAGCAGTTCCACGCTTCGAAAGCCGATCTGGCGGGTGACGGTTTCACCAGCTAGATCGACCGTCAGTTGCGACAAGGCTTGCTCGCCGCTGCCCGCCGGCCACCACAGTTTCGGATTATCGACGGTAAAAACATGCGTGACCCGCGTTTCGCCGGCATTGACGGCGCAATCCAGGTGGTCGTGTAGTCCATCCAGCGTAAAATCGATCCCGACGGCGCCCGGTTCTGTCGCAAACAGCGTCACCGTAACCTGAAGATCGACCGCACCGCCCACCTGCGGCACTTGCCGTGTCGTTACGTGTTCGATCCGGGCAGCGGCGAGCTTCTTCAACGCGATCGCTCCGTAGATGCCGAGTGGCGCGATGGCGATGTTCCAGTCCCAGCCGAAATGGCATTGCGGCTTGCGCAGCATGTTGCCGTTGGCGATCGGCGAATTGCCGGTCGAATAGGGAATGTAGAACGGCTGGGCTGCCTGCGCTTTTTCGCCGGCGGCGATCGAGGAGCGGATGACGATCCGCAAACGGTTCTGCCCGGCCTTCAGTATCGAGCCGACGTCGGGACGATACCTGCGGAAGGCGTTCTCAGCATGGAGCACGGCTTCATCGTTCAGATAAACCTCGGCTACGGTGTCCAGGCTCTCGATGTCGAGATACCAGTTGCCGGAAAGCTCGGACGCGTCGATGTCGAAGGTCCGCTCCAGCACCCAGTCCTTGCGTGCGACCCATTGCACATCATCCTCGTTGCGGCCGAAATAAGGATCGGAAATCACACCAGCCGCCTGCAGCGCGCTATGAACATCGCCTGGAATGGCGATCGTCAGCGCGTGGCTGTTGTCGGACGAGGCAAGCTGCCAATCGCCGGAAAGGTCGATGGCGGTGTTCTGGATGAATGTGGTCATGCGAAACTATCCAATATATTTTCGTGTTGGGGTTTCACCCCCTCTGTCACTTCGTGACATCTCCCCCTCAAGGGGGAGATTACCGCAACCATCAGTGCCTCAATCGTCAGTGTGGCACAAACTCACGGCTGATCTCCCCCCTTGAGGGGGAGATGTCCCAGAGGGACAGAGGGGGTAAGTCTCTCCAAATACTGTCTAAACCCGATTCTCCGTCACCGCATCGAAGACCGACGCCATCGACATGTCGAAGCTGAGTTTTACCGCCCTTCCAGGCGCATAGCGGCGCGCGCCGGCAATGCGCACCGATATGGTCTGTCCGGCCAGCTTCAGCCACAGCAGATTGTCCGCCCCCATAGGCTCCTCGATATCGACAATTGCGTCATGGATTTCCTCGCCCGGCTCATCGACCTTAACGTGTTCCGGACGGACCCCGAGAACGACCTTGCGGCCAGCCTCCATTGGGCCACGGGCCGGATAGGCATCCATGGCGAAATCGACGCCGTTGATCTCGATGACCTTGCGGCCGCCCTTGTCCTTGATCTCGCCGCGAAAGAAATTCATCGACGGCGAGCCAATGAAGCCGGCGACGAACAGGTTTTCCGGCATGTTGTAGATCGTCATCGGATCGGCCAGTTGCTGGATGACGCCACTTTTCATGACGGCGATCCGGTCTGCCAGTGTCAGCGCCTCGATCTGGTCATGGGTGACGTAGATCATCGTGTTCTTCAGTGATTGGTGAAGACGCTTGATTTCGACGCGAAGCTCGGAACGCAGCTTGGCGTCGAGGTTGGACAAGGGTTCGTCGAACAGGAAGACGTCGACATCCCGCACCAGCGCCCGGCCAATGGCCACGCGCTGGCGCTGACCACCTGAAAGCTCGGATGGCTTGCGCTTCAACAGCGGCTGGATTTGCAGGATTTCGGAAGCACGGGCCACGCGCTTGTCGATTTCCGCCTGCGGCAGCTTGGCGACCTTCAGGCCGAAGGACAGGTTGCCCTCCACCGTCATCTGCGGATAGAGCGCATAGGACTGGAACACCATGCCGATGCCGCGATCCTTGGGCTCTTCCCAGGTGACATTCTTGTCCTTGATGAAAATCTGGCCTTCCGACACATCCAGAAGCCCGGCGATGCAATTGAGAAGGGTCGATTTCCCGCAGCCGGACGAGCCGAGAAGCACCAGGAATTCGCCGTCCTTGACGTCGAGATTGAGGGTTTCAAGCACGGTAACCGCGCCAAAACTCAACGACAGATCCCTGACCGATACGCTGTTGATGGTCATGCCATTACCCTTTCACTGCGCCGGCGGCGATGCCACGGACGAAAAGCCGTCCGGAGACGAAATAGACGATCAACGGCACGGCACCGGTCAGGATGGTTGCCGCCATGTTGACGTTGTATTCCTTCACGCCCTGGACCGAATTGACGATATTGTTGAGCTGGACGGTCATCGGATAATATTCCGGCCGGGTGAACACGACGCCCAGCAGGAAGTCGTTCCAGATGCCGGTGATCTGCAGGATCATCGCAACGACGAAGATCGGCAGCGACATCGGCAGCATGATCTTGAAATAGATCGTCCAGAAACCGGCACCATCGACCCGCGCCGCCTTGAACAATTCCTCCGGCAGCGAGGAGAAATAATTGCGGAACAGCAGTGTCAGGATCGGCATGCCGAAGATCGAATGCACGATGATCAGGCCGGTCAGCGAGCCGTAAAGACCCATTTCCCGCAGCACGATAACGATCGGATAGATCATCACCTGATAGGGAATGAAGGCGCCGACGATCAGGATGGTGAAGAACAGGTCTGCACCCTTGAAGCGCCAGTTGGCCAGCGCATACCCGTTGATCGAAGCAATCGCGATGGAGACGATCGTCGAGGGGATGGTGATCCGCACCGAATTCCAGAACCCGCGCGACAGGCCATCGCAATTCAGCCCCGTGCAGGCACTGGACCAAGCCTTGACCCAGGGCTCGAAGGTAATCTCGAGCGGTGGAGAGAAAATGTTGCCAAGCCGGACTTCCGGCATGCCCTTCAGCGAGGTGACGACCATCACGTAAAGCGGCAGCAGATAATAGGCGGCAGCAAAGATCAGCGCGCCGTAGATCATGATGTTGCGCGGCGACAGCATCGGGCGCGGTTTCTTGCCCTTTGGCCCGGCAGCAAGCTTGGTTACAGTGCCAGCTTTGGCGGATGGATTGTTGAGAGTTACGACCTCAGCCACGCTTGCGTCCTCCGAACTCGAGATAGGCCCAGGGGACGACGATGATGGCGACGGTGAGCAGCATCATGGTCGAGGCGGCAAAGCCCTGACCGAGATTCTGTGCCTGGAACATATAGTCGTAGACATATTTTGCAGGGACCTCCGAAGCGATACCAGGGCCGCCGCTGGTCTGTGCGACAACGAGATCGTAGACACGCACGATGCCGCTGGCGATGATCACCAGCGTGGTGATGAAGACGGCGCGCATCATCGGAATGACGATGAAAACATAGGTCTTCCACATCGGGATGCCATCGACACGCGAGGCCTTCCAGATATCCTCGTCGATACCGCGCAGACCGGCCAGCATCAGGCACATGACCAGCCCGGTGCCCTGCCAGAGTGCCGCAATCAGGATGCCGTAGATGACGATGCTCGGCGTATAAAGGGGATCAAAGCTGAATGTCGACCAGCCGAGCGAGCGCACAACGGACTGGATGCCGAATTCCGGATTGAGTATCCACTGCCAGACAAGGCCGGTGACGATGAAGGACAGCGCGAACGGATAGAGAAAGATCGTGCGAAAGGT
>Ga0247813_10002104_pt1 | contig 14056 bp, 10 predicted proteins | sample UWRJL169409C1_FD_180719 | JGI IMG/M metagenome (GOLD analysis project Ga0247813, IMG submission 180719) | Plant litter microbial communities from Arlington Agricultural Research Station in Wisconsin, United States - UWRJ-L169-409C-1 | ecosystem: Environmental > Terrestrial > Plant litter >... | reverse complement strand
GGTCATCGAACAGCGCACGGCGCGCGTGCTGCGGCATGGCGCGCAGGTCGCGTCCTTCCCATTCGAGCAGGTCGTAGCCCAGCAGCACCACCGGAATCTCGCGCAGCAGCTTCGGGCCCAGCGTCTTGCGGCCGATGCGCCGCTGCAGTTCCGCGAAGGACTTCACGCGGCCCGGGTCGCCGGGCAGCGCCTCGTCGCGGTGCCAGACCACGATCTCGCCGTCGACCACCGTGCCGTCGGGCAGTGCGGCGCCCATGGCGGCGAGTTCGGGGAAGCGGTCGGTCACCAGCTCTTCGCCACGCGACCACAGCGACACCGCGCCGCCACGCTTGACGAGCTGGGCGCGGATGCCGTCCCACTTCCATTCCACGATCCAGTCGGCAGGCGGGCCGAGCAGCGCATCGAACTGGTCGACCGGCTGGTTGAACGGATGCGCGAGGAAGAACGGGTACGGCTGCCCACTGGTCTTCTGGTTGAGCTCGCTGTCGTTCTCCGCGCCGATGAGCGCGGCGTAGTCGGCCGCGCTCGGCTGCCCGCTGATGTGCGTGTAGCCCATCAGCCGCTGCGCGACGCGCTTGGGATCGAGCCCGCCAACGGCCGCGAGCGCCTGCGTCACCTGCAGCCGCGACACGCCGACGCGAAAGCTGCCGGTCATGAGCTTGAAATAGACCAAGCGCTCGTCGGCCGCGAGCTGGCGCCACTGCGAACGCAAGGTGTCGGCGAGTTCATCGGGTGGCGTTTTGCGCAACGGCAACAGATGCTGCTCGATCCACACCGCAAGACCGAGATCGTGCGCTTCGGTTGGTGGCGGCAACAGCAGCGAAATGGTTTCGGCCAGGTCGCCGACGGCCTCATAGCTCTCGTCGAACAGCCACTCGGGCAGGCCGGCCGCCTCTTGCGCGAGCAGGCGCAGCAGCTTGGTCGGCACCAGTTGCCGCGGCTTGCCGCCCGCCAGGAAATAGACGGCCCAGGCGGCATCTTCCGGCGCCGCCGCATGCAGGTAACGCTGCAGGGCGGCCTGCTTGGCCAGGCTCGACGTGGTGGCGTCGAGTTCGCGGTAGAGCGCGGCGAAGGCTTTCATGGCGCGGCGTCGGGAGCCGCTGCAGCGTCCACCGGCACGAGCTTGGCGTCGGCCTGGTCGGCCACGTCCTCGTCGCCGTACTCGGTCTTGAACCCCTGCGCCTCCAGGCCGTTGTCGGTGAGCCAGCGCACCAGCACCGCGACGCTGCCGTGCGTGACGAACACGCGTTCGGCACCCGTGCCCGCAATGGCTTTCTGCAGGCCGGGCCAGTCGGCGTGGTCGCTCATCACGAAGCCGCGGTCGACGCCGCGCCGGCGCCGCGTGCCGCGCAGTTGCATCCATCCGCTGGCGAAGGCGTCGGCATACGCACCGAAGCGACGCAACCACGGCGTGCCCTGGGCCGAGGGCGGCGCCAGCACCAGCGCGCGCTGCAGCATCTTGGCGTCGACGCCGGGGTCGCTGACCTTGAAGGTTGGCGGCAACGCAACGCCGGCCGCGCGGTAGACGGCGTTGAGCGGGTCGACCGCCCCGTGCACGACGATCGGCCCGATGGACGGGTCGACGCCATGCAGGATGCGCTGCGCCTTGCCGAAGGCGTAGCACAGCAGCACCGAGGCACGGCCTTCGTCGGCATTGCGGCGCCACCAGTCGTTGATGTCGGCGAACAGTACCGCCTGCGTGGGCCAGCGGTAGATCGGCAGGCCGAAGGTCGACTCGGTGATGAAGGTGTCGCAGGCCACGGGCTCGAAGGGCGGGCAGGTGCCGTCGGGCTCGGTCTTGTAGTCGCCCGACGCCACCCACACGCGCCCACCATGCTCCAGCCGAACCTGCGCCGAGCCGAGCACATGGCCCGCCGGATGCAGCGAGACGCGCACACCATGGTGGACGATCGACTCGCCATACGGCAGCGTCTGCAGGTTGATGTCGGCGCCCAGACGGGTGCGCAGCGTGCCTTCGCTGTCGGTCTGCGCCAGGTAGTGCGCGTGCCCGACGCGCGCATGGTCCGAGTGCGCGTGCGTGATCACCGCACGGTCGACGGCTCGCCAGGGGTCGATGTAGAAATCACCCGGCGGGCAATAGAGGCCTTCCGGGCGTGCGACCACCAGGTCGTCGGGGCGTGACGGCTGCACGGCGGGGGGCACGGGTGACGAAGGCTCCATGGGTGCTTCATCCTAGGACAGCGGCGGGCCGCGGCACCCGACTGCGCGGCGCAAACGCCTGTGGGCAGGAGCCTACGCGTGGCCCGAGATGAGCCCGACTCGCCGTGCTGATGGCCCGTCCGCCGGCCTGGATCGGCCCGACAATCACGCACACCGCCCGGCCGCATCCTGTCCATGCTTCTCGCCACACGATGAGTTCCGCACGACCTTCCTGGTCGCAGACGTTCAGCACGCTCAAGCTGCAGATCACGCTCGGCGGCGTCGCTGCGCTTGTGTTCGGCATCAGCCTGGTGTCGGCGCTGACCGTCGGACGCGCGGAGACCGACACGCTGCGCGCCGAACGGCTGCGCGAGCTCACGGCCTCGGTGCGCACGGCGGCGCTGGTGTCGCGCCGGGTGGTGGCGCTGCAGCGTGCGCTGCAGGTCACGGCGCTGCAGATGACGCCCGACGTGCTGGTCGACGAGGCCTCGCTGGGCCGCTTCCTCCTCACCAAGTCGGTGTTGCTCAACATGTTCGACGACCTCTTGGTGCTCGGGCTGGACGGCCAGCTGCAACTGGCGGCCACCGAGCGCGGCCTGTCCCGGCCTGCGCTCAACCTGGGCGATCGCGACTACGTCCAGCGCACCATCGCCGAATCGCGGCCGCTGGTGTCGCCGCCGCTGCCCAGCCGCTACTCCGGCCGACCCATCCTGGCTTTCACGCACCCGGTGCGCGGGCCCGGCGGTGTGGTCGCCGTACTGATCGGCACGCTGCGCCTGAACAGCCGCGACGTGCTCGAAGGCCTCGTCGACAACCAGGAAGAAGAAAGCAATTCGCTGGTGGCCGTGACCGACCAAACCGGCCGGTTGCTCGCGCATCCGGATGTCTCACTGCTGACCCATTCGATCGCCGACGACGCGCGCCTGAGCCAGGCATTTGCCGCTTGGCAGGCCAGCGGCGGCCCGGTCGAACCCATGGGCGTCGGCCTGGCGCAGCACGGGCAGCTGGTGTCCGCCGCTGGCGTGGCCGGCCCCGACTGGGTGGTCTGGCGCGCGCGCCCCGAGGCCGAGCTGCTGGCCCCCCTGCGCGAGGCCCGTCGCCAGGCGCTCATCATCGCGGCCGGGCTGATCGTGCCGCTCTCCGCCCTCATGCTGCTGATCCTCTGGCGGCTGCTGCGCCCGCTGACCCAGCTCGAGCAGCGCGCCCAGCACATGTTCGACGGCACGCTGGCGCCGCAGGACGGCTGGCCCGTCACGCGCGGCGAGATCGGCAGCCTGAGCGACGTGCTGCGCACCGTGAGCGTGGAGCGCACCCGCCTGGAGCGCGCCAACAATGCGGCGTTGCGGCGCTTGAATTCAGTGATGAGCGCGGCGCCAGTCGGCATTGCGGTGCTGCGCGACGCACGCTTCGAGATGGTCAGCCCGGAGTTCTGCCGGCTGCTCGGACACCCGGAATCCGACCTGCTCGGCGCGCCGATCGATTCGGTGCTGGCCGATCCGTCAGAAGCGGCGGCGCTGGTGGCGCAGGAACTCGAAGCCTTTGATGCGCACCGCCCGTACGCGGCCGAATGGCGGCTGCGACGACGCGATGGCAGCGCCTTCTGGGCCGGCCTGCGCAGCAAGCTGGTGGACATCGAAGATGCCACCCAGGGCGAGATATGGACGCTCAGCGACATCGACGACCAGCGCCAGGCACGCACGCAGCTCGAATGGTCGGCCACGCACGACCCCTTGACGGGCCTGGAAAACCGCACCGCCTTCGACCTGCATGCCCGCGCGCTGATCGACGCGCTGCCGCAATCGCTGCCCGCGGCCATGCTGTACATCGACCTGGACTATTTCAAGCCGATCAACGACACCGCAGGCCATGCCGTGGGCGACCGCATGCTGTGCGCGGTGGCCGAGGCGATCGCCTTGCAGGTGCGCGCCGACGACCATGTCGCACGCCTGGGTGGCGACGAGTTCGCGCTGCTGCTGAGGCGCTGCCAGCGGGATGCCGCCGAGCGCATCGCGCAAGAGATCTGCCGCGCCGTCCAGGCCATCGCACTGCCTTGGGAGGGCCGCACGCTGGGCGTGGGTGCGAGCGTCGGCGTGGCCCCGCTCCAATCGGGCACAGCGTCGGTCGAGGCCTGGACCCAGGCCGCCGATGCGGCCTGCTACGCCGCCAAGGCCGCAGGCCGCGGCACGGTGCGGATGGCGCCGCGCGGCTGAAGCCCCGGGCCCGCGGCGCGCGTCGGGGGCAAAGTCACCACGCCGTCCACTTCTGGCTGCTGGCCGCCGACGCCACCGTGCGCTCGATGAAGCGCACACCCCGGGCACCGTCTTCGACTCGGGGATAGTCGGCAGCGAGCGGGTCGGCGTGCCCGCCTTCCAGCCGGGCACGAATGTCCGCAGTCACGCCGGCGTAGACGTTGGCGAAGGCCTCGATGAAGCCTTCGGGATGCCCGGCGGGCAGGCGGCTCGCACGCTGCGCGGCCGGGTGCAGCCAGGGCGAGCCGCGCGTGAGGATGCGCTGCGGCCCGTCGCCCGGCGAATGCACCAGGCGGCTGGGCTGCTCCTGCCGCCATTCGATGCTGCCCAGCGTGCCCGACACGCGCAGGCGCAGGTCGTTTTCCACGCCGGTGTTGATCTGCGAAGCCACCAGCACGCCGCGCACGCCATGGGTCAAGCGCAGCAGCAGGCTGCCGTCGTCGTCGAGCGCACGGCCGGGCACCAGCGCCCCCAGGTCGGCGCACAGGTGTTCGACCTCCAGGCCCGTCACGGTCGCCAGCAGGTTCTCGGCGTGCGAGCCGATGTCGCCGATGGCGCCCGCCGCACCGCTCCTGGCGGGGTCGGTGCGCCAGCCGGCCTGCTTGTTGCCACTGCCTTCGAGCTGCGTGGCCAGCCAGCCCTGGTTGTATTCGACGACCACCTTGCGGATCTCGCCCAGCTCACCCGCACGCACCATCGCGCGCGCCTGGCGGACCATCGGGTAGCCGGTGTAGTTGTAGGTCACGCCAAAGACCGTGCCCTGCCGCTGCACGGCGGCGACCAGGGCGTCGGCCTGGTCGCGCGTGTGCACCAGCGGCTTGTCGCAGACGACGTGGAAGCCAGCGTCCACGAAGGCCTGCGCGACCGGGAAGTGCACGTGGTTGGGCGTGACGATGGAGACGAAATCGATGCGCTCGTGCGGCGGCCGTCGAAGCTCATCGGCCAGCAGCGCCTGCCAGTCGCCGTGGTTGCGGTCGTCGGCAAGGAAGAGGTCGCGGCCCGAAGCCCGTGCCTTTTCCGCACTCGACGACAGCGCGCCAGCCACCAGCTCGCACTGGCCGTCGAGCGCGATGGCGTGGCGGTGCACGGCGCCGATGAAGGCGTCGCGGCCGCCACCGACCATGGCGTAGCGCAGCTTGCGTGAAGCGTGGTCCGCAGTCACATCAGAACGGCGAGTTGGGGAAGTAGAAGTCCTTGGCGTTCTCTTTGGTGATCAGCACCGACGGGATGATCGTCGTGGCCGGCAGCTTCTCGCCCTTCAGGCGCGCTTCGGCGGTGAGCTTGATCGCGTCGTAGATGAACTTGGGCGAGTAGCTCACGTCAGCGCCGATGCGCTTGTCCTTGCCGTCCATGATGGTCTTGACCATGCCCTTGGCGCCCGCGCCACCAAAGACGATCTTGATGTCCTCGCGCTTGGCCTGCTCGATGGCCTTGAGCACGCCCACGGCCATGTCGTCGTCGGCCGCCCAGATGGCGTCGATCTGCTTGAAGCGCGTGAGGTAGTCCTGCGTGACCTTGAAGGCGTCGTCGCGGTTCCAGTTGGCGTACTTGGCGTCGAGCAGCTTCACGTCGGGGTTGGCCTTGAGCACCGCGTTGAAGGCGTCCATGCGCTCGTTGTCGAGCGTGGTCGCGATGCCGCGCAGCGCAACGACGTTGCCCTTGCCGCCCAGCGTCTTCACGATGTACTCGGCCGGGATGCGGCCGAAGGCGGTGTTGTCGCCGGCCACATAGGCGTCTTGCGCGCTGGTGTCGGTCAGGCCGCGGTCGACCACCGTCACGTAGGCGCCCTTGGCCTTGACCTGCGCCACCGGCTTGGTCAGCGCGGCCGACTCGAACGGGAAGATCACGAGCGCGTTGATCTTGGTGACGGTGCTGAAGTCCTGCAACTGGTTGGCCTGTTCCGGCGCGCCGCTGGCGGTCTTGATCGTGATCTTCAGGTCCTTGTGTTCCTTCTCCAGGTCCTTCTTCGCCTGGTTGGCCCAGTAGTTGATGCCGCCCATGAAGCTGTGCGTGGCGGCCGGGATCGACACGCCGAGGTTGACCTTCTCGGCGGCGAGCGCCGGCAGGCTGGCGAGGGATGCGGCTGCGATGGCCGTGAGTGCGATGCGACGGGTGAAACGTGTCATGACGGATGTCTCCTTATGGTGGATGGAACGGGAACGAAAAAACTCAACGCCGACCTCGTTGGAGGAAGGCCACGGTGATGATCACGAAGCCCTGAACGGCAGCGTTCAGGTACACGCTGATGATGCTGGTGAGGTTCAGGATGTTGCTGATGACCGAAAGCAGGATGGCGCCGATCACCGTGCCGGTGATGCTGCCGGCACCGCCCTTGAGCGCGGTGCCACCGACGATCACGGCCGCGATGGCTTCGAGCTCCCACAGCAGGCCGGTGGTGGGCGATGCAGAGCCCAGGCGTGGCACGTACAGCAGCGTCGCGATGCCCACACACACGCCGAGCAGCACGTAGGTCAGGATCTTCACGCGGTCGACGTCGACGGCGGCATAGCGCGCCACCTGTTCGTTCGAGCCGATGGCCTGCACGTAGCGGCCGTAGGCGGTGCGGTTGAGGATCACGCCGCCGATCACCGCAACAATGAAGAACACCCACACCGGCACCGGGATGCCCGCCAGGCTGGCGTAGTAGACGGGTGCGTACAGATCCGACAGGTCGTTGTCGAGCGTGAGCGCGCCGCCGTCGGCGAAGTACGTGAGGTAGGCGCGGAATATGCCGAGCGTGCCCAGCGTCACGATGAAGGGCTCGATGCGGCCCTTGGTGATGAGCAACCCGTGTGCCAGGCCGAACATCGCACCCAGCACCACGGCCAGCGTGGCGCCGGCGATCACGGCCAGCAGCGGCGAGCCGAGCGCGGGCCCAGCCCAGTTGATGAACATGATCACGCTGCCGGCGATGAGCGCGGCCATCGAGCCGACCGACAGGTCGATGCCGCCCGAGATGATCACGAAGCACATGCCCACCGCGATGATGCCGATGAAGGCGGTGCGGGTGAGCACGTTCATCGCGTTGTCGACGGTGGCAAAATCGCTGTTGAGCGCGGTGCCGGCGATGCACAGCAGCACCAGGCCGAGCACGGGGCCGATGCCGCGCAGGCGTTCGGTCCAGCGGGGCGTGGTTTCGCCGCGGTGGGTGGCTTCAGGCGTGGACATGCGGGTCTCCGGTCTCGGGTGCGGTGGAAGGGGCGACGGCCGTGCCCGTGGCATGGGCGATCAGCGTTTCTTCGCTCAGGTGGCGGGCGTCCAACGTGGTCACCAGCCGGCCCGCGCGCATCACCGCGACGCGGTGGCACAGGCCGATGAGTTCCATGAGCTCGGACGAGACGACGATCACGGCCAGCCCGTCGCGGGCCAGTCGCTGGATCAGGAAATAGATATCGCGCTTGGCGCCCACGTCGACGCCGCGCGTGGGCTCGTCGAGCACCACCACCTTCGGGCGCGGCTGCAGCACCTTGGCCAGGGCCAGCTTCTGCTGGTTGCCGCCCGACAGCGACGACGCCCGGACGTCGAGCGAGCCGGTGCGAATGCCGTAGTCCTTGACGGCGTCGGACAGCGCGGCGCGCTCTGCCGTCGGCTGGAGCCACGGCCGGGCGTAGCGTTCGAGCGCCATCAGCGTGAGGTTCTGGCGCAGGCCGAAGTCCACGTGCAGGCCCTTGCCCTTGCGGTCTTCGCTCAGGTAGGTCAGGCCGTGGCGGGCCGCATCGCGCGGATTGCGCAACTGCACCGGCCGGCCGAGCATCTCGACCTCGCCACTGCCTGGGCGCAGGCCCATCAGGCCTTCGAAGAGTTCGGTGCGGCCCGCGCCAACCAGGCCGGCAAAGCCGAGGATTTCGCCGGGACGCACCTCGAAGCTGGCCTCCTGCGCCCAGCCGGGCACGGTGTAGCGGCGCACCTGCATCGCGGGCGCGCCATCGGCTGCGACCTCGTCGCGCACCGGGTACAGGTCGGCCAGTTCGCGACCCACCATCAGGTTGGCCATCTGCTGGCGCGTCACGTCGGCGGTGAGCGCGCGCGTGACGAAGCGCCCGTCGCGCATCACGATCACGTCGTCGGTCACGCGCTCGACCTCGTCGAGCTTGTGCGAGATGTAGACGATGGTCACCCCTTCGGCCCGCAACTGCGCGATCAGCCTGAACAGGCGCTCGGTCTCGCCCGGCGTGAGCGTGGCGGTGGGCTCGTCCATGATCAGCAGCCGCGCTCGGCGCGCGACCGCCTTGGCGATCTCCACCAATTGCTTTTCGGCCACGATGAGCCGGCGCACCTTGGTGCGCGGGTCGATCTGCAGGCCGACTTGCGCCAGCGCCGCGGCGGCTTCGCGTTCCATTGCCGCATCGTCGAGCAGCCAGCCCTTCTTCTTTTCATGGCCGAGAAAGATGTTCTGCGCCACGCTCAGGTCTTCGGCCAGGTTGAATTCCTGGTGGATCAGCACGATGCCGTGCGCCTGCGCGTCGCGCGAATTCGCGAACTGCTGCGCCACGCCGTTGATGCGCAGGCCCCCCGCCGTGGGTTGCTCGTAACCCGCGAGGATCTTCATCAGCGTGGACTTGCCCGCGCCGTTTTCGCCCAGCAGGCCGTAGACCCGGCCGGGCGCCAGCGAAAAGCTCACGCCATGCAGCACCTGCACCGGACCGAACGCCTTCACGATGCCGTCGAACTCGACCGCCACACCCGATCCGCGGGCCAGCAAAGCTTCCGTTTCCATGGGGGACTCCTGGCCGCGCGTCGGCGTGCCCTGTACTGTCGGGCTCATGGCGCCACTCCGCGCACCTTGAGCGTTTCCTGCATGGCCAGCACACCCGCGCCCACCAGCCCGCCTTGCGCACCCAGCGGCGTGTACTGGATCTCCAGGTGGCGCGTCGACAGGGCCAGCGAACGCTGATACACGCTCTGGCGCACGGCCGCGAGGAACAGCGGCCCGATGTGCGTGATGCCGCCACCGATGAAGACGTGCGACGGATTGAAGAAATTGACCACCGACGCCAGCATCTGCCCGAGCAGGCTGCCGGCACGCTGGATGATGGCGTTGGCCGCGGCGTCGCCCGCGCGGCCGGCCAGCCCCACGTCGACCGCGTCGATGTGGCCCTTGTCGCGCAGGCACTCGGCCAGCATCGCGCTTTCGCCGGCTTCCACGGCTTGCACCGCCATGCGCGTGATCGCCGGGCCGGCGGCCATCACCTCGACACACCCCAGGTTGCCGCAATGGCAGCGCGGCCCTTCCTGGTCGACGCAGATGTGGCCCACGTCGCCCGCCGAGCCCGCCGCGCCGCGGTACACCTCGCCGTGGCAGACGATGCCGCAGCCGATCCCCGTGCCCACCTTGATGACGAGGAAGTTGGAAAGCGACCGCTTCAGGCGCCAGAGCTCGCCGAGCGCCATGAGGTTGACGTCGTTGTCCACGAAGACAGGCGCCGCGTAGTCCTCGCGCAGGCAGTCGCGGATGGAAAAGCCGTCCCACGCCGGCATCAAGGGCGGATTCACCAGCTGGCCGATGCCGAAGTTCACCGGGCCGGGCACGCCGATGCCGATGCCCATGACCTCCCTGGCATCGAGCCCCTCGCGCCCCAGCAGTTCGCGCAGCAGGATGCGCACGCGCGCGAGCACGACGCCCGGCCCCTGGCGCACGTCGGCGGGTTCGGTGTGCTGGACGATCGGGGTCAGGTCCGGTCGCAGGATGGCCAGGTCGAGGCTGGTTGCGCCGATGTCGACACCCACCAAGACGCCGAGTGCACCGTTCAGCTGGAGGTTCTCGGCGCGGCGGCCGCCCGACGAAGCCTGCAGGCCGGCTTCTGCCAGCACGCCCTGGTCGAGCAGGCCGGCGATCATTGCATTGGCCTTGCTGCGCGAATAGCCCAGCTGCGCCGCCATGCCATGCCGCGAACAACCGGCCGACCAGAAGGTCGTCTCCAGCAGGCGCATCTCATCGGCAGTGAGGCCACTCCAGCGTTGCAAACTCTTGTCTCCGGCGTTCTTGTCGTGCGTTCCACCAAGCGACGGAACTGGCGAATACTAGTAGGCCATCTTCTGCCGGACAAGGCTTAACTTCGACCAAATTCATGCAGAAGTCGCGTGTGCTTTCGCCGATGTGTGGGGACGCTTCCCAGACGCGACAAAGCCGCCCGGAGGCGGCTTTGCAGGGTGGGAACGACACGGCGACGCGCGTCCCGGAAGGCGCCAGTCGACGCTTACTTCTTCTGGCGGTACTTGCGCAACGCAGCGATCTGCGCGGCCATCACGGCCAGTTCCGACTGCGCCATGGCGATGTCGATGTCGCTCTTCGCGTTCTTCAGTGCTTCCTCGGCCGCAGCCTTGGCCTGGTTCGCCTTTTCGTCGTCGAGGTCCTTGCCGCGGATGGCGGTGTCGGACAGCACGGTGACCGTGTGGGGCTGCACTTCGAGAATGCCACCGGCCACGAAGACGAACTCTTCACTGCCGTCGGCCATCTCGATGCGCACCGCACCAGGGCGAATGCGCGTGATCAGCGGCGTGTGGCGCGGGTAGATGCCGAGCTCGCCGGCTTCACCGGGCAGCGCGACGAAGCGTGCTTCGCCCGAGAAGATCGACTCTTCCGCGCTGACGACGTCGACGTGAATGGTGTTTGCCATGTGCATTCCTCGGCCGCCTTAGGCGACCTTCTTCGCCTTTTCGAAGGCTTCGTCGATGGTGCCGACCATGTAGAACGACTGTTCAGGCAGGTGGTCGCACTCGCCGTTTACGATCATCTTGAAACCACGGATGGTTTCGGTCAGCGGAACGTACTTGCCAGGCGAGCCCGTGAACACTTCGGCCACGTGGAACGGTTGCGACAGGAAACGCTGGATCTTGCGCGCGCGGGCCACGGCCAGCTTGTCGTCCGGAGCCAGTTCGTCCATGCCCAGAATGGCGATGATGTCGCGCAGTTCCTTGTAGCGCTGCAGCGTGCCTTGCACGGCGCGGGCCACGTTGTAGTGCTCTTCGCCGACGACGGCCGGCGACAGCTGGCGGGAGGTCGAGTCCAGCGGATCCACGGCCGGGTAGATGCCCAGCGATGCGATTTCGCGCGACAACGCAACAGTGGAGTCCAGGTGGGCGAAGGTGGTGGCAGGCGACGGATCGGTGTAATCGTCGGCTGGCACGTAGACGGCCTGGATCGAGGTGATCGAGCCGACCTTGGTCGACGTGATCCGCTCCTGCAGGCGACCCATTTCCTCGGCCAGCGTCGGCTGGTAGCCCACGGCGGAAGGCATGCGGCCCAGCAGTGCCGACACTTCGGTACCGGCCAGCGTGTAGCGGTAGATGTTGTCCACGAAGAACAGCACGTCCTTGCCTTCGTCGCGGAACGACTCGGCGATCGTCAGGCCGGTCAGCGCGACGCGCAGACGGTTGCCCGGGGGTTCGTTCATCTGGCCGTAGACCATGGCCACTTTCGAGTCCTCGAGGTTCTCGAGGTTCACGACGCCGGAATCGGCCATCTCGTGATAGAAGTCGTTGCCTTCGCGGGTACGTTCACCCACACCGGCGAACACCGACACGCCCGAGTGGGCCTTGGCGATGTTGTTGATGAGTTCCATCATGTTCACGGTCTTGCCCACGCCGGCACCGCCGAACAGGCCCACCTTGCCGCCCTTGGCGAACGGGCACACCAGGTCGATCACCTTGATGCCGGTTTCCAGCAGTTCCTGCGACGGCGACAGGTCGTCGTACGCGGGGGCCTTGCGGTGGATCGAGGCCGTCAGTTCCTGGCTGACCGGGCCGCGCTCGTCGATGGGCGAACCCAGCACGTCCATGATGCGACCGAGCGTCGCCTTGCCCACGGGCACGGTGATCGGTGCATGGGTGTTGGTGACCATCAGGCCGCGGCGCAGGCCGTCCGACGAACCGAGCGCAATGGTGCGCACCACGCCGTCGCCGAGTTGCTGCTGCACTTCGAGCGTGAGGGTGCTGCCTTCCAACTTCAAGGCGTCATAGATCTTGGGCATCTGGCTGCGCGGAAATTCCACGTCGACCACGGCACCGATACATTGAACGATCTTGCCTTGCACTGCATTTGCTTGAGCCATCATCTGCTCCGATAAAAATTTGAATCTGTTGACGTCGAAAGACGCTTAGACGCCGGCGGCCGCAGCAGCGCCCGACACGATTTCCGACAGCTCTTTCGTGATGCCGGCCTGACGGGTCTTGTTGTAGATCAGCTTGAGTTCGCCGATCACATTCCCTGCGTTGTCGGTGGCAGCCTTCATGGCCACCATGCGGGCCGATTGCTCCGACGCCATGTTCTCGGCCACGGCCTGGTACACCAGCGACTCCACGTAACGCACCAGCAGCTCGTCGATCACGGTCGGCGCATCGGGCTCGTAGATGTAGTCCCAGGCGTGCTGGCCCTTCTCGGCCTGCAACGTGTCGGCGGCGAGCGGCAGAAGCTGCTCGATCACCGATTCCTGGCGCATCGTGTTGATGAACTTCGTGTAGCAGATGTACACGGCGTCCAGCTTGCCTTCGGCGTAGGCGTCGAGCAGAACCTTGACCGGGCCGATCAGCTTGTCGAGGTGCGGCGTGTCGCCCATCTGGGTGACGTGCGACACCACGCGGGCGCCCACACGGTTCAGAAAGCCGAGGCCCTTGTTGCCGATGGCAACCGCCTCCACAGCGATGCCCGCGGCCTGCTGCTCACGCAGCTTGGCCGTCAGTGCACGCAGCACGTTGGTGTTCATGCCGCCGCACAGACCCTTGTCGGTCGTCACGAGGATGAAGCCCGACGCCTTGGCGTCGTTGTTCTTCATGAACGCGTGCGTGTACTCCGGGTTCGCCTGGCCAAGATTGGCCGCGATGGTGCGGATCTTCTCGCTGTAGGGGCGTGCGGCACGCATGCGCTCCTGCGCCTTGCGCATCTTCGATGCGGCCACCATTTCCATGGCCTTGGTGATCTTCTTGGTGTTCTCCACCGATTTGATCTTGCCGCGGATTTCCTTGCCAGCTGCCATTGGGACTCCTTGCGTTGCCGATCAGGCGAACGACTTCTTGAACGTCGTGATTGCGGCGGTCAGTTCAGCTTCGGCTTCCTTGTCCAGCGCCTTGGCCTTCTCGATCTTGTCGAGCAGCGCCACGTGGCTGGTCTTGAGGAACTGATGCAGGCCGTGTTCGAAGGCGAGAACCTTCTTGACGTCCAGATCGTCCATGAAGCCCTTGTTCACTGCGAACAGCGTGGCACCCATCAGCGAGACGGGCAGCGGGCTGTATTGCGCCTGCTTGAGCAGTTCGGTCACGCGGGCACCGCGGTCGAGCTGCTTGCGGGTGGCTTCGTCCAGGTCGGAAGCGAACTGCGCGAACGCAGCCAGTTCACGGTACTGGGCCAGGTCGGTACGGATACCGCCCGACAGGCCCTTGATGATCTTGGTCTGGGCGGCCGAGCCGACGCGCGACACCGAGATACCTGCGTTGATTGCAGGACGGATACCGGCGTTGAACAGGTTGGTTTCCAGGAAGATCTGGCCGTCGGTGATCGAGATCACGTTGGTCGGCACGAAGGCGGACACGTCGCCGGCTTGCGTTTCGATGATCGGCAGTGCCGTCAGCGAACCGGTCTTGCCCTTGACTTCACCCTTGGTGAAGGCTTCGACGTAGTCGGCGTTCACGCGGGCTGCGCGTTCGAGCAGACG
>Ga0247813_10002103_pt1 | contig 14059 bp, 13 predicted proteins | sample UWRJL169409C1_FD_180719 | JGI IMG/M metagenome (GOLD analysis project Ga0247813, IMG submission 180719) | Plant litter microbial communities from Arlington Agricultural Research Station in Wisconsin, United States - UWRJ-L169-409C-1 | ecosystem: Environmental > Terrestrial > Plant litter >... | reverse complement strand
GCTGGTCCAGCGCGAGGAGGTCGACCTCGCTCGAAGACGTCTCGATGGTTTCCATAATTACTTAGTATACTAAGGGTTATGACACGAAAGAATCCCTCGGAGACATCCCTGAACAACCCCTTCGCCGGCAAGCCGGGATTCTTCAACCGACTCAACCGCATCACCTACGGCTACGCCGGACCCGCGCAGGTCGGAATCGGACGAGTCGAGGCGCCCTACGTGCCGCCGGCGGATCCCCGCTGCCCGCTGTGCGGTCAGCCCATGGACCAGCACGACATCGACCGCTCCGGGGAACGCACCCAGATGCACTGCCCGAAGTGAGCCGCGGGAAAAATTCTTCATTCCGCAGAACGGCGTGCTAGTGTCACTGACGGACATGTGACTGGTCAAGCAGGCAGGATCCAACGAAATCGCTCTCAGGAGTGTCGTTGGGTCCTTTTTTTGTGCCCGAAATCGGGAACCGGCGCAGTGGAGCGAATATGTCCGAGGTATCCAAAGGAGGAAACCCATGAGTACCCAGGAGAGCGCGAAGGCGATTCTCGAGAACGTCGGCGGTGCCGGCAACGTCTCGAACCTTCACCACTGCTCGACCCGACTGCGCTTCGCGCTCGTCGACGACGCCCAGGCCGACGAGGCAGCCCTCAAGGCGATCCCCGGCGTGATCGGCGTCGTCATCGGATCGACCCAGACGCAGGTCATCGTCGGCGGCAAGGTCGCCGAGATGTACGCCGCGGTCGAGAAGCTCCGCGGCGGTGTGGCAGCGGATGCCGGCGCCCCGACCGCGCGCAGGCCCTTCTCCCCGAAACGGCTGGGCGGCACCATCATGGACTTCGTCGTGGCCGTGTTCACGCCGATCATCCCGGCCATCGCGGGCGCGGGAATCTTCAAGTCGCTGCTCGTGCTCGCCTCGGCCGTCGGGTGGCTCGACCCGGCGAGCGACAACTTCAAACTGCTCTCCACCATCCCCGACGCGGTCTTCGGCTTCCTCCCGCTGCTCGTGGCCTACACCAGCGCCAAGAAGCTCGATGTGAACCGTCCACTCGCCCTCGGCCTGGTGGCGGTGCTGATCTTCCCGGCGTTCACCGCGCTCGTCGCCCAGGAGGGCGGAGTCGCCCTGTTCGGCGCACCGGTGGCCGTTGTGAACTACAACGCGCAGGTCTTCCCGGCGATCCTCGCCGTACTGCTGCTCTCGGTCGTCGAGAAGTTCTTCACGAGAATCACCTGGGGCCCGATCCGCACCTTCTTCGTGCCGCTGATGTGCCTGATCATCGTCGCCCCGGCCACGATCTTCCTGCTCGGCCCGCTCGGCTACTGGCTCGGCACCCTGCTCACCGGCGCCATGACCGGTCTCTACGACACCCTCGGCTGGGTCGCCATCATGCTGATGGCCGGCGTGCTGCCGCTGATCATCTCGGTCGGAATGCACAAGGCGTTCATCCCGCCGACGATCGCCACCGTCGCCGCCACCGGCAAGGACCCGTTCTACCTGGTCGCCTCGCTCGCCCACAACCTGAGTGAGGCCGGCTCCAGCCTGGCCATCGCACTGCGCACCAAGAGCACCAAGCTGCGCGCCACCGCGATCTCGGGCGGCGTCTCCGCGCTGTTCGGCATCACCGAGCCCGCCCTCTACGGCGTCACCCTGCAGAACCGCCGCGCCCTGATCGCCGTCGTCGCCGGAAGCATGTCGGCCGGCGCCTACCTCGGCCTCACCCAGGTCGCCGCCTTCGCCGTGGTGAGCCCGGGCCTGGCGAGCTTCTCGATGTTCATCGACGCCCTCGACCCGTGGAACTTCATCAACGCGATCATCGGCCTGGTCATCGCGGTCGGTGTCTCCTTCACCGTGGCCGCGGTCATCTGGCGCGACGACAAGTCGGCCACCGTGCGCGCCTTCGGCGACACCGCCGCCGCGGCGCCCGCGCCCGCCGCCGGTGCGACGCTGCTGGTCAGCCCGATCAACGGCGAAGTCATCCGCCTCTCCGACGTCGACGACGCCGTGTTCTCCGCCGGCATCCTCGGCGAGGGAGTCGCCATCCGGCCGACCGACGGCAGGGTGCTCGCGCCGATCTCCGGCGTCGTCACCGCACTGCTCGACTCCAAGCACGCCGTCGGCATCCTCGGCGACGACGGCGTCGAGGTTCTGGTGCACGTCGGGCTCGACACCGTGCAGCTCGAGGGCAAGCCCTTCACCGCGCACGTCTCCCTCGACGAGCGCGTCACCGCCGGCCAGCTGCTCGTCGAGGCCGACCTCGCCGCGATCATCGCGGCCGGCTACGACACCACCACTCCCGTGCTCGTCACGAACTCCGCCGACTACACGGTGGAGATCCAGGCGTCGGGCACGGTGAAGGCGGGCGACACGCTCGTCTCGATCACACAGAAGGAAAAGGAGCTCGCCTGATGGCATTGCCCGCAGGATTCCGATGGGGCGGCGCAGTCGCCGCCAACCAGGTCGAAGGCGCATGGCGCGAGGGAGGACGCGGCCCGGCCGTCTCCGACGTCGCCAGCTACAAGCCGAAGGCCGATCCGAAGGAGTACGCGCTCCACCACCAGAACACCGTGGAGAGCATCACGGCGGCCCTTGCCGACGACGACACCGAGTACTACCCGAAGCGCCGCGGAATCGACTTCTTCCACCGCTACCCGGGCGACCTCGCCCTGTTCAAGGAGATGGGCTTCACCACCCTGCGCGTCTCGATCTCGTGGACCCGCCTCTACCCGACCGGCGAGGAGCTCGAGCCGCTCGAGGAGGGCGTCGCGTACTACGAGGCGCTGTTCACCGAGATGAACCGCCTCGGCATCGAGCCGCTGGTCACCCTCTCGCACTACGACCCGCCGATGGCGCTGGCGCTCAAGCACAACGGCTGGGTCGAGCGCCGCACGATCGAGCTGTTCGAGCGCTTCTCCCGCACCTGCTTCGAGCGCTTCGGCCACCTCGTGAAGATGTGGCTGAGCTTCAACGAGATCGACGGCATCATCCGCCACCCCTTCACCTCGGGCGGCATCATCGAGGAGACCGTCGAGGGCAGCCTCATCGAGGCCTGCTACACGGCCCTGCACCACCAGTTCGTGGCATCCGCCTCGGTCACCCGCATGCTCAAGGAGATGTGGCCGGACGCCCAGATGGGGTGCATGCTCACCATGCTCACCACCTACCCGAACACCTGCCACCCCGACGACGTCGCGGCGACGCAGGCCAAGGAGCGGATGCTGTACCTCTGCACCGACGTGCAGGCCGGGGGCGCCTACCCGCGCCTCGCCCTGAACGCGCTCGAGCGGATGGGCGTGACGATCCCCTTCGCCGAGGGCGACGAGGAGCTGCTGCGCGAGCACCCGGTGGACTTCATCTCGTTCAGCTACTACATGTCGATGACCGAGTCGGTGCGCCCGGACGCCGAGCGCACCCCCGGCAACACCGTGCTCGGCGTGAAGAACCCCTTCCTCGACTCGAGCGAGTGGGGCTGGCAGATCGACCCCGTGGGCCTGCGCATCTCCCTGATCGACCTCTACGACCGCTACGGCAAGCCGCTGTTCATCGTGGAGAACGGCCTCGGCATGCGCGACGAGCTCGACGACGGCCGGATCCACGACCCGTACCGCATCGACTACTTCCGCGCGCACTTCGAGCAGATGATCCAGGCCGTCGACGAGGGCGTGGAGCTGATGGGCTACGTGAGCTGGGCGCCGATCGACCTGATCAGCGCATCGAGTTCTCAGATCTCAAAGAGATACGGTTTCATCTATGTAGATCAGGACGATCTCGGCAATGGAACCGGAGACCGTCTGCGGAAGGACTCGTTCTTCTGGTACCAGAAGGTCATCGCCACGAACGGCGCCGACCTGGGATGATCTCGACGGTCGCCGATCCCCTGCCGCCGTCAACGGAGACACGAATGCAGACCATCAAGAAGGTGCTCAACTCCTCCGTCGTGCTCGTCGAAGACGAACGCGGCGTGCAGCGGGTACTCCTCGGCAAGGGGATCGGCTTCGGCCAGAAGGCGGGCACGCGGATCGACGCCACGGCGGTCGACCGCGTGTTCGTCGCGCTCGACGACACCGAGCACGGGCACCTCGTGGAGCTGCTCGCGCAGATCCCGGCGGAGTTCGTCGAACTCACCCGCGAAGTGGTGGCCGACGCGGAGCGCGAAGGCCTGCACCCCGACCCCCACATCTACCTCACGCTCACCGACCACCTGCACTTCGCCGTCGAGCGGCAGCGCCGCGGTCTGCTCGTGGTCAACCGGCTCGCCTGGGAGATGCGCACCGTCTACCCGACGCAGTACGCGGTCGGGCTGCGGGCCGTGGCAGCGCTCAACGAGCGCCTCGGCGTGGATCTTCCAGCGGATGAAGCTGCGAACGTGGCCTTCCACCTCGCGAATGCCGAGGGCGGCAAGGCGGGAGTGGACTCCCTCCTCGTGGTGCAGCTCATCCGAGCGGTCACCACCATCGTCTCGAACACAGCCGGCGTGCAGGTGGATCGCCACGACCTCAACTCGTCCCGCTTCGTCACGCACCTGCAGTTCTTCGCCGAACGCTTCTTCTCCGAGCGGCTGCTCGTGAGCGAGGACGACTTTCTCTTCACCAGTCTCAGCGAGCGCTATCCGCGGGCCGTCGCATCCGCTGAACGCGTGCGCGCGTTCGTGCTGAAGCAGCACGGCACGACCCTTCCGAACGAGGAGGTCGCGTTCCTCGCACTTCACATCGCCCGGGCCGCTCCCGAGTAGACCCGGCACGACCCTCCCAATTCACCACGATGAAAGGCACACCCATGGCCCAGCGCACCACCACCATCGCTTCGGCAGTCGGACTCCACGCCCGCCCGGCAGCGGTCTTCTCCAAGGCCGTCGCCGCGGCATCAGGTCACACCGTCTCGCTCACGGCCAAGGGCAAGACGATAGACGCGCGCAGCATCCTCTCGATCCTCAGCCTGTCGATCGGGCACGGCGACGAGGTCACCATCGATGTCGACGGCGCACACGCGGAGCGCGTCGCCGACGAACTGCAGGCCGTTCTCGCAACAGACCTCGACGCCGCGTAATGGCGGCAGACGCACGCGTCCACTTCGTCCGCCACGCCGAGACGCTGTTCAACGTGAACGGGCAGCTGCAGGGATGGTGCGACTCTCCGCTCACCGCCCGCGGCGAGCGGCAGGCGGCCGCCCTCGGGGAGCGCCTGCGCGGCGTCGCCATCGCCGCGGCGTTCACCAGCGACCTGACCCGCACGCGCACCACCACGGCGGCCGCGCTCGTGGGCCATCCCGGCCTGGTGCCGGTCGCGATGACCGAGCTGCGCGAGTGGCACCTCGGCGGGTGGGAGGGCAAGGCGAACTCCGATCTTTGGGGCCGGGTGTTCGCGGAGCACGGCTTCGAGTACGTGCCGGCATCGGCGGACTGGACCGCGATGACCGCCGACGGCCGGGAGTCGGTGATCGACACCGTGCAACGCCTCGACCCCCTCGCCCGGGCCGAGTCGGCGACCGACGTGCGGCGGCGGCTCACGTCCGGCCTCGAGACCGTGCTCGAATCGGCGCGGGAGGCCGCGGCGACCGGGAGCGGCGACGTGCTCGTCGTCACCCACGGCATGGTGCTCGGCACCATACTGCGCCAACTGGTGCCCGGACACGCCCCGAAGGCCGGGTTTCCGAACTGCGGCGCGGTCACCGTGACGTGGGGCCCGGCGGGAATCGAGGTCGGCGAGGTCGTCGACTCCGAGGGGATTCGCGTCGCCGCATGAGCGCGGCCCCGCCGGGGTCGCACTCCGGCGTCGAGGCAGCCGAAGCACTCCACCGTGGAGGCCTAGACCCTCAGGGGGTTCGAGCGATCGAGGACTGGATCGCGACGGCGGCCGCGCCCCGGGCCCAGGCCCGGAAGCCCGAGTGGTCGATGTGGATGTCGACGGGCTCGGCGCGGGGATCGCGTTCGGAGGCGACGACGGAGGCGACGCGCTCTGCGACCAGGTCGTAGATACCGATGCCGTCCCCGGCGAGGATGACGGAGGGCTGGAGGGTGAAGTTCGCCGCCAGGGCGATGAACCGGCCCAGCGCGTCGCCGGCGGCGTCGACCACGGTTCGCGCGGCCGGTTCGCCGGCCGCGGCCAGCTCGAGCACCTCGTCGTACGTGACGGGTCGCTGCAGCGCCGCCGACACCTGCCCGGCGATCGCTCCCGAGGTGAGCATCGCACGGGAGCAGCCGCGGTGCCCTTCCGCGCAGACCGGGCCCGAGGCGGAGAGCGGGATGTGCCCGCCGGTTCCGGCGCCGGCGTCGACGGTGCGCACCGTCTGCCCGTCCACGACGAGACCGTATCCCACGCCCACGCCGATGGTCACGATGGCGAAGCCGGGAAGGTCGCGCCCCATCCCGAACCAGCGCTCTGCCTCGGCGAGCGCCACCACGTCGTTCTCCACGGTGACAGGCGTGCCGATGCGCGCCGACAGTCGACGAGCGAGATCGACGTCGTCCCACTCGAGGTACGGCGCGTGCTCGACGACTCCGTCGCGGATGAATCCGCCCAGACTCACGCCGACCCCGGTGAGGCCTGTCACCGAGAGTTCGGCGATGCTGTCGGCGATGTCGCCGATGACCGCGTCCGGGTCGCGGCTGCTGAGGGGGCGGTCGACCCAGGACACCGGTTCGGCACGGATCCCGGTGGCTACGGCGAAGAGGTGCTCCCCCGTGAGCTTCACCCCGACGAAGCGGCCGGCATCGGGAGAGATGTCGAGGGGGCGCGAGGGCCGGCCGACCGAGCCGTCGGCGACGTCGCCGAGCTCGACGAGGAGGCCGCTCTCGATCAGAGGCTTGGCAAGCCGCGTGAGGCTGGCCGGGGACAGGTCGAGGCGCGTGGTGAGCGCGCTGCGTGACAGGGGGCCGTGGATCAAGACGGCTCGCGCGACGGCGATCTCTCCGCTGCTGGCCATGGCACCTCCCCGTCGTCACCGCTTTGGTTCCATTATGACGCGAATTGCCCGCCCGAACACCTCTACCGTCGGTCGATAATTCATCTTGACCCCGTAATTTGTTCCATGCTAAAACTAATTCATGCAATTCGAGGTCAATGCCGATTCGGTACCCATCCCGTCCGCCGCCGTGAGCGTCAGCCACCTGCGACGCGGCGGCACGAGCGTCGTCATCGACCTGCAGTCGCGTCCCGTGCCGTCGATCGTGCACTGGGGACCCGACCTCGGCGACGCGAGCGAGGCCGCTCTCGCCTCCCTGGCCGTGGCCGCCCGTGCACAGCGCGTCTCCGGCGGCCTCGACGAGACCGCACGTCTCGGCGTGATCGCCACTCCGGCCGGAGGGTGGCTCGGCACCCCGTCGTTCGAGGGCCACCGCAACGGATCGGCGTTCTCCGCCCACTTCGCCGTGGCCCGGATCGAGCACACCGAGCACGGCGTGTCCATCACGCTGCTCGATGACGAGACGGGCCTCGCGGCCCGAGCCGAGATCGCGCTCGGAGCCGGCGGGCTGGTGCGCCAGCGCCTGACGGTGCGCAACACGGCCGAGAGCGACTTCACCGTGCAGACCGTGAACCTGATGTTCCCCGTGCCGTGGGAGGCGACCGAGGTACTCGACACCACCGGCCGCCACCTGCGCGAGCGCTCCGCCCAGCGTCACTCCCTCACCTTCGGCACGCACTCCCGTGAGAGCCGCCGCGGTCGTCCGGGCGCCGACGGAACGCTGCTCCTCGCTGCGGGCCGACCCGGATTCGGGTTCGAGAGCGGACTCGTGCACGGCATCCACGTGGCCTGGAGCGGCAACCAGCGCGCGTTCGCCGAGCGGGTCACCACGGGTGAATCGTTCCTCGGCGGTGGCGAGCTGTTTCTGCCCGGCGAGGTCGTGCTCGGCCCGAACGAGGAGATCCAGTCGCCCTGGGTCCTCGGCTCCTGGGGAGACGGCCTGAACGCCCTGGCAGCGCGCTTCCACACGGAATGGCGCGCCCGACCCCGGCATCCGCGCCGCCCGCGTCCCGTGACGCTCAACACCTGGGAGGCCGTCTACTTCGACCACTCCCTCGACAAGCTCCTCGCCCTCGCCGACGCCGCCTCCGACGTGGGCGTCGAGCGGTTCGTGCTCGACGACGGCTGGTTCGACAACAGACGCGACGACACGGCCGGGCTCGGCGACTGGTACGTCGACTCCGGGGTGTGGCCCGACGGTCTGCATCCGCTGATCTCGCGCGTCACCGCTCTCGGCATGGAGTTCGGTCTCTGGGTGGAGCCCGAGATGGTCAACCCCGACAGCGACCTCGCACGCGCACACCCCGACTGGATTCTGCGCGGCCGCGTCGCGCTGCCCCCGTCGGGACGGCAGCAGCAAGTGCTCGACCTGTCGAACCCCGACGCGTACGCGTACATCGCGGAACGCCTCCACGCCCTTCTCACCGAGTACCCGATCGCCTATCTCAAGTGGGACCACAACCGCGATCTCGTCGACGCGGGCAGCGGCCCCGGCGGCGAAGGACGCGTGCACTCCCATACGCTCGCCCTGTACCGCCTCCTCGACGAGCTGAAGGCTGCGCACCCCGCCCTCGAGATCGAGAGCTGCGCCTCCGGCGGCGCCCGCGTCGACCTCGGAATCCTCGACCGCACGGACCGCATCTGGACGAGCGACAGCCTCGACCCCATCGAGCGGCTGGAGAACCAGCGGTACACCTCGCTCGTCGTGCCGCCCGAGCTGATGGGCATGCACCTCACCACGCCCCACGTGCACTCCTCGGGCCGCACCGTCTCGCTCGGCCTCAGCGGCGCGGTCGCGCTGCTCGGGCACTTCGGCATCGAGTGGGACCTGACGACGCTCTCCGACTCCGACCGCGCATCCGTATCGATGTGGGTGGAGCTCGCGAAGCGCGTGCGCCCGATCGTCGCTACGGGCTCGATCGTCCACGTCGACACCGCGGAGGCCGGACTCGACGTGCGCGGCGCGGTCTCGGCAGACCGATCGCACGCCTTCTTCACCGTCTCGCAGACCCAGACGCTCGTTGCATCGCCGGGCGGACGCATCCGCCTGCCCGGTCTCGACCCCGACCGCGAGTACCGCGTGCGCCTGGCGACGCCGGGGGGCGTAGTCCAGCATCCGGCGCAGTCGGAGCTCGCCTGGGCGCACCACGACACGGTTCTCAGCGGGCGGATGCTCGCCACCGTCGGCGTGCGCCCTCCGGTGCAGAACCCCCAACAGGCCACCATCATCGAGCTCGCCGCCTGACCCAGGCAGCGAGTCACTAGCGCAAGGAGGCGCACATGAGAATGAGATCGGTTCGAACGGCCACTGCCGCCGTCGGGGTACTCGCCCTGGCGGCCGCACTGGGCGGCTGCAGCGCGAGCCCCGACGGGGTGACCACACTCAACTTCTTCCAGTACAAGGGAGAGGCACTCGACGACTTCAACGAGATCATCGAGCAGTTCGAGGCGGAGAATCCCGACATCGACGTGATCCAGAACCAGGTCGCCGATTCGGAGACCGCGATCCGCACCCTGCTCGTGAAGGACCGCGCGCCGGATGTGATCACCCTCAACGCGAACGCAAACTTCGGGCAGCTCTCCCGCGCCGGGGTGTTCTACGACTTCTCCGACGAGCCGGTACTCGACACCATCAACCCCGCCGTGCAGGGGATCCTCGCCGATCTCGGCACGGCCGAGGGCGAGGTGAACGGTCTGGGCTACGTGAACAACGCGAACGGCATCATCTACAACCGCGCCATCTTCGCCGAGCAGGGGCTCGAGGTGCCGGAGACCTGGGACGAGCTGATCGCCGTGTGCGATCAGCTCACCGCGGCCGGGATCGCGCCCTTCGCGGCAACGCTGGCCGAGAGCTGGACCGTCATGCCGTCGTGGAACGCAATCGGTGCGTACTCGGCGCAGGACGGCTTCTTCGATGGCCTGCGCGAGGAGGGCGACACGGTCGGAGCGAACTCCGCCGTGTCGTTCGAGAAGGACTTTCCCGACACGATGGAGAAGCAGCTGCAGCTCTACGGCTACGCGCAGGACGGCTATCGCGGCGCGTCGTACGACGACGGCAGTGCCCTCTTCGCCAACGGCGAGGCCGCGATGCTCATGCAGGGGATCTGGGCGCTCAGCCCGGTGAAGAACATCAACCCCGACATCGACGCCGCCATCTTCCCGTACCCGGTGCCCGAGAACCCCGACGACCGCCTGCTGGTCTCCGGCGTCGACGTCGTGGTCACCATGGCGAAGGACTCCGCGCATCAGGCGGAGGCGAAGCGGTTCATCGAGTTCCTCTTCCGCCCCGACATCGTGGAGCAGTACGCCGCCTCGCAGACCATGATCCCCGCCGTCGAGGGCGCCGCCCTGAGCGACGACCCGGCGCTGCAGTCGGTCAAACCGTACTTCGACGCCGGCAGGATCACCGGATTCATCGACCACCAGGTGCCCCCGGCAATCCCGCTCGTGGGCATCGTGCAGCAGGCCGTCTTCGACGACGACGGCGGCCCGGCGCTGCGCACCCTCGACAACGAGTGGCGCAAGGTCGCCGCCCGCACGATCCCCGTGACGGAGGACTGAGATGACGACACTGACCGAAGCCGTTCGCACGACAGCGACCGGCGAGAAGAAGCAGCGCGCGACCCGCATGCGTAACGGCGGTGCGCGCACGCAGTCCACCTACTACTGGATGGTCTGGCCCGCGGTGATCGCCTTCGCCGCCTTCCACACGGTGCCGATGGTGATCGGCATCTTCTTCAGCTTCACCAACTACGCCGGCTACGGCCAATGGAACTTCGCCGGCATCGCGAACTACGTCAACCTGTTCCGCGACGACCGGGTGCTGCAGGCCTACGGCTTCTCGTTCCTGTTCGCCATCGTGGCGACCGTGCTCACCAACCTGATCTCGCTGTCGATCGCCATGGGACTGAATGCGAAGATCCGGGCGCGCAACTTCTGGCGCGGCGTGTACTTCGTGCCCTACGTGCTCGCCATTCTGGTGATCGGCTACGTGTTCCAGTTTCTGTTCTCGAACTCGCTGCCGAAGATCCTGTCGGGCATACCGCTGTTCGCCGACAACATCCTCACCAATCCCGACTGGGCCTGGACGGCGATCGTCGCACTGGCGGTCTGGCAGGCCTGCGCCTTCTCGATCATCATCTACCTCGCCGGCCTGCAGACCATCCCCGGCGAACTGTACGAGGCCGCGTCGCTCGACGGCGCCAAGCCGTGGCGGCAGTTCCGCTCGATCACCTTCCCGCTGATCAGCGCGTTCTTCACCATCAACGTGGTGCTCAGCCTGAAGGGCTTCCTCCAGGTGTTCGACCCGATCATCTCGCTCACCAACGGAGGGCCGGGCACCTCCACCGAGTCGGTCACCATGCTCATCTTCCGCGGCGGCTTCTCCGGTGGAGAGTTCGCCTACCAGACCGCCAACGCGGTGGTCTTCTTCATCGTGATCACCGTGATCTCCCTCCTCCAATTCCGGGTCCTTCAGCGCAGAGAGGCCGATTTCTAATGACGACCGCAACCACCACCCCCGGCCAGGAACTGGCCGCCAGTCCCGTCCCGCCCCGCACTCCGCGGAGAACACGCAGACGTGAAGCGGATGACGACACACGCAAGACCAATTGGTGGGCGACGGCCCTGATCGCGGTCTGCTCGCTGACCGTTCTCGTGCCGCTGTATCTCGCCGTGTCCGTTGCCCTCAAGACACCCGAGCAGGTGGCGAACGGCACCGGATTCGAACTCCCCTGGCCCATCCGCTGGGAGAACTTCGCCGACGCCTGGCAGCGCACGGACTTTCCGCAGGCGCTGCTGAACACGGGCCTCGTGACGGTCGGGTCTGTCGTCTTCACCCTGCTGACCAGCTCGGTCGTGGCGTACGCGCTCGCCAGGAACATGCACAAGCGGTTCTTCAAGGGCGTCTACTTCTACCTGCTGGCCGCGCTGTTCGTTCCGTTCCCGATCATCATGCTGCCGCTGGTGAAGCAGACCTCGCTGCTCGGCCTCGACAACCAGGCCGGACTGATCGTGCTGTACACCATCTACGGGCTGTCACTGAATGTCTTCATCTACACCGCCTTCATCCGCTCGATACCGATCGAGCTCGAGGAGGCGGCGCGCGTCGACGGCGCATCCACCTGGCGGATCTTCTGGCAGGTCGTGTTCCCCCTGCTCGGACCCATGAACGCGACGGTCGGCATCCTCACCTGCGTCTGGGCGTGGAACGACTTCATCATGCCGCTCGTGGTGCTCACCGACCCCGCCGCGCGAACGCTGCCCCTCGCGCAGTACGTGTTCCAGGGCCAGTACAACACCGACTACACGGTGGCGTTCGCGTCCTACCTGATGGCGATGGCCCCGCTTCTGGTCATCTATATCTTCTCCCAGCGCTGGGTGATCTCCGGAGTCACGCGGGGATCGATCAAGTAGGGCGGCCTCGAGCTGCGGGGCCTGTCAGCGCAGGTTGATCAGCTCGGCGACGGGGCCCGTCGGGAGGGCGATCCAGCCCTCCCGACGTGCCCGATCGAGCATCGACGGGGGCGGCGGGAGGTAGCCGCCCAGCGCCGCGTTCCGAGCCGCGAGCGACGCGATGACGGCGTCGAACGCGTCGGCCGAGGAGATCATCAGCGTCGACCAGGTGCCGAGGTCCAGCCACGGTGCGGCCTCCCGCACCTCGAGAAGGAGCCGTTCCCGACTGACAGGGTCGGTGCGGTACCCGGCGGTGTCGAATCCCCAGAGGCGCAGCGATGCACCGGGATAGATCTCCACCACGGCGCCGTACCCGGCGCGGTCCACGTCTATGCCGCTGTCTTCCAGGCGCGCGAGCAGGCCGGCGCACCGCATAGCGGTCAGCCCGAGCCGGTCGGTGGAGACACTGAGCGGCCAGCGCCCCGTTCTCTCACGAACGTGCCGGTCGGTCTCCCGGTACGCGAGAGTGCGCCTCCAGGCCATCCCGCCCTCGGGCGTACCCGGGTCGCGTTCACCCGCGGCGTGCGCCGAGACGAAGTGCACGAACTCATCGGGCCAGCCGAGGGCGCAGTCGATTCCGATCTTGTCCGCAGCGGATGCGGCGGCGACGATCTGCGCGTCGTCGACCCCGAGGCGCAGGTCGATCAGGGCGGCGCGGGCGGCGCCCCACTCGATGACCGCGAGGGCGGTGCCCCTGCTCTCGGCGGCCAGGTCGACTCCGGCTGTCAGCATCGGCCCACCATACGCGTCCCGGGCACTGCCCGTGCACTCGCCGAGCGCCGCGCCTAAACAGTTGTAGCTACAACTAAATGGGCGTATGGTCGAGTCATCAACCACCCCGGGCCCGATGACCCGGATAAAGGAGCATCGACATGACGAACGTCACCATCTTCGGCACCGGCAACATGGGCACCGCGATCGCAGGCGTCCTCGCAGCCGGCGGCGCATCCGTCGACCACGTCACGACCACGGAGGGCACCGTGACGGGCGACGTCGTCGTTCTGGCCGTGCCGTACACGGCCCTCGCCGACATCGCCGCGAAGTACGCCGACCAGCTGGCCGGCAGGATCGTCGTCGAGACCACGAACCCCCTCGACTTCTCCACCTTCGACTCGCTCGTCGTGCCGGCCGGAAGCTCGGCCACCGCCGAGCTCGCCGCCGCACTCCCCGCGTCGACGGTTCTCAAGGGCTTCAACACGACCTTCGCGGCGACCCTCGCCACGAAGCAGGTCGGCGAGCTCGCCACGACCGTGCTGCTCGCGGGCGACGACGCGACCGCCAAGCAGACAGTCGCGGCCCTCGTCACCGCGGGAGGAGTGCAGGCGATCGACGCCGGACCCCTCGCACGCGCGCACGAGCTCGAGGCGCTCGGCTTCCTGCAGCTCACCCTGGCCGCCGGCGAGAAGATCGACTGGACCGGTGGATTCGGTCTCGTCAAGTAGTCCGACCGCTACGCCGCAGGGCCTCCGTTCTCGCGAACGGGGGCCCTGCGGCGCGTGCTGACTGCGGTTAAACGAAAAAAGCCCGGCCCCCTCTTTTCAGAGGGAGCCGGGCTGTTGTGACCCCAACCGGATTCGAACCGGTGTTACCGCCGTGAGAGGGCAGCGTACTAGGCCGCTATACGATGGGGCCGAAAGCAACTAGATGAGTATGCCA
>Ga0247813_10002102_pt1 | contig 14065 bp, 9 predicted proteins | sample UWRJL169409C1_FD_180719 | JGI IMG/M metagenome (GOLD analysis project Ga0247813, IMG submission 180719) | Plant litter microbial communities from Arlington Agricultural Research Station in Wisconsin, United States - UWRJ-L169-409C-1 | ecosystem: Environmental > Terrestrial > Plant litter >... | reverse complement strand
GAGCTGATCAGGTGCACCCCTCTGCCCAGCCGGGGAAGGGTGACGGTGGCGCGTCCGTTGTCGTCCGCGTCGAGCGTGACGGTGGCGATCAGCCTGCGGCCGTCATAGATCCCGACGTCGCCGACCGGAGCCGCACCCGCCGACCCGGCCTCGGCCTGCGCCCGCACTGTCACCGAATAGGTCACGGTGCTCGTCGTGCTGGCGAACAGCCGGTCGAGTCGGCCCGAGGTGCTGGTGGGCTGCGGCTCGGCGGGAGGCTGCTCCTGCGCGACGGTGAGCGGTACGTCGATCGACGTTCCGGTCTGGGGCACCGCCACCGTGAGCAGCAGTGGCCCTGCGGCCGCGTTCTCGGGAACGGTGATCTGCACGGTCGCGCGGCCCACTTCATCCGTCGTGTCGACGATCGTCGGATCGATCGCTGCCGTCGCCAACTGGACGCCGCCGGCGCTCACCACCACGTCTCCCGCGTTCGGCTCGCCGTTGCTGAACAGCAGCGAGCTGAGGCCGAGGGTGACGGATTCGCCGGGCGCGTAGCCGCCGTCGTCTGCCGGCGCCGAGACGGAGACCCCCACGGAGCGCTGTGCGTACGACGGCTCGGCCACCGGGTTCGCCTCGAAGTAGTCGACCATGCTCTGGAGGTCGATCTTTCCGGTGTCCGCGCGGTTGGTGCCCTGCAGCAGAGTGGGGAAGTTGTCGCCGCCGGAGGCCAGGAAGGAGTTGACCGCGACGCGGTAGGTGGCTGCCTCGTCGATCGGCTCGCCGTCGAGGTAGACGACGTCGATGTGGTCGCCCGCCGCGGCGGCCGGGTCGTAGCTGTAGGTCAGCGACTCGGACAGGCCGAGCTTGAGGAAGGGCCGTGAGGCCCCGGCCGGCTGCCACTGCTCCTCGAGCACGGCGGTCAGCTGCGCGCCGGTGAGGTCGAGGGCGACGAGGGTGTTCGCGAAGGGCTGCACGCCCGCCGCCTCCTGGTAGGTGACCACGCCGTCGCCGTCGCCGGGCGTGGTCGGGCTGGCCGCGTACTTGAGGTCGCTGCGCAGGCCGCCCGGGTTCATCAGCGCGATCTGCGCGCCCGCGTCGCGGGTGGCCCAGAGCTGCACGTCTGCCACGAAGTTGCCGAGCGGGGACTCGCCGCCGCGGTTCTCCGCACCGGTCGACTGCGCGGCACGGTTGAAGTCGGCCGTGATCCCGCCGACCGGCACGGACCCCAGGTCGACGGCCACCGCCACGGCATCCGCCACGATCGCGGCGATCTCGGGGTCGGGGGCGAAGGCGCCCGCCAGCGGCAGGATCTCGGCCGAGATGCTGAGCAGCGCGCCCGTGCCGGGGTCGACGGAGAGCTTCATGTCGCTGTACTTCTCGCCGTACTGCCCCGAGGAGAGCACCGGGCGCAGCGTCGACGTGCCGGCGATCGGGATCTCGTGGTCGTAGGCGAGGTGGGTGTGCCCCGAGATGATCGCGTCGATGTTCGCATTCGCGCCGGTGACGATGCGCCCGAACGGGGAGTCGTCGGTGGCGCTGGCGATCGCCGGCGTCGCGGCGCCCTCGTGCACGAGCAGCACCACCACGTCGGCCTCGCCGTTCGCCTCGTCGCCGTCGCTCAGCGCGTCGGCGACCCGGTTGATCTCGGGCACCACCGGGCGCACCTCGAGCGACTCGATGCCGGACGGGCTCACGAGCGACGGCAGCTCCTCGGTCGTGGCGCCCACGAACCCGACCGTCACCTCGCCGAACTGCTCGAGCGCGTACTGCTGGTACGCCGGCCGCCCGGTGGCGCGGTCGTAGATGTTGGCCGAGAGGTAGTCCCACTCGGCGGCGGGCAGGATGCGGTCGTCGACGTCGGCCCGGCCCTGGTCGAACTCGTGGTTGCCGAGGGCGCTGGCGTCGAGGCCCATGGCGTTGAAGGCGTCGATGGTCGGCTGGTCGTTCTGGATGAAGGAGGCGAAAGTGGATGCGCCGATCAGGTCGCCGGCGCCGACGAACGCCGTGTTCGGGTTGGCCGCCCGGTAGGAGTCGACCATGCCGCCCATCACGGCGGCCCCGGCGATGGGCGGGGCGGCCTCGAGCCTGCCGTGGAAGTCGTTGATGGAGAGAATGTCGATCTGCACCGGATCCGCTGCGTTCGCGGCGGGGGCGCCCGGCCCCGAAAAGCTCAGGGCGGTGAGCCCCGCGGCGAGCGCGGCGGTGGTGGCGATCGCCACCGTTCTGCGCAGACGGGAACGGGATGGCGACGACGGCATCATGGCTGGGCATCTCCTCGGCTGGGTGACCCTCGAATGGGGGTGATGCCCGCAGCCTAGGCGTGCCCTCCGACACTGTCGAGTGGGTAGCGGTGCCGTAGGGTTAGGGTGCCCTAAGCGGTGCGCCCGCCTCGGCGGGCCGTCCTGCTCGCCGGTGGTCCGCATCCGCCACTGTCTGGGTCGTCTGGTGCCGCTACAGGCAGGCGCCGCTGTCTACCCGGAGAAGTGAATGAGTCAAGCTAAGCCCGTGCCACCGAAGAACGCCGAGATGCTCGTGCTCGAGGTGGTGCGCAGCGAGCGCGTCACCCCCACCATGATGCGCATCACGCTCGGCGGCGAGGCCCTGAGCCGCTTCACGCCGATGGGCTTCGACCAGTGGTTCCGGTTGTTCCTGCCGCTCGAGACGCTGCCCGACGACAAGCAGACCAGCTTCGCGCTGCCCAAGCGCATCGACCTGCTGGGCTACGTGCAGTTTCTGGCGATGCCCAAGGCCACCCGCCCGATCATGCGCAACTACACGGTGCGCGCCTTCCGCCCCCGCGAGAACGAGCTCGACATCGACTTCGTGGCGCACGGCGACAACGGGCCGGCCTCGCGCTGGGCCGTCGGCACCGCGGTGGGCGACACGGTCGCGCTGCTCGACCAGGGCGTGATGTACAACCCGCAGCCCGCCGACTGGCAGCTCTTCGTGGCCGACGAGAGCGGACTCCCCGCCGTGGCCGGCATTCTGCGCGATGCGCCGCGCGACACCGTGGGCCACGCCTTCATCGAGATAGCGGATGCGGCAGACGCCCAACCCACCGACGCCCCGCCCGGGGTGCAGGTTCACTGGCTGCTGCGGGATCACGGGGTGAAGCCGGGCACGCTCGCGCTCGCCACCGTGCAGGCGTTCGAGCTTCCGGCCGGAGACCCCTACGCCTTCGTGGTGGGCGAGCAGTCGCTGCCCACCTCGCTGCGCCGCTGGCTGGTGAACGAGCGCGGCGTGCCGAAGTCGCACGTGACGTTCTGCGGGTTCTGGCGGGCGTGAGACCCGCCGGAGACCGGGGTCAGGCGAGCGCTGCGCGCGCCGCCGCCACCACCGCGTCGAGGTGCACGCCGCGCAGGCGCATCACCTCGGCGCCGCTGCCCGACTCGCCGAAGCTCTCGATCGATACCACGCGCCCGCGCAGTCCGGTGAAGCGATACCAGGCGTCGCCGCGTCCCGCCTCGACGGCCACGCGGGCCTCGAGCGCCGCGGGCAGCACCGACTCGCGGTACTCGGGCGTCTGCTCGAGAAACCATTCCACGCTCGGCATCGAGACCACGCGCACGCCCAGCCCCTCGGCCGCGAGCGCCTCGGCCGCCTCGACCGCCAGGTGCAGCTCGCTGCCGGTGGCGATGATGGCGAGGTCGTCGCCGGTTCCGCTCTGCCAGCGCACGTAGCCGCCGGTGGCCACGGACGCGCGGGTGTCGTCGCGCTGCGGCAGCACGGGGAGGTCCTGCCGGCTGAGCACGAGCGCCACCGGGCGGTTCGGCGAGCCGAGGATCCGGCGCCACGCCTCCACGACCTCCACCGAGTCGCCGGGGCGCACCACATCGAGCCCGGGCACGGTGCGCAGCGACGCGATCTGCTCCACCGGCTGGTGGGTGGGGCCGTCCTCGCCGACGGCCACCGAGTCGTGCGTGAACACGGAGACCGTGCCGAGGCCCATCAGCGCGCCGAGGCGCATGCTCGGCCGCATGTAGTCGCTGAACACGAGGTACGTGGATCCGAAGGGACGCCACGGCCCGGCCAGCGCGATGCCGTTGAGAATGGCCGCCATCGCGTGCTCGCGAATTCCGAAGCGGATGAATTCCCCACCCGGATTGCTCCCGGAGAAGCGCGATCCCGGCACCTCCACGGTGGTGGATCCGGCGAGGTCGGCCGAGCCGCCCCAGATCGGGGCCGCACCCTGCAGCGCCGTGAGCACCGCCCCGTTCGTCTTGCGGGTCGCGATGCCCTGGCCGATGTCGCCGAGGGGGATCGAGTCCAGCGCCGCGGTGTCGACGGCACCCCGGCGGAATTCGTGCCACCGTGCCGCGCGGGCCGAGTCGGCGTCTGCCCAGCGCGAGTAGGCCTCGTGCCAGGCGCGCAGCATCCGCTCGCCGCGTTCGACCGCGCCGCGCGTGTGGGCCAGGGTCTGCTCGGGCACGAGGGCGGCGAGCGGGGCGTCGGCGGCGAAGCCGAGCGACGTCTTCACCGCGGCGAGCTCCTCGGCGCCGAATCCGCCGGAGTGGGCGGCCGAGGTGCCGGAGAACTTCTGCGACGGCGCTCCGATCACGGAGCGCAGGGCCACGAGGGTCGGGCGGCCGGAGGTGGTGCGGGCCTCCTCGAGCACGGCCTCGATGAGGTCGAGGTCGTCGGGGTCGGGAATCTCGAGCACGCGCCAGCCGTAGGAGCGGTAGCGGGCGCGTACGTCTTCGCCGAAGCTCTCGTCGGTGCCGGAGTCGATGGTGATGCGGTTGTCGTCCCAGATCAGCACGAGGTTGTCGAGCCCGAGCGTGCCGGCCAGGCTCGAGGCCTCGCCCGAGACCCCCTCCTGCAGGCAGCCGTCGCCGGCCAGCACCCACACGGTGTGGTCGAGCAGCTCGTGGTCGGGCGCGTACAGGGCCTTCTCGTGCAGGCCGGCCATGGCCATGCCCACAGCGGATGCGACGCCCTGCCCGAGAGGACCGGTGCTCATCTCGACACCCACCGTGTGGTGCACCTCCGGATGCCCGGGCGTCTTCGAGCCGAGCGTGCGGCTCGCGGCGATGTCGTCGAGGGTGAGGCCGTAGCCGGTGAGGAAGAGCTGCGTGTACAGCAGCAGGCTCGCGTGCCCGGCCGACAGCACGAAGCGGTCGCGGCCCAGCCAGTCCGGGTCGCTCGGCGCATGGCGCAGCACCCGGGAGAAGAGCGCGTGCGAGAGCGGGGCGAGGGCCATCGCCGTTCCGCCGTGCCCGTGCCCCTTCGCCTCCACGACGTGTGCGGGGATCGCCCGGGCGGTCGCCACCGCGCGCTCCTCGAGGTCGGGATCGGTCGTGGGGTTTCTCAACTCGATAGCCATGCGGGCCACTTTGGTATACAAATATACTTAAGTCAACTGACACCGAACACCCCCACGAGGGCGCGGGAAGAACGGGACACACATGGCACACGCACTCTCCACCGGATCCGGTGTGGCACTCGAGCTCATCCGCTCGGGGCAGGCGACGACGCGCGGCGATCTGATCGAGCGGCTCGGCTGGTCGCGCATGACCGTGGAGCGCCGCCTCGACGAACTGCTGGTCTCGTCGCTGGTGATGCGCGTCGGGCAGGCCGACTCGCGCGGCGGCCGCCCGCGCGAGGAGTTCGCGGTGAACCCGAACGCCGGCCTGCTACTCGCCGTCGACATCGGCGGCTCGCACACGCGCCTCGCGATCACCGACCTGGTCTCCACCATCCTCAGCGAGGACGAGGCGGACATCGGGCTCAGCGAGGGGCCGGAGGAGATCTTCGACTGGGCCGGCCAGGTGTTCGACCACATGCTGCAGCGCCTCGGCAAGACGCACGGCGACGTGGTGGGCATCGGCGTCGGCGTGCCGGGACCGGTCGACTTCGTCACCGGCAGGCTCGCCGCCCCGCAGGTCGACGCGCAGTGGGAGCACGTGCTCGTGCAGGACCACTTCCCGTCCTCTTACGACCACGCGGTGTTCGCCGTCGACCGCGACGTGAACACCATGGCGATCGCCGAGGCCCGCCGGGGCTGGAGCGAGTACCGCGACGTGGCCGTGGTGAAGGCCGGCATGGGCGTCGGGCTCGCGTTCGTGCTCGACGGCTCGATCTACCACGGGCACCGCGGCGGCGCGGGCGACCTCAGCCGCCCGCGCACAGACGGCGGCCCGCTGCAGCGGCTCGAGACGGTGGCCAGCGGCGCCGTGCTGCGCGACGAGCTCGTGGCCCGCGGCTACCGGGTGCGCACCAGCGCCGACATCGTGAAGCTCGCGCGCAGCGGCGACGTCGAGGTGCGCCGGCTGCTGGCCGAGACGGGCACGATCATCGGCCAGACGCTCGCCGACGTGGTCGGCCTCCTCAACCCGCAGGCGGTGGTGATCGGCGGCAACCTCGCGCAGGCCGGCGAGATCTTCCACGGCGCCATCCGCGCCTCGATCCTCGCCGGGGCGCGCGACTTCGCCCGCGTCGACCTCGTGGTCGAGGCCTCGCGGCTCGGCCACCAGGCCGGGGTCACCGGCGCCTCGCTCATCGCGCAGGACGCCCTCTTCGAGCCCGACCGCATCAGCAGGCTCACCCGCGGCGGGGCCACCGGCGTCGCCATGCGCGCGAAGGGAAAGTAGCACTTTCGTGCATTCGTAGACATAAGCCGGTTAGGCTTGTACTGTCAACCGAATTGACCATGTCGATGCACTCGGCCGGTCCCACCAAGCCAAGGAGCGTCATCCGCGTGTCAATGAATCTTGCCGAAGCGCTGTCGTCGATCACGACGAAGGCCACCGCGAGCGACTGGCGCGCGGCGATCCGCCTGGCCGGAGACGGCCTCGTGGCCGGCGGCGCCACCACCGACGCGTACACCGACGAGATGCTCGCGGCAGTCGACAAGCACGGCCCGTACATCGTGATCGCCCCCGGCATCGCGCTGGCCCACTCCCGCCCCTCGCCCGCCGTTCTGCACGGCGGGCTCAGCTGGGTGAGCCTGGCCTCCCCGGTGGAGTTCGGGCACTCATCGAACGACCCGGTGAACCTCGTCATCGGCCTCGCGGCCATCGACCACGACAGCCACATCCAGGTGATGGGCGCACTGGCCGGCGTGCTCAGCGATAGCGCCGCCATGACCCGCCTGCTCGCCGCCGACAGCGCCGACGAGGTGCGCGCCGAGCTCACGGCGATCGCCGCAGCCGCCTGACCCCACTACTTCCCCCACGACCAGAGCTCCACCCAACGAAAGGAATCACCATGAAGATCGTCGCCGTCTGCGGAATGGGCATTGGAACCTCCGTACTGCTGAAGATGAACGCCGAGAAGGTGCTTGCCAAGCTCGGTGTCGATGCGGATGTCGAGGCCGCCGACATGGGCGTCGCCCGAGGCGCCGCCCAGACCGCAGAGATCGTTCTCACGTCGGAGGAGCTGGCCGAGGAGATCGGCGACGTTCCCGCCAACGTCATCATCATCAACAACTTCTTCGATCTCGAGGAGATCACCGAGAAGCTCACCGCTGCAGTGCAGTAACACCTCCCCCACCACCCACCCCACCTAAGAAGGAGCTCCCACAATGGAGTGGCTCGTCGTCGTACTGAATTTCATCGGGCAGCAGATTCTCAACGTGCCCGCCTACCTGATCGGCATCATCACCGCCGTCGGCCTCATCGCGTTGCGCCGCAACGCCGGGCAGATCATCGGCGGAGCCCTCAAGGCGGCGCTCGGCTTCCTGATCCTCGGCGCGGGCGCCACCGTGGTCACCGGCTCGCTCGACCCGCTGGGCACCCTGATCCTCGCCGTCACCGGCGCGCAGGGCGTGATCCCCACCAACGAGGTGATCACCGCCATCGCGCAGGACGACTTCGGGGCACAGAGCGCCTACGTGCTCACCCTCGGCTTCATCGTAATGCTGCTGCTGGCGCGCTTCACCCCGCTGAAGTACGTCTTCCTCACCGGCCACCACATGGTGTTCATGGCCACGATGCTCACCGTCGTGCTCTCGGTCGGCTTCGGCGCCGGCCTCAGCTGGCTCGTCGTCGTGATCGGCGCGATTCTGCTCGGCGTGATCATGGTCGTGATGCCCGCCTTCGTGCACCCCTGGACCAAGAAGATCACCGGCAACGACACCATCGCGATCGGCCACTTCGGCACCCTCGGCTACATCGCCGCCGGCGCCACCGGCCAGGCCGTGGGACGCAAGAGCAAGTCGACCGAAGACATCAAGTTCCCGCAGGGACTCAAGTTCCTCCGCGACTCCATGGTGGCCACCTCGCTCTCGATGGTGCTCATCTACATGGTCTTCGCCATCTGGGGCCTCATCGCCCTCCCCCTCGAGGAGGCGCTGCCCATCTTCGGCGTCGACGACGCGGGCGCGTTCATCATGGCCGGGTTCGCCCAGGCGCTGCAGTTCGGTGTCGGTGTCGCGATCATCCTCTACGGTGTGCGCACCGTGCTCGGCGAGCTCGTTCCCGCCTTCCAGGGAATCGCCGAGAAGGTTGTTCCGGGCGCCAAGCCTGCGCTCGACATCCCGATCGTCTTCCCCTTCGGTGCCAACGCGGTGCTCATCGGCTTCCTGAGCTCGTTCGCCGGTGGCCTCATCGCCCTCGGCGTGCTCGCCGTGTGGCTCAACCCGGTGTTCGGCCTCGCGCTGATCCTGCCCGGCATGGTGCCCCACTTCTTCACCGGTGGTGGAGCGGGCGTCTACGGCAACGCGACGGGTGGACGCCTCGGCGCCGCCCTCGGCGGATTCGTGAACGGCATCATCATCACCATCCTGCCCGCGATCCTGCTGCTGGTGCTGGGCGACTTCGGCTTCGCCAACAGCACCTTCGGCGATGCGGACTTCGGCTGGTTCGGCACGCTCATCGGCGTCAGCGTTGGTGGCGGAACGGGCCTGGGCGTTGTGCTCACCATCCTGATCGCGGCGGTGCTCGTGACCGGCGCCATCATCTACCAGCTCAAGGTCGTCGACGGCGGCTGGGTTCCCGGCGCCAAGCGCGACGCCTGGGTCGCCGAGCAGAAGGCGGCCGAGAAGGCCGTGCTCGACGCCGAGAAGGCGCGTCTCGCGGAAGAGAAGGCAACTACGGCGGTCTAGGGTCCCACTCCTCGCAGCGGAGGGGCAGTCGCGCTACGGCGCGGCTGCCCCTCCGTCGTTATCGCGAGTCGTGTGGCCCGCTACTCTGATTCGATGCCCGCTCTCATCACGCCGCGTCTCGCCTTGGCGTCGCGCATCCTGCTGCCGGTCTATCTGCTGGCCGTGGGATTCATCGTCTTCGCGCCCTCCGACGACGCGACTCAGGTGACCGGCGTCGTGGCCGTGGCGGCCCGGCTGCTCGGGGTGTTCCAGATCCCGTTCGAGCCCGCCTACGTGGTGCTGGAGTTCCTCGCGAACATCGCGCTGTTCGTGCCCTTCGGCATTCTGGTGAGGCTGGCGTTCGCGCGGCCGCGCTGGTGGGCCATCGCCCTGCTCGGCTTCGCCTCGACCGTGAGCATCGAGCTCATCCAGCTGGCGCTGCCCACCCGCTTCAGCACGGTTTCAGACGTGGTGGCGAACACGCTCGGAACGCTGCTGGGGCTGCTGCTCGTACGTCTGGCCTTCCGACGTTTGTCGAGAGTTCACGCCTGAGAGCCGCTTCGGGCGCGCGCCGAGCTCCGCCAACGCTACGATGCGTCGCCCAAAATGGAAATATTTCACGCTATCTTGAAGTACGTGCCGAAGATTCGACCCGAGCAGATGTCTCACGCGAAGTACCTTCGCCGGGGACGCGGCTCACGGCTTCTCCCAGCTGCCATCCTCATTCTGAGCGGCGCAGCCGCCGCGATCGGCGTACTGCTCGCCCTCGACTAGAAATCGGCAATTAGGCGATTGTGCCCCGAAATGTTGACGATGACCGCATCGACCTAGGCTCGTCAAAATCCGAGCGCCGTTCGTCGTCGGTGCGCGCGTGCAGACTTGCACCCGGGCTCGCAGCTATTCGAGCACCTGGTTATCGAAACAACATCAGGCAGTTGCCGCCCAAAGCCTCCGGCAGGCAGTGCAGGCACCCGAGGTAACGTTGAAGCCGACCATTCCGGCAGCGACGAAGACGCTGTCAATCTCGCCCACCGGGAAATCTTCCAGTTGCGCCGTGAGCTTTCGGGCAACGTTTATCATCGGTTCGTTCCAAAGCCGCACAGACCGCATTCACTCTCTGCGAGAGCCGATGCCCCATTGCAAGCCTCATGGGATGCCTTTGCCGTGCGCCATCCGGCGGACTAGCAGCAGGCGATAAAACGAGTAAAGGCCCACGACCTTGCTGGAATTGTGCAGCCTACGATCGCAAAGGCGACGTGGCCGGGGGACCACCAGGGAGAAAACGGTCGAACTGCGGCGAGTAATAGCGATGATTACCTGCAACACAAGAGCCGCGGATTGTGGAGACGTAGGCATCGCGGTCTGCTTTGATGCCTCTCTCAATCGTCGATAGCATTGACAGCGCTCACTCCGATCACCGGCGATCGCTTGTCTTCACGCCTCCCAAACGCGTCCCTCGCCGCCATGTTCTATGGTTGGAGCACTCGCACCGCACGAGTCGCTTCAACTTCATTGCGGGCGAAGCATCGCTTTTCCCCATACCCGATCGATGAGTCCAAATGAGTAAATGCCTTGTTATCGGAGCTAATGGGTTTATCGGTTCACACCTCGTGGACGCTCTCGCCGCCGCTGGACACACCGTTACTGCCTTCGATCGATTCAGTAACGGCAGCGCCGCGTATGTCGCAGAGGGCGTGAACCCTTTTGTAGGCGACTTCCTCAGCCATGATGACCTTCGCAAGGCACTTGTCGGACAAGAGTTCGTGTTCCATTTCCTATCGACAACGAGTCCCGCCATAGCAGAGAACGAACCGACGCTCGACATTCGCACCAACGTCTCGCAATCCGTCGATCTCTTCGAGTTGTGTGTCGCCAGTGGAGTCAGGAAGATCTTTTTCGCTTCAACCGGCGGTGCCATCTATGGCAATCAGCAAGTCGAGCTACTCGACGAGACGTCTCCGACCCTCCCGCTTTCCCCTTACGCGATCAGCAAACTGACGCTGGAAAACTACCTGCGCTATTTCCGCGTAAAACACGGGCTCGATTCCGTAAGCCTCCGGATTTCAAATCCGTATGGCCCGAGGCAACATCCTCAGCGGAAGCAAGGCCTGATCCCCATCGCTTTGAGACACGTCGCAGAGAATGAGGCCGTCACTCAGTTCGGAAATGGATCTATGACGCGGGACTACATCTTCGTGGAGGATCTGGCACGGATGATCAGTCTCATGCCCGGAACCCGATCCGCTAGTCACGTCTATAACCTCGGCAGCGGAATCGGTAAGAACGTGACTCAGGTATTGGACACTATTCGTGAAGTGACTCAGCGCGACTTTGCCATCAAAGAAATTCCGACACCGGCCACCTACCTCGAACGTTCGGTTCTCGACTCATCGCGCTTTGCAGCGGAATACGATGTCGGCGAGCTTGTCACGCTTACGGAAGGGGTGAGGACGACGTGGCTTGCGGAGATCCAAGCGCGAGACACGTGGGGCAACCACGTCGGCGCGCCGGGATTGCCATAGCCGCCAAGCCCTTCCCGAACGATCACGCACCACGAGACCATGCGAGACCGACGGGATCGGGTATTTTCGCGGACTACGGGCGCCCCATGCTTTTATACGTCCAGCCCGCTGCACGCCATTCGCTGGGATCGAGAGCGTTACGTCCGTCAATGATCAGATTCCCCGCAGTTAATTTCAACACTTCCGCCGGGTCCAGCGCCTTGAACTCGTCCCACTCCGTTACGAGAATGACAAGATCGGCTCCGTGAAGCGCATCCTTCGAGTTCGTCACGTAGTCGAGCTGTGGGTGCCTTTTTCTCGCGTTCTCTATTCCGTGCGGATCGCAAGCGACCACGTTGGCTCCGAGGCCTCTTAGTTGGACGGCGATATCCAGAGCGGGTGAATCACGGACATCGTCGGAATTCGGCTTGAACGTCACTCCCAGAACTGCGATCTTCCGCTCGAATACGGATCCGCCGGAAAGACTGACGGCTAAGTCGACCAGGTGCTGGCGCTGCCGGAGATTGATCGCGTCGACTTCCTTCAGGAAACCTACTGATTCGCCGCGTCCAAGCTCCTCTGCGCGGGCCACAAACGCTCGAATGTCCTTCGGAAGGCAACCCCCGCCGAAGCCCACGCCGGCGTTAAGGAACTTTCGCCCAATACGAACATCCATGCCGATCGCATCAGCCAGATCAGAGACGTTGGCGTTGGTCACTTCCGCAATCTCGGCCATCGCGTTTATGAACGAGATCTTCGTCGCCAGAAAGGCGTTCGCGGACACTTTGACGAGCTCGGCAGTGGCGTAGTCCGTTACCACTTTCGGGGTCCCGGCCGCCAAGGCCTGCTCGTAGACTTCGTCGAGCACCTCGACATCCGACGGGTTACCCACGCCGAATACGAGGCGGTCCGGGCTGATCGTATCTCTGACGGCAAATCCCTCTCGCAGGAACTCGGGGTTCCAGGCGAGCCGGGCTCCTGTGCCCGATTCGACAAGTCGGGCAGCCATTTCGGCGGCGGTTCCCACAGGAACGGTGCTCTTTCCCACCACCACGTCCCCTGACTTGAGGAATGGGATCAGACCTTCCAGTGCTGCGAAGACATAAGTCAGATCGGCGGCGTTCTCGCCACTCTTCTGCGGGGTGCCCACGGCGATGAAATGCACGGTCGCTTCGGCGGCGGCCTCTATCGAAGTACTGAAACGCAGCCGTCCGGTTGCTCCGGCCGATGCGAGTATCTCCGGCAGTCCGGGTTCGAAGAATGGGGGGCGACCAGCCGACAGGTCGGCAATTTTGCCAGCATCGACATCGATCCCGACAACCTCATGACCAATTTCAGCCATCGCCGCCGCGTGAACGGCCCCCAAGTACCCGCAACCGATCACAGAAATCTTCACGATTACATATTCCCACGCCATCGCGCGCTCTTCGTCCGACTGGCAGCCTTACCTCGTGGCCACCTTCGAAAATCGCTCGGAATTGCCCGAGTATGAGAGAGGTGAAATGGGATTTCGCTATACACGAGAGTGTTACTGGGTAGGCTCTAGTAGTTTGGCGACGTTCACGCGGGGGAACATGAAGAATCAGAACGCTCAGAAATCGCGCATCGCGTACTTGGACGGTTTGCGAGCCGTGGCGATTCTGGCAGTCATCGCGGTGCACTGGGTCGGCTCCCAATTGCCTCTCGGGCTTGGCGGCTATATCGGCGTCGATATCTTCTTTGTGCTCAGCGGCTACATCATCACCACCGCCATGTGGCGGAGCCGGAGTGACGCGAGCATCGGCTCGCAGTACGGGACCTTCATCAAGCGACGAGTATTCCGTCTCTACCCCGCCCTTCTCGGCATGATCATTGGGTCGCTTCTGCTATTCGGCCTCTTCCCGGGATCGCCTTTCTCTCTGAGCGAGCTATTCGGGCCCGCGATCGTCGCGCTCACGCAGGGCTATTCAATCTACGCAGCGGCTGAACTCGGACCCTCGACCCCATTCATGCTCACTTGGTCGCTCTCGATCGAGTGGATGTTCTACCTACTCTGGCCGCTCGCCGTGTACTGGGCGAAGCTCCGTCGCGTTACTGGCCGCCGCTTGGCGGCTATTGCAGGCACCGTGGCCGTCGCCCTCTACGTGCCGGCGCTGTTCCTCAGCACCCACGGCTTCTACTACGGCCCAATGGCACGCGTCTCCGAAATACTTGCCGGCGCCATCCTGGCGTTGCTTCTCAGCCCGCCGCGGCGAGTCCATGAGGAGAAGCCACACTCGAATGCTCTCCTCCAGGTGTTGGCGTTCGTCGGAATCGCAGCGCTGTCGGCGTTCGTCGTGTTCGGCCCTGTGCAGTGGAGCCCGGTGTTCCGATTTGCAGCTCTCCCCCTGACCGTCGCAGTCACGCTCTATCTGATCTGGCTTGGATTCCGCGCGCCAGGTTCGGTCGCCATCCGCCTGCTGTCATGGGCACCCCTCACCTTCATCGGGCGCGTCAGCTACAGCCTCTACCTCTGGCACATGGTCGGCCAAAATCTCTTCACCCGGGAAAACATCACCCTCCCCCTGCCGGCGGTAGCTCTCAT
>Ga0247813_10002101_pt1 | contig 14068 bp, 10 predicted proteins | sample UWRJL169409C1_FD_180719 | JGI IMG/M metagenome (GOLD analysis project Ga0247813, IMG submission 180719) | Plant litter microbial communities from Arlington Agricultural Research Station in Wisconsin, United States - UWRJ-L169-409C-1 | ecosystem: Environmental > Terrestrial > Plant litter >... | reverse complement strand
CGCATGACCTTCGGTTGAACCGAGGGGAGGCGGTCGTTGAAGTTGTTGATGGCACGGATCGCCTTGATCGTTTCAATGATGCCCGGCTCCTTGAACACATGGCCGTCCGGGTGGGTCGCTCCGTTCTCATCGTCGTGAAGCCAGTCTCCAGCGGGACTGATGCCCAGATTGGCGGCGAAGACGTGCCACTTCTTGCTCATCCAAGGCTCATAATAAGCTTCGAGGATGGTCTCCAGATTGGCAACGCTGGTGTCGGCGGAGGTTCCAGCCTGAGCAGCGATGCGATTGGCGAACATGAGCAGGGTTTCGGCAGTGACGCAGGACGCCATGTTGAAAGCGGAGTGCCAGCCGATCGGAAGATCGATCAGCTCCGTCACGCGCGCCGACAAATCGCCGTAGGTGCTGTGAATGTAGGGATAGCTCTGCAGCATGATCGCGAGGAGCTCGGGCTTCAAATTTTTCCAGGCGTAGGGGATGAACTCCGCGCCATTTGCGTCGCGGGCATCCTCGATCTCATTGTAGCCGTCGTGGCTGTTGATGGCGCGGCGGATCTGTTCGACGACGGTCTCGATGACCTCTCCGGTCAGATGGCCTTCACCGGTGAACTTTCCCTCGGAAACCTGCGGAATTCTATGGGCGCGTCCGAGAAGCTCCAGAGCGCGCACAGCACCGATGTTGAAGTTGCCGCCTTCCATGAAACGACCGGTCTCCATGGGATGGGCCGAGATGAATTCGCCGTCTTCGGTCTTGGCGACATCACGCTCGCCGATTTTCGCGCCGGCTGCGATCAGGGCGTCGAGGGCAAGGTTGCTGTTGTCGGGAATGCCGCGCGAGAGATCGAAGAGGAGGCGGTGCAGGGCAAGCTGGACACCGCGGCGGCGAACGGCGTTGGGGTCCTTGGCCCATTCCTTGAAGAGGTTGGGGATGCTGTGCTTGGCTGTCAAGTCTTCAAGCTGCTTCTGGATGAGGCGTTCGCTCTTGTAGTTGCGCGGCTTCATGCCGAGTGCTTCCTGGACGGCAACGGATTGGATGGGGTAGCTCGCCATTGTGATGATGGAGAGCGGCAGAAACGGAGCGTGTGTTGTGCTTGTTTGAGAAAGGTGGATGGAAAGTGCGATGCAGATGAGCTATGTCGAACTTCATCAGCCGGGCGCAGCCCTCCTTATAGGCGTTGCTGCCTGATCCGTCGGAGGGATATTCGTCCGTCGGCAGAATGTCACTCCGTTGATCTGCGTGCCCGCGGAGAAAGCGAGATTGCGATCAGCGGCACACCCGATGGCGTGCTCAAGGCAGTGATGATCGAAGCCTTCTCATTGGTTGTTTTACGCGAGAATGTCTTAATCCTTCAGGGCTGTGCCGGCCTTCATTCCGGATACGGGGTAGGAATGTCGGATCTCCTCGGACATTGAAGGGGCGAAGAGGGCAGTCCGTCAGCTGCTTCGTTGTCCTCATTCCATTGGCGTCGATGAGGCAGCGCCAAGCCGGACCAGTCTCTTTCCGAAATATTTGTAGCTGGGGCCGCGTCATCCTGATTTTGAATCAACATTTCTGTCGGCCGAAAGCATTTCCATCTCGTAACGAAGTTCCTTTGTGGAGATTGGTCTATGCGCCGGGATCTGGTCCTCAACTCGCAAGGGCAGGAGCGACAAATTTATAAGAGCTCGCCCATCGCTGTTTGGGAGATAGGCAACCCGATCCAGAGACAATCTGCCTTTTTCAAAAGCCACTTTCCAAAAAAAACTTCCAACTTCCAACTTCCAACTAGCCTTCACCATGTCTGCTGCCGAATTCCAGCTTTCCGGCTTCGATGAGCTCCGCCCCGGTCTCCAGACCGCTGTTCGCTTGCTCGGTGCTGCCCTGAGGACCGTCGTCCAGGACGAGCTTGAGCGCAAGAAGACCGATCAGCTGCTCGACAATATCGGCAGGCCCAAGGGCGCTGCTGATCAGAATGCCCTTCTCGCCTTCGGCAAGGCAGAGGACGGCGACGACAATGTCTCCTCCCAGCAGGCGTACAATCACAGCGAGAAGATGATCAAGCGCTCCTTTGCCAGCATGAGGGATATCAAGAACAGCCTCAACAATGAGCTCTCCGTGCTCTCCCAGGCCGAGAAGGATCGATTCAAGGCCCTTGCCAATGAGGCCATCAAAGATTTCGACCCGCTGATCAAGGGTGCCGATGACAGCACCAAATGGGGTCTGGCCGCTGCGAGCACTGTCGTGCTCGGCGGGTCTCTCAGCGTTATCACCAACTCCGACGAGAACGCCTACAAGGTCCGCGCCCCCACCACCAACGTCATGTGGGGGCTGGAAATCCTCACTCTGACGCTGAGCGATACGGCGGATGCCTGGTCGTTCTTCGATGCACTCGTTATGCGCTTCGGCGTTTCCATTGCCACTCAGGTGATAGCCCTTATCGACATCTTCGATGAGATCGAGGCCGGGCCCAAGAAGACGGCCGCGATCATCCTTCCCAATCTCGCGGTGCTCTTTGCCCATGTCCTCTATCCGATCGGTAAGAATTATACCACGGGCTGGGCCCACAAGAGTCGCGCCAAGAAGACGCTGCGCAATATGGGGTCCGGAACCGATGCGCAGGTGGTCAAGGCCTATTTCGCCCGAAAGTCAGCCGAGATCAGCGCCCTCATCAACGAGATGGAGAATGAGGAAGTGGCCAACCCGCCCGAGAACAAGACGCTCGGCAAGATTACGGCGGTGAAGTCGTCTCTCGGGAAAATACGAGACACGTTCAATGCCTACCTCCCGGCCCAGCCTCGGACCCAGAGCGCTTGGGTCCAGCTCATCCCGAAAATCCCTGCCCTTACCTATGCCCATGTCGTCGCGATCCTTCAGCTCGTGAGCGCTGTCGGCAACGTCAAGACGCTAGGCGACAACTCCACCTTCTTCGTGATGATCCTTGCCTTCTCGTGGGAATCTTTCACCAATGATGCCCACTCGGCCGTCTTCATGGCCGGCAGGCTCATGCGCTACAGCGCCGGCATGGCCATCTCCACCTTCACCGCCGGCATTCATCTGCTCAAGGATCGTGCCGTTTTCGACAAGGACCCTGAGTTCACGCGCAACATGGCCATCGTCACTGGCTTGCTCAATCTCACCATCGCCGTGCATTTCGTGCCTGGCTTCAAGCTCATGACGACCCTCGTGGTGAACCTGATCAAGTTGATCAGTCGCCGTCAAGCCATGCGCAGGGTGTCCGGTGAAACGGTCCAGCGTCTCGGACTTTACGACGAAGAGAGCGAGGACGAGGACAGCGAAGAAGAGGCGTCCACACCTGCCGATCCCAACGACCATTCCCGCTTCCTTTGGGGCCTCCTCATCGACAGGATGGAACTGTTGCAGGAAAAAGCTGCGGAGGAGAAGGCGCTCGACGATGCGGAGGATGACGAGGACGAGGAGGTGGACCCGGAGGATCTCAGCTTCATCGACATGCTTTCCGCTGCCGAGATCACGGAGGGCACGAAGGGTGCCACTCGGGATGTCATTTCCCTTTTTGATATCTTCATGGATCCCAGCTCCGATGTCGATGATCTCAATGAGCGGCTCGACAAGCTTCATCTGCCCTCGATCTAGATAGTCTTGAGACCTGTTCCATAGCTTTGCACCGTAGTGAATTGAGATCGCCGTTTTACCCTCGATACCTCTTTCCTGCATTCCTTCCGTGCTTGCTGTGACCCCACAATAATCCATGCCAGTAGGCAGCAGGTGAAAGCCCAAGCCTCTCACGCCGTATCGGAATGCGAGCCGGCTTTCGTATAAATGCGTCAAACATTCGTAATAGTGCCTCCTGTAGGGTTGCCGGCTTCCGATTGGAAAAGAGATTCGTCATTGTTGCCAAGCCGGACGACGTCGCATCCAGGCCTTCCCCGAAGCGGGCTATGCATCGGAAGTGCTGTTATCCGAAATAGCATGTCGGTTAGCACTGCCCCTTTTTGTCTAATGGTGTGATCAATGTGGGTCGACGGGAATTGATGGATGCCTCGTGCTGGCCTGGTGCATTCCGATTGGCTCCCCCGTTATCGCCCTTTGTCGCCAAGTCGGAATGCGTTGCATCCATGCAATACAGATCACGCGCCATTTCAGCTCAGCCCGTTCCTTCCGGAGTGAAACCCACTATTGGCTTGGCCCAGCAATGGCGTGATTGCACTGCCCCTCCTCGTTCTGGTCAATGTAGCTTATAGGGTAGCCATCCCTCACTCGCTTCCTTCATTCCTTCTTTCTCTAACATCATCTCATCCTATTCATTCTTCAGATTACCCTCTGCCACCATCATGGCCACGTTCACCACCGCAACCTCCCTTCAAACACCCAAGCGTAGCTCCACCACCTACGAAAAAGGCGGTAACGAGGTCTCCGCCACTCGTGCTCCGTCTCGGAAGCGTACTCGTACTTCCTATTCATCTGCCGATGTGAGCAGTGTCGTCGAAGACCACGATCCCTTCCAGTCGTCACAGGTCCCCGAGACACAGTTCGAAAGCCAAGCTTTCGGCAGTCAGGTCCCCGAGACGCTTAACCCCCACCATCTCAACGACGGTCCACCCTTCTCCCAGATCACCGCTGTGGCTAAGACTGACGAGACTGCTCGTATCAACGACTTCATCGACCACTACGAAATGTCTACGAAGACACCCACGAAGTTCACTGTCGTGGTGAGATATCTCCAAGAGGAGCACAGAAATAAAGTGGAGGAGCTTGGGCTTACCGATAACGACTACCGCGGCGGAGGGCATAGGCTGCGTGTCACCTGGTTGCAGTATGGCAAGCTGTTGCAGCTCAAGTTGATCATAGAAGTGGAGGCGTACCCGGACAACTTCTTTAGTGTGTTGGAGAGGGCGGACAAGGAGGGGTAAGGCGGAACCGGAGCTTAGGCCTGTACATCGTTCGTAGTTCTGGCTGGGTGTCTCTCCGACCTTTCCTTTCGGGAATTGAAGGAAGAGACGTCCAGCCGCTAACCTTTTAAGGCGGTGGCAGGATATATGTCTATGTAGGCAGCGTATGTTCGTGAATTTGTATGTCTGTGCTGGCGGCAATTTGCGCTGGATTTGGAAGTGATGATGCGGATTTTTTTTGGAGCAGGGCCTGCCACTTTTGCTCCGGCCGAATGCGTATGGTCGTGCATACATGTGTTTGTGCGCAGAAAGGTGAACCCTGACTACGTCGCGGTTGGCGGCCTGCTGGAAAGTGACCGCCGCCAGGCAACGGCCGACCCTCTTCGTTATGATATTGCGCTTTCGAGATATTAGGCCATACTTACGCCGGGCGCATTGCCGGCGGCCCATATGTGATAACGTCCATTATCATCTAAACGTTAGGGGTGATGTCGGGAGGAACAAATGGCTAATAATGAAAAGACTGGCAAGAAGGCTGGTACTGCAGCTTCCAATGTTTTGAAAAAGGGAAGCTCAAGCAAAGACGACAAGACTGCTGCTGGATCTGCCCTGTCCCAGCGACCCGACAAAAAGAAATAGTGCTGGGCTTCGTAAACTATGGTTTTTGAACGACTGCCCCCTTAAATGATAGACGACAAGCTGACATAGCTTTGGCTTAAAGCCACCGTGGAAGCTAATCTCTTGCTTGCAAAAAGACCGGTCGGTCACTAAAGCGCGCCGCCGATGGGAAACATGTCTTCGCCGTAGTGGTGAAGCCTCGCGTGATGTCGCCGGCATAACCATCGGACACTTAAAGGCTCGTCGTATAGATCATGATGAGCGTCAACGGCATCGACACCACAGACCTCGCACGGTTGCTTCCGAAGATCGCCGGCTTTCACCGCTCGTTGCACTGCCAGGTGGGCATCATATTTGCCTGGATTTGAACGACGCCAATTCGCTTGCCGGGTATCCGTTTTCAGCATCGCTGCAGCTCACAAGGCTAGGATCTCATTTCAGATGATGATCGTAACACGATTTGCTTGATACTGTCGCGAAAATCCATGTCTTGCAACAGTGCATGAACCAAGCGCGAAATCGAAAAAGAACTCGGAGTTTTGCGACTAATTATAAATTTTTGCCTCGATGCCATGTAGATGGGCATGCTCAACGAAACCACTCGACCGGCAGAATGCCGGTAGTTGCCGCCGCAACCGCAACTAATCCGGCGCCAAGGGCGATTCCACCGAAGGGGACCAGGCGCTTCGTCATCACGCAGTTGTCGGGACGGATCGTCACCAACTTGAAACAAAGATCTAAGCTTGCCAAAATCAACGTAACCATCATCGGCTCTCCATTGGAATGCCGAAGAGCATGATGCCTCCTAGACGTGATCGCGACGGGGTCGTTTTGAGCGCTCAAAATCAAGACAACATGCACGTTGTTGCATGTAGCGAAGCACGTATAGCCCATGAGGAATGGTATCTCGCCTTTACCGAACAACGGGCCTTCGGAGCATTTAGGCGATGAGACACGGAAAAGACGTCCCGACGCGTCAAAGAGTACGTCGGATACGAGCTTACAGGATCTAATCTCGTTGAAGGGTGGCACGCTCAAAAAGTGGAAGCCGCCAAAGCTCGGCTCACGTCTCCCTTCTTTGCCGGACGAAATCATGCAAACTCGCCTTCCGAGGCATTGTTCGGCGGAAACGACATCAGCTGGCATCGAGACAGGAATGCTCGAAAAGTCATTGTGCCAGATTCCGAGCGTGAAGCATTGAAACAGAAGAAGGACGATTTCAACGCGCTCTGGGCCAAAGCGAAGCAGTCCATTTAAGCGGCCGAAGAGCTCGCTAGCCCCGCTACTTCCAAAAGCACATTGCGTCGTGACGATCTCTTAAGCCTATATGAGCTCGGAAATGCTGAGAAAATGCTTGGTTGTCGGACGTCTAAGACACAATCGGAGGAATTGCATATTTCGCGTCCGACCCGCAAAGGAATTACAAGTGTAACCATCGTAGACTTTGTTTCGCCGAAGACGTGAGCTAAGTTTAGCTGATAATCGAGAGCAAAGTCTATTGCTTATGGACGTTGTTTATGGACGATCATGGGGGTTAAAACGCACATGCCCTTCCGAAAAAGCTCGCCACTTTTGGGCCAGCAGCCTGCTTTTGAAGCATCGTTGCCGAGAGGAGATCCGAACAATTGCGCCGATGCTGGTGGCGCGATCGCCGGCGAGCACGAGGAAGTAGCTGGGCCGCGCCTTTCCGATATGGTCCGATTCTATACGAATCAAGAATTGATTGCATCTGGCGAGGGTAAGTGGAAAATCCATTGCCCCACCGTAGATCACGACGACACGCGCCCTTCTTTCGAAATAAACGACAATTTGGGCCATTACGGCGCTTTCAACTGTTGGGGATGTCTAACACATGGAGGCGGCGAAACATTCGCTCGAGAAATCATGGGAAAGGAGAGCTGGCAAGCTGCGGTAGCTGAGTATGTGGCAGCGAAAGTCAATGGTCGGGGCACGACGGGACCGGTTGACGTGAGCCGTCGTCGACCCGCGACCGCTGCCTCTGTCGGTAGTATCGTGAACTTGAGAATTCGCGGACAAGCGGCATCGCCCCCACCAATTTCAGAGGAAGATTACCTATATAAAATGTCGATACGTCACCATTTGCAAAAGAAAATCGAAACAGCATCACAATTGTTTCAAGACAGTCTTCTCAATGACCAGATTATCGATGGAATGAGCAAAGATCCGCTTAACAAGAAAGCAAAAGAATATCTTGCTTCGCGTGGACTTTGGGAACCCGATCCGGCCTTCAAAGTTGGTTATTATCCCTCCGCATCTTACGTTAGGTATTTGGATCAAAAAGACATTTTTCGAAAGAATTCAGTAAATGTCAACGCGAGTTTATTTGCAGAGTTCAGCTATCTTAAAGATCGTATTATAATTCCGTGGTGCGACGAAGGTGGAGAAGTCGTCGGATTGACGGGGCGTTCGATAGGAGCACCCCGAGAGGGCACACCTAAATACTGGAATTCCAGAAATACCGAAGTTTTTAAGAAGTCGGAACTCTTGTGGGGCCATCATGTTGCGAAAGATGCCATTCGAAAGTCAGGAGAGCTTCTCATCGTAGAAGGCTACACAGATGTCATGTCGTTACATAAGGCAGGCATAAAGCAAACCGTATCTCCAATAGGCATTGCTATCAGTCGACCACAACTAGATAAAATCTTTAGACTGAATGACCATGTGCTTGTCTGTCTTGACGGCGACAAGGCTGGCCGAAAGGCGAGCGCAGACGTTGCAAAGCGGACCTTAGCCTATCTGAATGAGACTCGGCTTGTTAACCAGGGCAAGAGCATGAGCTTCGCATTGCTGCCTGGTGGCAAGGATCCCGACGAGATCCTTCGCGAAGGTGGCGTGCGTGCTTTTCGGGAGGCGATCAGCAAACGTATGACCCTCAACGAGATGATCGCATACGGGGAGGCGTTGAAGCGTCAGGAAACCGAGAAACAGGTAAGCGGCGGCCTCTCAGGCGGAAGCGGGACGGTGACTCAAAACGCTCAAGTCCCGCAGAGAGCGGCACTGAAACGCTCTGTACCTGATGAACAAGAACAACCGCGTTTTGAGCAAAAAAGGCAACGCTTTACTGGGGGGCTTGATTTGTGAGGAGTAAACGTTCCTTCGAGCGACCCGCTCTCCCAACGCGCTGCGACTGTAGAAGAAAGGCCGTCCACGCTCTACGGAACATGAAGCGCAAGCGGTGATTAATGCCGACGGTTTTGGAGCTGCGGGGTGAATTGGAACGCCGACGCTAGGCGGAAGAGTGCTACCAGTCGGGCCTAGGCGTTAGCGGATGTTGATGGAACTGGTGGCTTCGACATAGCTGCGCGCCGGCTAGGCCGGAGAGTTGGCTGGTGTCTTATCTTCCATGAGAGCAAATAGCGCGCGGACGCACTGGGGCAGGAGCAGTAGGAGCGGACAGGACCGACAACAGCGATTATTCAGAGCAAGAGGACGGGCCGAAGTCGACGAGAACGCTCAGGCGTGTGAGGTCTTGCGTCGGACCCAGGTGAAGCCAGGCTCGCGACGTCGGCGGCGAATGGTCGTCATCTGCAACGGAGTGGAGGCAGCCTTCGACAGGCAAGAAATTAACGCATCCAACCGACCAAAGCCTGACCTTGTATAGGTTGTGGAACGTTTACGCGCGGTCGAGAAATCTCCCCTTGAAAAATGGCCCGGAGCATATATGCCCGCGCTTGAGCGCAGCGGCGAGGTCTTGGTGAAGACGGCCCCTTAGCAGTTCAAAGCGCGAGTCGTGATTTCCAGCGGTTGGCGCGTGAGCTAGCAAGACGGACGGCGAGTGCTTGCGAGCGTCGGTCGTAGAAGCAGTGGGTTGTCTTACCGGTTTAGCTTCATCGTCGTCGGCATTCTGGCGGGCTTGTTCCTTCCCGGCCTTTTGGATTTTTCTGCCGCGCCGGGAGGCGCGAGCGTTATGGCGAAAACGCCGTGGCATGCGGGCATGAATCTGATGGCGTTCAACCGTAAGCCTTCGGTGAAGGCCGTCTTGCGATGACGGCCTGCTGACTGTCAGTGCTAGTGGTAACACTAGGAGTAGTCATATGACGAAGCATCCAATTGAGGTGATCACGTCTGTGGAGCGCCGTCGGCGCTGGTCACGCGAAGACAAAGAGCGCCTCGTCGCTGTCTGCTTTGAGCCAGACGCGGTCATCTCCGAGATTGCCCGCGCGGCCGGCATCCATGTCAGCCAGTTGTTCCGTTGGCGCAAAGAGCTTTGCCGGATCGAGGAGCCAACGTCTGACACGGCGACTTTGGTGCCGGTGATCGTGTCCGAGGCCGCTTCGACAGTCTCCCCGCTCAGCCGGAACCGCCCACCACGTCCCATCCTCGTCGGAAGCGCAGTGATGTAACAATCGAACTTGGTCGGGGCCGACGCGTCCGCGTGGATAGCGACATCGACACGGAAGCGCTTGGCCGGATTCTCGATTGCGTGCTGGGGCTGCGATGATCCCGGTTCCGAGTGGTGTGAAGGTCTGGTTGGCGACGGGCTACACCGATATGCGCAAAGGCTTCCCCGGTCTGTCGTTGATGGTGCAGGAGGCGCTAAAGCGCGACCCTATGTGTGGACACCTGTTCGTATTCCGCGGCCGAGGCGGCGGCCTGATCAAAGTGATCTGGCATGACGGCCAGGGAGCTTGCCTGTTTACGAAGAAGCTTGAGCGAGGACGCTTCATCTGGCCGTCAGCGGCCGATGGTACGGTGGTGATCACGCCTGCGCAGCTCGGTTATCTGCTGGAGGGCATCGACTGGCGGATGCCGCAAAAGACTTGGCGGCCAACGTCGGCCGGATGAGCAAAAACACTGGAATGACGGGGTCGAATATGATTCCATCCTGTCATGAGTAATGCGACCGACGAGCTTCCGGACGACCTTGCCAGTGCGCTTGCACTGCTGGCCCAGGAACGTTCTCGCCGTGTCGCAGCCGAAGCAGAAGCGGCGACCGCCAAGGCAGAAGCCGCCAGCGCCAAGGCACTCGTAACGCATTCCGAGGCGCTGATCGCACGGCTGAAGCTGGAGATCGACAAGGTTCGACGTGAACTCTACGGCACCCGGTCCGAGCGTAAGGCGCGGCTCCTTGAGCAGATGGAATTGCAGCTCGAGGAGCTCGAAGCAGACGCCGGTGAAGATGAATTGGTCGCGGAAATCGCCGCCAAAGCTTCAACCGTCAAAGCCTTCGAGCGCCGGCGTCCGTCACGCAAGCCCTTTCCCGAGAACCTGCCGCGTGAGCGCGTCATCATCGCCGCTCCCGCCAATTGCGCCTGCTGCGGATCGGCCAAGTTGTCGAAGCTTGGCGAGGACATCACCGAGACCCTGGAGGTCGTACCGCGTCAGTGGGAAGTCATCCAGACGGTGCGGGAGAAGCTCACCTGCCGCGAGTGTGAGAAGATCACGCAGCCACCGGCTCCCTTCCATGTGACGCCACGCGGCTTTGCCGGGCCGAACCTGCTGGCGATGATCCTGTTTGAGAAGTTCGCCCAGCACCAGCCGCTCAATCGCCAGAGCGAACGCTATGCCCGCGAGGGCGTCGACCTCAGCTTATCGACGCTGGCCGATCAGGTTGGAGCATGTGCCGCGGCGTTGAAGCCCATTCACTCCCTGATCGAGGCGCATGTCCTTGCTGCCGAACGTCTGCACGGCGACGACACGACCGTGCCGATCCTGGCGAAGGGAAAGACCGATACCGGTCGCATATGGACTTATGTCCGGGACGACCGACCATACGGCGGGCTCTCACCGCCGGCTGCGCTGTATTATGCATCGCGGGACCGGCGACAGGAGCATCCGGAACGCCACCTGAAGACCTTCACCGGTATTCTGCAGGCGGACGCCTATGGCGGCTATAATCCGCTGTTCAAGGGTGATCGCGATCCAAATCCTCTAAGGCAGGCGTTTTGTTGGGCACACTCGCGGCGCAAGTTCTTCGTGCTCGCCGACATTGTCGCAAACGCCAAGCGTGGAAAGAACGCTGCGCCGATCTCGCCTATGGCGCTCGAAGCCGTCAAACGGATCGACGGCCTGTTCGATATCGAGCGCGAGATCAATGGGCTTGCGGCTGATCAACGCCTGGAGCGTCGCCACAAGGAAAGCCTGCCGCTCGTCGACGATTTGCAGGCTTGGCTTCAAACCGAGCGGTTAAAGCTGTCACGCAGTTCTCCGGTCGCAGAGGCGATCGACTACATGCTCAAGCGATGGGACGGCTTCACGTCATTCCTGACGGATGGCAAAATTTGCCTGACGAACAACGCCGCGGAGCGAGCCCTGCGAGGCTTAGCACTCGGTAGGAAGTCCTGGCTATTCGCCGGATCAGACCGCGGTGCAGATCGTGCAGCCTTCATGGCCACATTGATCATGACAGCAAGCTCAATGACATCGATCCCCAGGCGTGGCTTGCCGACGTGCTTGCCCGCATTGCCGACACGCCGATCACGAGGTTGGAGCAACTGCTTCCTTGGAATTGGACAACGCCGACCATCAACGCACAAGCGGCCTAACCTGCGGCCTTCACCGGAGGCTTACGTTCAACCGCCCGGACGCCTGGAATCAGGTTTGATCGGCTGATCAGCTCATTGTCGCTAACAAGGCCGATGTGGCGCATGCCGGGAAGCCGAAGCGGGCAAGGATGAGATGCACGATTACAGTGGCATCACCGAAGCCATAGGAGTTGTTCTGTTATAGATATCATTTGGAAAATTTCCGTGGGAGGTCATCAAAGAAATGTCGCTTTAGGTGGCAGGATATATCTGGATGTAGTTATCTCCAGCCTTTTCGGGATCGCCTCCTGGCCACGCTTCGCTTTGGTAGGTCGCCAGCGGCCGGCGGACTCGAAAATGCTTCCGGTAACTGGATTAAGACATATCCTGTTTTCCTAACCCTAGAAGGCGCAGTGAGACTGCTTGCTGCACCACGTGTATTGGCAAAGTGTTGGGATTGGCTGGAGGCTTATCTTACCCTCTTTGCCAAGTCTGTTGTCTGACATTTCATTCAGCTGGTCAGGGATTTTAAGGGCGTAGTGAGATTGCTTGCTGCACCACGTGTGCTGGCAAAGTGTTGGGATTGGCTGGAGGTTTATCTTCCCCTCTTTGCCAACTCTGTTGTCTGACATTGCATTCAGCTGGGTCAGGGATCTTAAGGGCGTAGTGAGATTGCTTGCTGCACCACGTGTGCTGGCAAAGTGTCGGGATTGGCTGGAGGCTTATCTCCCCTTTTTGCCAAGTCTGGTCTGACATTTCATTCAGCTGGTCAGGGAAAGCCTGTCATCGGGCGCTAAGTCTCGCGGGTGGACCCAGCATTCATAAGAACCAGGGCGGCCGTCGCTTCAACCTTTGAAGCCAGCAACCTCCTCATCTTCATCCTACACACCGTGCGTTGTCGTATACCAATATGAACTTCAATCACTTGGCTCACAGGTTCCTTCGCAAAGACCCACGCCCGAGCGCGCACGCGTCTTCCGGCCCGTTCGACAAAGATGATAATGGACGTGAGAGATCACCGCCTCAACCCATTCGACGTCCTTCCGTTGGCTTTCCCCGATATGAGTATTGTTTGACGCGATGCGTGAAAATCGGAGGGCAGATCCTCGAACATCGGCGATTGGACGCGCCAGTCGGCTTTCATAGGCAGGACTGCCAACCTCATTCAACGGATATCGGACATCTACTCGACCGGGCGAACCGCTTGCATCATACTATCATCTTGGAGACGTCAGAACGACTGGCGTGCATTAGGGGCAAATTCGGCGTCGTTCCGGGTATCATTTTCATCACAGAGCTAGGCAGGGTGGTCTCGCGTGACGAGCACGAGATTGCGATCGAGAACTTTGTTCCCGAGCCGGGACCGGTACTGGAGTTTGGGAAACTGCGGCGGGTGCTTTCCCTCTGTAACTTGGGGGATGTCCGCCCTGACCAAATTGAGGGAATTACTGTCGTGGACTTCGGGCGGTATGAAATAAATGACAGTCCTTACCAGGATGAGGTCGCAGATATCAGGAGCTTCTAGTTTCCAGAACATGTTGATTTGATTAAATTGTTTTAGTTCAACCGTGTTTTTCGTGGTGCAAAGGTTGCGTTACCCGTCAAAGTCTAGGTGGCGTAGGTGTAGTCGGTATCTCGCGTGCGGCATATGGCGGCGTAGTCACGTGATTTAACGAGCCATCACACTAAGGTTTGGAGACGTTCCGGAACAGGTAGTACCAGCTGCTGGAAGTCCATTCGTGTGCATAGATGGCTGCACAGGTAACGACCCTCTTCTTCACCCAATGCTCGATGGACAGGAAGTCCTTGAGGACCTGCTTCAGAGAAAGCCTCGTATTATGCTCAGCTCCGTGCCAGCGCTCAATATCCATCCCCTTCATCCTTCGCCACGGATGTGCATCGGATGTGCAGTCATACGGGCAGTCATGTTGGGTGATTACTGCCGAATTTGTTGAAATGGCCGAATCAACATGGGTCGACGGAAATTGGAAGAATGCCTCCTGTAGGGTTGCCGGCTTCCGATTGGAAAAGAGATTCGTCATTGTTGCCAAGCCGGACGACGTCGCATCCAGGCCTTCCCCGAAGCGGGCTATGCATCGGAAGTGCTGTTATCCGAAATAG
>Ga0247813_10002098_pt1 | contig 14083 bp, 11 predicted proteins | sample UWRJL169409C1_FD_180719 | JGI IMG/M metagenome (GOLD analysis project Ga0247813, IMG submission 180719) | Plant litter microbial communities from Arlington Agricultural Research Station in Wisconsin, United States - UWRJ-L169-409C-1 | ecosystem: Environmental > Terrestrial > Plant litter >... | reverse complement strand
GACGAGCTTGCGTGATAATTCACCGCTGATCCATTTGGAATCGTAATTGCTGTGTGCAATGAATCCGTCGGCCGTTTCCGCCCATTTCAAAATGATATAGGGGCGCTTTTTCTCTTGCCGGCTGAAAAAGCGACGGTTAAGTTGTCGTCCTTCCTGTTCTAAAATCCCCTGGTATACTTTGATGCCAGCAGCAAAGATCTTTTCTGCGCCCTTACCCGCAACCAGTGGATTGGGGTCTATATTGCTGAAATAGACGGCAGAAAAAGGATACTGTGCGATCAAATCAGCACAGGGTGGTGTCTTGCCATGATGCGCGCAAGGCTCCAGATTGACGTACAAATCCGCCCCCTGCAATTCGCTCTTATCAGCTACCGAATGGATGGCATTTACCTCTGCATGAGCATCTCCGTGCTTTTGGTGCCAGCCTTCGCCTATGATCCGGTCGTCCTTCACAATCACACAGCCGACCATAGGGTTTGGACTTACGTTACCCTGACCCAAAAGGGCAAGTTCCATCGCCCTTCGCATATAGTTTTCAACATCTCCCATTTAATAGCGCTTTATTCCTTCTAACGGTTGATTAAGGCCATTAGTTTTTTTAAAATTGAACATTGTAATCCAGTATATCAAGTGAGCGCCTCAGAAAACAAATTTTCAAAACAACTACATGAAAAAACGGTGGCCAGTATTACCGTTTATGACGAACGAGAAAGAGGTGCCATTACTTTTTTATTGCTGGAATATATTCTGGGTATTCAAAAAAGCGACATACTGGCGAATAAGGAAATTGCTGTTTCTCATTTAAAAAGAGAACAGCTGGATGAAGCCATTGACCGCATCAATCAAGGCGAGCCGGTGCAATACATTACCGGTAAGACACAATTTCTCAACCTGACTTTTAAAGTCAATCCTTCTGTTTTGATTCCCAGACCGGAAACAGAAGAACTGGTGGATATCATCATCAAAGAAAATAAAGGTCGCAAAGGCCTGCGCATCATGGACATGGGAACAGGCAGCGGGTGTATTGCGGTATCCCTGGCGTATAACTTGCCTGAAGCCGAAGTATTAGCGGTGGATATCAGTAAAAGCGCCTTGTATGTGGCGGCTGAGAATGCATCGATCAATCAGGCAAAAGTAACTTTTGTCAACGACGACATCCTTAATCTGGCAGAAACGAACAGTACCAAACTAGACGTCATTGTCAGCAATCCTCCTTATGTACGCTATTCTGAAAAGAAAGAAATGCAGAAAAATGTATTGGAGTATGAGCCCAAACTGGCGCTGTTTGTAGACGATCACGAAGCCTTGATCTATTATGAAAAAATAGCGCTCTTCAGTGCGCGTCACCTTGAAGACGGAGGACTTTTATACCTGGAGATCAATGAAATGTTGGGGAAAGAAACAGCGGCTCTTGTTGGTTCATTCGGCTTTAACAACATTGAAATTAAAAACGATCTTTTCGGTAAACCTCGCTTCATCCGCTGCTCTAAATAAAACCTCATGGCGAGGGTTAAAACCAATCCTATCCTCCTTATTTCTCCCCTTGACCCCACCTGCCAAAGTGGATTGATAAGAGATGCCATCGTTTTGAATCAATTCGGTAAAAAGACTCTTGCCATCTGTACCGCTGTTGCCAATCAAAACGATGTAGAAATCGACGATCTCACGATACTATCTTTCGAAGAAATTAAGCGTCAACTCGATGCGATAGGAAGAAGGTACTGGCTGGACTGGGCCATAGTAAGCGGAGTTCATGACCTCAACCTGGTAGCAGCCATCATGCGCTACCTGGAACAACACAGACCCGGACTTCAGTTGCTTTGGCGCCCGACTCTACAACATACGGAACGTGCGTACCTCGAACCACTCAATCATCAGGAGCAAGAACTCTTTGACACGCTGTGCAAAAAAGTCCACACTGTTTTTTTAGACCAAAGAGATCTTCTCTTGTTTACGAGTCAGATAACTATAAATGAACGCATAGAAAACCTCAGCAAAACGTGTCATCTGTACCTTGCCGGCAATGATCAGACGATGGATACCTTATACATTCAAGGAAAAACGATCAAACAAAGTGCTACGCTGACGCCTGATGGCCAGGTCATATTTTTATCCACTTTGTCTTCTTTTCTTTATGATGGAATTGAAATGAGTAATGCTTGCAGTCAGTCTGTCCTTTTTTTGTCCACCAATTCCATTAATTGACCTTTTTGCTTTTCATTCCCGCTAAATGGGTTTAAATTAGTCCTGTAAGTAACTCACTAGCTAGGATCTTTACTCACTCTATGAAGTCAGTTTTCTATTTTCTTTTATTATCCGCTACAATACATTTTCAGAGCTTTGCCCAAAATACCATTGGTTATCTTTTTGAAAATAATCTTAAGGCCAATAACTCTTCTTTTCCTGATCTTGTGATCCTTGGACGCCAGGGCTCTTACACGCAGGAAGCCCTTCCGGAGTTGGACAACATGAAAAAAACGGCGTATCAATTTGATCGCAATTGCGGAGTACAATTTGATAATGCGGCCGCTCATCAGTTTCTTAAAGATTCCTATACTATTGAAATTTATTTCCGCTTTGATAAGCTCAACAGCTGGAAGCGTGTAATTGATTTCAAAAACAGGAAAACAGACTGGGGATGCTACATCTTCAACGGTAAACTGAATTTCTACAATTTGCTGGTAAGTGAAAAAGCGCCGGTGAATGAGAACGAATACACACACTATGTCATCAGCCGCGATGGAGCAACCAACATGGTTAAAATATTTGCCGATGGTGTGTCCAAACTAGAATTTAATGATGTCGACAAACATACCTTGTTAGATGAAGATCAAAAACTCAATTTCTTCTTCGATGATCTGAAAGTTACGGATGAAGCCAGTGCAGGTGCCGTGGTAATGATTAAGATATCCGATTATGTCATTCCTCCAACTAAGATCTTAGAAGGTTTCGAAAGCTTCAAAAGCAATATCAATTACGTCGCCCCTATTACAGAAACAGCAACTGTTATTAAAAAAGATTCTTCTTTAATTCACGTTTCCTTAGAAGTCAAAGACAAAGAATCTCAAACGCCTATCACAGATCTCACTTACAGCATTAAACGTGGTGACGAAATCATTGCAGGAGCCAGCTCCGAAGGCAAATCTGTCATCGTTACTGATCTTCCCGTTAAAACGTTGTATCATATCACCTTTAAGTCTAAAGGATATGTTACCTATGAAGACTCCATCCTCACCGGAGATTTTGACAAAGATTTCAGGGCTACATTCTTATTGGAAAAAATCAAAGTCGGGACGACGGTTACGCTGAAAACATTGCAGTTTGAAAGAGGTAAAGCAGAACTCCTACCCGCCTCGTATGGAGAGCTTGACAAGCTGGCAGAATTCATGACGGAAAACCCTACAGTAGAAATTGAAATCAGCGGCCATACCGACAACCAGGGAGATCCTAAACTTAACGTAGAGTTGTCTGAAAACAGAGTAAAGTCTACCACCGATTACCTGGTTTCAAAAGGCATAGAAAAAAACAGAATCAAAGGAAAAGGCTACGGCGGCAGTAAACCGTTAGCCAGTAATTCAAGAGAAGAAACCCGCAAGTTGAATAGAAGAGTGGAGATGACGATTATTAAGAATTAGTGATCAATTGATAGTGGTTAGTCGTTAGAAATGAGATAAAATGAAAAGAGCAGAGATGGTATCATCTCTGCTCTTTTCATTTTATCTATTAGCTCATTATTTAACTAACCACTAATGTCTAACGACTATATCACCCACGCTTTCACAATCGTACGTATGCTCAATCCGATCACCACAAGCCCTACAACGATCATAAGCGTCTTTGGCTTGATCTTACTGGCTAATATGGCGCCAAACGGAGCAGCCATGACACCTCCTAGAATCAAGGCTAACATGACTAACCAGTTTTGAAAGCCAAGCATGAAAGTGAAAATTCCAGCACTCGCCAGAGCAACAAAAAATTCTGCAAGGTTTACAGATCCTATAGTATAACGAGGATTTCTACCTTTACCTAATAAGGTAGAAGTGACAATAGGGCCCCAGCCTCCGCCACCTACAGAATCAATAAATCCTCCAAATAAAGCCAGCGGTGCTATATTCTTGATCTTACTTTTTTTATTGTTGAGGTTAAATGCCTTCATCAAAATACGCAATCCTAAAAATATCAAATAGATTGAAATGTAGGGTGCTATTTTTTTCCCATCTATAGAACTGAGCACATAGGCTCCCAATATCGCACCCAGGACTCCGGGTATGATCAGGGCTTTGGCCAACTTGCTGTTAACATTTCCAAAACGTAAATGAGAGATACCCGACGCACCAGTAGTAAATACTTCTGCTGTATGTACGGAAGCGCTCGCTGCTGCAGGAGATACTCCGAAAGACATCAGGATAGAGGTGCAACTGGCTCCGTAGGCCATGCCTAAAGCACCATCTATCATTTGAGCGACAAAACCTGCCAAAACAAAAAGAGCAAAATTAAGCGTCCAAAGTTGTTTCAATCCATCGGTGATTGAAATTTCCGTTGCATTCACAATACCAGTAATCACACCTCCTATGATCAACGCGACCAAAGCTCCACTAATAGCATAAAGCCAGATCTGTCCTCTCTTATGCTTGTGCTTCGGTGGTACCGTTACATCTTCTGGGATATGGTAAACGCTTTTTGTTTCGGGCTTCAGCGGCATTTCTTCAACTTCAGTCATGTAAATTGCTCTTCAAAAAGATACAGCTGTAAATATAATGTCTACAGAATTAATAGACAATTATTCGCTTCACTCATTTCAAAAGCGCCTTTAAATAGCATTAAAGGCGCTTTTGAAATTCTTCATCGGGATCTGCTTTTTGCTTTTTACGAAAAACATACAAAACAGAGAGCCGGAGTGTGTGCCCAATGGTCTCCTGAGTATTGGCAGGATTAATCAAGTAATAATACATATAACCGGCTTGCAGATCGAGATTTGAGGTGACTTTATACCCGACATGAGGGTAGAATCTGTACTGATCAAATGATTGTACAACATATTCAGCATCTCCTGCATGAAACATGATTTCTGCCTGCGCGATGAAATAGCCTTTTTTCAACGTTCCCTTTTTGAAAGGGGAAACCTGTACAGAAGCCATGTAGCGTAGCCTGCAATACTGATAATTCCTGTGCCTTCCTTCTGGCAAAGGCTCTGAAAAAAAACGTTCCTCTACACGGAAGCGGTGCACCATGACATAAACACCTTTTGATTTACGCAACATCACTTGTTGCCAGGGACGATGTTCGGATCTGTTTTCGAAAAAACCTCCTTTGTCTTTAAACTGATCAAAAAAAGTGTAACCCGCGGTTACCGAAAGAGAAGGCGTAATTTTGTACTCAAGCCCTAGTCGTAAAGTAAGAAAACTGACATTCCTGTTCAGTCCATACCACCTGACGCTGCCATCCTCCTGAATGGCCCATTTAGGACCTACCGGAACAGTTACAGATTGACTATACCAGGCAAAGGCATCTTCTACCCTTGTGCGTTGCGCCCAGGATGACTGAGTTAAAAAGGACAAAATAATAACGGCGCACCAGAACAGCCGGTGCTTTGTAATTGTAAGCAAAAACATAATTAAAGGGTGGAGCAATAATTATTAAGCATCAAAAGTATCACTATGCCATTGATTTCCCTGAGGTTTCAGGAAGTATTTACTGCCTCTACATATTTTTCTTACACGGTATGTTCAAACTAAAAAGCTCCCGATTGGGCATTTGTTTTGTTTTCAGACTTCCTTTGCGTACCTTTATCCTGCAAATAGAGAAGCTACATAACTTTGTTTGCAAATGCTTAAAAATCCTAAAATTGCCGCTGAGGCACTCACCTACGACGACGTTCTACTCGTTCCCGCTTATTCGGAAGTACTTCCACGCGACACCAACACTTCCACTTTACTTACCCGCAACATTTTACTGAATATTCCTTTGGTATCGGCCGCTATGGATACTGTTACTGAATACGAAATGGCTATTGCCATGGCGCATGAGGGAGGGTTAGGGTTTATTCACAAGAATATGTCCATTGAAGAACAAGCCATTCAGGTCCGTCGTGTAAAACGTTCTGAAAGCGGTATGATTGCAGATCCCGTAGTGCTCCAGGAAAACGCCTTAGTGAAAGATGCCCTGGCGATCATGAACGAATTCCGCATCGGAGGTATTCCGGTAGTCAATGCCAATGGCAAACTCGTAGGGATCATCACCAATAGAGATTTGCGTTTTGAGAAAAACAAAAACCTGCCCGTTGCGAAAATTATGACGAGTACCAACCTCATCACCGCATCAGAAGGTATTACACATGAAAAAGCAGAGAAGATTCTGCAGGAATATAAAATAGAAAAACTTCCCATAGTAGATAAGAACTTCAAACTGAAGGGGCTGATCACCTACAAAGATATTCTGAAGAAAAAAGACAGACCCATGGCTTGCAAAGACGAGCAAGGACGTTTACGAGCAGGTGCAGCAGTAGGCGTAACGCCAGACATGATGCTTCGCGTAGAAGCACTAGTCAATGCTGGTGTGGATGTCATCAGTCTGGATACCGCACACGGACACTCTTACGGTGTGATCCAGGCAGTAAAAAATGTAAAGAAAAAATTCAAAAACCTGGAAGTGATTGCCGGTAACGTAGCTACGGCTGCAGGAGCACTGGCTCTGGCAGAAGCAGGCGCAGATGCGGTAAAAGTAGGAATAGGACCAGGCAGTATTTGTACGACTCGTATCATCGCAGGTGTAGGAGTTCCTCAGCTATACGCTGTCATGGAAGCTTCACAAGCCTTATTGAAGAAGAAAATACCAGTGATTGCCGACGGCGGTATACGCTATTCCGGGGATATCGTGAAAGCCTTAGCAGGCGGCGCAAATACGGTAATGATCGGTTCTTTGCTGGCCGGAACGGAAGAAGCACCTGGACAAACCATTCTTTACGAAGGAAGAAAATACAAAACATACCGCGGCATGGGTTCTTTGGAAGCCATGGAAACCGGTTCTAAAGACCGCTATTTCCAGGATGCCGAAGACGATATCAAGAAACTGGTACCGGAAGGCATCGTAGGACGTGTAGCTGTAAAAGGCAAAACAGCAGAAGTAATCTACCAAATGGTAGGGGGATTAAAAGCCGGAATGGGCTACTGCGGAGCAAAAGACATTGCGGTATTGAAACAAGCTCAGTTTGTAAAAATTACCAGCGCAGGAGTAAAAGAAAGCCATCCGCACGATATCCAAATTACAAGAGAAGCACCTAACTACTCCAGTAAATAAATCTAATGGGAATCTTAAACTTGAATCGCCTCAAATGGTTACTGCCGGCAGTTTGCCTGCTTTCCATTGGCTGGATGTTTACAAGTTTATGGACATTGCACCATACCATAGAGGAGTTTGACTCCCCTATGGTATTTAATGTGCAATTCAATGTGGCAGTTTGTTCATTTTTGCTGAGCACTTTTCTTTGCTTTAAACTTTACATCGGTTTATCCCAAAAAAACTCTAACATCTCTGCTTTACTCTGGGATGTGTTTTATGCCGCAACGGTAGCCATATTAACCTGTCTGCTCGTAAAGTCCACCTTACTGTATTTTTTGAATTCCACTGAATGGTCTCTTAAAGTTTGGAACCTCTTTGAATTTATTATTTATACTTTTTTTATCGCACACTGTTTCTTCAGCATCAAAAGATTAATCCTCTATCAAAAGACAAACAGAACCATCATCCTATGGGTTATTTTTGAACTCAGTGTTTTTGCCAGCATCCTCACTTCGTTTTTTCTTTTTAAATACAACAGTCTTGCATTTTTGCTTTTCACTTTGCCTTTGACTTTGCTGGGCTCTTACTTGTCTTTCAATGTCAAATGGGCCGCTTTTCTAAACTTTCATCAGAAGCTCGTGGCTTTGATGTTACTAATCATTTCGTTCGGCATTTTTTCAGGTTTATTCCTGGATATTTACGAGCAGCACATTATTTCCGGCATGTCGCTGGATCCTATTAACAATGCCTTTCTAATAGCCATTAGCGCTTTTGTACTTCTGAATATTTCGATCAGCATCCTGGTGCTATTATTCAGTTTACCTACCTCTTCTGTTTTTGAGCAAAAGTTCGGAGAGGTCATGCTGTTTCAGAAACTTCATCAGTCCATACAATTGGGTGAAACGGAAAAGGAAATTCATAAAGCCTTATTGGAAAGTTGCTGCGATTCCGCATTGGCCACAGGAGGCTGGCTGGAGATGACGGATGCCAATGGCAGGATTACCAGTTTTGAAAATAACGGTATAGATCACATCGATGCCTTCAACTTCAAAAACCTTTTGCGTAAAAACCATATCAAGATTACAAGTGAACCTCAATACATCAAAGATGTAAAGGCGCTGTCTCATCTTCAGAAAATTAATACCAACCGCTATAAATCGTTGCTGCTGTTACCTCTTTTATCCGGGCAACACCGTTTAGGAACGCTTGTCTTGCTGAAAGACAAAGTCAATGCTTTTGATAAGGAAATGGTGGATATGATCATTACCTTCATGAGCCAGGCTGCCATTGCCATTCAGAACTCACGCCTGATGGGGCAAGCACTAGAAACAGAACGTTACCGTGAAGAACTAAAAATTGCCAAACAGGTACAGGAACGTTTGTTGCCGGATGTTCCTCATTATTCTTCCGATATTGAAATTGCCGTACTGACAGGGGGAGCAACGGACGTAGGAGGTGATTACTATGACTTTTATAAAGATAAAGCAGGTGACATTACTGTCGTATTGGGTGACGTCTCAGGACATGGAACGAGTGCGGCCTTTAACATGGCACAAACCAAAGGCATCTTTCAGGCGCTGGTTCAGCTCAACCTAGACCCCATTGATTTTTTGCGTTACGCCAACACCGCTTTAGCCAGGTGTTTTGAAAAGAGCACTTTTCTCACCCTATTGGTCATTAAGATTAATCCTACCGAGAAGACCTTACAGATTGCGCGTGCAGGACATTGTCTTCCTCTTTACTATTCCAACAAACAAGCGGAATACATTGAGTCCAAAGGCACAGGTTTGGGAGTAGTCAGAGGGAAAGATTATGCCTCTTTTATTGAATGTAAAGTGCTGCCCTACCATGCCGGCGACACGCTTTTATTGTATACGGACGGAATCGTCGAGGCCAGCAATAAGCATGGAGAACTCTTCGGCACAGACCGGTTGAAGAACGTATTTATCAATTACAAAGAGCTGAAAGCAAATAGTTTGTTAGAAAAAATATTTCAGGAGACCAAAGCCTTTTCGGGCAAGAATGAACCGGAAGACGACAGCACATTACTTTTATTGAAATTTGTTTAACCACTTTTATTAATTTATTTACCATTTGTATCACTTAACCACGTTTTTCGGACAGATATGAACATAAGTGCGAACAAAGAAGACAAGACCTACGTAATAACCATCGAGGGAGAAATTGATGCAAGCTCTAGCATAGAATTAGATACGGCCATTTCCGAAGCGATAAAAAAAGGAGAACGTAAAATTCTGGTAGACTGCGAAAAATTAAACTACATCTCTTCAGCAGGTTTAGGGGTATTTATGTCCTACCTCGAAGATTTTGAGGAACAGGGTATTAAAATTGCTCTTTTCCATATGAACGATAAAGTTAAAAGCGTTTTTGAAATTCTGGGATTAGTCGACCTGATCGACATTGTCCCTACAAGAGAGGAAGCGGAAAAAATTGTAGCGTAGATTGACACACAAAATTACCATACCGTGCCACACTTCAAAGCTGAAAGATGTCAGAGACTTTGTCTCTGAGGTCATTAGGCTTTTCTATTTATCTGAAAACGAACAATTTTTGCTTGTTTTAGCTATTGATGAGATCTGTGCCAATAGAATCCTGCATTCCAATCACAACGATACCACACGACATCTGGAAGTAGAAATAGCTTCACAGGATGATGGTGCCGTTATTTTTTGTATAAAAGACGAAGGCGATTTCTTTGACCTGAACCAAAATGAAGCCACTCCGGTGGATCGTTTAGTAAAAGATCGTCGTAAAGGAGGGCTAGGAGTATCCCTGATCAAAAAAATCATTGACTCAGTAGAAGTTTTTAAGGAAGGTCATTATACCATCCACCGCCTGATTAAGAAATCAAGCGTGTCTTCTCAATTTTAACCTGATTAGTCTTTAAAGCGAGCCGTTATCATACGAATCTCGTAAATCATTCGTTTTCCAGAATAGATCAAATCCGAGTTTAAGATTGCGCCATTCGTTGTCTTCTTGGATTTTATTGTGAAAAAAAATTAGTAAACTTGTATTCAAACAATTTCTACCAGATTATGAATAAAGCTTTTTTGGCCATAATACCTTTAATTCTTGTATTTGCCTGTCAATCAAACAAACCAGCTACTTCTACTACTAAACCACAAGGTACCGTTTTAGGTACTATCGGGGCTGATCCTATTCTCTCAGATGATTTCAGCTATGTTTACACAAAAAATAACACGAATGCTGAAAATGCTTATGCAGAAAGCAGCTTAAAAGAATACATGAACCTGTATGTGAATTTCAGGTTAAAAGTAAAAGAAGCGGAAGCTTTGGGCCTCGATACCACAGCAGCCTTTAAAAGCGAACTGGAAGGGTATAAAAAACAATTGGCTACTCCATACCTTACTGAAAAGGAAGTCACTCAACAACTGATTCGTGAGGCCTACGATCGCATGAAGGAAGAAGTGAGAGCTTCTCACATCCTTATTCTGTTGAAACCAGATGCGGATCCCAAAGACACGTTGATCGCTTACAACAAAATAAAGAACATCAGAGAAAAAGCGGTTAAAGGAGATAACTTTGATCAATTGGCAAAAGCAAACTCTGAAGATCCTTCAGCAGCCACGAACTCCGGCGATTTGGGTTATTTTACAGCACTACAAATGGTCTATCCCTTTGAAGACGCAGCATTTAAAACTCCGGTAGGTTCTATTTCTTCGATCATCCGTACGCGTTTCGGTTACCATGTATTGAAAGTAACGGGCCGCAGACCTTCTCAAGGTGAAGTTCGTACCGCACACATCATGATTCGTTATACAACTGGAGGCAGTGCAGAAGATTCTTTAGCGGCTTATCGTAAAATCGAAGAAATCTCTAAAAAATTATCAGCTGGCGAACCATGGGCCACATTGGTTAAAACATTCTCTGAAGATCAACAATCCAAAACTAAAAACGGTGAACTGCCTTGGTTCTCTACAGGTCGCATGGTCGCTTCTTTTGAAGATGCAGCATTCGCACTTAAAAATCCGGGAGATGTTTCTAAACCGGTATTGACTCCCTACGGATGGCATGTGATTAAACTATTGGAAAGAAAAGGCCTGGCTCCTTTTGAAGAACTGGAACCTACTTTGAAACAAAAAGTAAACCGCGACTCTCGTTCTGAATTGAATAAAAAAGCATTCCTGGACCGTATTAAAAAAGAAGATGAGTTCAAGGAAAATACAGCTAACGTCAATGCGACCCTATTGTTGGCTGATAGCTCTCTGACGAAGGGCACATGGAAGTACAATTACGAAGACGCTAAAAACAAAAAAACGGTTTTGTTCACCATCAAAAATGAAACGTATTCCCGTCTTGATTTTTACGAGTTCATCAAAAGCAAACAAAGACCAAGAACGGATGTCAGTCCAATGGTTTATATGAATCAACTGTATAACCAATATGTAGAAGAAACTTTAACTAAATGGGAAGAAAACCACTTGGCAGAAAAATATGTAGACTATCGCATGTTGGTTAAAGAATACCGCGATGGGATCTTGTTATTCCAATTGATGGATCAAAAGGTATGGTCAAAAGCAGTAGAAGATACCACAGGCTTACGTGCTTTCTTCAATGAAAACAGAAGTAAATACCAATGGAAAGAACGTTCTAAAGCAACCATCCTGAGTGCTTCTTCTAAAGAAACATTGAACAAAGTAAAAGAAGAAATCAAAGCTGCGGATTATGAAGTAACAGAACCTGCCGGCACAGATTTGAAATATGCTAAAAACAAAATCGCTATTCCTCAGGAAAGCACTGCTTCATTGGATAAATTAGCAACAGCGCTGTTAAGAGATAAAAAATTAGTGCTGTATCTGGTAGAGACCTCTATTAAAAATGAAAGTGTAAAAAGCGGTAGCCGTAAAGATTCACTGATCAACTATTTCGTTTCGAAAGGCATTGCTGAAAACAGGATCAAAGGCAGTATATCCAGCAGCTTCAATACCTCGAATGCCCTGGTGAAAATATATGCACGCTCTACTTCCAAGAAAGCCATTGAACTGCGTTACACAGCAAAAGATCCTTTAGCGCTTCAAATCACAGAAGGCTTATACCAAAAAGGAGAAAACGAATGGGTTGACAAATCAGAAGCCAAAATCGGCTCTTACTCGTTTGAAGGAAAAGATCGTTTCTACTTGGTTGTTATTGATAAGATAGAAGCTCCCCGTGCGAAAGAACTAGAAGAATGCAAAGGCTTGGTAATATCCGACTACCAAAATTACCTGGAGAAAAAATGGTTGGAAAGCCTGAAAGTAAAATATCCCGTAAGTGTTAACGATGCGGAATTAAATAAAATGGTTAAAACGAGCAACGCCACAAAGTAAAAGTTGACTTCACCGTATCACATTCATCAATTTTGAAGAAGTTTTTAATGATTCTAATGGTGTACACCTCTATGGGGTGTACACTTGTCTTTGGGCAAATGGTAGACAAGATTGTTGCGAAAGTAGACAATTATGTTGTACTAAAATCTGAACTGGAAGTGGCTTACATACAATTTTTGCAAAGCCAGGAAGCTAAATTTGCGCCAGACAAAAGCAAAATTAAATGTACGATACTCGAATCTTTGGTCATCAATAAATTATTATTGGCCAAAGCAGAATTGGATTCAGTCACCGTAGACAAGCAAGCTGTAGACGCACAGCTGGATCGACGCATGCAATATTTTATCTCTCAATTTGGTTCCGAGAAGAAACTGGAAGAATACTACAAGAAATCAGTAGACGACCTGAAAGCGGATCTTCGCAGACAAGTTCGTGATCAAATGATCACTGAAAAGATGCAGGGACAAATTACTTCTGGTTTGAAAATCACCCCAGGTGAAGTAGAGAAGTTTTATAAAGCGATCCCTAAAGACAGTTTACCCTTTTTCTCTACAGAAGTAGAAGTTGGTCAAATTGTACGTACTGCCGAAATCAGCAAAGAACAACGCAATCTTTTCTTAGCAAAAGCAGACGATATCCGTCAACGCTTATTGAAAGGTGAAGATTTCTGTTCTCTGGCAAAAAAATATTCTGAAGATCCAGGGTCTGCCAAACAATGCGGCGAACTGGGCTTCTTTAAAAAAGGAGACCTGGTAAAACCCTATGAATCCATGGCCTATAAATTACAGCCTGGGGAAGTTTCTGAGATTGTAGAATCAGAATTTGGCTACCACATCATTCAACTGATCGAACGCAGGGGCACAGAATACAACACCAGACATATTCTGATCAAACCAGGCTCTTCGTTAAGGGACCTTTCCAATGCAGAAAAGTTTCTCGACAGTTTAAGAAATGTAATCTTGCTGGACAGCATCACCTTTGAAAAAGCGGCCAAAGAACATTCCATTGAAAAAGTAACAAAGAACAATGGAGGCATGTTCCTCGATGAATCAGGAAGTTCCCGCATTCCAATGGAAAAAATTGATCCGGGAGTTTTCTTCGTTATCGACACCATTAAAGTGGGGCAAATTTCCAGACCGGTACGATTCCGTACGGAAGACAATCAGGATGCCGTTCGCATCATTTATTACAAAGCCAAAGTTCCGGCGCATCAGGCCAACCTGAAAGACGACTACCAAAAGATTTATAACGCCACTCAGGACGAACAAAAGAACACAGCCATCAATAAATGGTTTGACAAAACGAAGGACGAAGTGTACATTGATGTGTCAAAGGAATACGATTCCTGTGACCTCTTAAAAAAATAACAGCATGATAGAGGGATTAAATGATGTTGAAAAAGCACAATCATTGCATAGTGCTTATCAAAAACTCACCAAGGAAATTTCTCAGGTCAT
>Ga0247813_10002097_pt1 | contig 14084 bp, 18 predicted proteins | sample UWRJL169409C1_FD_180719 | JGI IMG/M metagenome (GOLD analysis project Ga0247813, IMG submission 180719) | Plant litter microbial communities from Arlington Agricultural Research Station in Wisconsin, United States - UWRJ-L169-409C-1 | ecosystem: Environmental > Terrestrial > Plant litter >... | reverse complement strand
CGGGTTCGAAACTGGCTACGCGGAGAATTGCATGGCTTCTGCAGCGGAACAGCTCGCCTCCAACCTGAATTTTGCGACGTTCGCAAAAGCCGAAGATCTGAAACGCCGCCTCTGGTTCACCCTTGGTGCGCTTCTGGTGTATCGCCTTGGCACCTATATTCCGCTGCCGGGCCTCAACCCGGAAGCTTTTGCCCAGGCGTTTGCCGGGCAGAGCGGTGGTATCCTCGGCCTTTTCAACATGTTTTCCGGCGGCGCCGTCGAGCGCATGGCGATCTTCGCCCTCGGCATCATGCCTTACATTTCCGCCTCCATCATCGTTCAGCTGATGACCTCCGTGGTTCCGTCGCTTGAACAGTTGAAGAAGGAAGGCGAGCAGGGCCGCAAGGTCATCAACCAGTATACCCGCTACGGCACGGTGCTGCTCGGCACGCTGCAGGCCTATGGCATCGCAGTCGGCCTTGAGAGCGGCAACGGTCTCGTCGTCGATGCGGGCTGGTTCTTCCGGATCTCGACGGTCATCTCGCTGCTCGGCGGCACCATGTTCCTGATGTGGCTCGGCGAGCAGATCACCTCGCGCGGCATCGGCAACGGTATCTCGCTGATCATCTTTGCCGGTATCGTCGCGCATCTGCCGACGGCTCTGGCCGGCACGCTCGAACTTGGCCGCACCGGCGCCCTGTCGACGCCGCTGATTCTTGCCATCATCGTCATGGTCGTCGCCGTCATTGCGCTGATCGTCTTCGTGGAACGCGCCCAGCGCCGGCTTCTGATCCAGTATCCGAAGCGACAAGTGGGCAATAAGATGTTCCAGGGCGACACGTCGCATCTGCCGCTGAAGCTCAACACGGCCGGCGTTATCCCCGCCATCTTCGCGTCGTCGCTGCTGCTTCTGCCGGCAACGCTTGCAGGTTTTGCCAACAGCGCAGTGCTGCCAGGCTGGGCAACGACCATCGTTGCTGCTCTTGGCCACGGCAAGCCGCTCTACATGGTGCTCTACGGCGGCATGATCGCGTTCTTTGCCTTCTTCTACACCGCCATCGTCTTCAATCCGAAGGACACGGCCGACAATCTGAAGAAGCACGGCGGCTTCATTCTCGGCATTCGCCCAGGCGAGCGCACTGCGGAATACATCGACTACGTCCTGACGCGCATCACCGTGCTCGGCGCGATCTACCTGATGTTCGTCTGCATTCTGCCCGAAGTCATGATCGCGCAGACCGGCGTGCCGTTCTACCTTGGTGGTACGTCGCTTTTGATTGTTGTCAGCGTTACCCTTGATACTGTAGCACAGGTGCAGGGTCACCTGATTGCCCAGCAGTATGAGGGGCTGATCAAGAAATCGAAGCTGCGTGGAGGAAAGAGGGGCCGATGAGACTAATATTTTTAGGACCGCCGGGAGCTGGCAAGGGAACACAGGCCAAGCTTCTGACGGAAAAATACGGTATTCCGCAGCTTTCCACAGGCGATATGCTGCGGGCCGCCGTCCAGGCTGAGACGGATGTCGGCAAACGTGCCAAGGCCGTCATGGATGCCGGTCAGCTGGTTTCCGACGAGATCGTCAACGAGATCGTGTCCGACCGGATCGATTCGGCCGACTGTGCGAATGGCTTCATTCTCGATGGCTATCCGCGCACCGTTCCGCAGGCTGTTGCCCTTGGCAAGATGCTGGCGGGCAAGGGGCTGCGGCTTGATTCGGTTATTGAATTGAAGGTGGATGAAGATGCGCTTGTACGGCGCATCGAGAATCGCGTAGCAGAAACCATTGCCGCTGGCGGTAAGGTTCGCTCCGACGATAATCCGGAAGCATTCAAGAAGCGTCTTGTCGAGTATCGCGAGAAGACGGCGCCTCTGTCGCAGCACTACGCTGTAACCGGCGAGTTGAAGACAGTTGATGGAATGGCGCCGGTCGAGACCGTCACCTCCCAGATCAACGCAATCCTGGCATCGGCTTCCGCCGACGCCTAAAAGGTAGTTCTTGAAAAAGGAATGCCGGGGAGTTGACTTTTGCGGTCGATTCCTTCAAAGACCGCGCTAACTCGCAGCATGCTAGGGATCGGCGCGGATTTCAAAGACGAAGTCCGGGCGCGATTCTTTTGACGTGTTCCGAACAGAATTTTCACAGTCGGCCTCTTAAAGGGCTGCATAACGAAGCACCTATTGCCGGATGGCAACTGGAAGCAAGGAGAACAGGCGTGGCACGTATCGCTGGCGTCAACATCCCGACGAGCAAGCGCGTAGTAATCGCGCTTCGTTACATTCACGGGATCGGAGCGAAGTTCGCACAGGAAATCGTCGAAAAGGTCGGTATCCCGGCTGAACGTCGTGTGCACCAATTGACGGATGCTGAAGTTCTTCAGATCCGCGAAGCAATCGACCGTGATTATCAGGTTGAAGGCGACCTGCGTCGCGAAACCTCGATGAACATCAAGCGTCTGATGGACCTGGGCTGCTACCGCGGTCTGCGTCATCGTCGTTCGCTGCCGGTTCGCGGTCAGCGCACGCACACCAATGCTCGTACCCGCAAGGGCCCGGCAAAGGCGATTGCTGGCAAGAAGAAATAATTTCCCAGAAATGGGGAATGCAGAGGCTGGCGCTCGGCGCCGGCCTCTTTTGTGGTTTCGGAAGGGCGCGCCAGCGTCCCTCCGGTGGAGCTGCTGGAACTACGGCAGTGACGATATCGCCGCGCAGACCGGATTTGTCCGTTCGCGCATGACTTGAAAATTCAGGGCAGGGGTTAACCTCCGCCCGGTGGAGCCGCTGGTACTACGGCGGTGCAGAGATCAACGAAAGGTATACCATGGCCAAGGAAGCCACACGCGTTCGCCGTCGCGAGCGGAAAAACATTTCTACGGGCGTTGCGCACGTCAACTCGTCGTTCAACAACACGATGATCACCATCACCGACGCACAGGGCAACGCGATTGCCTGGTCTTCGGCTGGTTCGAAGGGCTTCAAGGGCTCGCGTAAGTCGACCCCGTTCGCAGCTCAGATGGCCGCTGAAGATGCGGCCAAGAAGGCCCAGGAACACGGCATGAAGACGCTCGAAGTCGAAGTCTGCGGCCCGGGTTCCGGCCGTGAATCGGCTCTGCGTGCGCTTCAGGCTGCTGGCTTCATGATCACCTCGATCCGTGACGTCACGCCGATCCCGCACAATGGTTGCCGTCCGCGCAAGAAGCGCCGCGTTTAAGTTTACGCATTCATCCAGCCGGTGAGGGGGTTACCTCTCCCGGCGCTTCAAGGCTCGGTTGCCACGATTGAATGGTGGCAACGAACAGAAGGCAAAACATATGATTCAGAAAAACTGGCAGGAACTGATCAAGCCGAACAAGGTTGAGTTCTCGTCCTCCGGCCGCACCAAGGTTAGCCTTGTTGCCGAGCCGCTGGAGCGTGGCTTTGGCCTCACTCTCGGCAACGCGCTTCGCCGCGTTCTTCTGTCGTCGCTTCGTGGCGCTGCTGTTACCGCAGTGCAGATCGACGGCGTTCTGCATGAGTTCTCCTCGATCCCGGGCGTCCGGGAAGACGTGACGGACATCGTGCTGAACATCAAGGAAATCGCCATCAAGATGGATGGCGACGATGCAAAGCGCATGGTTGTGCGCAAGCAGGGTCCGGGCGTTGTGACCGCCGGTGACATCCAGACGGTTGGCGATATCGAAATCCTCAACCCGAACCATGTGATCTGCACCCTCGACGAGGGCGCCGAGATCCGCATGGAGTTCACCGTCAACAACGGCAAGGGCTACGTGCCTGCAGATCGTAACCGTTCGGAAGACGCGCCGATCGGCCTCATCCCGGTCGACAGCCTGTATTCGCCGGTCAAGAAAGTGTCCTACAAGGTGGAAAACACCCGTGAAGGCCAGGTTCTCGACTACGACAAGCTGTCGATGCAGATCGAGACCGATGGTTCCGTCACCGGTGAAGATGCAGTCGCTTTCGCGGCCCGCATCCTTCAGGACCAACTCGGCGTTTTCGTCAACTTCGACGAACCGCAGAAGGAAGCCGAAGAAGAAGCCGTTACCGAACTGGCGTTCAACCCGGCACTGCTCAAGAAGGTCGACGAACTGGAACTTTCCGTCCGTTCGGCCAACTGCCTGAAGAACGACAACATCGTCTATATCGGCGACCTCATTCAGAAGACCGAAGCCGAAATGCTTCGCACTCCGAACTTTGGCCGCAAGTCGCTGAACGAAATCAAGGAAGTTCTCGCTTCCATGGGCCTGCACCTCGGTATGGAAGTACCGGCATGGCCGCCCGAGAACATCGAAGATCTCGCCAAGCGCTACGAAGACCAGTATTAACAAGAAAAAAGGCAGGTTTTGACTGCCTTTCCCCGTCAAACAGCAGGCAAAAGTCTGCATGTGCCAGGAAACGGCAGGCCCATACGAAAAAGGGAACCTGCAATTAAAGGAGAATAGCAATGCGCCATGGTGTAGCCGGCCGCAAGCTGAATAGAACTGCAAGCCACCGTAAGGCAATGTTTGCCAATATGGCTGCTTCGCTCATCGAACATGAGCAGATCGTCACCACCCTGCCGAAGGCAAAGGAAATCCGTCCGATCGTCGAGAAGCTCGTTACGCTCGGCAAGAAGGGTGACCTTCATGCGCGTCGTCAGGCCATCTCGCAGATCCGCGACGTTGCCGTCGTCGGCAAGCTGTTCGATGCCATCGCAACACGTTACGCAACCCGCAACGGCGGCTACCTGCGCATCATGAAGGCTGGCTACCGTCACGGCGACAATGCGGCTCTGGCCGTCATTGAATTCGTCGACCGCGACACCTCGGCCAAGGGCGCCAAGGACATCGCACGCGTTGCTGCCGAAGCAGAAGCTGCAGACGCCGCTTAAGTTTTCCGTTTGATCGGAAGATGGAGACAGCCGGGCCAAAAGCCCGGCTGTTTTGCGTTTAGGCTGTTGTTGATCGTGTTTTCACGGTTCCACCGCCTTTGCTTTCTATCCCTGACATCCTATCTGTCTTACCCAACAACCCATTTCGGCAGGATGCCCCGCATGATCCGTTCCCCCGCTACTCTCGTCCTGTCCACCATCGCCGGACTGGCGCTTTTCGCTGGTGTCGCGCATTTCGGATATGCCGGCACGCAGCCGGCCGACGGCGTGGAAAAAAACCATACGAGTGCTGTGGTCGCCCAGGCGGAGACGCCGAAAGTGTTGCCGCAAAGCAAGACGGAAATGCAGCTGTCCTTTGCGCCGCTGGTCAAGCAGACGGCCAATGCCGTCGTCAACGTCTATGCGGAGAAGACCGTTCAGAGCCGATCGCCTTTTGCCGATGATCCGTTCTTCGAGCAGTTTTTCGGCCAGCGCATGCCCAACCGGTCGGAAAAGCAGTCCTCGCTCGGTTCCGGCGTCATCGTCGGCAAGAATGGCATCGTCGTCACCAACTATCATGTCATCACCGATGCCGATAACATCAAGATCGCGCTTGCCGACGGCCGCGAATTTGAAACCAGTGTGATGCTGAAGGACGAGCGGCTTGATCTCGCGGTTCTGAAGATCAAGTCGGATGGTCCGTTCGAAACCGTGCCGCTGGGTGATTCCGATGCCGTGGAAGTTGGCGATCTCGTTCTGGCGATCGGCAATCCCTTCGGCGTCGGCCAGACCGTTACCAGCGGCATCGTTTCGGCGCTCGCCCGCAACCAGGTGATTTCAGGCGATTTCGGCTTCTTCATCCAGACCGATGCGGCGATCAACCCCGGCAATTCCGGTGGCGGCCTGATCGACATGAATGGCCAGTTGATCGGCATCAACACCGCGATCTTTTCGCGCGGCGGCGGTTCCAACGGCGTTGGCTTTGCCATTCCTGCCAATCTCGTCAAGGTCTTCGTCGCATCGGCCGAAGGCGGCAATGGCAGCTTTACCCGGCCGTTCATCGGCGCAAGTTTCGAGCCGGTCACCTCGGAAGTTGCCGATGCTCTCGGGCTCGACCGGGCGCGTGGCGCGCTGGTAAGCTCCGTGATCGAAGGCGGGCCGGCGGAGAAGGCCGGTATCAAGCCGGGGCAGGTGATCGTCGCCGTCAATGGCATTCCAGTCGAGCATCCCGATGCGCTGGGCTACCGCCTCACCACCGTCGGCATCGGCCATGTCGCCAAGGTGACTATCAGCGAAAACGGCAAGACCCGCGATATCGAGCTTGCGCTGGCGGAAGCGCCGGAGACATCGCCACGCGATGAGCGGCTGATTGAGGGCCGCAATCCCTTTGCGGGCGCCGTGGTCGGCAATCTGTCGCCGCGGCTGGCCGACGAATTGCGGATGCCGGCGACATCGCAGGGCGTGGTGATAACGCAGATCAATCGTGGATCACCTGCAGCCCGCGTTGGTTTCCAACCAAAAGATATCATCATCGCCGTCAATGGCACGCCGATCGACAAGTCCACCACGTTGGAGACCATCGCGAAGGATGATCCGTCGCTGTGGCGCGTCGAAATCGAGCGCGACGGCCAGCGTATCCGCCAGTTCTTTCGATGATTGATCGGTTCGGCGCAAGTCAACGCGAGGGAGGCGGCGGCCAGAGCGGCCGCCTTGCTTCGGTGGGCGTCTTGCGCTGGTATGTGCTGGGCAGGAGCGGGCTATGACACTGTTCGACGAGACGACCCCCCGGCCGCTTGCGGATGAACTTCGTCCGGAAACCCTGGAGGAGGTCATCGGCCAGGATCATCTTCTTGGAGAGAACGGCCCGATTGCCCGCATGCTCGTGCCGGGGGGCACGGTTGGATCCTTCATTCTCTGGGGTCCGCCCGGTGTCGGCAAGACCACGATCGCGCGCCTTGTCGCCACGTCGGCAAAAATGGAATTCGTCCAGCTTTCCGCCGTAATGTCCGGCATTGCCGATTTGCGCAAGGTGTTTGAGACGGCCAAGAGCAACCGGACCATCGGCCGCCAGACCATTCTTTTCATCGATGAGCTGCATCGCTTCAATCGCAGCACTCAGGATGCCCTTCTGCCGCATGTTGAAAACGGCACCGTCATCCTGATTGGCGCGACGACGGAAAACCCGAGCTTCAGCCTGGTCGCGGCCTTGCTGTCGCGGCTGAAGGTTTTCACGCTCAATCCGTTCGACGCGGCCTCATCCGAACTGCTTTTGGTACGGGTCGAGACTTTCGCCGGAAAGAGGCTGCCGCTGACGGACGAAGCCCGGGCAGCCCTGATCAACATGGCTGATGGAGACGGGCGTTACCTGGTCGGGCTGGCCGGGGATGTCATGGCGCTTGGCGAAACCGGTGATCTTGATATTGGCCGTCTGTCGAAGGCGCTGCAGAAGCGCATGCCGATCTACGACAAGGCGCAGGATGGCCACTACAATCTCCTGAGCTGCTTTCACAAAAGCCTGCGGGGCAGCGATGTCGACGCAGCACTCTATTGGGGCGCGCGCATGGTGGATGCAGGTGAGGACCCGACGACGCTGTTCCGGCGGCTCGCTTGCGCTGCCAGTGAAGACGTTGGTATGGCCGATCCCAACGCGATGCCGCAGGTGATTGCCGCCTGGACTGCCTTCGAGCGCATCGGCTGGCCGGAAGGCAGGCTCTTCATCGCCCAGGCGATCGTCTATGTCGCGACAGCGCCAAAATCCAATGCCAGCTACCGGTCCTTCGATGCAGCGCTGGAGATGGCCCGCCAGACAGGCTCCATTCCGCCGCCGAAGAGTATTCTCAACGCGCCGACCAAGCTGATGAAAGATCTCGGCTATCACGAGGGTTACAAATACGACCACGATTATCCGGATGCCTATTCCGGACAGGAGTTCTTTCCGGAGGAGCTGCGCAGCAAGGACACGCGGTTCTACAAGCCGCAGGAACGCGGCTTCGAGCGCGAGACGCTAAAACGTCTGGAGTTCTGGCAGCGCCTGAAGCGGGAGCGTGCGGCGAAGGAATAGGCTGGGCCGGCCGTTCCCAGCCCGGCAATTTCTTGATCACTCAGGCAGTTTGAAAAACGCCTCGAGGCGATAGCCATCGGGATCAATGAGAAAGCCCGCATAATAAAACTGGCTGTATTCCGGCCGCAGTCCTGGCAGCCCGTTGTCTTCGCCACCGTTGGAAATGCCGGCTGCGTGGAAGGCATCGACCGCGGCGGCATCGGGTGCGACGAAGCAGAAATGCAGGCCGGAGCTTCGGTCGGCGGGTACCGGGTGCTCAACCTTTGCAATCCACAGACTGATCCGGTCCGAACCATAACCGATCACCGTGTCCGTTTTTGATAGTCGCTCGTAACCGAGCGGCGTCAGGATGGCATCATAGAAACGTAGCGAACGATCGAGGTCTTTTACGCCAATCGACACATGGTCAAACATTGCGGAATACTCCCTGTTTCACTGCCATCTTCCTCGTTCGAAATCATCCGCACAAGCGCAAACCGTATCTGGGCGCAGATTGCCTTTGGTTCTGCTCTGTTCCGGTTGCGAATAGCTGCCATGCACGGCGGGCTCTTGCCACCGTCAAATCAGGATGCCATATAGTACCCATGCAGACGGCTGCACGGGTTCGGCATCTTTAATCGACATCCGAACATCCGCGAGGACGGCCTCGCTCCTTTAGACGGAGTAAATTATGGCCTGGATTATCCTTATCCTCGCAGGCATTCTCGAAATCGGTTGGGCGATCGGCCTGAAATATACCGAAGGCTTCACCAAGCTCGTACCGACGGTACTGACCGCAGGCTCGATGGTGGCGAGCGTCGTCCTTCTGGGTATCGCCATGCGTACCCTGCCGCTCGGCACCGCCTATGCGATCTGGACCGGCATTGGTACGGTCGGAACTGTCATCTTCGGCATCGTGCTGTTTGCCGAACCGGCAACAGCTGTTCGCCTCGGCTGTATCGCGCTGATCGTTACCGGTATTGCTGGGTTGAAGTTCGCCGCATAGAAATTCCTGATACTTCAATAAAAACACCCCGCGCAGTATCCCTGCGCGGGGTGTTTTTTGACTGGCTATGTTGGCCGGGCGCTTAACGCAGGGCGTCGAGCGTTGCGGTAGCCGCCTGCATTTCCCGCCAGCGGTTTTCGCGGCGTTGGAAGGCTTCGTCGTCGGTCCCCCAATGCTCGATCTGCCAGTCCTCGTCGAGATGGGCAAGCGCCCAGGCCTCTTCAGCCGATAGCTGCTTTTCGGCAAAGGCGATGGCGAGCAGGGCGGAGCCGGTGAGCGTGGTGATCGTGTGCAGGCAGGCAAGGCCAAGCGGCGTGGCATAGGCACGCAGCGCTTCGGCAACGCCGTTGATGGCGGCACGTGGCTGAACCTGGTGAACGACACCCTCAACGAGAATGAACCGTGCCCCCAATGTTTCCGCAGCCCAGGTGATCACCGGATCCCAGCGCTCGGACTGACGGACGGCCAGACCTTCCGGTTCGCCCGCGCGGTAACAGAGAAGATCGGTTCCGGCAAAATTGAGGATGTCGTCGAAAACGGCGCGGATATCCTTGGAGACGCCGTCGATCGCCGTGTTGGCAAGCCGGGTGACGGGCATCGTCGCCGGGTCGATCTCTTCCTTCTGGGCATCCCATTCGGCTGCGAGCAGATTGGCTGCGGCCTGCGTCGGAACGGTCAGATAGTGTTTTGCCGGGGTGCGGACCGTGCGGCCGTCGAGAAGGATGGCGTGGCCGCCGTCTTCTGCCGGGCCGATGCTGACGGTCTTATAGAAACGCTTCGGCAGTGGCTTGTGCATCTGTATCTGCGCGCGGCGTACGGGATCCGGGTCGCTGAGTGCTGCAGACAGATCGTCGCGAATATCAGGCATGATGTGTCTCCATCCAATCCAGAATATCATGCGGGGTGCGGGCAATGTAATCAGCGCCTGCCTCGATGAGCTCGGGAACGGACGCATAACCCCAGGCGACGCCGATGGCCGAGGCACCGGCGCTTTTGGCCATCTGCATGTCGTAGATGGCGTCGCCGATGACGACGGTATCCTTGGCGTCGATACCGGCTTCGCTGCAGCATTCCGTAACCATGGCGGGATGCGGCTTTGACGGGCAGTCGTCGGCCGTCCGCGAAACGAAGAATGTCTTTACATAACCGTGGCTTGCACAGATCTGATCAAGCCCACGCCGGGATTTTCCCGTTACGGCACCCAGAAGCAGTTCGTCGCGGCTCATCAGGGTAGCGATCAGCGGTGCGATGCCGTCGAACAGCGGCTCGCGAAAATTCATTTCGGTGCGGACGCCACCGTAGATCTTCTTGTAATGCGCCGTCATCGCCTGGGCACGATCATCGACATGCGGCTGGTGCATCAGCCGTGCTATGGCGATATCGAGCGTCAGGCCGATGATGCTCTTGGTGGCATCGAGCGAGATGCGTTCGAGGCCAAAATCCTCGAACGTCCGTGCCATGACTTCGTGGATGAGCCCGGCGCTGTCGACCAGGGTTCCGTCACAATCGAAAAGAGCAAGTTTCATCAGTCGTCGGCTTCCTCGGCGCTGGCCATGTCGAAGCCGATCAGGTTCCAGCTCTGCACCATATGCTGCGGCATCGGCGCGGTGACGATCAGGCGTCCGCCATCCGGATGGGGAACGTCGATGCGCCGTGCATGCAGATGCAGCTTGTTTTGAACGCCACCGGGGAAGGCCCAATTGAATTCGGCGCCGAAATATTTCGGGTCGCCGATGATCGGGTGGCCGATATGGGCGGCATGGACGCGCAACTGGTGGGTACGGCCCGTATAGGGCTCCATTTCCAGCCAGGTCAGGTTCTGGCCGGCCGTCTCGATGATCCGGTAGTAGGAAACCGCGTGGTCAGCACCGTCCTCGCCATGCTTGGCGATGCGCATGCGGTCGCCGTCCGGCGTCTGCTCCTTGACCAGCCAGGTCGAGATCTTGTCTTCCTTCTTGCGCGGCACACCCTTGACCATCGCCCAGTAGGTTTTCTTGGTATCGCGTTCGCGGAAGGCTGCCGTCAGCTTCTGGGCGGCGCCACGGGTGCGGGCGATCACCAGAACACCGGATGTATCGCGGTCGAGCCGGTGCACCAGGCGCGGCTTTTCGCCCCTCGGGCTGGTCCAGGCTTCGAGCATGTCGTCGATATGGCGGTTGATGCCCGAACCGCCCTGAACGGCGATGCCCGGCGGCTTGTTGAGAACGATCACCTTGGCGTCTTCATGCAGCAGCATGCGCGACAAAAGTTCATGGTCGGATGCGTGGCGCAGGTCACGGCCGGCAATCGGGCCTGTCCGTGTCTTCGGATCGACTTCCATCGGCGGAATGCGCACCACCTGGCCGGGCTGGACGCGCATGTCCGATTTGACGCGGCCGCCATCGACGCGGACCTGGCCGGAGCGCAGCAGCTTCTGCAGCGGACCGAATCCGAGGCCCGGATAATGTATCTTGAACCAGCGATCGAGGCGCATGCCCGCCTCGTCGGATTCGACTTGTTTGTGTTCAATGCCCGCCATTTTATTTCTACCTGCATCCAATTGCCATAGCGCCTCGACAATGGTGCCGACCGGAAATCCGTGCGCAAACTGATATGACAGAGCAGGCCGGTCCCAATTGGACGCATGGCGCTCTGAGAGGTCCCTTTAGACCATTGCGCGCATAAGGGCCAGCCCGGCAAACACCGCGAGTGCCGAAAGAAGTATGCTGGAAGCCACATAAATCAATGCAGTGACCGGTTCGCCGCGTTCGAGCAGGGTGATTGCGTCAAGCGAGAAGGCGGAGAAAGTGGTGTAGCCGCCAAGAATACCGGTGATCAGGAATACCCGTATCTCCGCTGAAGCGCCGAATTTGCGGGCGATCACCTCCGCAAAGACGCCGATCAGGAAGGATCCGGTAATATTGACCGTCAGCGTTCCCCATGGAAATGACGGGCCGAAACTGCGCAATGTCCAGAGCCCGACGAGATAGCGCAGGACCGAACCGACAGCGCCACCGGCGGCAACGAGAAGGATATGTGTCATGTCAAATGCCATAGCCGAAACCGGCATGGCAGAAAAGATGGCCGTCCGTTTTGGTGCATCTGATAGGGGCCTGCAGCCACCAGCCACTCGGCGGCAAACCATTTTTTAACACGCAATCGCTAATATTACGGTTTCTGGCCAGGCTGTTTTCAAGCGGACGTGCAATGACAAAATTGAAGTTCAGCTTCACCCATTATGACCTCAAGCAGCAGCGCGCCGGCGTGACGATCGAAATCACCCTGTCGGCCGTCGCCAATGTCCGGCTGATGACGGCCAACAATTTCCAGCTCTATACCGAAACGCTGAAGCACCAGTTCGTTGGTGGCGTGGCGCGCAAATCACCCATCCGCCTGACGATTCCGCAATCCGGTCACTGGCACGTGGTCGTCGATATGGAAGGTCATCATGGCCAGTGCGAATCGAGCATCCGCATCGTTGAATCCACCACGCCGCCACGTTTCCAGTCCGCATCCTGAAAATGAAAAGAACCGCACTGTGCATGACGGTGCGGTTCTTCAATCCTATGGCTGAAGCCTAAGCCAGCCGGTCAGCGTGCCATTTCAGGTGCTCGTCCATGAAGGATGAGATGAAATAGTAGGAGTGATCGTAGCGCTCGTGCATGCGCAGCGTCAGGCCGATATCGGTGCCTTTGATGGCATCCTCGAACAGCCAGGGCCGCAGGCCCGTTTCCAGAAAATTGTCGGCCTTGCCCTGATCGATCAGGAATTCGGGGAAGCGCGCGCCGTCCTTCACCAGCGCACAGGCGTCATACTGCCGCCAGCTTGCCTTGTCCTGCCCAAGATATTTTTCAAAGGCACCGATCGACCAGTCTGCCGTCGAGGGCTCGACGATCGGCGCGAAGGCCGAGCAGCTCTTGAACCCGTCCGGGTTCTTCAGCGCGATGGTCATGGCGCCGTGGCCGCCCATGGAATGGCCAAAAATGCCCTGGCGGGCCATGTCGACACGAAAGTGCTGGGCGATGAAAGCGGGCAGTTCCTGCGTGATGTAGGTGTACATCTGGTAGTTCTCGGCCCAAGGCGCTTCCGTGGCGTCGAGATAGAACCCCGCCCCCTTGCCCATCTGCCAGTTGGTCAGTTCGTCCGGAACGTCGCCGCCGCGCGGGCTGGTGTCGGGGCAGACGATGATCAAGCCGAGTTCGGCGGCCATCCGGCGATATTCGCCTTTTTCCATCACGTTGGCATGGGTGCAGGTGAGCCCGGAGAGATACCAGACGACCGGGCAGGGCGCTGTGATCGCCTGTGGCGGGATATAGACCGCAAAGGTCATCTCGACCCCGCAGGCCTGTGAATCGTGCGAAAAGACGCCCTGCATGCCGCCAAAGGCGGTGTTCTGGGAAAGGACTTTCAAGCTATGCTCCCTTGAAGCTGAAACGCACAGGCGCATGTCGCGCAAACGTGCGTAGCGGTTTTGCGATAAAGACGCGCTTTAGGCCAGCGACACCGCCGCGTTGACCGCAGCCGCCACCAGCACCGTGTTGAAGAAGAACGAGACGACCGCATGCACAAGATTGATCTTGCGCATGGCGGTCGAGGTGATGACGATGTCCGAGGTTTGCGCCGTCATACCGATGACGAAGGAGAAGTAGAGGAAGTCGTAGCCTCCGGGTTCGTTGGTGCCTGGAAACTCGAGGCCGCGATTATCGCCATCGCTCGCCGCCGCCTGCAAGCTCCAGTAGCTATGGGCGTAGTGCATCGCCGCCATCGTGTGGACCGTCAGCCAGCCGAGGGTGACGGAGGAAAATGCCAGCGCCAGTTCGAGCGCCGTCTCCTTGCCGCCGGTATTCAGCGCCATGAACAGCGAGACAAGTGAAATCGCGGCTGTTGCCAGCGTTACGGCAAAGATGATGATGGCCGGTTCGTCGGTGCGGGCAGCATGACGCTTCAGGTATGCGCCGGTCAGCCTGGGAAGGCGCCAGGCGATCATCAGCAGATAGACAAGGAAGAAGACCACCGCGGCCAGATTGACCGCCAAAGCCGGCTTGGCAAACAGGCACGCGGCAAACGTGATCGCGGCGCAGATGCCGCCCGCGTAGAACGGGGTATGACGGCGATGCGTGATCTTCCTGTCCGACATGCTCATGAGCACTCCCGATCCCGCCGTTCTAGCGTTGTTTGACGCGGCGGCAAAGCCGGTCGAGCGTTTCGAGAAAAGCCGACCGGTCACGCGGCGAGAA
>Ga0247813_10002096_pt1 | contig 14085 bp, 9 predicted proteins | sample UWRJL169409C1_FD_180719 | JGI IMG/M metagenome (GOLD analysis project Ga0247813, IMG submission 180719) | Plant litter microbial communities from Arlington Agricultural Research Station in Wisconsin, United States - UWRJ-L169-409C-1 | ecosystem: Environmental > Terrestrial > Plant litter >... | reverse complement strand
TATTCCGTTATCCGCACCGAGAAAGATAAATTGATCTCTGTTCCCTATCATGTAATTTATGCGGCAGAATTGCAAAAAGCGAGCAATTTATTAAAGGAAGCGGCACTTTTAACCGACGATGCGGGCTTTAAAAAGTATTTAAATTTAAGAGCAGAGGCGCTCGTAACTGACGATTACAAAGCTAGTGATTATGCTTGGCTAGACATGAAAACTAACGGATTAGATATCATAATTGGTCCGATTGAAAATTATGAAGACAAATTATTTAATGCACGTGCAGCCTTCGAATCGTATGTTTTGGTAAAAGATAAGGTTTGGAGCAAACGTCTTTCTAAATATGTATCAATGTTACCAGCATTGCAAAAGGGCCTTCCAGTTGCTGCCGCCTATAAAAAGGAAGTGCCGGGTACTGACTCAGAATTAAATGCTTATGATGTAGTATATTATGCTGGTGACTGTAATGCTGGCTCGAAAACCATTGCGGTTAATCTCCCAAATGATGAAGAAATACAACAAAAAAAGGGTACGCGTCGCTCGCAATTAAAAAATGCCATGCAAGCTAAATTCGATAAGATTTTAGTGCCTATTGCGAATGAATTAATAGATAAAGACCAGCAAAAATACATCAAGTTTGAAGCATTTTTTGCGAACGTAATGTTTCATGAGGTTGCCCATGGTTTGGGTATAAAAAATACAATTAAAGGTAAAGGAACAGTTCGTAATGCATTGAAAGAGCAGTATTCGTGGCTAGAAGAAGGAAAGGCTGATGTATTAGGGTTGTACATGGTTACCGGCTTATTGAAAAAAGGCGAGCTAGAAGGTGATATTAAGGAATATTATACAACCTATATGGCTGGAATTTTGAGGTCAGTTCGTTTTGGTGCATCGAGTGCACATGGAAAAGCCAATATGCAGTGCTTTAATTATTTTAAAGAAAATGGAGCTTTCGAAAGAACAGCTACTGGTACCTATCGCGTAAACTTCGAAAAGTTTGCCACTGCCATGAATGGACTGAGTGCAGTTATCCTTACTTTACAAGGAAATGGAGACAAAGACGCAGTAGAAAAGGCTCAGAAGGAAAAGGGAATCATTGCTAAAGAACTTCAGGAAGATTTAGATCGATTAAGCAAAAAAGGCATTCCAGTTGATATCATTTTTGAGCAAGGGTTCGACGTGCTGGGCATGAAATAGGCTTAATTTAAAAAAAAAGAAAATTTCTTGTAACCTTTCCTATATTCTTATCGTCTATCTGGTATAAACTAAAAATGGAGATTTTCTCTCCTTTAAGCTAAACTAAAAATTTTTGGCAGATGAAAACTTGGCGTGCAAGCGCCTGGAATGAGTATGCCCTAATTTTTAACCTAAGAACCAGACCAACACATGAAGAAAATTTACTTTTTAGCTGCTCTAATTTTATCCATCCTCACCACTAGACCGGCCCCTGCGCAAGAAACGATTAGCCAAGGAATTATCAATGGAACAGTAGCAGACGAGCTCCAAAAGCCAGTAGATTTTGTTACTATCGGACTTTTTAAAACAAGTGATTCATCATTAGTAAAAACCATTTTAACTGGAGAAGATGGAAAATTTCAGTTCCTAGCGGTAAAAACCGGCAATTATTTTCTTAAAATAACCGGAATGGGATTTGCTGTTTATAAAAGTCAACCCATTGTATTAACTGAATCTAAATTAACTATCGATTTAGCAAAGATTAATCTTAAATCAGAAGGAACAACCTTAAAGGCCGTTAATATTACTGCAGTAAAGCCCTTAATCGAACGAAGAACAGATAAGTTAGTGATGAATGTGGAGAATAGTAGTGTATCAATTGGTTCTACAGCTTTAGAAGTTTTGCAAAGAGCACCAGGTGTTACGGTAGATCAAAATGATCGAATTTCGATGCAGGGCAAGCAAGGTGTTTTAATCTTATTAGATGGTAAACAGACCTATATGAGCAGTGCTGATGTAGCGAATTTATTAAGGAATATGCAAAGTGAGCAGATCGAAAGCATTGAATTGATTACCAACCCTTCTTCTAAATACGATGCTTCGGGAAATTCAGGAATCATCAATATCAAGACCAAAAAAAATAAAAATGGCGGAACGAACGGAAGTTTGAGCGCATCTGCTTCGCAGGGTAAAAATTTTAGAGGCAATACAGGGATTAACCTTAATCACCGCAATACTAACTTGAATGTTTTTGGCAATTATAACTATGGAAATTATCAAAACAGTAATCTGCTGGAGATTGACCGAATTTCTAATGGGACACCCGACACCTATTTTATGCAGATAGGCGAAACCTTTAGAAAACGTAGAAATAATAATTTTAAAGCGGGTGTTGATTATTTTATCAATAGTAAAAATACCATTGGTTTCTTAGTAAATGGGTACTTAAATAAAGGGAACGAGCGATCGGCCAATACAACCTTGATCGGAAATTCATTTGCTCAGGTTGATTCATCACTCCTAGCAAAAACAGGGCAAAAGGAAAGTTATAAAAATCTTTCTTATAACTTAAATTATAAATCGGTTTTAGACAGTGCAGGTTCTGAAATTTCTGCCGACGTAGATTATTCTCGCTACAATGGCAAAGATATAGCTGATTACGAAAATGACTATTTTTTCGCGAATGGAAATCGAATTCGGCCTGTTAACCTCATTAGAAATACGACCCCAACACAAATTGACATCAAGGCGTTTAAGGTCGATTATAACGTTGCGTTGACTAAAAGTATTAAACTGGAGGCGGGCTTAAAGAGCAGTTGGGTAAAAACCGATAATGATTTACGAGCTGAAGCATTCATCACCAACGTTTGGCAAAATGATCCTAGAAGGAGTAACCAATTTATTTACGATGAAAACGTAAATGCAGCTTACACCAACATTAATAAACAGTTTAAGCAAACCAGTGTTCAATTGGGTTTAAGAATCGAACAAACAAATTCTACAGGAAATTTAATTACCACTAACGATGTGGTAAAAAGAAGCTACTTAGATTTTTTCCCTACCTTATTTGTGCAACAGACCTTGTCTAAAAACAATCAGGTTGGCTTTTCGTATAGCAGACGAATAGACAGGCCGGGTTACGATGCCTTAAATCCATTTGTTTATTATTTGGATCAATATACCTACAACAAGGGAAATCCTTTCTTAAAGCCTCAGTATACGAATAGTTTTGAAGTGTCGTATACCTTTATGCAGAAGTACTTGTTATCGCTAAATTATAGTAGCGTAAGTGATGTGATAACGCAAGTATTATTGCCAGATGAAGATCAGAAAGCACTGTATCAAACCAATGCCAATCTGGCTAAAAATGTAAGTTATGGAGCAAACCTGAATGTCCCTATAAAGGTGGCCAAATGGTGGGATATGAACACTAACCTTAATCTTTTCCATTTAAGTTTTGAAGCGCCAGATTTAGCCGGTAGAGCATTAAAAACGGGTAAAAATTCTTTTCAATTCAAGATGCAAAATAGCTTTACTATCGTGAAAGGATTTACAGCCGAGCTTAGCGGCAGTTACGAGTCGCCGATAGATTATGGCACCTTAAGCATTGGCAATAGGTATTTTGTAGACATGGGAATCAGCAAATCGTTTCTTAATAAAAAGGCAAGTTTAAAGTTGGCGATGAGTGATGTATTTAACACGAATGAGCAGCACATTACGAGTGCCTATCCGGGTTTGAAATACGCCCTTTACCAGAAAAACGATACACAGATGGGAAGAATTAGTTTCACCTACCGATTTGGTAAAAACGAGATTAAGCCGGCTCGTCGCCGCAGTACCGGTACGGAAGATGAGCAAGGCAGGATAAAGAACTAGGTCAAGCTTAATTTTACTATATCCTCGAAATCTTGTATATCAAAAGGTTTGGCTAAATAGTTATCGGCACCTGCTTTTTCGGCCAATGCTTTTACATCGTTATTGGCCGAAAAATAGATGACCGGGATGTGCTTTAATAGCGGATTGTTCTTCAATTCCTGAGTAGCTTCTACACCACCCACGTCGGGCAGCCAATTATCCATGAATATTAAGTCGGGCATATAGGCGGCTACTTGAGTGCTAATGTCATTAGATGTAGCCGAAGTTTTGATTTCGTAACCAGCATCTTGAAGAATTAACGTGCATAATTCTAAAATGTCTGTATTGTCATCAAAAATAAATACTTTTTTGTTCATCTTTTTGGAGCGTTCTTAAACTAGTGAATTAATATAATTTGCCATATCTTCTACTTTGAGGATGTGATCTATGTTTACTTTTAAAATTGCTTGTTCGGGCATGTAGCCCATTGAAGCTGTTGCCGGATCTTGTGCTAGTGCGATACCGTCGTAAATTTTAACCGCCTTTAAACCATTAACTCCATCTGCATTTGAACCCGAAAGTAATAAACACGCCAATTTGTTGGTGTACACTTCGGCAGCTGATTGAAAAGTAACGTCGATAGATGGCCTGCTATAGTTTACTTTTTCTGAATAGTCTAATGAAAAAGAAAAATCCTTTTCTATTAATAAATGATAATCAGAGGGTGCAATATAAATGGTTTTTGGGTTAATTTGTTCTTTTTCTTCTACTTCTTTAACTTTTAGATTGGTTTTTGAGGTTAACAAATCGGATAAGAGAAAGTCTGTACCTTGTTTTCGGTGCACCACAATAATAATTGGAAAACTTAAATCCAAGCGCAAATCGGGAAGTACTTTTAATAACACATCCAAGCTTCCGGCAGAACCGCCTATCACTAGTGCTTTACATCCTTTCACCTATTTTCCTCCAAATTTTTTCGCCTTCTAGGCGTTTATATTGCTTAGTAATGGGCGAAAAATCAATAGTTTCTTTGGTGCCCAACGCTAAATATCCACGTCGTTCTAAGCTGTTATCAAAAAGTTGCAGTACATTAAATTGTAATGCGCGGTCGAAATAAATTAGTACATTTCTACATAAAATTAACTGAAATTCATTAAAAGAATGGTCAGAAACTAAATTATGTGTAGAAAAAATCAGTTTGCTTTTAAATTCTTCATCAAATTTAGCTAATGAATAATTAGCACTATAATAAGAAGAAAAATCTTTTATTCCTCCCGAAGCAATATAATTTTCTGAATATTGCTTCATTTGGCTGAGCGGAAACATACCTTGAGCTGCTTTTTCCAAAACTACAGGATTAAGGTCTGTAGCATAAATTAGTGATTTGTGTAATAAATTGAGTTCTTTTAACAGAATGGCCATAGAATAGGCTTCTTCGCCAGTAGAGCAGCCAGCTAGCCAAATCCGAATAAATGGATAAGTGCCTAATTGTGGAAGGACATTATTTCTAAGGGTTTTGTAAAATGCGGGATCGCGGAACATCTCCGTTACGTTAACGGTGATCTGTTCTACAAAGCGCTTAAAATAACTGCTGTCACTACCAATTTGATACCTAAATTCAGCAAAACTAACTTGCTTATCTAGCGTAAATAACCTCACAATTCTTCTTTTTAACGAGGCTCTAGAATAGCCTGTAAAATCGTAGCCGTATTGTTCCAATACATCCGCAAGTAAAATTTCTACTTGGTCGTCGTCTATAACTGATTGGTGCAACACGTTAGAGGTGATTATTTATTTGAGTAATGAGTTCATCAATTTTGATGGGTTTAGAGACGTAGCCTACGGCGCCAGCAGCTAAACATCGTTCTTTATCGCCTACCATGGCTTGGGCGGTAACCGCAATTACTGGAATATTTTTTAGGTTGGGCAATTCTTTCATTTTGGCCATGGCTTGATATCCATCCATATCGGGCATCATCATATCCATGAGTACGATGGCAATATCACGATCATTTTCAATCAAATCGAAGCCTTTGCTTGCACTATCGGCAGATAAGCAAGTGTATTTTTTTGCTTTCAACACTGCGGTTAAGGCGAAGATGTTCCTACTGTCGTCGTCTATTATTAATATTTTCTTTGTTCTAACTTCCATAAATTTAAAACAACTTAAATTTTATCATATAACCACACCCGTAATAAAGAGATTAATTGATCTATATCTACAGGTTTAGAAATATAGTCGGACGCACCGGCAGCGATACATTTCTCTCTATCGCCCATCATTGCTTTTGCAGTAACAGCTAAAATTGGCAATTGTTTGTAGGTGTTTATTCCACGTATAGCACGGGTAGTTTCGTAACCGTCCATTTCAGGCATCATCATGTCCATCAATACCACATCAACCTTCGGGTTTTCCGCTAACACACGTAATGCTTCTTTACCATCTGTGGCCGAAAGTACCTTCATATGGTGCTGTTCTAAAGCCTTGGTGAGCGAAAATATATTGCGAACATCATCATCAGCAATTAATACGGTTTTATCTTTCAATACTTGATGCAAGCCACCTAGATGCTCAGCAGCAGGTTGTTCTTTCTTGCCTTTTTCTTCGATTAAATGTAAAAATAGACCTGCTTCATCTAGAATTCTTTGATAAGAATGTGCCGTTTTTACCACAATCGAATCGGCGTATTGCTTAATTCTGCTTTCTTCTCCTTTAGACAAACTTTTGCCTGTAAATACAATAATGGGTAAATTTTCTAATCCGTCGCTTTTCTTAATGGTTTCGAGCGTTTCATAAGCCATTTTGTCGGGCACGCCCATATCGAGAATAACGCAGTCTACCTCTTTGCTTTTTAATGCATTGATGCTTTCATTTACATTGCTTACTACTAAGGTTTGAATATTAGAGTTGCTTAAAAAGTAACTTAAAGCTTTGGCGTGTTGCTCGTTCTCTTCAACAATTAGCACCTTTTTAGGATATCGACTCAATGCATCTTCCAACTTCTCAAAAATCTGTCTCATGTGCTCTAATGCGACTGGTTTATTGATGAAATCAACTGCTCCTTTTAGTAAGCTTTCTTTTTTTACCGATAATGACGACATGATATGCACAGGGATGGGCCGGGTTTTAGGATTCGATTTTAGCTCTTCCATTACTTGCCACCCGTCTTTTATAGGCAATTGTATATCCAATAAAATAGCTAGCGGATTATATAAATTAGCCATTTCTACTCCGGCATCACCACGTACCGCAACAATGCCTTTGTAATTCCTTTTGCGGGTAAAGTCTAACAAGGTTTTAGCAAATGCGGTATCATCCTCGATAATCAATATCGTCTTATCGTCTGGTAAAATGTTATGGCGGTCGTCTTCAATATCATTAGGAATGCGATCTACAGTTAATCGTTCTTTAAATGATTTTGTTAATTCGGCTAATCGCAGTTGTTCTTCTTGTTCTTCTTGCGTTTTTTGTTCTTCTAAAAATGCAGCATTATCTGCATAATTGATGGGAATGGTTAGGGTAAACTCACTTCCTTCGCCTTCAATACTTGTTAATTTGATATCGCCACCGAGTAATTTTGCCAGTTCTTTACTGATGGATAAGCCTAAACCTGTACCACCAAACTTCCGGCGGGTAGAGCCATCTGCTTGTTGAAATGCCTGAAAAACTAAATTTAATTTATCTGCAGCAATCCCGATGCCCGTGTCTTTTACCCTGAAAATTATGGTTTTGTAGGTGAGGTCGGTCGACAGGCTCAAGCTCACTTTGCCTTTAGCGGTGAATTTAAAGGCGTTCGATAGCAAGTTTTTCAAAATTTGCTCTAAACGCATCTTGTCTGTCTCTAAGATTTCGGGCAGATCCTTTTCGGCGACGACTTCGAATGTTAGTTTTTTGTCGTTCGCAATCGGATTAAATAAAGAGCGTAAATCGGTGGTGACTTCGCTTACGTTTACCGCCTCGATTTCTAATTGCATCTTTCCGGATTCTATTTTTGAGAGGTCTAAAATCTCGTCGATTAAACTTAAAAGACCTTGTCCTGAGCTTTGAATAACTTCTGCATATTCGGTATACTCTTTATCTAAATCCTCGTTGTCTGCCATTAATTTAGAGAGTAGTAAAATGGAGTTGAGCGGGGTTCGCAGTTCGTGCGACATGTTGGCCAGAAACTCTGATTTATATTTTGTACTGAGCTCTAATTGTTCGGCTTTTTGCTGTATTTCTACATTTCTTTCTTGGATAGTCTGATTTTTTTCTTCGAGCAGGCTACTTCTTTCTTCGAGTTCCTGATTGCTTTGTAATAATTCTTCTTGCTGTACTCTGAGCTCTTCTTCCGATGCCTGTATTTTTTGAGTTTGCGCCTCTAATTCCGCGTTTAAACCCTCTAATTCACTATGTTGAGCTTGTAATTCTTCCGCTTGTGCTTGTGTTTCTTCTAAAAACTCTTGTAATTTTTTACGGTTTTGAGCCACATGAATCGCTACGCCAATATTGTTAGAAACGGTTTTCAAAAAGTCGAGCTTTCTAGGCGGATACGTATTTAAGGTGCCCAGTTCAATTACCCCAACCATTAATCCGTCTCGTAAAATTGGAACGGCGACAATTGTTTTGGGTTTAGTTTCGCCTGTTGCGTAGCTGATGGTAAGGTTGGTGTCGGGCAAATTTTCGAGTAAAATCAATTCTCTAGATTCGAGGCACTGTCCAATTAATCCTTCTCCTAGGGCAATTGTTTGTTCCCCTTCTCGCTTATTTAATGCGTAGCCTCCGGTTAAATGAAGGTATTTATCGTCGCCAAGTACATATAATGCCGCTACATGACTTTTAGTATGTTCTACGAGCAGGTCTAGCATGTCGTCTGCTAAGGTTGGAACATCTTTTTCGCCAACCATTCTATCATTTAACTTGGCAATGCCCGTTTGAAGCCACTCTTTATCTTCTAATAAACCAAAAGAATACTGTAAGGATTCTGCCATCGAATTTAACGACCCAGAAAGGCTCCCTAGACCATCTGTACTTTCATCTTCTAGTCTTACCGTATATTCTCCCTTAGAAATTTGTGCAGCGATATTTTGTATCAACTGTATTCTCTTGGCCGTTTCGTCATTTAGATCCTGAAGCTTCTGCTGTAACTTAACGCGTTTATTGAAGTCGCTAGAAACTTTTCTGTAGAAGAAAATAGTAATAACTAGAGACAAAATTGCAGCAAAGATGATGAGGAAAGGAGTGTAGCCTGCAAAAGTATTCATATCGGCTGTACGGGTAGTCAATAGCCTTTTTTCTTCTTCCTGCATCTGCAAGATTAGGCTTCTCACCTTATCCATATAGGTTTTGCCTTCCAACAAATAGCTTTCAGAAACCGTTGCACCATTTTCCTTAACCTTAATGGTTTTTTCGATGATGTTTAATCTAGTATCTAAAATATCTTTTAAAGTATCGATTTTTCGCTGTTGAAAGCCATTATCAATGGTTTCTTTCTTTATTTTTCCATACAGTTGGTTCACTTTTTCTTTAGCGCCGTAGTAGGGTTGTAAGAATACTTTATTTCCGGTTAACAGGTAGCCACGTTGTCCGGTCTCTGCATCTTTTAAAGCAGATATCGCATTGTCTAAGCCATTAATTACTTCATTGCTATGAGCAACTAAATCGGCATTACGTATTAAATTTTTTATGCTGATATAGGAAGCGAGTGAACTAAGGATTAATAAAATTAAGGATAAACCGAGCCCGAGGCGGAGGTTAGTTTTTAAAGATAATTTCATCTATTAATTTTTTATTCTTCTGTTTGTAAGTTGATTGGCATAATGAAATAAAATTCAGAACCTTGTCCGTAGGTGCTATTAACACCAATATCTCCACCGTGTCGTTTAATAATTTCAGATGAAATATACAATCCAATCCCTAGTCCCTGAAAGCGTTGCGAAGTTTCTTCTACTCTATAAAATTTATCGAACACATGAGCTAGTTGCTCGGGTAACATCCCAATTCCACTATCTTTAACAGCAAGGTAAAGTTGTTCGTCTTTTACATGAATGGTCATGGCAATTTCTTCCGTTCCGGGTGAATATTTGATTGCATTGGTTAAAAAGTTAACAATAACCTGTTCAATTCGCATTTCATCCGCAAAAACTTCGCATTCCGCTTTGCCTTTCTTTATAATTTTAAATGTTGGATTAGATTGATGCATAATCTCGATTACATTATCTACTAAAGTATCGATGGCAAAGTTTTGTTTATTGAACTTTAGTTTGCCACTCTCAATCTTGGAGATATCGAGCAAATCTGCAATTAGACTATTTAATTTATCTAGCTGTACCTGTGCTTTGGCCAAGTGCTTTTTTACGGTTTCCGTATCACCTTTTTGAATGCTTCTTTCGAGCAGTTGCACATAGCCTTTTACACTGGTTAAAGGAGTTTTGAGTTCGTGACTGGCAATGCTGATAAATTCATCTTTTTTACGTTCAGCCTCTTTTCTAAATTCGATTTCTGCGAGCAAAGAAATTTGCATTTCTTTAAGCGTTCTGCTTTGCTCATAAATGCGATAAAAGGTCTTAACTTTTAATAAAAGAATATTCATATCCACCGGTTTGGTGATATAATCTAAACCACCAGAAGAGTAGCCTTTTGCAATAAATCGCAATTCAGTATTTGCTGCCGAAAGGAAGATTATGGCGGTTTCTTTTGCTTTGCTGTATCCGGAAATGGCTTCTGCTACCTCAAATCCATCCATGCCTGGCATCTGAACATCAAGGATGATTAAAACGTAAGAGTTTTTTAAAACTTTTTTTAGCGCTTCTTCTCCCGAAGAGGCGGTGTCTACCTCGAAATTATTTTTCTCGAGAACCTTTTTTAAAGAAATGAGGTTCTCGGGTGTGTCGTCAACAATAAGGATCATTCTTAAAAATAATTATTATAGCACAGGATGAATTTTTTCTAAAGTTATCCCTATAAGAATGCAAAACAAATAATGTTTAACAATTGTTTTAATTTTTTAATTAAAAGTATCTCCTTGTTTGAAGTCGCCGGTATCAAAACCCTTCTTGAACCAGTACATGCGTTGCTCAGAAGTGCCGTGGGTAAATGAATCGGGTACCACCTCGCCTTGGGATTGTTTTTGAAGTTTATCATCTCCAATTGCATTGGCCGCAGTTAAAGCTTCTTCAATATCGCCTTCTTCCAATCTGAATTTCTTCAAGTGCTGCGCTTTATTGGCCCAAAGGCCAGCATAAAAGTCGGCCTGAAGTTCTAGTTTTACCGATAGTTTATTGTATTCGCTTTGACTTAAGCTTTGCCTTGCTTCTGCCATCTTTTCAGTTATGCCTAATAAATTTTGTACGTGATGACCAACTTCGTGCGCAATAACATACGCTTGGGCAAAGTCTCCTGCAGCATTGAAACGATTTTTTAGCTCATCATAAAAAGAAAGGTCGATATATACTTTATTGTCGCCAGGGCAATAAAAAGGACCCATACTGGCGCTTGCATTGCCGCAAGCAGATTGAACTCCAGTAGTAAATAACCTCAATACGGGTTGTTCATAGTTTAGTCCCATTGCTGCAAATTCTGCAGCCCATACTTCCTCAGTTGACTCGAATACACCAGATACAAATTGAGCTTGCGGATCGTCGGCAGGTACTCCTCTCTTAATTTCAGCTTGTTCTACACCAGGCATTTGACCAACCAAACCGGTTAAATCTTGACCAAAGATAAGGCCTAAAATTACCACGATAATACCTAATCCACCGCCGAGGGCTACACGACCGCCGCCGCTGCCTCTTCCGTCTTCTACGTTGTTACTGCCTTTTCCGAACCACTGCATAATTATGATTGATTTAAATTGATGAACAATTTTGTAGCAATTTAGTTTTTTGACGGAGATTTTAACATTTTTGAAAACGCCTTAAAGAATTATTCCGGAATTAACCCTTAAAAACTTCAATGGCATTTTTAATCCTGTTTTGCGTCTCATCAACACCCAACATTACAGCAATATCAAAAACACCTGGGCCAAACTTGCCGCCAACTAGCATTATTCTAAACGGAAGCATTAATTCTCCGGGTTTGAAGCCTTTTACCTCTGCTAAAGCTTTAAATTGTTCTTCCATTTGTAAAGCACTTAAGTCGGAATCTATGCTTTTTGCAAATTCTTCGAAAAATGAAGCTTTTTCGGCACTCCATTTTGGTTTTACAGCGGCTTCGTCATAACTTGATGGGCTATTGAAGAAATAACCGGCTTGACTAACAAAATCGCCCAATAATGTACAACGATCTTTTACCAAATCGATCACTTGGGCTAGAAATGCGTCGTCATTAACCTCTATTCCAGAATCATGCAATTCCCTTTTCACGCTTTTTGCTAAACGTTCGGCAGGTTCGCGTTTAATCCACTCGTGATTATACCATTTTGCTTTTTCAAAATCGAATTTGGCACCCGCTTTACTAATTCGGGCAATGGAGAATAATTCGACTAATTCAGTTAACGTAAATATTTCATTGTCTGTTCCGTCGTTCCATCCCAACATCGCCAAGAGGTTCACAAAAGCTTCGGGCAGGAAGCCCAATTCTTTAAAGCCTTTCGTAACTTCTCCGGTTTTAGGATCGCTCCAATTTTGTGCATACACAGGGAAGCCTAATCGGTCGCCATCGCGTTTGCTCAATTTCCCATGACCATCGGGCTTTAAAATTAGGGGCAAATGAGCCCATTTTGGCATAGTTTCTTCCCAACCTAAATATTGCCATAATAAGATGTGGATTGGCGCTGAAGGCAACCATTCTTCACCCCTAAAGGCGTGACTAATTTCCATTGCTTTATCATCAACCACCACCGCTAAATGATATGTTGGCATGCCGTCTGCTTTTAGCAATACCTTGTCATCGACTAGGTTGGTTTCAAAAGAAACTTCCCCTCTAATCAAATCGTTAAATACCACCTGCTCGTCTTCAGGAATACGGATTCGAACCACATGAGGGGTGTTTAGCGCTAACAATTCCATTACTTCATCTTCACTTAACGTTAACGAATTTCTCATCTGTAGGCGGGTGGCTTGTCCGTATAAAAAATTAGGGAATTCTTTGCGCTTTGCATCTAGTTCTTCTGGCGTGTCAAAGGCGTAATAGGCATAGCCATCCGCGATTAATTGTTGGGCATATTGTTTATAACTCGCTTTTCTCTCACTTTGACGGTATGGCCCGAAGTTGCCGGGTTGCTGCGGACTTTCATCCGGCGTTATGCCGCACCAATTTAAGCAGTCTACAATATACTCTTCCGCGCCAGCAACGAAACGATTTTGATCGGTATCTTCTACACGGAGAATAAAGGTTCCGCCATGTTGTTTAGCAAATAAATAATTAAATAAGGCCGTTCTAACTCCGCCTAAATGCAAACCACCTGTTGGACTAGGGGCAAATCTTACTCTAACTTTTTGTTCCATAAAATCTTCAATACGTCAAAAACTAGTATTGGTTGCAAAGATATATATATTTTGTGTGGTGTTTAGCGGTTTCTTATTAAGCTAGGATTTGTAGGATTATTGGATTTTAGGATGGGCTGTGCTTTAGGTCTTTTAATCTTTGTTCCTTGCGCTTTGCTGGTTATTTTGTAATTTGCCTTCATTGTATGAATCCCTATCAGAAAAAACGTCGCTGGAAATTCTTCCTACTCATCTTTGCTATTGTAATTGGAGGAGCATCTGTGCTCTATACTAATTTCTTTGTAAATAAAATGAAGAGGGAAGAAGCAAATCAGTTTCAATTGTATGCAAAAGTATTAGATCTCCGGATGCGAATGGCCGATGTTTCCCATTTAGATGAGTTTTTTCAGACGATGAAAAAAAATACTAAAATAGATGTGATCATCACCAATCAGGCGGGCTCAATTTTTACCTACGAAGGTCTAGATACCACTAAAACAAATTATCCTACCGATACCAGCAGAGTTTACGATTCCTTATATTATGTAAGGCAGCTAAATAAGATGAAGAAACAACATCCGCCTGTCCAAATAAAATATGGTGATGAAAAGTTATCTGTATATTATAAAGACTCCTTCATTTTAACGCAATTGCGTTATTTTCCTTACATCCAACTAGGCGTAATTGGTTTGTTTATATTAGCTGCATATGTTGCCTTTAGTCAGGCAAGAAGGGCAGAGCAAGATCAGGTATGGGTGGGGATGGCGAAAGAAACAGCACATCAGTTGGGTACGCCAATTTCGTCGTTGATGGCGTGGATTGAACTCATGAAATCGCGCTTTGATGCCGAAGAAGATCCGCTAATTGCTGAGATGC